>FWPU01012393.1_pt1 | contig 11335 bp, 10 predicted proteins | sample 2228361 | NCBI WGS metagenome assembly FWPU01 (sample SAMEA103939777, study PRJEB20133) | metagenome | reverse complement strand
CCTCTGCAAGGAAGTCATTTCCGGCAGGTGAGTCTTCATCAAGCCATTTATCACCACAATCACCATAATAACCAACTCCGGATGCTGAAACGAAAACTTCCGGTTTTCTCTTACTCAATTTAATTGCATCAACAAGTGCTTTTGTGGTTTCTTTTCTTGAAGCTAAAATCTCTTCTTTAAATTTTTTATTCCATCGTTTAGAAAAGAGATTTATACCGGCAAGATGAACAATTGCATCAGCAGAAGAAATACTCTCAAGCCAATTATCATTTTTGCGATAATCCCAATCTATGTAAGTAAATTCTTTTTTAAGAGCTTTTTTAGCTGATATGGAATCTGATTAAAGTTTGATTTTTCCTTGAGATTTGCTGATTAGATTGTTTTCTAAAAAAAGGCCGACAAGGAAGGTTTTATTATGAGCCGGCCCAGTTTCTTTAAGAACTTTATAGGTGGGCGTGATTTTAAATTTTGCCTGACTAAATTCTTGGAAGGTACTTTTCGGATCTTTGTATTTTTGGTACCTAATAATTTTTGTCAGCTTGGAAAGAATAAATTTTTTAATAAATGTTTTAACCTTTCCCATGCCCTGATCTAAATAAATAGCCCCAATAAGCGCTTCAAGAGCATCAGCTAAAATTATTTTTTTTGCTTTAAAAGAACCGGCTTCTTCGCCTTTACTTAAACAAATAAATTTACCAAGATCTAATTTTTTAGCCAATTTACTTAAGCTTTCAGCATTAACCAGACTGGCTCGCCAACTCGTTAGTTCGCCCTCTGGTTGATTATAATTTTGATAAAGATATTCTGTAACAACCAATTCTAAAACTGCGTCACCGAGAAATTCAAGTCTTTCATTATGAGAAAGTTTGATTTCAGGATGTTCGTTAAGATAAGACCGATGAATTAAGGCCTCTTGAAGCAAATTTTTATTTTTAAATTTAAGATTAAGTTTTTTTTCAAGCGGAGTAAGATCTCTCATGTTATTTTTTTTCAATAGAGTCCTTTATTTTTTCATAGATTGACCCTAAAACGCCATTAATAAATTTTCTTGAAGTTTCGCCACCAAAAGCTTTAGCTACTTCAATTGCTTCATTGATACTAACTTTAGGTGGTGTTTCTTTTTTAAAAAGAAGTTCATAAATACCTAAACGAAGGACGTTCCGATCAATAAGAGTAATCTGTTCAATTGGCCATTCCGGAGCATAGTCTTTAATTTTTCCGTCAATTTCTTTTTGGTTTTTAACTACTCCTTCAACTAAATCTTTGGCAAATTTATTCTCTTCAATGCCTGATCCGAATTCTTTAAGATTGCGGGCAAGAATTTTTGGTAGCAAATCATTATTCTGATTATAAAAATCCCATTCATAAAGAGTTTGGAGAGCGATAGTGCGATTGAGATGACGAGAGTTCATAAAAAAAGAATACAGAATTTTAAATTTTTATTTCCCCCCTCCCTTTTTTTTCTTTGACGTTTTCGGGGTAATTACTTCCTGATCGGCATAAGTGCCACAGAATAGACAAACATGGTGTGGCCGAACTGGTTTTTTACATTTCGAACAAAAAGAAAGGGTTGGCTTTGTCAGCCGCAAATGATATTGTTTTAGTCTTTTTCTACTTTTACTTCTTTTTTGAGTAATAAAATTTTATCAGAAGACTGAATGTTTCATTTAGACCGTATCACAATTTTTCTTTTCTTTCAGGAGTGAAATTTCGATGTGAGTAGTAATCTAAAATAAAAAACATTTTGTTAATATTTATTATACTAAAAATAAAAATTAAGGCAAACAAAAAGAGTAGACCAAATCTCCCTTTTTAGTTACTGCACACAAGAGATGGGATACAGCGTCCATCGGATTTAACCTCTATTCATGTTTTTTCATTTTGATTTACCGTTAAGCACAAATTTTAAAGTTACTATCGTGGGCCTGACGAAAACATTTATCAACTTCCTGATTAGTAAATATAATAGGATCCCAATAAGGATCCCCCAAGACAATTTGCAACACTGTCATAGAAAACCTCCTTTTTAGATAAATTTAATTTTTTCCCACATTTTATCCCCAAATTTTCCACTTAAAAATTTAACTTTAAATCCTAAAATACTATAATGATTCATGATTTTAGATTTATAATTTTAATAGTTAAGAAATTTGCTTATAGTCAAGAAGTTGATATAGTTTTTAGGGGTTAGAAAGTTTGAATCTCTAATGAATTAATAATTGAATTACTGTTAAATAAATATGGATATTAGAAATAAAGAACAAATTTGGCAAGCAGTTCTAGCCGAACTTGAGGTCACGCTTTCGCGACCTAATTTTTTAACCTGGTTTCAAAACACAAAAATTTTAGCTATCACCGAAGAGGGGGAAGCAATTATTGGTGTGCCAAATAATTTCACTAAAGAGTGGTTAGAAAAAAAATATCATAAAATTATTTTGGCGAGTTTTCAAAATCTCACTGAACAGAAAATCAAAAAAGTTACCTATCAGGTTGAATTGCCAGGTTTGATAAGTTTCAGGCCAAGTTCCTTAAAGGTTGATTTGAGTAAAATTAAAGTCTCAGTTAAAGAAGAGGTTAACGGCTTTGGCTTAAATCCAAAATATACTTTTGAAAGGTTTATTGTTGGCAAAAGTAATGAATTGGCTTTTGCTGGTGCTCAGGCGGTTGTTGAGGTGCCGGGCAAAAAATATAATCCATTTTTTATTTATGGCGGTGTTGGTTTGGGCAAAACACACCTCCTTCAAGCTATTGGTCATGCACTTTTTAAAAAAAATGGAAAATTAAAATGTCTTTATACAAGTGCAGAAAAGTTTACCAACGAATTTGTTAAGGCGATTCGTGACGGAACGATGGAAAAATTTAAAAAGGCCCATCGCCAGGTAGATATTTTACTTATTGATGATATTCAATTTATGGCCGGTAAAGAATCAACCCAGGAGGAGTTTTTTCATACCTTTAATGAACTTTATCAAAGAGATCGGCAAATTGTCATTACTTCGGATCGACCACCAAAATCTATCCCGGCTTTAGAGGAAAGATTGATTTCTCGCTTCACTTCTGGTTTAATTGTTGATATTGCGCCGCCAGATTTAGAGACACGCTTGGCTATTTTACGGGCACGTTGTCAAGAGAGGGGTTATTCTCTTGACCAAGATATTCTTCAATATTTGGCAACCCACTTTCAAAAAAATATTCGTGAGCTTGAGGGTGCTTTAGCAAAAATTTTTGCTTATCAAGAATTAAGCACGACCATGCCAACCGTTGATTTAGTTAAAGAGATTTTGGGCAGTTTGACCACTAGTCCGGTCAAAACTCTGGTTAATCATAAGCAAATCATTCAAATCACAGCTGATTTTTATGGTTTTAAAGTCAATGATTTAATAGGTACTTCGCGGCGTAAAGAATTGGTTACTGCTCGGCAGGTAGCCATTTATTTAATGCGGGAAGACCTTAATCTCTCTTTTCCTACGATTGGCAAAGAAATTGGCGGTCGTGACCACACCACTGCCATGCATGCTTACGAAAAAATAAAAGCCGAAGTAGAAAAAAATGGCCGATTAAAACAAGAAATAGATTATATTAGACAAAGGTTGTATAATAAATAATCATTAAGTAATTTCTAACCTACACAAATTATTTACGCTCTTAATCTTAATAAATATGATCAATCAGAATCCAAAAGTAATGCCAGCTTCTGAAGAGAAAGAGGAAAAACTTAAAGAAAAACTAGAAGCCATTAGACTAAAAGAAGTCGAAGAAAAAGTGCAGGAACAAGCGCGAATGCTTCATTTGCCATATATTAATTTAACCGGTTTTCCTATTGGCACTGAGGCTTTAAGTCTTATCTCTTATGATGATGCTTTAAGTTATCAGGTTGTTTGCTTCTATTTAGCCGGCCGGAAGGCAAGATTGGCCAGTCCTAATCCAACTAATCCTGATTTAATTGAATTTAGAAGCAAGGTGGAAAGACTAAACGATTTAACCACTGAGTTGTATTTTGTTTCTGAACACAGTTTTAATCTTGCCCTGAATGCCTACGCTACCTTACCTAAAATTTCCAAAATTGTTAAAGGTGTAGAAATAAAAGAAGAAGATTTTGTAAAATATGAAGCCTCAATCAAAAGTTTTCGTGATTTAAATCAGGCCATTCAGAAAACAACAGTTACGGATTTGATAACTTTAATTATTGCCGGGGCTGTAAAATCTTGGTCTTCTGATATCCACATTGAAGCAGAAGAGTTTGATGTTAAAATTAGATTTCGTATTGACGGCATTTTAATAGATGCTGCTACTTTACCTAAAAAATCTTGGCCCCAAGTTATTTCTCGCCTTAAATTAATTTCTGGTCTAAAAATTAATATTATTGACAGACCCCAGGATGGTCGATTTACAATTTATTTAACTAACGACCGGATTGATGTTCGTGTTTCTTGTTTGCCCACTGCTTTTGGCGAAAGCGTGGTGATGAGATTGTTGCGCTCTTCTCAGGCTGGTTTGGCTTTTGAAGACTTGGGATTACGTGGTGAAGCATATGAAAAACTCAAACGAGAGATAGAAAGACCAAACGGTATGATTTTAACCACCGGTCCAACTGGTTCTGGTAAAACAACAACCTTATATGCGATTATTAATAGATTAAATAAGCCGGAGACAAAAATTATTACTTTAGAAAATCCAATTGAGTATCGCTTAAAAGGAGTTAATCAAAGCCAGGTGGACGAAACAAGGGATTATACTTATGCCAAAGGATTAAAGGCTTTGCTTCGTCAGGACCCCGATGTTTTAATGATTGGCGAAATTAGAGATTTAGAAACTGCTGAGATTGCCATTCAAGCAGCTTTAACCGGCCATTTAGTAATTTCTACCCTTCATACTAATGACGCAGCCGGTGCCATCCCTAGACTTTTAGCCATTGGCGCTAAACCATTTCTTTTAGCGCCTTCAATTAATGCTATCATCGGTCAACGTTTAGTCCGTTGCATTTGTCAAAAATGTAAGGAAGAAAAAAAATATCCGCCAGAAATTATTGAGAGAGTAAAAAAATATTTAGAAGATTTGCCAAAAGATGAGGCCAGGAAGATTGAGTTAAACAATTTTAAATTTTATTACGGAAGGGGTTGCGAAGAATGCCAGGGTTTGGGTTATCGGGGTCGAATCGGTATTTTTGAAATTTTATTAATGTCATCGGAGATTGAAAAATTGATTTTAACTGGTCAGGTTTCTGAATATCAGATGCGCGATTTAGCTAAGGCTCAAGGTATGGTCACCATGGTTCAGGATGGCTTGTTTAAAGCTATTGACGGTATTACTAGTATTGATGAAGTCTTTAGAGTGACAGAATAAGGTATTTACTAATCAGATTAGTAATTTTTACTATATTATTATTCATACTCTCTTTTTTAATCTTTTTCCCTTCAATGTGTTAACACGTTAAGACAAGGCAGAATTAATGATCAAAATATAAAATATAATTTTTAATTGCCAACCAATTTGCTAATTCCTACAAATTACGAATTTTTCACCAATATACAAGTTTGTATATTTATACTTGATTTGTAATTTGTATTAGATTTTTTGTTACCCAATTGATTGGATGGCGCATATAATTAAAAATAAAGAGAAGAAAACGAATTATAAGAAACTCAACTTAACCTGTGTCAGTTTTTCAATTATTTCTTTGTTTTCTTTGAAAACTTTTTCGTGATGTTTTAGTTTATATTTTAATAAATCTTTTTCTTGTAATTGTAAACGCTGGGGCTTTGAAGCTTCCTGAGTTTCGGAAAAATTTTTTGTTTTTGCGGTTGCAAGTTTCTGTGCTTGCCGCCTGTTTCGAATCTCAATAATGAGATTTTTTATTTTTTCAAATTCTTGCTCGGCTTTTTTGTCGATGAGTTTTTTGTCAACCCTTGGCCAATCAGCAACTATCAACAAATTGCCAAATTGTTTAACTGTTAAATTGTTAAATTGTTGCCAGATTGTTTCCGTAACAAACGGAATAAATGGATGAAGAAGTTTAAGTAAACCATTAACCGTAAATTTTAAACAATAAATGGTATTCGTTCGGAATTTTGGATTTATTATTTGAATTTTTGCCACTTCTATGTACCAATCAGCAAATTCGTGCCAAACAAAATCATAAAGTTCCCGCGCCGCTTCGCCTAATTGATAATTTTTTATTTTTTCTGTTATTGAAGCGATAATCGTATTTAATCGACTCAAAATCCATCTATCAGCCAAAGTAAGAGGTTTAGTTTTTAATTTTAAGTTATAGTTTTGAATTTTGAATTTTGAATTTTGAATTTGAACGAAGCGACTAATATTCCATAATTTATTAATAAAATTTCTCGCTGAAAGTATTACTCTTTCATCAAATTTAAATGATTGCTGTTCACGAGTTATTTGGTAAATTAAACCCATTAGCACTGCGTCCGCACCGTATTTTTCGGCTATCTTTAAGGGATCAATGCCAGTGCCCAAAGATTTACTCATTCTTTTGCCGGAAATAGCTAAAACCGTTGAGTGAACATAGACATTTTTGAAAGGAATCTTGCCAATAAATTCTAAAGAAGAAAAAACCATTCTTGCTACCCATAAATATAAAATTTCTTGGGCTGTTGAAAGAAAATCTGTTGGATAAAAATTTTTTAAATCTTTTGTCTTTTCTGGCCAACCAAGAGTAGCAAATGGCCAAAGTGCAGAAGAAAACCAGGTATCAAGCACGTCTTCTGATTGTTTCATTTTACATTTACCGCAAAATGGACATTTTTTTGGTTGTTTAATAGAAACAACAAAATTTGAATTTGTGATTTTTGGTTTGGGTTGTGAATTTTCTGTTTCTTTTTTTTGGCAGAAAAAAACTGGCAGTCGATGTCCCCACCACAACTGTCTTGAGATGCACCAATCCTCAACGCGGTTTAGCCAATCTAAATAAATTTTTCTATATCTTTCAGGAATAATTTTTATTTTTCTTCTTTTTACAACTTCTATGGCTGGCTTAGCCAACTCTTTCATTTTTAAAAACCATTGAGTTGAAATTTGTGGTTCAATCGGTGTATCACAACGATCACATAAAGTTAGGTTGTGTGTATATTCTTCTCCTTCTTTTTCTAATAAACCCAGCGATTCCAAATCTTTAATAATTTTTTCTCGTGCCTCCAAAACTGATAAACCAGCATATTTTCCAGCCTGTTCTGTCATTTTTCCATCTGGTCCAATTACATTAATAATTTCTAATTTTTTTTCTTTACCAATTTGCCAATCTGTCGCATCGTGAGCTGGCGTGATTTTAACTGCGCCGGTGCCAAATTCTTGATCAACCAAATGATGACTGATAATTGGAATTTCTCGATTTACTAATGGCAAAATTACTTTTTGACCAATTAAATCTTTGTATCTTTCGTCTTTCGGATTAACAGCCACAGCTGTATCGCCCAACATTGTTTCTGGTCTTGTTGTTGCTACAACTATATATTTGGTTTTAAGATTTGAGTTTTGAGCTTTGAGTTTATATCTGATATACCATAATTTTCCTTTTTCTTCACGATATTTTACTTCAATGTCAGAAATTGCTGTCGTACATCTTGGACACCAATTGATAATTCTTGGTCCATGATAAATTAAACCTTTTTTATAGTAATGAATAAAGGCGGTTTTGACTGCTTCGACATATTCTTTATCTAAAGTAAATCTTTGTCGGCTCCAATCACAGGAACAGCCAAGTCTTTTTAATTGTTCAATAATTAAATTTCCGTACTTATTAACCCATTGCCAAACTCGCTTGACAAATTTTTCTCGACCGAGTTGGTGTCGTGTCAGTCCCTCTTTTTTTAATTCTTTTTCAACAACATTTTGGGTAGCAATGCCAGCATGATCAGTGCCTGGTAACCAGAGAGTTTTATAGCCAGCCATCCGATAAAATCTAATTAAAATATCTTGAATCGTGCTATTTAAAGCATGGCCCATATGTAAACAACCAGTAATGTTAGGTGGGGGAATAACAATGGTATAGGATTTTTTTCTTAATCCGGCTAATTTTTCTGGCTTAAAAAAACTGGACTTTTCCCAAAGTTTGTAAATTTCTTTTTCGTATTTTTTTGCTTCGTAAGCTGATGAAAGATTGCGCTGATTCATATATTTAATCTATGTGTACTCATTTATTTAATATTGTTATTAAATCACAGTGTGATTTTAAATCTTATTATATCTGTTTTTTTTCTCTTGACAAGTTTTTAAAAAGGAATAGGCTCAAAAAAGCTCTTTGACAATTAAAGAGCATAAAACATCTTGATGAATATGAGGACAAGGAGGTAAAAATGAAATTCTTTTTAAGGGTTTTGTTTGCTGCTTTAATTTTCGGTGTGATCTTGTTTACTGGTTGTAAGAAGATAAAAGAAGAGCCAATTCTTAACAGTAGGACGAAGTTGCCAGAAGAAGATCCAAATTTAAAGAGTGTATTGTTGCAAGGCGACACATTGCGACTCGTCTTCAAAATCGGTGCATCCAAACCACGAATTGATCCTGGCGATATTGTCGTTGGTAAAACAGGTGATGGGTATCTTAAAGAAGTTATTTCTACTTTTGCGACAGCTGACACCCTTGTTCTTTTTACTAAACAGGCCTCTCTGACTGATGCTCTAAATGAATGCGAGGTCGAGACAAGTTTTGTTCTTGAAGCGGCTTCAATGAAAATGAGACTAATGGAGACTGACACACTATTTATTGGAGAAGACGGTAGGATTTATCGAATGTTTATCCGTTCAACAGAGCCAATAGTTCGACCGTCTTCGGAAGGATTTAAATTTGAAATAAAATTTCCGAATATAAGAATCGAGATTCAGGACGAGCAGGGCAATTTAGCGGTTTATTTCAAGTGCGACACTATAATTTTGAAAAAGGGCATTAATGTTGACCTTGTTTTGAGAACAAAACGGTCTGAAATAAAGGAATTCAAAATGATAGCCCACTCTTCTGACGAGTTAGATTTTGAAGGTGTTAGCCTGAGTCTGGAAAAGACTATATTAAACAAAGAGGTTGTTAAGCAATTAATTTCTCTTCCTTTAGGTAAAATCGTGATTCCGGTTCCTACCCCCCTTGGTCCACTACCAATTGTTTTTATCTTTGAATTCAATGTCTTTGCTGGCTTGGGGGCTGATTTGACTGTGAATATGAAGTCCGAAATTCTGAATAATGTTAACCTTTCTGCTGCCAATTCGATCGGGGCAAGCTATAAAAATAAATCCTGGACGCCAATTTGGGAGGAATTTTTTGACGGAACGGCAAATTTCAAATTTAATCCTTCTGCTTCTTTGGCAGCTAAACTTCAGGGTTCTTTAAAAGGAAGTTTAGATTCAAAAGTTTATGGAGTTTCTGGGCCTTCTCTATATTTAAGGCTTTACCAATATAATAAAGCAAGTTTTCCGCCATTTGATTATAAATTAGGCATTGGTGTCACAGCTGGATTAACTTTTAAGGCTAAGATTCTAAGTTGGCTATTAGCAGAATATAATTACACTTTTGCTCAATTCGAGAAAGAATTAATTCATTCAACTAGTGGCGGAAGCGGTTGGATAAAGATCTACGGGGGAATTAATGATGACCGAGTTTATTCAGTTCAGCAAACTTCTGATGGAGGGTATATAATTGCTGGTTATACCGAATCTTATGGCGCTGGTAACGGAGATGTTTATCTTATCAAAATAAATACTGATGGCGAAATTCTCTGGACAAAAACTTATGGTGGCGATCAAAAAGATTTTGCTTATTCTGTTTTAGAGGCAAGAGATGGGGGATACATAATTGCCGGATACACTTATTCTTATGGCGCTGGCGATAGAGATATTTGGTTGATCAAAACTGACGTTAATGGTAACCTTCAATGGTCTAAAACTTATGGTGGTGTAGAGGAAGATTTTGCTCGAGCTGTTTGTCAGGCATCAAATGGCGGCTATCTCATAGCAGGGGGCACCCAATGCTATGGTACAGGAAGAGATGTTTTCTTAGTTAAGACTGATGTCAATGGCAATTTTCAATGGCAGAGAAATTTCGGTGGAGCAGGGAGTGATTGGGCAAATAATGTCCAACCAACTACAGATGGCGGTTATATTATTGCTGGCGGAACGCACTCGTTTGGCCTAGGTATACCAGAAAGTAGTAATGTTTATCTATTAAAAATAGATGTCAATGGTAATTTGCTTTGGTATAAATGTTATGGAGGCACTGAGTCGGACTGGGCAAGTTTTATTAAGCAAACCAGTGATGGCGGTTATATCGTGACAGCCACTACGCATTCTTACGGTGAGGCTAATGGAAATATTTGGGCTTTAAAACTTGATGTTTTGGGTAATGTTTTATGGACACAAGCTTATAACCGTGGATATGGCGGTTATGAAAAAGGTGCTGAAGGACATCAACTTTATGATGGCGGATACATATTTGTTGGTAGCTCATATGGAATAATTTTTAGCAACTTAATAAGCGACGATGTTTTTATAGTCAGAACTAATGCCAGCGGCAATGTTCTCTGGACAAAAACTTATGGTGGTCGGGCTGATGATGGCGGCGATTCAATAAAAGAATTGTTAGATGGTTTTATTTGTGTTGGCTATACAAAATCTTTCGGTGCTAGCGGTTCTGATGTTTATCTTATTAGAACTGATGCGAGTGGTAATACAATAAAAAAATAAAATTTCTCTTTAAAAGTAAAAGCACAGGATCTATTCCTGTGCTTTTTATCCTCAATATGTTTTCCATCTAACATATTTTGTTATTTCTGTCAAGTTGAATAATCCTTTCATTTTCTCTCTTCCCTATTTTAAGTATAATTTTAATAGCATCTTTAGGGAGTATTTTTTTAGCTTTATCAGCCCACTCAATGACAGTAACCGTATTTTTTTTACCTAGCCAATCTAAAATGCCGATCTCAATTAGATCTTTTTCATCTTTCAATCTATATGCATCAATGTGAATTAAGTATTGAATTTCAAACTTCGAATTTTGATTTTTGAATTTGTTTCGAATTTGAGATTTTGGTTTTGGGATTTTATACTGCTTTAGTAGTACAAATGATGGACTAGTGATTGATTTTTTAATACTTAAACCACGGGCTAAACCGCGAATAAAAACCGTTTTGCCGGTCCCTAAATTACCAATTAAAGCAATCACCTCGCCACCTCGCAATTTTTTAGCCATTTTTGCGGCAATTTTTTCAGTTTCCTTTTCTGATTTTGAAATAAAATTACTAATCATACTAATCTAGCATGTCCATCCGCTAGTAAATAAAGTATGCCAATTTTTATAAAATTTTAAATACTAATAAATACCACAGTAAATAGAAAGA
>FWPU01012392.1_pt1 | contig 11336 bp, 10 predicted proteins | sample 2228361 | NCBI WGS metagenome assembly FWPU01 (sample SAMEA103939777, study PRJEB20133) | metagenome | reverse complement strand
TTTGAACGGTTTCCCCCTCTCCCGCGGGGCGGGAGAGGGGGAAAGGGGGTGAGGGCGTTGCCTAAAATGCGCAATCCGCGGGATAACGGTGAACACTTACGCTGCAGACACAACATGGTATAATGTGCGCGCGTAACGGCCGCCGTCCGTTGCAAGGAAGCGCGTTCAAAGAGATCAGCAACACAGGAGGCTACCATGCCAGAGCTGAAAGAGGGTTGCGTCAAACCCGCCCGCGGGCCGATTTTGCCCGCGCCGCCGCCCCTGCCCCCAGGGGCCATCCCACCACCACAGGAGGCAACCAAGATGCTCGCACGTGTCGGCAAAGAGGCCATTGATTTCGAGGCCACGGCGTTCATCGAGGGCGTGGGCTTCCAGCCCGTCAAGCTCTCGGACTACAAAGGCAAGTGGATCGTCCTCTGCTTCTACCCCGGTGACTTCACCTTCGTCTGACCCACGGAGCTGGCGGCGGTCGCCGCCATCTACGATCAGCTCAAGGCGCTCGACGTGGTCGTGCTGGCCATGAGCACCGACAGCCGTTTCGTGCACAAGATCTGGCAGGAACAGGAACTCTCCAAGATGGTGCCGGGGGGCGTGCCCTTCCCGATGCTGTCCGATGCGGGCGGCAAGATCGGCACGATCTACGGCGTCTATGATGAGGCCGCCGGCGTGGACATCCGCGGCCGCTTCATCATTGACCCCGACTTCGTGATCCGCGCCATGGAGGTCCTCACTCCGGAAGTTGGGCGGAATCCGGCTGAACTGGTGCGCCAGGTCAAGGCGTTCCAGCATGTGCGGGCGACGGGCGAGGTGACGCCATCGGGTTGGGAGCCGGGACAGGTAACCCTCAAGCCCGGCCCGGCGCTGGTCGGCCGGGTCTGGGAAGTCTGGAAGCCCTGAGCGAGTCGGACGGCGGCCGATTCGTGCGACGGGCGCCGATGTCAACAGCGACATCGGCGCCCGTTATCATAGAGGACATCGCCCATGAAACTCACCTGCCTGGTTGACAGTCGCATGCAGGTGGGTCGGGCCTGACGAGGGAAAAGGTGCATAGCAAACAACCTGAGGAAGCCGAGGACCCCATAGACCTGCTGGTCAAGGCTGTGCCCCGACATCTGTGGGTGACGATCATCACCGTGGCGGCCATGCTGCTGGCGAGCTGGCTGTTCTTCAGGCCGCCCTTGCCAGAGGGGAGCGCTGCGACAACCGGCGAGACGCTCGAAGGCCGTGTCGTCGAAGTGCTGGCCGAAGAGGAGCTGCTCGTCGCCGAGCGAGCGCAGCCGGTGCAGCGCGTCCTGGTGGAGGTCACCCGCGGCAGCCTGACAGGCCAGCGCATCGAGATGCTGCACGGCCGGGCGACCGCGCTGACCGAGAACACGCGCGTGCGGCCGGGAGATCGGGTGCTCCTGGAACGCGCCCTGGGACCGGACGGCGAGTTCTTCTACATTACCGACTTCGTCCGCTGGCCTGCGCTGTTGGGGTTGACGCTGTTGTTTGCTGCGGCCGCGGTGATTGTGGGGCGGTGGGTCGGGCTGCGCGCCCTGGTCAGCATGGGCATCAGCGTGCTGGCGATTGCCGGTTTCATCATCCCCGGCATCATGGCCGGCCATGACCCCCTCCTGATCTGCATGGCCGGCTCACTGCTGTTGATGACCGCGTCGCTGTACCTGGTCTACGGCTGGACGTGGAAGACGCACACCGCCCTGGCGGGATTGACGGTCGGCCTCATAACGACCGCGCTGCTCGCCATGCTCTTTGCCCGCTGGGCCCACCTGACGGGGCTTGCCTCAGAAGAAGCGGGGTTCCTGGCGCATCTCGGACCGATCCAACTCAACCTGCGCGGGGTGCTGTTGGGCGGCATCGTGGTGGGCGCGATGGGCGCGCTGGATGATGTGGCCGTAAACCAGGCATCGGCGACCTTCGAGCTGAAACGAGCCAATCCGCAGCTTGGTTGGGCGCAGCTCTTCCGCCACAGCATGGTGATCGGCCGCGATCATATTGCTTCGATGACCAACACCCTGCTGCTGGCTTATGTCGGCGCATCCCTGCCGCTCTTCCTGCTGCTGGCGGGCCTGAACATCCCGCTGGGACAGACCCTCAACCGTGAGTTCCTCGCCGAGGAGATCGTCCGCACCCTGGCCGGCAGCCTGGGGCTGATCCTGGCCGTGCCGGCCACCAGCCTGCTGGCCGGCCTGGTAGCGCAAGGCCACGATCTGGGGGCGGAAGCTTGATCAAAGACGAACTGACCGCGCTGTTGCTTGAGCTCGACGCTGGGGCCTGGACGAGCTCACCATTATCATGTTTCAAGGATAAGGAGGAGCACGCATGCATTGTCGGATCATCCGAGCCATCACACCCGCACTTGCAGCCGTTGTGCTTCTGACCCTGCTGACAGTCGCCTGTGGCGGTCCGCCGCCTGTGCAGGGGCCGCCTCCCACACCTATCCCGACATTGATCCCCGTGGCGAAGGCGACCGCCACGCCGGAGCCGGTGCGGCCTGTGGGACCAGGATCGCAGGCCGCTCAGCCGCGCGGCCCGGCACGGCGCCCCGCTGCCGACACGACCCTGGCAACCTTTACCACGGCCGATTTCTCCGGCGCAGGGCTGTGCGCGGCGTGTCATGTGGGGCTGAGGGACGGAGCCGGGACGGACGTCTCGATGCCCACCGCCTGGCGTTCAACCATGATGGCCAATGCCGGCAAGGATCCGATCTGGCAGGCCAAGGTCAGCTCCGAGGTGGCACGCTTCCCGGCGCTGCAGGCGGTTATCGAAAAGAAGTGTACCACATGCCACATGCCCATGGCCGAGACCCAGGCCGTGGCCGAGGGCAAGCCGGTGAGCGCCCTGGGCGACGGCTTCCTGAACCCTGCCCATCCGCTGCACGCGGCGGCCCTCGACGGGGTCTCCTGCACCCTGTGCCACCAGTTGCGCGACAGGGATTTCGGCCAGATGGCCAGCTTCAGCGGCGGCTACTTCGTGGACACCAGCACGAACCCGCCCGACCGGCCCATCTTCGGCCCCTATGAGGATCCGGTCGCGCAGATCATGCAGGCCAGCACCGGCTTCGTCCCCGTCTACGGCGCCCACATGGAGTCGGCCGAGCACTGCGCGACGTGCCACAACCTCTACACCCCCTACGTGGACGCCCAGGGCAACATCCTGGGCGAGTTCCCGGAGCAGACGCCGTACACCGAGTGGCAACACAGCAGCTTCGGCGGTTCGGCCACCTCGTGCCAGAGCTGTCACATGCCGCTGGCGCAGGGCGGCGTGGTGATCTCCACCGTGCCGCCGAACCTGCCGGCCCGCCAGCCGTTCTACCAGCACTTCTTTGTCGGCGGCAACGCGTTCATGCTGCAGATCCTGTCCGACTGGGGCGGCGAGCTGGAGGTCACGGCCGACGCCGAGCACTTCGCAACCACCCGGGCGCGCGTCGCCGACCAGATCGGCAGGCGTTCGGCCACGCTGACGCTGCAGAGCCTGGAGCTGAAGGATGGCGTCCTCACTGCCCGGCTGCAGGTGGCGCCGCTGACCGGCCACAAGTTTCCGGCCAGCTTCCCCTCGCGCCGCGCCTGGCTGCACGTCACGGTCACCGACGCCGCGGGCCAGGTGGTCTTCGAGTCGGGCCGGCACAACCCTGACGGCACCATCACCGGCAACGATGCGGACGCCGACCCGGCGGCCTACGAGCCGCACTACGATGTCATCACGCAGCCTGACCAGGTGCAGATCTACGAACCGATCATGGGCGACAACGAGGGGAAAGTGACCTACACGCTGTTACGCGGGGCCAGGTACCTGAAGGACAACCGCCTGCTGCCGGTAGGCGCGGACAAGGCGAAGCTGCCCGCCGACATCGCGGTCTACGGCGAAGCGGCCGACGATGCCAACTTCGTGGGCGGCGGCGACCTGATCACCTATCAGGTGAATGTGAAGGGCACGACCGGGCCATTCACGTTCAACGCGGAGCTGCTCTACGAGCCGCTGTCGTACCGGTTCGTGCAGGACCTGCTGCGCGACAGGACGCCGGTGACGGAACGGTTTGGCGGCTACTATGCGGCGACCGACAAGACGCCGCTGCGCGTCGCGGCCATCGAGCCGGCGCAGACGCAGAGATAGCGCTTTCCGAATGAATCTCTTGTACGGCGGGCAAGAAAATCTCACGCAAGGCGCGAAGGATCTTCCTGGTAAGCCCTGAACGAAGGAGACGGCGGGCGCTTCTTGCGGCGGGCGCCGATGTCATCATGGCATCGGCGCCCGTTGTAGTTGGCTCAACTGCCTGCTCGTCGGCAGTCGGGCCAACGGGTGTGACGAGAACGGCGGATGATGAGCGCGGTGCCCTGGATTTTGCGTTTCTACGGGACTGGGCTATAATAAACAGCCGTCACGGGGAGTAGCGCAGCCCGGTTAGCGCGCACGGTTCGGGTCCGTGAGGTCGGAGGTTCAAATCCTCTCTCCCCGACTTTCCCCCTCGGTGTCTGCATGGGTCGCATCTTGAGGCGGCCGTGAGGACACCGGTTCGCGTGAGCGTCGGATCAGCCTCTACCACAGTGCACGTAGCGCACATTCAGTGCGCCCGCATCTCCCGAAGCATGAGACAAAAGAGGTGAGGTAAGAAGGTCACGATACCCAGCGTGATCATGCACGCGCCCATCATCATGAGCGGTTCCATCAGGCTGAATCCCTCTTGCATCGAGGTCGCAGCCATTCCCAGCAGCCAGCTGAGGACACCGCCGGAGGCCTGTACCTGGCCACGCAGGGCAATACCACCCACGAGGGCAGCGAGCACGATGTAGACGACGCTGACATCGCGCCGGATCGCCAGAATGATCAAGCCGACATAGCCGGCTATCAGGGCATCCATGACCAGGACTGTCACCAGGTTGGCCAGGTTGTGGGCCAGAACCGGAGATCCAGCCAGCGGCAGTTGAGCGATCAGCCAGCGCAGGCCGGTGTAAACGCCCCAGATCGGGATGACAGCACGCCAGCGGGCCATGCGCCGGTTATAGACGCCCAGCAACCAAAACAAGGCGACCAGCGAGATGCCCCAAAGCCCGATCTGGCTCCAGCCTGGCAGCCCCGGCGCAATCAACAGCAGTCCTCGCACCACAGCGAAGACACCCCAGGCACCCCAGGTGAGCTTTTGGACCGTTTGATTCACAGGATTGCCTCAGTATGACGCCGCCAGCCACCCATGCAGCGGCTGATGGCAACCTGGCGCGGGACAGTGAAGTCCCGGCCGGAACTCCGCATCTACCTGTCGGCCACAATGAGAGCAGCGTTTTCCCCAGCGCCGATCGGCCAGACCAAACGCCACAGCCCCAGCCAGGCCCAGGACGATTACGAAGATCATCCCGACCACCTCCCAGAATGACCATGTCTGATACACGTAGCTGAACAAGACGCGATCCAGCAACGGGATCACCAGCAGCGCAAGGATCAGGGCGACCCCGCCTGAGATCATCCAGAAGACCTCTCGTACCCGGCCGCCCAGAGCATACCAGCTCAAGACCCGTTCCTTGAGCGCCAGGTCGGCGGCCAGGCAGAGGAACAGCGCGGGCGGCATCAGGAGCGCGAAGAAGGCCATCGGTCGCAGCACATGCCATTCCAGGATTTGGGCCCAGCTAACTGCCGCGCCAACCATCGCCGGCAGGTCTGGGCCCAGACTGCCGGTCATCGAGTAGACCCACAGGTCTATTGCCCGGCCCCAGCCGGCCGGATCGGTGATCATCATGAGGGTTCCCGCAAACAAATCGCCCACATACGGCAGGAGCTTGATAGCCGTGAACCAGGCGAGGATCAGCAGCAGCGAGCGCCATAAGCCGCCGCGGAGCGTCTGGCCGGCGCACACGCGCGGCAGTGTCCACATCGCAAATACAGCGAAGCCGGCCAGCATCGGCACGTAGGCAGCCGGCTCCGCAATGTGTTGAGCCGTGAGGGCGCCGCGTTGCACCAGGTCGAGCAGGACCACGGCCACCCCCGCCGACACGGCGATCGTTCGCTCGCTGCCGAGAGCCACCAGCGGATCGGCCAGACAGGCCCGACGTTCGTCATCAGGCGGCGACCACGCCAGCTGTTGGCGGAGCAGGCGCGCCTCTGGCAGCCGCAAAACCAGGCCCGAGCGCAGGCGGTTGCCCCAGGCCCTGAGACGCCAGCCGAAACCACCTTCTTGCCCGGCCGGCGCAGCGCGCGCCATGCTGACCGCCAGCTTGTGCATTAGGATCGCCCTGGGGATCACCCCGGCATCGCCGACCAGGGCCGCAGCGCGAGCATCGGCGTAGAATTCACGCGTCCGCAGCAGGCGCCGCCAGTAGTAGCCCCACAGGAGCGCGCCCGAGAGAAAGAACGGCGCATGAGAGGAGACGAGATAGAGGAAGAAGGGCTGCCAGTTCTCGATGCGACGCGTCGGATCGGCCAGGCGTTCGACCAGCGCCGGATTGCCGGCCCGCATCCGCTCGAAAACCGGCGCCAGGTCGGGCCGGGGCAGGCCGGGCAGCAGGTCGGCCAGGTGATCAGACAGGGTCATCCAGAATTCCGGCCTGAACACCTCGGGCCCTACCTCGATGACGAAGGACGCCAACAGGAGGCTAATCAGCAGGTTCACGGCCATGACCAGGACCATCATCTTGAGCAGCCCATAGGCCAGCCAGACGAGCTGAACATCTCGATTCAGGAAGTGCGCCAGCTCATGAGCCAGGACTGCGCGCGCCTGCTGGCGACGGTTCGGATCGGCATCGCGCAGGGCGTTGGCCAGCCGGCCGGCCAGCCCACGCCCAAGCCCCACATAGCGTCGCCGAAAGGCGCCGAACGCGTGCGCCTCGAGCGGTTGGGCTGACACGGCGACCTGAACAGGCGGAGAAAGGCCAGGCGCCAGTTCGGCCAGGGTCTGCTGTAGCTCGGCCGCAGCGGGATTCCCGGTGATCGTGAGCCCCCTTGCGGCCATATGGCGATCGGGCCGGTGCAGGAAGTCGCGCAGGGGCAGCAAGGTGAAGCCGATGACGATGGGCAGCGGCCACAACTGCGACCCGGGCAGCAGGCTGCTGAACGCGGCGCCCAAGACCACCAGGGCGATCAAAGCAAACAGGATGGCCGTTGCGCTGGGCAATGCCAGGATATTGAGCCGATGCGGCGGAGGACTAACGGAAGCGCCCATCTTCTCAATCGTCGTCAGGCCATGCCGGCAAGGCCATTTCCCCGGCCATCACGAGATCGGTGTATGCATCGGCGAAGCGTTTCGCCTCGGCGCCGCGCAGGCCGCCGTCCCTGGCCGCAGCCAGCGCCGCCCGTTGTACATCGGCGCGAGAAAGCTGCGCCCTCGCAGGGGTTCCTTCCTGCGCTTCCGGTGCCTCTTCACCCAGCCGTTGCGTCGCCAGGAAGCTCGCCATCAGGAACCGGACCGCCGGCGTCAGGTCGCCGCCCTGGCCCAAGGCATGCGCCGCAGCAGGCTCCAGGCGAAACGCAGCGCCCAGGCTGCGCACCTGATCGAAGAAGACCTGCGCTGCATCCGCCAGGTCCGCCAACGCGGCCGGCCGAATCGCCTTGAGGAGCGCCTCGGTCACTGCAACGACAAAGCGACGCATCTCCTCAAAGCGCGCCTCTTGACGCAAGACGGCCAGGGGCTGGGGGGCGGGCAATGCTGCGGGGCCGGCGGCCAGCTCCCGATCCAGCATCAACGCATATAGCGCGCCGCACTCCTCGCAGGATAGCAGATGCCGCGCGATGTCGGGGTAGCGTTGCGCCACAGGGATGCCGCGGAGTTCCGCTTCTACATAAGCTGGAAGCTCTGCCTGCACGTCGGCGCACGCGGAGGCCTGCCCGGACTCGCCGGTCAGCGCGCCGGCCAGGCGTTCGACAGGACCCCAGGTCGCCGGAGCGGCTGCACGCAGCCTTCGGCGCAATTGTTCCAGATCAGGATCAAGATGTGGCGTAGTCACCGGGGATTCCTCCAGGGCCGAGAGCGGGCTCCCGTCGGGCCGAGAGCGGCAGGCTGTTCCTGTTGAAGGGCTCCTGCGCCTCGCGCCAGCGCACCAGGGCCAACAGGGCAGCGAACTCAGCAGCGCAGGCCGCACACGTTGCGAGATGATCCGCAGCGGCGCGATGAAGGCCGACATGTTGCGCCCCGCGCCACATCGCCTCGCACAGCGCAGGCCACACCGCTTCGCACATTGTACAGGATGCCCCGTGATCCGGCAAGCCCTTCATGATTTCCCTCCCTGGACCCCGCCTGCGACTGGCGGCAACGCCTGCCCCAACGCGGCCAGCAACGGCTTGCACCGCCGCAGGCGAGCCAACGCCCGCGTCTTGATGACGTACAGATTGGCCGGGCTCACGCCCAGCGCGCGGCTGACCTCGCTCACCGGCTCGCCGGCCAGCGCCAGCCGGATGATCGCCTCCGCGCCGGCGCGCATGCGGCCGAGACACCGGCGAATGAGCGCGGCCAGCCACTCGGCGCTCTCGGCGTCCTCCACTGCGGCCAGCGCGGAGGAGGGGCGGCTCTGCCGCGCGGCGTTCGTGCTGGCCGTGGCCTCGACCCGCTCGTCGTCATCCCCGCTCGCTTCGGCGCCGAACAGGTCGGCGAAAAGGATCTCGCGGCCGGTCCTGGCCCTCAGCGCCTGAAACGCGGCCCGGGCGGCGATCATCGCGGTCCATTTCAAGAAGCTGCCCGGGTCGCGCACGTCCCCGCGCTGGCGCCAGACCACCAGCAGCACAGTATTGGCGCAGGCGGCGGCTTCTGTCATGTCCGGCAAGACGCGACGGATGATCGGCGTGACGTAGTTCCAGACCTCGTCCAGGCCGCGCTGTTGGGCTGCGGTGCGCTCCAGGCCGATGGCGTGATGCAGGAGGCGGCAGTATTCGTTGATGACGGCGCGTTCGATCAGCCCATCCGTGATCTCGGCGTGTTCTCCCGCATCCAGCCAATGACGCAGCCGATCGCCGACCCGGCGTGCGAAGCTCTCCGGACTGATGCCCAGGTCGGGATCACCGAGAAGCCGCCAGTCGCGGTTCGCACAGACGCGGTGGATGATACGCAGCAGGCGCTCAAGATCGGTTGGCATGGACCACTCTCAACATCTTCAGGGGGCTTCCTTTTCGGCTCATCCTGCTCCTGCAGAGAAGCGGCAGTCATACCGATTTGCGACGACGGCAAATGATCCATGCGGCAACACCAAGCGGGAGCAAAGCGCTGCTGCCACACAGTTGCTCCACCAAATTGTCCACTTGCTTTTCCAGTTCGCGCTGGATCCATTCTACCACAAGGCCCTCCAGGTCCCGCAAGCGTTGTTGCACTTCTTGTTCGGCCGCATTGCGCCACTCCTCGATCTGCTTCTCGACAGCCGTGCGCAATCGTTCCTCCAAGCCCTGGAGCTGCTCCGGCAGGGTGATCACCACTGCCTGGGCCTGGCCACCAAAGGGCTGGCCCCGGCGAGTCATCTGGAAGCGCAATGTAGCGAAACGCTGCTTCGGCGCCGGCACAGTAATCTCCCATCGTCCGGTTTGGCCTGGAGCGATTGATTGCAGCAGGGCGTAGGGCTCTCCGGTTGGCTTCCCGGTTGAGCTGATCTGGCTGAGCGCGATGTCCTGGTCGAGGCTCCATGCTACGGCTCCGGTGTTGCGCATCTCGATGACCAGATGAGCCGTTTCGTTGGGCTGAATGATGTCGAAGAACAACGGAGCAGCCGGCAGGGCGGCCAGGCCGGCCGGCTTCGGTTCCTCGGTCAGCCTGCGCGCCGTCTCCTGGGCCAGGGCCACCGCCGTATCAATGTATGGCGGATGGCCGATCGCAGCGTCGGCCTCCCGCTCGCCCCGATCGGCCAGCTTGCGTAAGCCATCCATCGCCTCGCGCCACTCGGCGCCTACAAACCAGTTCAAGGGATTCAAGACCTCGAGCAGGCCTTTGTTGACGGTGGCGCCCACGCCGTCGGCGTAGCTGCGATAGGCTTGAGCTGCCGCAAGCGCCTCAAGCATGTAGGCCGCGCGAAAAGCCTCGGCCAGATGGCCATCGTAGGCGTTGCTTCCTGCTTGCTTGGCGCGCAGTTGCAGCTGTGCACGGCCGGTGCGAAAGGCCAGGCGCAGCTCGTCGGCGCGCTCGGCCACACGAAAGTTGGTGACCAAATCATCCAGGCCGTACAGCAAATTGCCCAAGGTTAGCCCTGTCAGAGCGGCCGAGGCTACGCCGGCCACCCAGTGACCCTTGATGCGCTTGCCGAAAGTCTCCCACGATTTCTGAACCCAGAGCCTGGCCAGTTGATCCCTGCCGAGATGGTAAGCGGCGTCCACCACATGCTCGCGGGCGAACTGCAAGATGATGTCAGCTCGCTGCAACCAGGCTTCTTCCGTCTCCGCGCGTGCTGTAATGACAGCGGCTATCTGGTCGGCATCCAGTGCAGCCTGGCCGGTGAAGGACCCGGACTGATAGAGCGCCAGCCACTCGGCGCGTTCACGGCTCAGTTGCGCCGCCCACAACAAGCGCGCGCCGAGCGCAATCACATCCAGGGCATTGAAGAACTCGATCCGGCGGCCGCCGATGTCCACATAGGAAGCGCCCTGCTCGGTGATCGGCCGCCACTCTTTGAAGACCTGGCGGATGTCCTTCTGCAGGTTACGTATAGCCCGGCTATTGGAGAAGCGCATCATCTCGATGGTCTGGTCCACAGCCTCTATGGCCGTGTTACCCCGCCTCATGGCTTGCTCAATGCCATCCGCCAGTTGACCCACAGCGTCTGTCTCGAGCTGGGGGCTGAGAATCGCCCGCAGCGCCTCCAGCGTTTGCTCCTCGCGCGTGGCGAATAGCCCTTTGATCCACTGCTCTATGAACAGAGGATTGCGCGTTACTGCCTGCAGGTCCGCACGGAAACCCGACGGAATCGCGGAAGAAGGATCATGCGGCAGGTGGCGGTAGAGGGCATCGGCGGCTGTGTAGAGCAGAAAGACCCGATACAGCTCCTCCGCGTCGGTCACAGGCTCGCCGTCCCGCCGCACCAGCAGATCGGTGATCCCGCGTCGGTCAAAGAAATCCAGCGTAGCCTGGAAGAAAAAGGCAGTGCTATCAGAGCGATAGTCGCCGGTTGGCCGATACTCAACCGTATAGCGATGCCCCTGATACAACAAAGGCGGCTGGATCACCACGACTGGCTCCGCTTGAAGGCGCGGCGTAGCCTGCACCGAAACCGGCGACAACAGCGTCGCCAGCACAAGACTCACAAGAAAATAGGAGGTCAGGATTTTCTTATGGTTGCGCATGATTTCACCTCTCCAGCCGATACTCGAACGCGGCGACCGAGGCCTTGCGCCGCTTGCCCAGGCTGGCCTTGCGAAAGGCCAGGAGCAGGTTGTCGAAGGAG
>FWPU01012391.1_pt1 | contig 11337 bp, 8 predicted proteins | sample 2228361 | NCBI WGS metagenome assembly FWPU01 (sample SAMEA103939777, study PRJEB20133) | metagenome | reverse complement strand
CTGATTTTTAATAAAAATTGCCTTTAGTTTATCCAAAGGAAATTTCTGTTGCTTATCCACATAGATACATACCTCTTTCGCTATTTTGGATAATCCTTCTAAAGAGATTATTTTATTAGCCAATATTTTTGGGATTTTTTCTTTAGGTTCTATTTTTCCTTTTAAAAAAACCACTGCCTTCTCTCTTAAAACCTTCAGGCTTTCTTCGAAAAGACGGGGGAAAATAAAAACCTCTACCCCGCCGGTCTCATCCTCGACCTTAATTATTGCCATGCGTTCATTACCTTTCCGGGTGGTGATTATCTTTATTTCTTCAATCACCCCGCATATATTCACCTCTTCTTTGGGGAGCGCTTCATAAAGGGAAGCAATAGGAGAATATTTCAAATATTTAAGTATTCCCTTGTAATTTTCTAAGGGGTGGCTACTGATATACATCCCTAAAAGGGATTTTTCAAAATTTAATATCTGGGAAATGGGCCACTCCTCTAAATCGGGGATCTTAAGGGTTATTTTTTGTTCGAAAAGTGAAAGCTGGGAAGTTTCCTTTTTATAATTTTTACTTAAGAGATTATCCAAAATAGTCATCATCTGAGCTCGTTTTAGATTAAAGCTATCCATCGCTCCACATTTAATTAGGCTTTCAATAACCTTTTTATTTACTGCCCGCGAATCTACACGTTCGCAGAAATCAAAAAAACTCTCAAATTTTTTTTCCTTGCGTACATTGATAATATTTTGCAGAGCTGCCTCGCCCACATTTTTAATCGCCAAAAGTCCAAAGCGAATATTTCCGTCTTCGCTTACCGTAAAATTGGCAAAACTGGCATTAATATCTGGCGGTAAAACCTTAATTCCCATACGATTCGCCTCATTAACATACTCCCTGACCTTATCCGTATTGTTTCGTTCACTGGTAAGTAAAGCCGCCATAAATTCTACAGGGAAATGGGCTTTTAAATAGGCGGTTTGATAAGAAATAAAAGCGTATGCTGTAGAGTGGCTCTTATTAAAGCCGTAACCAGAAAAATAATCAATTAAGTCAAAAATCTGTTGAGCAATCTTTTCAGGAATATTATTCTTTATACATCCCTTTATAAAAAGATTACGCTGCTCCTCCATTATTTCAGGGACTTTCTTAGCTATAGCTTTCCGCAGAAGATCCGCCTGGGCCATATCAAAACCGGCTAATTTTGAGGCTATCTGCATGGTTTGTTCTTGATAAAGGATGATCCCGTAGGTTTCTTTTAAAATTGATTCCAATGCTGGATGAAGGTAGTTAATCTGTCGATGTTTATGCTTGCGTTCAATAAACTCCTCCACCATACCACTCCCTAAAGGACCCGGCCGATACAAAGCCAACATTGCTATCAAGTCTTCAAATGAATTCGGTGCTAATTTATGAAGGAGCTGACGCATCCCTCTACTTTCTAACTGAAACACCCCTATAGTTTCACCTTTAGCTAGTAAAGAAAAGGTTTTTTTATCTTTAAGATCAAGGGTATGGAGATCAATCTCTATACCCTTGGTGCGTTTAACAATCTTTAAAGTCTCGTTGATTACGGTTAAGGTCTTTAGGCCTAAAAAGTCCATCTTTAATAAGCCAGTTTTTTCTAAAGACTCCATATCAAAGCCGGTCACCACTTCCGCCTCCGCACCTCTGGCTAAAGGGATTCTTTCCATTAAAGGTTTATCTGAAATTACTACCCCGGCGGCATGGGTAGAGGCATGTCGGGAAAGCCCCTCCAGTTTCATTGCCACATCAATAAGTTGCCTGACCCTAGGGTCGCTTTCATAAATTGTAGCTAACTCTGGGCTCACCGAAAGGGCCTGTTTTAAAGTAATACTATGCCCTATAGCCTGAGGAATTAACTTGGCAATTTTATCTACCTCGCTATAGCTAAAACCCATTACCCTACCTACATCCCGCACTACCGCCCTGGCTAACATTGTCCCAAAGGTTACAATCTGAGCTACGTTTGTTTCACCGTACTTTTTAGCAACATATTCTAAAACCTGAGAACGCTTTTCATAACAAAAATCTATATCAATATCAGGCATACTGATGCGGGCGGGATTTAAAAACCTTTCAAAGATCAAATTGTAACGTAAAGGATCAATATCTGTAATCCCTAAAATATAGCTTACTATACTACCGGCAGCACTCCCTCGCCCCGGTCCAACAGGGATATTATTCTCTTTGGCAAATTTTACCAAATCCCAGACGATTAAGAAATAACTGGAAAAGCCTGTTTTTTTGATAACCTCCAACTCATATTCCAACCTTTTTTTAGCCTCTTCGTCTCTACCCGAATAACGTTTCTCTAAATTTTCCTCACAGAGTCTTCTTAAGTAATTATTTTCCGTCTCGCCATTGGGGAGGGGGAAATGGGGAAGATGAATCTGAGAAAAATCTAAAATTAAATTGCATTTTTGCGTAATCTCTAAGGTATTCCTTAAAGTCGATGGTAAGTCTTTAAAAATTTCCTTCATCTCTTGAGGGCTCCGAAAGTAAAAGGTATCGCTGTTAAATTTAAAACGATTGGGATCATCAATGGTGGTTTGGGTCTGGATTGCTAAAAGAACCTCATGGGCAAAGGCCTCATCTTTTTCCAAATAGTGAATGTCGTTAGTAGCCACCATAGGCACATCCAGTTCCTTGGCTATTTTTAGAAGGGATTGGTTGACCCTTTTTTGTTCTGGCAAGCCGTTTTCCATAATCTCTAAATAGAAATTACCTTTACCAAAAATATTCAGGTAATCATCACAAACCTTATAGGCTTGATGGATTCTCTCTAAAAGAATAAGCCTGGGGATTTCGCCTGCCAGGCAGGCGCTTAAAGCAATTAAGCCTTGCTGATATTGAGAGAGTAATTCCTTATCCACGCGGGGCCGATAGTAAAAACCCTCTAAATAACCCAAGCTTACCAGCTTTATTAAATTCTGATAACCCTTTTCATCTTTGGCTAGAACTAACAAATGATAATTAGATTCCTCATCCATTTTGTAGTCTTTCTTAAAACGAGACTCTGGTGCAACATAAAGTTCACAACCGATAAGAGGTTTGATACCCCTCTCTAAGCACAGGGTATAAAACTTGATTGCTCCAAAGAGATTTCCGTGATCAGTAATAGCTAGGGCAGGAAGTTTAAGTTGGCTGGCCTTTTCTATTAGTCTTTCCAAAAGACAAGCACCATCCAAAAGGCTATATTGGGTATGCACATGCAGGTGTACAAAATCGCTATGTACCATCCTTTTTTGTTATTCCCACTCAATAGTGGCGGGAGGTTTAGAACTTATATCAAAGACTACCCGATTTATCCCGCGTATCTTATTAATAATGGTACTGGAGATCTCCTCTAAAACCTCCGGCGGTAATCTTGCCCAATCCGCGGTCATTCCGTCTAAACTTTCTACTGCCCGAACGGCTACAACATTCTCGTAGGTGCGCTCATCACCCATCACTCCCACCGTCTTTAAAGGCAAAAGCACGCAGAAGGACTGCCATAACTTACGATAAAGGTTATGTTTACGAATTATCTCCTCTAAAATTAAATCCGCCTTGCGTAAGAGGTTTAGGCGCTCTAAGGTTATCTCCCCTAGAATTCTTACCGCCAATCCCGGCCCAGGAAAAGGATGACGCCAGACTATCTCCTCATGGAGCTTTAATATCTGGGCAATTACCCTTACCTCATCCTTAAAAAGCTCCCGGAAGGGTTCAATCAACTTGAATTTTATCTTTATGGGGAGCCCCCCTACATTGTGATGCGTTTTAATCCTGGCAGTTGGACCCCCAAAGAAAGAGGTAGATTCAATCACATCCGGATAAAGGGTCCCCTGCACCAGAAAATTTACCCCCTTTATTTTATTTGCCTCTTCCTCAAAGACGCGTATAAATTCATGTCCAATTATTTTTCTTTTCTCTTCCGGATCAAGTACTCCCTTTAGTTTCTTTAAAAAAGAGGTTTGGCTATTAACATAATGCAGATCTATTTTAAATTTCTTAAATGTTTTCATTACCCTTTCAGGTTCTCCTTCACGCAATAAACCGTTATTTACAAAAATACACTTTAAGTTTCTACCTATAGCCTGATGCACCAGAACAGCAGCCGTAGAAGAATCTACCCCTCCGCTTAAAGCGCAGATGACCTTAGCCTTACCTACTTTTTGTTTTATCTCCTTGATTTTTTGGGCAATAAAATCCTCCAATTGCCAGTTAGCAAAACACTCACAGATACGAAAAACAAAGTTAGAGATTATCTGTAAACCGTATTCGGTATGTACCACCTCAGGATGGAACTGTACACCATAAATTTTTCTTTCTAAACAACCTATGGCAGAAAACTCTGTAAAATTTGTATGGGCCAGACCTCTGAATCCTGCCGGTAAGTTTACCACCTTATCCCGGTGACTCATCCAACAATTAATCTTAGGCGGCAAAGAATAAAAAAGGTCGTTGTGAATATCTATATACATTAAGGCTTTTCCATATTCTCGCTCTTTGGATTCCTTTACTTCCCCACCCAAAGTTTTCACTAAAATCTGTAACCCATAACATATACCTAAAAGAGGAACCTTCAGCCCCAAGATTTCCCTTTTTAAAATAGGAGCGTTCTTCTCATAAACGCTATGAGGACCGCCGGATAAAATTATTCCTTTGGGTTTAATAGTCTTTATCCTTTCTAAACTAACGTTACAGGGCTCAATAAGACTGAAAACATTTAACTCCCGAATCCGCCGGGCAATAAGCTGGGTATATTGGGAACCGTAATCTAAAATTAAAATAGTATCTTTTACCATAAATATATTTAAACCTTGAACCCTAAATTCTAAACACGTCCATCTTTACCTTAAATTGCCGCAAACCAAAGGGAATAATTTAAGAAAACTAAAGATCAGAAAAACATCTAAGATGCACAATAATTTTTATTTTTAGTTTTACCTTAGGTTCGCCCTCCGGATCGATGAACTTATAATTAAAGCTTTTGCTCCAAGGCTTTATTTCCCCATCCCTACCCTTTGCACAACCTGAAAGAGCTTACCTTCTGTCTGAATAGAAGGGGCAATAATGATTTCGGAAAAATGCATCTCTTTTATGGTCTTTGCCCCCAACGAACCCATACAGGTAGCTAATGCACCCATTAAATTTTGTGAGCCGTCATCTACAACCGCTGGACCAAAAAGTATCTGCTCTAAGCTACCACTAATCCCTACCTCTATCCGCGTGCCCCGCGGTAAATTGCTATGCGAGGTGGCCATTCCCCAGTGAAAACCCCTTCCGGGAGCCTCTTTTGCTCTCGCAAAGGCAGAACCAATCATTACCGCATCCGCACCGCAGGCAAAGGCTTTACAGACATCGCCCCCTCGTCGCATACCCCCATCGGTAATAACAGAAATATATCGACCGGTCTTCTGAAAATAAAAATCCCGTGCCTGCACACAATCAATAGTAGCGGTAACCTGAGGAACACCAATGCCTAAAACCCCCCGGGTAGTACAGGAGGCGCCCGGTCCTACGCCTACCAAAATAGCTGAACAACCTGTCTCTAATAGCTCTAAACTAACCTCATAGGTAACACAATTACCAATAATTACAGGGATTTTTCTTTCCTTACAAAATCTATGTAGATCCAGAGGGCTATACCGGCTGGATTGATGTTTTACTGTAGTAACCGTAGCTTGCAGCACAAAACAATCTGCTTTGGCAGACTCTGCAATCAAAGCAAACCTTTGGGCATTTTGCGGAATACAACTAACCGCAGCATAACCGCCTTGCGCTTTAATCTCCGCAATTCTTTTTTCAATCAAGTTCTCTTTTACCGGTGTAGTATAGATTTTTTGAATAAGGGAGGTAGCCTCTTCGGCGGTAGCTTTAGCAATTGCTTCTAAAACCTCATCGGGGTTTTCATAGCGGGTTTGCACTCCATCTAAATTTAAAACCGCAATCCCTCCCAGACGCGACATTTCAACAGCAAATTTAACATCCACTACCCCGTCCATTGCCGCAGCAAGTATAGGGACAGGAAAACGCTTTCCGGCAAAATCCCAGCAAATCTCCACATCCTCAGGGTCAATGGTGGCTTTTCCCGGAACCAAAGCTATCTCATCAAAACCATAACACCTGCGCGCACGCCTACCTATACCAATCCACTCTGCCATTGCTACCTCCCATTAATTTATTTAGTTAATAAACAAACCTTTACTGCTCTTTTAAAATCTCTTGGATAGCCCGTTCCTTTTCTTCAAGGCTAGGGATTCTAAAAGAAAAATAAGGGCTTTGTCCTCCTAAAAGAAAGTCTGCTAAAACCAATGCCTCTTTTTTTGCCTCCTCTTGATTGTAAAGATAAAAATATTCTGAGGCGATATCCCTACGAACTAAATCTCCTACGCAATATACATCTTCCTCGGAGGTAAAAAAGTTATCCTTCAATTCTAAGCGTTCTTCCAAAAAGTCTAAATTAGGCAAAAGCTCACTTTCTATGAAAAGAAGCTCTGAGGAAAAAATCTTAAAAGGTAAAACCTTTATTGCCTTAAGTGTACCCTCTCCGATAAGTTCCGTCAAGGAATAATCCAGATAAAGATTACACCCCTGCGACTGTAGGTATTCTAACAATGCTTTCTTTTTTTCACCTAAAAAACTTAGATCGCCGCAAAGCAAACTTAGTTCCTTCCCCGCCCTTCTTAAGGCTAAAGCAAATTTTATACCCAAAAGGGTCTGGATTCGAACGCTAATCTCTACGTTCATCCCTAAAAACTGTTTTATCTTAAAGGGGTCAAGCTCCGAAAAATAGAAAACCCCCTCGTAGTGTTCGCCTTTAATATCTAATTTTTTTGAGGTAAGCCCCGTAGCAATTACCAGAATATCAAAATCTAAAGAATCCTCTATTTGCTTTAGATGAAGTCTTCTGCGTTTAAGATTTAGCCCTTCCAGTTTTGCCTGAATAAAGTTAATCTTTAACTCCTTGCTTAAGGTAACCAAATCAATTCTTCTATTTAACCCCAGAGAAGAGATAAATTCTTTTTTATGAAAGTAGTAAGGATTCTTATCTATAAGGGTTATCTCTATATCTTTATTGATCTGGCGCAGCCTCTTGACCAAAGCTAAACCCGCCTCGCCTGCGCCTATGACAGTAATCCTACGCATAGATTATTGCTTTTTTGATCCCAACTGCAGCCTTCCCGCTCTCAAAAGATTTTTAAAAAGAAAAAGGGGGGTTAGTTTTCCTACCCCTCCTGGGACAGGGCTTATCCAGCTTGCCCGCTCCTTAGCCCTCTCAAACTCTATATCCCCTCTAACTTTTCCATTTTCTTGGGCAGTACCTACGTCAATAACTACCGCTCCCTTTTTAATCCAGGCCCCTTTAATGAAATAGGGTTTACCTACCGCGGAGATTAAGATGTCTGCATTTTTTATATAAAACCGAAGTCGACCTCTTTCGTAAGTAGCAATATGGGTAATATTTATAGTCGCCAGCTCCCGGCAAAGAATAAGCGTTAGAGGTTTACCGATAATATTAGAAAAACCCACTAAGGTAACTTCCTTGGCGTATAGCCCTATCTGGGTAAATTTAATTAACTCCAGAATGCTTAAAACCGTAGGAGAAACAAAAAGAGGCGCACCCAAACATAACCTACCTAAATTATACGGGCTTACCCCTTCAATATCCTTAAGGGGGTCAAGCTCAGAAAGGATTGTCTCTTCTTTCCACCCTTGGGCAAAAGGCCTATTTATAATAATTCCCGTGACCGCTCTATCCTGATTAAGCTGATGAATTTTTTTAACTACCGCCTTTAAAGAAGAATCCCGGGATATTTTTATTCTTTGATAAATCACCCCTAAATCCTGGGCGAGTCTCTCCTGTACAGAAAGATAAAGCTGAGAGGAATAATTATTTTCTATCTCTAAAGAGGCGAGGCATAAAGTTTTTTTAAAATCTTTAATTTCTTTTTTAAGCCCTTTCTTTAAATAGTTATAGATCTCTTTAGCCTCTAAGACCTTGCCCATATTTTTGTACTTGAGCTAACTTTTTTAGAAGGATTTTTAAAACCTGAGATTTTGTTTGGAAAAGATAACGGTTAGCCTCTAAGTTATAAATACAACCCTTTAAGGATAATTCTATCAACTCTAGAGCTATAAAGAAATCGCTTTTAATACTCTTTTTTATATCAGATTCTATTTTTTTTGCAAGGGAAAATACTTTCCAGCTCGTTCTGGCTATTTCTTCGGTAAGGGCTTGGCTTTTCTTTATAAATTTTAATCTCTTTTTACCCTTATTTTTGATAGCCTTAACAAAAATCTCCCCATCCTCATCGAGATATAAAAGGATTTTCTTTCTTAGAAGGGGTAAACTCTTTAAGATTTTATTTATTCTTTTCGTTTTTAGGTCTGGCTTCAAAGAATACTTTAGAGCCTTTTCCAATAAGCTCGTAACCAAACAGAGACAGAGACAAACCGCACTTCCTCCTGCAGGGGCGGCTTCTTTTTCCGCCAGTGCTTCTAAATAGGGTATAAGCCCTTTTCTATAGGTCTTCATCTAACCTAAAGGCATCCTTTATCAGATTATACTCACGGAAGTTACGATACTGGACAATCTCTAAAAGATCAAAGCGAAAAAAGTTATTAGGTTTTTTTGCGGCGTAATAATTAGCTACCCTTATTATCTTTTGACGCTTAGACCTATCTGTTGCCTCTAATCCGGAAACTAGATGGTTTTTTTGACGCCCCTTCACCTCCAGAAAAACTATATAATTTTTATCCTTAGCAATAATATCAATCTATCCAAACCTTTTGCGGAAATTCCTTTCCAGGATGCGATAGCCCTTCAATTTTAAAAATTTCACCGCCTTATCTTCATAGAAGTTATCCTGCATTTAATAAAATTAAGTTTTTAAAAAAGTGTATTTTAAGCCAGCATTGCCTTTTTCCCAATCCTTTCCCTCAAATAATATAATCTTTTTCTGCGTGGTATTTTTGCACTTTCCTTAATTACCTCAATCTTTTGAATATTTGGTGAATAATAGGGAAAGCTTACCTCGTAAGCCTCACCGTAGGAAACCCGACGGATAGTAAAGGATTTACGATGCTGTTTGCCTTGCATCTTGATCACTATTCCCTCGATAGGGTGGAGACGCTCATCTTTATTCTTTTCCTTAATCTTATAGTAAACCTTGATTATGTCTCCCTGCTTGAATTCTGGATAATCTTTCCTTAATTGGTCCTGCAATTCCTTTTCTACCAAGCTTAACTTATCCATAAAAACCTCCTCCTTCCTATAAACTCAAAATATTCAGTCAAGAGCCGAACCGCCTATGGCGAAAAATCCTTAAGCTACTTTCCTAAAAGGTCAGGCCGTCTCTTTAAGGTTAATTCCTGCGCTTTATTCTTTCGCCAATCCTCTATCTTCCTGTGGTTCCCCGATAAAAGAACCTGAGGTACCTTTAGACCTCTAAATTCCTGTGGTCGGGTATAAACAGGGAAATCTAAAAGGTTATCCTCAAAGCTTTCTCTCTGGACTGAAGTTCTATCTGACACCACCCCGGGAAGAAGTCTCACCAGACAATCTATAAAAACCATTGCGGGCAATTCTCCACCGCTCAGGATATAATCACCAATGGAAATTTCTTCTTCGGCTAAATATTTTCTTATCCGCTCATCTACCCCTTCATAACGTGGAGCAATCAAGATAAGGCGCTCATAGTTTAAAAACTTTTTAAACAGTTTCTGATTAAGAGGTTTTCCTTGAGGTCCAAAAAGAATAATCCGCTTACGGGTGTCTTTCTTCTTTTTGGGATAAAGCCGGTAGCCTAAGATACTTTCTGCACAGTTAAACAAAGGCTCTACTTTAAAGACCATTCCTCCGCCACCATAGGCAGGCGCATCTATCTTTCGATGAGGATCCTGACTATAATCCCGCAGGTCATACAAATTTATTCTTACCAAACCTTTCTGCTGTGCCCTTTTAATAATGGCTTCCTCCAAAACGGGTCTAAACATCTTAGGAAAAATAGTGATTACCTCAATAATCATTTTTCTTGATATCGACAAAGAAATTCTTGTTTAAATTGATTAAACCTTTCTTCCTTAATCGCTTTCTTTATTCTCTCCATAAAATTCTTATACCAGTAGAGATTATGATAACTTAAAAGCTCAATCCCCAATATTTCATGAACGTTAATAAGGTGCCTAAGGTACGCACGGCAGAAATTCCGGCAGACATAACAGCTGCAATCTTCATCAATCGGTCTTTGATCAAAGGTATAGGGGGCGTTTCTTATGACTAACTCTCCCTGATCAGTAAAAGCGGTACCGGTTCTACCCAATCGGGTAGGAATAACACAGTCAAAAAGGTCGATGCCTAAAGAAACCGCCTCTAAAATATCGGGAGGTTTCCCATAACCCATAAAATAGCGAAGGTATTTTTTATCTAAATTAGTATTTATAAGCGAAAGAATATTATAACGCACCTCCGGCGTTTCGCCAACGCTTAATCCACCGAGACAGACCCCATCCAACTCTAAATTCATAAGTTCCTCCAGACACCTCTTCCTTAAATCCGGATAAACAGAACCCTGCACAATTCCAAAAAAAAGAGCACCTTTAGCATACCTTAAAAAGAAATCTTTACTCAATTTAGCCCATCTGATAGTGCGTTCACAGGCGCTCTTGGCTTCCTGATACGAAGCCGAAGGCCTTATGCATTCATCTAAGGGAACCACCACATCGCTGTCTAAATCTAATTGAATCTTAATTATCTCTTCAGGGGATAAAAAGATAGTCTTTCCATCAATATGCGATTGAAAGACCACACCCTCATCATTTACCTTGCGCAGTTTCTCCAGACTAAAGATTTGATATCCCCCACTATCAGTAATAATAGTTTTTGGATAGCCCATAAACCTATGCAAACCAGCGCATTCCTTAATTACCTCTATTCCTGGTCTTAAATAAAGATGGTAAGCATTAACTAAAATCCCTTCTATACCGATTTCTAAAAGTGCCTTGGGAGAAAGACCCTTTATGGCTGCCTGTGTAGCCACTGGGAAAAAGGAAGGGGTCTCTACTTCGCCATTGTTACTCTCAAATAATCCAATTCTAGCTAATCTCCCTTTATCTTCTTTTATAATCTTAAACATTAAAGGTTTAAGAATTACCGACGTATTCTTGAAATAAAATATAGGATTAAACTAAAAAAAGCACTTAAGAGGAGGCTGGTGACCACGGGAAAATAAAAAACAAAATTCTTTTTCTGAATATATATATCCCCGGGGAGTCTCCCTAAAAAAGGAACCCTTAAGCGACTGAAAAGAAAAATACTAGCGCCAATAATTATAAAAAAT
>FWPU01012390.1_pt1 | contig 11338 bp, 12 predicted proteins | sample 2228361 | NCBI WGS metagenome assembly FWPU01 (sample SAMEA103939777, study PRJEB20133) | metagenome | reverse complement strand
ATCTGGTCTCTTTAGCCCTTCTCTCCATAGTCAATAATATAATGCCTTCTTATTCATAGACACAATTTAAATTATACCGCCGATAAAATCAGAAGAGAGGTTTAATGGAAAGTATGTCCTTAGGACAAACACCTCTTTACCAGCTGAGGAGGTTGCCTTAAGGTATAAAGAGCTTTGGCAGGTAGAGAGGATATTTAGGGAAGTAAAGAGCATTCTTGAGACAAGACCGATATATCACAAATATGACTCAACAATAAAAGGACATGTATTTTGTAGTTTTTTAGCACTTGTGATAATGAAGGAGTTGATAAGAAGGATTAATATTAAGGCAGAGTGGGATGCGATAAGGCAGGATATAGATGCCTTGTATGAAGTAGAGATTGAGCATGAAGGGAAGAGATACTTATTAAGGAGTCCGCTTCAAAGGGTGTGCGGGAAGTTATTAAAGGCAGTAGGTATTGCTCCACCTCTATCTCTCAGAGAAGCTAAAACATAGTGCCAAGACTGATTTTAAGAGGTAAAACTTATTGATTAATAAGAGTTTTTAAAAACAAACTGTAGAAGATGAGCTAAAATCGATTTTAACGTTTTTTAAATATTAGAAGTTGGAATTGGAGTAGGAGTAGGAGAAAAAAAGTAGAAGGAGTAGAGAGTAGGAGTAAAAGCATTGCTATCTACACTGCCTTTGGCATTAATTTTACTTAACTAACGCCTCTTTAGATTCTCTTTTGGGGTTCTTTACGACTCTCTGTGTTTAATAAGATTTATCAGATTGAGCATCTGCCATCTCATCAGTGACGAGATATCGAACTTGAGGATGTTCACAAAGACAGGGTAAAATGGTATGAAAGAGAATGGGTTTAGAAGAGAAAGAGCATATCAATCTACTTATAAGGGGTTTAAGTTTAATGGACATAGAACCTGTGAATTCCATTCTCAATGGTTTTGAGTACTATTTAACAGAACTCAAGAGATGGAATCGCACATATAATATTACAGGGATTAAAGATGATTTAGAGATTATCCGTAAACACTTTCTTGACTCTCTCCTTTATCTTGAATTTATAAAGGATAGTGATGAGGTGATGGATGTAGGCACAGGAGGAGGATTTCCAGGTGTCGTTATAAAACTCGTAAGGCCTTCATTAAAGATGATTCTCGTGGAGCCTTCAAGAAAAAAGGTTGCCTTCCTCAAGCACATTACTTATGAACTTAAACTAAGAGATATAACCATTTATCAAAAGAGGGTCGAGGAACTGAAGGATATTAAGGTCGATGTGGTTGTATCAAGGGCATTATTCAATCTTAAGGATATGATAAAGAAGGCATGCCGTGTCCTCAAAAATGGTGGTATAATCGTAATGAATAAAGGACCAGAGTTTCTGGAAGAACTCAGGGTCATCAAGATGGATCCTTTCTTTGATATAAAGGTTTTTGAGAGAATACTGCCTACGACTGATATAAAAAGGTATATGGTTGTGTTAAAATGGGAAGATGGTATCTGATCTTCTATACTGACTTATAATAATCAACCTATGGCACTCATAAGGATTCAAAAATTCATTGCTCAGGCAGGAATTGCATCGAGGAGAAAGGCAGAGGAACTCATTCTCGAGGGAAGGGTTATCGTAAATGGTAAGCTTGCGACTATTGGGATGAAGCTCGATCCTGAAAGGGATCATGTGAGGGTGGATGGAAGGATGATCAAAAGAGTCGAAAAAAAGGTGTATATCATCTTTAACAAACCGAGAAGGGTCATTACATCCCTCACTGACCCTTGGGGCAGGGATACTGTAATGAGTTATTTAATTGGTGTGAAGGAAAAGGTCTATCCGGTGGGAAGATTGGATTATGATTCAGAGGGATTGCTTTTATTAACCAATGATGGTGAACTTGCTCATTCAATACTCCATCCTTCAAGACATATTCCAAAGACATATATCGTGAAGGTTCATGGAATCATAAGTGATAATGATATAAAAAGACTCGAGCAAGGTGTAATGTTGAATGATGGCATAACAGCACCTGCAAAAGTAAAGAGATTGAGGGAAACAGAGAATAATACATGGCTTGAGATGACTATATATGAGGGCAGAAAGAGGCAACTAAGAAGGATGCTCGAGAAGTTAGGCCATCCTGTTATGAGGCTGAGAAGGATAGCAATAGATGGCATTAAACTCGGCAACCTCAAGTCTGGCCAATGGAGATATCTGACACATGATGAATTGAGACGATTGAAGGACTATATTTCGTCTGAATAGAGGAGGTTTGAATGCGTGATAAAGGATGCGGAGAGATAACTGCTGATGATATTGGGAAGGAAATCAAGGTCACAGGCTGGGTTTTTAGAAGAAGGGATCACGGAGGATTGGTATTTATTGACCTAAGGGATCGGAGCGGCATTGTCCAGGTGGTATTCAATCCTGAGATATCAGATAATGTCCACAGACTCGCCCATAACTTGAGGGATGAATTTGTTGTCCAGATTTCTGGAGTGGTTAATAAAAGGCCAGAGGGAACTGAAAATCCAAATATCCCCACAGGTCTTGTCGAGATAATTGCAAAGGGACTATCTATTCTGAATGAGTCCAGACCACTCCCGTTTCCTCTGGAAGATGCCTCTCAGGCATCAGAGGTATTGAGACTTAAATACAGATACCTTGATCTCAGAAGACCTGAACTCCAGAACAATCTAGTAATAAGACACAAGGTCACAAAAGCCATAAGGGATTATCTTGATAAACAAGGATTTTTAGAGATAGAGACCCCAATGCTTACTAAGTCCACACCCGAGGGTGCAAGGGATTTTCTTGTACCGAGCAGATTAGACCCAGGCCATTTTTATGCCCTTCCTCAGTCACCTCAATTATTTAAACAGATATTGATGATATCAGGTCTCGAGAGGTATTTCCAGATTGCGAGGTGTTTTAGAGATGAAGACCTGAGGGCAGACCGACAGCCTGAATTCACACAGGTAGATCTCGAGATGTCATTTGCTGAACCCGATGGTATTATGACAGTTATAGAAGGCATGTTAAGGGAGGCATTCAAGGTAATCGGGGTAGATATAGAGATCCCATTTAAGAGACTTTCTTATAGAGAGGCAATAGAGAGATTCGGCACAGATAAACCTGATATGAGATTTTCGATGGAGCTCAGGGATGTTGGAGACATTGTATCACAGGGGACATTCCGTGTATTTCTTGATGCCATAAACTCAGGCGGCAGGGTTAAGGCTATTAATGTGAGAGGTCTCGCAAGACTTTCGAGGTCTGAAATAGATGAACTTGTGGAGAAGGCAAAGAATCTTGGAGCAAAAGGACTTGCATGGATAAAGATCAAGAATGGTTTTGAATCTCCCATTCAGAAATTCTTTTCTCAGGAAATACTTAAAGATATTGCAGAGAGACTTGAGGGAGAAGAGGGAGACATCTTGCTCTTCGTGGCAGATAGAGAAAGGGTGGTCAATGATGTTCTTGGGAGATTGAGACTCGAATTCGGCAAGAAACTGAGTCTCATAAAGGATGAATTCAACTTCCTGTGGGTTGTTGACTTCCCTCTTTTTGAGTGGAATGATGAAGAGAAAAGATTTGAATCAATGCACCATCCATTTACGATGCCTCATCCTCAGGATATCGAGATATTAATGAATGCCACAGAGTCTGATATCCATGATCCTGAATCGAGCATCTCGAAGGTAAGGGCACTGGCTTACGATATAGTCCTTAATGGATATGAGATAGGTGGCGGCAGTATAAGGATACACAGGCCTGATATACAGCAGATGATCTTCAGAATCCTCGGCATTTCCGATGAAGAAGCAAAAGAGAAGTTTGGTTTTCTTATTGATGCCCTTTCATACGGAGCTCCTCCCCATGGAGGCATTGCCCTTGGCCTCGACAGACTCCTGATGCTCATGGTTGGAGGTAATTCCATAAGGGATGTGATAGCATTTCCGAAGACCCAGAAGGCACAGTGCCTATTAAGTGGGGCGCCATCATCTGTTACTGAAAAGCAGCTAAGGGAACTTTACATAAAGACTTTATAGAGATATTTTTTATGAAGACAGTATTGAAGAGAAAGAAGAAGAGATTAAGCCTCTTTAGGTTTAAAAGGATACTTAGCTCAATAAAGATGGTCATCCTTGATGTTGATGGTGTTCTTACAGATGGAAGCATTATTCTTGATAATGAAGGGAATGAATTCAAACGATTCCATGTGAGGGATGGGCATGGGATAAAGATGCTTCAGAAGGCTGGCATAAGAGTTGCCATTATAACTGGAAGGGAATCAAAGGTCGTACTAAGAAGGGCAGATGAACTTGGTATAGAGGATATATATCAGGGATGCCGTGACAAAGTGTATGCATATCAGCAGATTCTTGAAAAGTATAATCTCAGGGATGAAGAGGTCTGCTATATTGGTGACGATGTTGTCGATATACCCATTCTTAAAAGAGTGGGATTCCCAGTCGTGCCCCGTGATGCAGATCCAGTGACAGGTTCATATGCCATTTATATAACAAAATATAATGGTGGCAGGGGTGCGGTGAGAGAGATATGTGATATGATTATATATACAAGATTCAAGGACGATGAAAAGACCCTTAAGATGATACTCGGAATAAAGGAAGGAAAAGACAAAGGTGCAGAGAAGTGATAAAAGGAAATTAAGAGAATTTCTTAACCTACCCACTATTCTCACAGGAAGCAGGATTGTTATAATTCCTCTTTTCGTGATTGGAATAAAATATAATCAAATACTCGGTGCAATAATATTTTGCCTTGCCTCATTAACAGACTTTCTTGACGGCTATATAGCAAGAAAGCAGGGAAGGATAACAGAATTCGGCATGATACTCGACCCTATAGCGGATAAATTCCTCATTATAAGTGCATTAATTGTACTTGTCGATATGGATAGACTCTCCATATGGGTTGCTATTATAATGATAACGAGGGACTTTCTCGTGACAGGGCTAAGGGTTGTGGCATTGAGCAAGGAAAAGGTAATGCCTGCTGAATTTGGTGGAAAACTGAAGACACTCTTCCAGATTACAGCAATAATATTCCTGATTCTCTGGGATACTGGAGATATAGACTTTTCTGATACAGGAACCGTACTGATATGGATAGCAATGGTTCTATCTATTATCTCAGGAATAACCTATACAAAGGGATTCATTCAATTGATGAAAGGAGCATGAATATTTGAGGGATGAAGTTCTTTTGAGTATTTTTTTAATTGTCATCTCTTATATAATCGGTTCAATACCATTCGGCGTCATCATATCGAGATTAAAAGGCATAGATCCAAGAAAGGTTGGAAGCGGTAATATCGGTACCACCAATGTCTTAAGAAGTGCGGGGGTGCTACCTGCAATCTTCACACTCCTTCTCGACGGAGGAAAGGGTGCAATCTCTGTCCTTATCTCGAAGGCAATAGACCCCTCTTCAGTATTCGCAGGATATATTGCTGGTTTTGCCTCTATAATGGGTCATAATTTTCCTGTATTTTTAAGATTTAAAGGTGGAAAGGGAGTCGCTACAACATTTGGTGTTCTCTTTGTAATCTTGCCAGAAATAGGCATTATATCCATGTTGATATGGTTAATCGTTGCAATAAGTACAAGGTATTCATCCCTTTCTGCACTCATATCTCTTGGACTCTTGCCGGTTACTGTTTTTGTTATCTCTCCTACAACTATTAACATTATCTTCAGTCTTCTTCTCAGTATCCTCATAATAATAAGGCACAGGGATAATATAAAGAGGTTAATAAGCGGAAGAGAAAGAAGGATAGGCGAGAAGGTAGCATGAAAAGAAAGATCTTTTTTGCGATTATCCTCTCGATTGTTTTGACTCCTCAAGTTATTTTTACTGCTGAGATTTTTGAATTTAATAAATACTATGAAGAGAGTCTTAACAGGGGGCTCAAGAATATTGATCCATATATCTATTACCTAATCAATAAACCAGAGTTATGTCCACTGGAGTGTCTCAAGAATCTTTCCGGTTATTCATTCGATACCCCTCCACTCTATCTAAGACTTTCTGAGGAGTACTTTTCTCAACCTCAGAGGAATGGACTATTATCAGGCACAGACTCCTTTTTGAGATTCATACAGAGTATCAAAGGGAGCACAATATGGAAGGCACAGATTATACATACATTTACTGCATGCATTATATTTGCATTTCTTGCTACATCTTTATTGTTTGTTATTCTCAGGGCACGGTTGGATCTACCACTTTATCTCCATGAGATAAAGGAAAAAAAGAGCAATCTTATAAGGATATCTATCCTACTCATTCCTTCCTTATATGGTTTACCTTACCTTGCAGGTGCCTTGCTACTTCTTTATGCTGAGAAGTCATCAAGAAGTCATAGACTCTTTTTTATTTTTTACCTTATCATTTTATTGCTCCTGCCATTTCTCATAAGATACGAAAGGATACTCTTCAGTCTGTATTCTGACAATGTTATTAGGGCGGTGGTGGAAGTGAATGAGGGAAGGGATAATACAAGGGCAATAGTCTTTCTTAGAGATGTGAAGGACAACGACTGGAGGTTGAAATTTTCATATGCCCTTGCCCTCAAGAGAGAAGGCAGGCTCAAGGAGGCTTTCTCCATATTTAAAGAGCTATCGGGATTAAAAAATGATTACAGGATACTGAATAATATAGGAAACTGTCTTTTTCTCGAAAATAAGATAAATGATGCAATTGAGTATTATACGAAATCCTCTGAATTGAAGAACAGGGCCTCATCTCTTTTTAATCTGAGCCAGGCATATAAAGAATTGCTCGAATTTCAGAAGGGCACAGATTATTACCAAAAGGCTATATCCCTTGATTCAGAGCTTATTTCATGGTTTACGAAGATAAATGCTAGACAGATAAATAGGTTCCTTATAGATGAAACCCTTGACCAGTCTACCCTCTGGGAACTTGCCATAAAGATAGCTAAGGCTTCTGAAAAGAGCACTATAAGATTTCTCGAGATTCTGTTACCATTAATTATGGGCATAATTTTCTTTATTAAGCCAGCTGTAAGTGCTTATAGATGCAGTAAGTGTGGAAAGATCATATGTAATATCTGCCAGAAGAAAAGACTCTGGGGGATGATGTGCGCTGACTGCCATGATGTCTTTGTAGCACCTATGATGACCGATTCAAAAACGAGGCTTGAGAGGATTCTCTCTTTACAGAGAAAAATGGAGAATAGAAGGAGAGTCTTTACCATCTTCTTGATCCTACCAGGATTTGTGGAGTTTTATACAGGAAGGATTATTTCAGGTTTTGCAATAGGTCTCTTATTCTTCTTCTCTATTGGTCTTATGATACTTTCTGGAATCTACACGATCGAGACTTTCAGGCAGCCTTATCTCTTATGGTTTGGTATTGTACTCTTTATGGTAATTCTCTTTATACATTTCATTACATCATGGAGGCTCAAAAGATGGGTTTAGAGGGTTCTCTCAGGGATTTTGGGATTGCTGATATACTGCAGATAATCTACTATCAAAAGAAGACAGGCTCTCTTATTATTGATGGAAGGTTCGATAGAGTGAAGATCTTGTTTAAGGGTGGAAATATAGTTGCTGTTGAATCAAGACGCAGACTCGAAAGCAACAGACTTGGAAGGGTCCTTGTAAAGAAAGGTTTGCTCTCCATTGAGGAACTTGATACGATTCTCAAAGAACAAAAAATCAGTGGTTTAAGACTCGGAGAGATATTAATACAGAAGGGTATAGACGCTCAAGTGATAAGTGATACCCTTGTAAAACAATTTACCGAGACCCTCGTTCAGATACTTGGATGGAAGGAAGGTTATTATGAATTCAGGACAGAGGGTGTATCAATAAGTAAGGAACTACCTATATCTATAGATACACAGCATATGTTAATGGACGGACTGAGGATGCTCGACGAATACTCTATCATTGGAGAGAAAATCACTCCTGATATAGTATTCGAGAGGATTCAAGGTGAGGAATTTACTTCAGTTGAACTCAAGGAAGAGGAGAAGACCATTCTTGAACTCATAAATGGTGAGAACGACCTTGGCACCGTAATAGAACTATCGGGTCTGGAAGAGGTGGAGGTTTCAAAGATTATACTTAAACTTCTTAAGAACGGTCTTATAAAAGAGAAAAAAGCAGAGGAGTTTGTTGTAAAGGAGTTGCCTTCTCGAAAAAGAAAGATCAGAATATCTTCTGACCATCTCTATTACCTGATGTTCGCAGTGGTCTTTTTTGTATCTCTCCTCTGGTTAAAGGGCTTTAATACTGATATCAATAGATTCCTTGCATTTAAGGACATAGAGAAACTTTATCTGGAAACCGAGTTCTATAAGATAAAAAATGGCTATTATCCTCCAACTATTGAAGATATTCTCAACAATCTTAATGGTCTCAAAAGAGGAGATCTGAATTTCTCAGGTTATAACTACAGACTGCACTCACTTGAAGACTTCACCGTTCCCATAATAACGAATAAGGAATCAGAAAATAGTCCCTATAAAATTAAGAATGTCCAGTACAAGTAAAAGGGCCGTTGTATTATTAAGCGGTGGCATCGATTCATCCACCACCCTTGCATATGCCATAAGAGAGGGATACGAACCTTATGCCCTCAGTTTTGACTATATGCAGAGGCACAGGATAGAGTTAGAGTCAGCAAAAAGGGTTGCAGAGTATATGAAGGTGAAAAGGCATCTGATAATAAGTTTTGATATGAGGGAGATAGGTGGTTCTGCCCTCATCTCACACGATATAGAAGTTCCACTGATGAGGGATATTGATGGTACAATTCCCGTAACATATGTGCCTGCAAGAAATACTGTATTCCTTTCATTTGCCCTTGCCTGGGCAGAGGTTCTTGAGGCAGAAGATATATTTATAGGTGCCAATGCAGTGGATTACAGCGGATACCCTGACTGTAGGCCCGAGTATCTATGGGCATTTGAAGACATGGCAAACCTTGCAACTAGGGCATCAGTTGAGGGTAGGTTAAGATTTAGGATAGATGCACCTTTTTTATATCTGAGCAAGGCAGAGATCATAAAGAAGGGGATTGAACTCGGACTTGATTACTCTCTTACATGGTCATGTTACAACCCCACAGCCGAAGGAGTGCCCTGTAGAAGATGTGATAGTTGCAGATTAAGGGAGAAGGGATTTAATGAAGCAGGCATTGATGATCCACTCCTGAAGAATGCTCGATAAACTATTCAATCTTGAGTCCATCGCACTCATAGATGCTACAAAAAGTCCTGAAAAAGTTAGTCATGCCATCTTAAATAATCTTGTTAAATGCGGATTCAGATCGGTATAGGCGTGTGAAAAATTCCTGTATGAAAAAATCTTTTAGATTGGTAAAATATAAAAATATTAATTCGAGGTGGTGAATGGTGAAGATAGGTTTTATTGGATTAGGACATCTTGGAATAACAATCGCAAAGCGCCTTATCAATGAAAATGTTGAATTGATTGTATGGAATAGAACAAAGGGAAAAGCCTCTCAACTTGGTGTTGAGATAGCAAAAAGTCCTGCAAAACTCATATCGGATGTCGAGATCATATTTTTGTGTCTCTTCGATAGTAAAGCTGTGAGGGCAGTTATTTCCGAGAAGGGAGGTCTTCTTGAGGGAGATTGCAGAGATAAAGTCGTAATCGACACGACAACGAATCATTTTGAGGAGGTTAGTCATTTCCATAGAGTTTTTAAGGAGAAGATGGCATTTTACCTTGAGTCTCCTGTGCTCGGAAGCGTGATACCTGCGTCTCAAGGAATGCTAACTGTTCTTGTCAGTGGTGACAAAACTGCTTATGAGAGGGCACTGCCACTCTTAAAAAAGATAGGCAAAAATATTTTTTATCTGGAAGAGATAGGTCTTGCAACGAAGATGAAGCTTATAAATAACCTTGTGCTTGGTTCTTTTATGGCGACGATTGCGGAGGCATTATCTTTTGGAGAAAAGGCAGGTATCAGTAGAGAGATGATTCTTGAGATCCTTGGAGCAGGTGCTGGAAATTCGATGGTTTTGAATGCAAAAAAGAAAAAACTTTTGAAGGATGATTTTTCAACACACTTTTCCTCAGCACTTATGTACAAAGATCTGTATTATCTGCACGATTTAGCGAGAGCCATGAAGAGTCCGCTTTTTACAGGGAGCATCGTGAAGGAGCTTTATGGTATGGCACTCGCAAAAGGATTGGATAATTTTGATTTTTCTATAATATACAGGGTATTGAGAGAGTTTCAGAGAATGGAGCATGGAATGCAGGATATAAACCCATGATCTTAAATTTTATGACTTTTTACATCAGGCTACATAGGTAATTGTTTAAATGTCTGATTCTTAAGACAGATTTTTAGGGCAGAAGAAAAAGAGATGAAGGTAATTAATTTTCTTCTTCGATTAATGAGCCATTTTTCATTCTCAATCTTCTCTGAGCAAAATTCGCGAGCTCTAAGTTATGTGTTACCATTATAAATGTGATTCCTTTCTCATTGTTTATTCTGTTGAATAGATTTATTATCTCTCTTTCGGTCTCCTCATCGAGGTCTCCTGTGGGTTCATCTGCAAGGATTATTTCAGGATCATTTATGAATGCTCTTGCAATTGCTACCCTTCTTTGCTGTCCACCAGATAACTGGGATGGATAGGCATTGATCTTTTCCTTTAAACCAACAAGTTCAAGAAGTTCAATTGCTTTCTTTTGCTTATTTTCTTTTCTCCTTTTTCCAAATATTGTTGGTAATAAGACATTCTCCATTGCTGTCAGAGTTGGAATGAGACTTGCAAACTGATATATAAAATTAATCTTTTCATTTCTGAATTCTGAAAGTTCGTCATCACTAATAGACCATAGGTCCATGCCATCTATAATAACTGTGCCTGATGTAGGTCTTGTCAGTCCGCCAAGAAGACTGAGAAGGGTGGTCTTTCCACTGCCTGAATGTCCTATTATTGATACAAATTCTCCCTTTGATACACTCAGGTTTGCTCCATTTACAGCCTTAATCTCCTCCCTATTAATATGATAAATCTTTGTGAGTTCCCTTGTTACTATCATCTATTTTCTCCTTTCTTATCCCAGTAGTTTTAAAAAACTACTCTAACTGAGGAATTTAAAATATATTATACCCTTTGTCAGTTATTGTTGACAAAACTTTTATGAGTCAGGTAATCTATACAATACAATACCTTTGTTCTTTGAAAAGCCTAGAACGTGCGTAGAGGCTTATAAGTTTGCTTTGAGAGTTTGATCCTGGCTCAGAGCGAACGCTGGCGGTGTGCCTAACACATGCAAGTCGAGCGGAGTTAATTA
>FWPU01004779.1_pt1 | contig 11338 bp, 6 predicted proteins | sample 2228361 | NCBI WGS metagenome assembly FWPU01 (sample SAMEA103939777, study PRJEB20133) | metagenome | reverse complement strand
GGGGTTGCTTACCTCCAAAGAAATTTATGCCAACGACGTGTCGGAGTTTTTTAATGTAATTACCGGACACAGCCAGCCACAGGCCTACCGTAATCTTATTACCTCACCGCGCGATATGCGCATACAGCTTTGCAACCTCATCAGGCGCGAAGCCGAAAACGCCCGTGCCGGTTTGCCATCGGGCATTGCCATTAAAGTTAATTCGCTTCAGGACAAGGAGTTTATTGACGAACTGTATGCAGCCTCGCAGGCAGGTGTGCCCATCAGGCTCAGCGTAAGGGGCATATGCTGCCTGAGGCCGGGGCGCTCCGGGCTTAGCGAAAACATTCAGGTGGTTAGCATTGTTGGTGAGTACCTGGAACACTCGCGTATTTACTATTTCCATAATGCCGGCAACCCCAAGGTGTTTATTGGCAGTGCCGATGCCATGGTACGCAGCTTTGACCGCAGGGTAGAGTCGCTGGTGCTGCTTGAAGAGGAGGTGCTGCGCAAACAGGCTATGAATATTCTGCGGTTCAATCAGCGCGACAATGTAAACGCCTACATCATGAATGAAGACGGGACCTACACGCCACGGCAGGCCGATGGCGAGCCTCCCTTCAACATCCATAAGGAGTTTTACAGGGTAACCCGCGAAATGCTGGCCGAGGTGCGGTTGTTTTAATAAAAAAACCGGCACCAAGCCGGTTAGCAAAAGTGGCAGGCGGCAGCAGGGCTTACAGCTTTATTATTTTTTTTCCCTGGCTTTGGTCGGCCAGATTAGCAAAGGTTACTTTTTTAGGATGGTTGTTTTTTCGGTACAGGTGCAACATAATGCCGTCTTTTAGCCCTACCTCGGGTACCTGTATATACCGGGCCCCTGCCCATTCCATTACCCTCATGTAAATATGACTTGCAGGCACAATTACGTCAGCGCGGTCGGGGTTCATTTGCAACAGGTAAATGCGTTCTTCCAGGGTGTGTTGTTCAATCATGGCGCTTATTTCGCGCACCTTTTTAAGCGACATCAGGCGGTGTGGCTTAAGCTGGGCCAGCTCGAAAATTTTGCTGATGTTGCCCCCGGTACCAATGGCCGTAATCTTGCCAGGGTAATGGCTTACCTGCTTTTTTACCCATTGCTCCATCTCCTTCCAGATGGCGGGTGAATCGTTGTGCTCCAGGATGCGCACCGAACCAATTTTAAATGAATGTGTACAGGTTTTTTTCCCATTTGTATAAATGTTCAGCTCGGTGCTTCCGCCGCCAACATCAATGTGCAGGTAGGTTCCTTCTGAGAGATAGGTAAGAATGGCCTGGTTAATTAGTTCGGCTTCTTGCTTACCGTCAATAATATGTATTTCCAGGCCGGTTTCATCTTTTACCTGTCTTGCCAGCTCTGCCCCGTTTTCCGACTCGCGCATGGCCGAGGTGGCGCAGGCCATATAGTCGTCAACCTCGTAGAGTTCAATAAGCATTTTAAACACGCGCATCAGCTTCATGAATTTTTGCGCGCTATGCTCACTTATGCGCTGGGAGGTAAACACATCGTGCCCCAGGCGAAGCGGAAACCGCACGTACTCCATTTTTTTAAAAATCACCCGCGGGCCACTGTCGAGCACAGATGATACCTGAAAGCGTATGGCATTGGAACCAATGTCAACGGCTGCTAACTTCATAATGCTTTCAAAGGTAACGCGAATGGATGGTTCATCCTATTACTAAATCCTTTACGGTGATTCAGCCAGCAACAATTTTTTTTTTGAATGCTATGTTGTTTCTTTGCACCGCTTATCCAGAAAGACCGAGGGACTGGGCCCTATGACGTCTTGGCATCCTGCCCGATGGGTCAACTCCGGGTGTTGTGCCAAATCCCATCCCGCCCAACGGCGGGAAAGATAAGCAACCCGCCTCTGCGGTTCTCTGGATATGCCTAACGATTCAGAGGGCCATGCTGGAAGAATTATTAAAACAACGTATCCTGGTGCTCGATGGCGCCATGGGTACTATGATACAGCGGTACGGACTTTCGGAGAAAGATTTCCGTGCAGACCGTTTTGAAAAGCACCCCTGCCCGCTGAAAGGCAACAACGACCTGCTGTCCATCACACGGCCGGATGTAATCCGCGAAATTCATGAACAATACCTGCAGGCGGGTGCCGACATTATTGAAACCAATACCTTTAGCAGCAACCGCATTGCCCAGGCCGATTATCAGCTGGAACCTATTGTTTACGAACTGAATGTAGCTTCGGCACAGTTGGCACGCCAGGCTGCTGACCATTACACTTCGCAATCCAAACCCAGGTTTGTAGCCGGTGCTATAGGACCTACCAATAAAACCGCTTCCATTTCGCCCGATGTAAATAACCCCGGTTACCGCGCCATTACATTCGATGAGCTGGCCGAAGCTTATTACGAACAGGTTAAAGGATTGGTTGATGGCGGGGTTGACCTGCTGTTGGTAGAAACGGTGTTCGATACGCTGAACGCAAAAGCTGCCCTGTTTGCAATACAGCAGCACGAAGAAGATACCGGAAAAAAGCTTCCTGTAATGGTTTCGGGCACCATAACCGATGCCAGCGGAAGAACTTTATCCGGACAAACCACCGAAGCGTTTCTTATTTCTGTTTCGCACGTGCCGTTGCTGAGTATTGGCCTTAATTGTGCCCTGGGAGCAGCACAACTCAGGCCTTATCTGCAGGTATTGGCCCGGGAAGCATCTTGTTACGTAAGTGCTTATCCTAATGCCGGCCTGCCCAACGCCTTTGGTCATTATGATCAGTCACCAGAAGAGATGGCTGCTCAAATAGAAGAATATCTCAAAGAACAGTTGGTAAATATTATTGGCGGATGCTGCGGCACTACACCCGAACATATTAAAAAAATTGCTGCATTGGCTGAAAATTACAGTCCCCGCAAAGTTGGGTATGAGTAGTTCAATTGTCCATAGTTTGATAGTCCATAGTTTGATGGTCCATAGTTTGATGGTCCATAGACTGACTAACCATGGACTAACCAACCATGGACCAAATAACAAACCTAAACTTCATTACTATGGCATTTAAATTTGAACAGCTTAAAGTATGGCAGCGCTCGGTTGAGCTTTCGGGTGAGGTATACGAATTAACGAAAAAATTTCCGCAGGAAGAGATGTATGTTTTGTCGTCTCAGTTGCAACGGGCTTCCGATTCCATTGCGCTGAATATAGCCGAGGGTTCAACAGGACAGTCAAATCGTGAGTTCAAGAGATTTTTGGGCATTGCCATCCGATCAGCGGTTGAGGTGGTGTGCTGCTTTTACCTGGCAAAGAGGAGGAAACTGGTTTCGGAAAAGGAGTTTTCCTACTTCTATGAAGCATTATCCGATCTGATTAAAGGAATGCAGGCCCTTCGCAAATCCATTAAAACCTAACATTAGTCCAGTTCAATGATTGATAGTTTGATAGTCCATAGTTTGATGGTCCATAGTTTGATAGTCCATAGACTGACCAACCATAGACTAACCAACCATGGACTGACTAGTTAACCCGAACAATTAACCATAAACCAACAACCCATTAGCACCAAAAAACCATATCGGCCACTTAAACTCAGCGGACTGGAAGCGGTGGTTATTACACCTGCCTCCAACTTTGTAAATATTGGCGAACGAACCAACGTAACCGGCTCGGCAAAATTCCTGAAGCTCATAAAGGAAGATAAGTTTGAGGAAGCCCTTCAAATTGCCATCGACCAGGTGCGTGGCGGGGCGCAGGTGCTCGATGTGAACATGGACGAAGGCATGATTGATGCCCAAGCGGCCATGGTAAAGTTTCTTAATCTGCTAGCTTCCGAACCCGAACTGGCCCGTGTACCGGTAATGATCGATTCATCCAAATGGGAGGTTATTGAAGCCGGACTTAAATGTCTGCAAGGCAAGGGAATCGTTAACTCAATAAGCCTTAAGGCAGGCGAAGAAGAGTTTATTCGGCAGGCACGGCTCATCCGTAAATACGGTGCTGCCACTGTAGTTATGGCCTTCGATGAACAGGGACAGGCCGATACGTTCGAACGCCGCATTGCCATTTGCAGCCGCGCTTACAATATTTTGGTAAACAAGGTAAAATTTCCGCCTGAAGACATCATCTTCGATCCTAACATATTTCCTGTAGCCACCGGCATAGAAGAACACCGCTCGTATGCGCTCGACTTTTTCAGGGCCGCACGATGGATACGCGAAAACTTGCCGCACGCACACGTAAGTGGCGGAGTAAGCAATGTGTCTTTCAGCTTCCGCGGCAATCAGAAGGTGCGCGAGGCCATGCATGCCGCTTTCCTCTATCATGCCATTCAGCACGGAATGGATATGGGTATTGTAAACCCTGCCTTGCTTGAAGTGTATGATGAAGTGGAGCCCGAACTGCTGGAACGCGTGGAAGATGTGCTGCTCGATCGCAGACCTGATGCCACCGAACGGTTGGTAGAATATGCCGAAAAGGTTAAGGGAACAGTTAAAAAGAAAGAAACTGATGAAGCCTGGCGCAATACCCCGGTAGAAGACAGGATAACGCATGCATTGGTTAAAGGAATTGCCGATTTCATTGAAACGGATGCCCTTGAAGCTTTAAAAAAATACGGCTCGCCACTGGCCGTAATTGAAGGCCCCCTGATGCAGGGCATGAATGTAGTGGGCGACCTGTTTGGTGCAGGCAAAATGTTTCTGCCACAAGTGGTAAAAAGCGCCCGCGTTATGAAGAAGGCTGTTGCTTTTTTGGAGCCTTTCCTGCTCGAACAGCAAAAAGCCAGCGGGCAAACCTCTAAACCCGCCGCCCGCGTGATCATGGCAACCGTAAAGGGTGATGTGCATGATATCGGAAAAAATATTGTGGGCGTTGTGCTGGCCTGCAACAACTTTGAGGTTATCGACCTGGGCGTAATGGTGCCCGCAGAAAAAATACTGGACGAAGCCCGCAGAAAACAGGCAGATGTAATCGGCCTCAGCGGGCTCATTACTCCCTCGCTCGATGAAATGGTTTATGTAGCAAAAGAAATGCAACGCCTGCAGTTTAACATTCCGTTGCTCATCGGCGGAGCTACTACCTCACGTCTGCATACAGCGGTAAAGATTGACCCGGCTTACGATGGCCCGGTGATACACGTGCTCGATGCTTCGCGGAGTGTACCCGTGGTTAGTGAACTGATAAACGAAACGTCACGGCAGAAGTTTGTACAACAGGTTAAGGCTGAATACAGCCGCCTCAGGCAGGAACACGAAAATCGCACCCAGCTTAAAGATTACATCACGCTGGTCGAAGCCCGAAACAACAAAATAGCTATCGACTGGCAAAGCTATGCCATACCGCAACCAACCTTTACCGGCATCCGGGAAGTCACCAACTTACCGCTGGAAGTCCTTCGCCAGTATATTGATTGGACGCCGTTTTTTCAGACCTGGATGCTCAGCGGTCGTTATCCGGATATATTTGAAGATAAAACCGCAGGGGCCGAGGCCCGCAAGCTGTTTGATGATGCCAATGTTATGCTCAACAGGCTGATTGCATCAAAAGGCCTTACGGCCAATGGCGTAGTTGCATTTTACCCGGCCAACAGCACCGAAACAGACGATGTAAAGCTGTATTCCGGTGTCGGAGAAGAGGTTCCTTTTGCCAGCCTGCACTTTCTGCGACAGCAAAACAAAAAGGCACCGGGCCTGCCTAACTTTTGTCTGGCCGATTTCATTGCGCCCGAAAGTCTGGGTAAACGCGATTACATCGGTATGTTTGCGGTAACAGCCGGTATAGGCCTTGAAAAATGGGTAGAAAAATTCAAAAGCGAACATGACGACTACTCGGAGATAATGGTAAAAGCCCTTGCCGACCGGCTGGCCGAAGCCTTTGCCGAATACCTGCATGAGCTTGTGCGAAAAACCTGGTGGGCCTACGCTCCGGAAGAAAACCTGACCAACGAACAGCTCATTGCCGAGCAGTACCGTGGCATAAGGCCTGCACCGGGATATCCGGCCTGCCCCGATCACACCGAAAAGCGTACTCTTTTCGAAATACTGGAAGCCGAAAAGAGGGCCGGTATACGCCTTACCGAGTCAGGAGCCATGTACCCGGCAGCTTCCGTAAGCGGATATTACTTTGCGCATCCTGCCGCCCGTTACTTCGGGTTGGGAAAAATTGGTAAAGACCAGATTGAGGAGTACGCTGCCCGAAAAGGCATGAAGGTGGAAGAAGTTGAAAAATGGCTGGCGCCCAACCTCAATTATAACTTGTAGACGAATTATTATGAAAGTTACAGAACATCTGAAAAATGCCAATGGTAAAACTCTTTTTACCATTGAGGTTTTGCCACCACTTAAAGGACAGAATATCCGGTCGCTTTTCGACCACCTCGACCCGCTCATGGAATTTAAACCTCCATTTGTTGATGTAACCTACCACCGCGAGGAATATGTGTACAAAAAAAAGGAAAACGGTTTGCTCGAAAAACGATCGGTACGCAAGCGCCCCGGCACGGTAGGAATTTGTGCAGCCATTCAGAACCACTACAAGGTAGATACCGTTCCGCACATTATCTGCGGTGGCTTTAGCAAGGAAGAAACCGAAAATGCACTTATTGACCTCCATTTTCTGGGAATAGACAATGTGCTGGTGCTGCAGGGCGATGCGATAAAAAACGAGGGTCGTTTTGTGCCTGAGCCGGATGGCCACCGCTACGCATCTGAATTGCTGCAACAGGTGGTAGATATGAACAACGGCATTTACCTGGACGATGAACTGCTAAACCCTACGCCAACCAACTTCTGCATTGGCGTGGCTGGTTACCCCGAAAAGCATTTTGCTGCGCCCAATCTTAAAACCGACCTGAAATACCTGAAGCTGAAAGTGGACCTGGGAGCCGACTACATTGTTACCCAAATGTTTTTCGACAACAAGAAATACTTTGATTTTGTAAAGCAATGCCGTGAAATGGGCATTAACGTACCCATAATACCCGGCATTAAGCCCATAACCAGCAAGTCGCAAATCAATATACTGCCAACCACTTTTCATATTGACCTGCCCGAAGCCCTGGCCGATGAAATTGAAAAGTGCAAAGACAACGAAGCCGCCCGGCAGGTGGGAATAGAATGGGCCATTCAGCAGTCTAAAGAATTGATGAAGGCCGGGGTACCAACCCTGCATTTCTATTCCATGGGCAAAGCCGATCCGATTTATAAAATTGCCAGCGCCCTGTTTTAAAGAAAAAACTTTCAAGTAAAGGTTAAAGACAAGGGCATAAGCCATTCATTCATTTTACGATTTGAAAAGTGCACAAAACGGTGGAAAAGTTGTGCATTACTTTTGGTTGATTTTTTTTGCCGGAATAAACCCGCTGCTTACCTTCACATCACTAAGCCAGCCGCTGGCCGGTTGGCCTGATGCGAAGAACGACAAAACCACATGCTTCTACGGAACGTGTGAACAAAGGGTCTTCAGCGTACAGGCTGAGCGGAATACTGCTTCGCAGTGTTCGGCACGAAACCGGAGGAAATCCGGCCGGTTTCAGCCGGTTAAGCTGATTTAGGGTTAACAGGCAGCTACGGTTGCCTTTTAACAAGACGGGAATACGCAGATAAAAATGCTGTATTCCCGTTTTTATTTTAAACTGTTCATGGGCGGTGTTTTACCGATGTTAAAGGTCTGTTCAGTTAAACAAAGCATTGTATTTTTACCCGTAACGAAAATGTAGTGGCCATGAAATATGCTATTCCCGTCAGCGCTGTGTTCTTTCTTGTCGGTTTGACATGCTGCTCCAGGCAGGAGCAACCCCAACAGCCTATTGTTTTGTTCAACGGCAAAAACCTGGAAGGCTGGGTACCCAAAATAGCCGGTTATAAGGCGGGAGAGAATTACAGGAACACCTTTCGGGTGGAAGATGGTGTGCTTAAGGTTTCGTATGCTGAATACGACTCATTTACCACACAGTTTGGCCATTTGTTTTATCGCGAACCTTTTTCGCATTACCGGTTGGTGGTCGAATACCGCTTTGTGGGGCAGCAACCACCCGGTGGACAGGAATGGGCATTTATGAACAGCGGGGTGATGTTTCATGCACAATCACCCGAAAGTATGGGTGTTAAACAAAGTTTTCCGGTTTCGCTTGAAGCCCAGTTTCTGGGAGGCACAGCCGACAGGCCCCGGCCTACCGGCAACCTGTGCACACCCGGAACCCATGTGTACATGGCCGATACACTCGTTACACAACACTGCATTAGTGCCAAAACGCCAACTTACCTGCCGGGTCAGTGGGTAAGAGCCGAGATTATTGTATATGGCGACAGCGTAATTCACCATGTTATTGAAGGCGATACGGTACTAACCTACACGCGGCCTGTTATTGGAGGAGACTATCTGCCTGCAGGCTATCCACAAGCCGAGGGTACCCGGCTTAAGGAAGGTTATATTGCCCTGCAATCGGAGAGTCACCCCATTGAATTCAGAAAAGTGGAGCTTTATCCGCTGCGGAAAAAAGAATAAACCGGCTTACCTTTTCAGGCCAGCTCGCGTAAGTCAACGGGCACTACCCTCGACACCCCTTTTTCTACCATGGTAATGCCGTAAATCACATCGGTGGCAGTCATGGTGCGCTTGTTGTGTGTAACAATCACAAACTGGCTTTCTTTGCTGAATGTGCGGATAATGTTATTAAACTTGTCAATATTGGCATCATCCAGTGGAGCATCAACTTCATCGAATATACAGAAGGGTGCCGGCTTGAGCAGATACATGGAAAACAACAGGGCTGTTGCGGTAAGCGTTTTCTCACCGCCCGATAGCTGGTTGATGGTGAGCGGCCGTTTGCCTTTGGGTTTGGCAATGATATCGATTTCTGATTCGAGGGGGTTTTCGGGGTTTACCAGCTTAATGTCGCAGTCGTCTTCTTCGTTAAATAGCGAACGAAACACCCGCTTGAAGTGCTCACGAACTTTATTGAACGCCTCCATAAAAGTCTGGCTGGCCACGGTTTCAATTTCACCAATCGTATTCATGAGCGATTCTTTAGCCTTTACCAGATCTTCCTTTTGTGCCAGGATAAAGTCGTTTCTTTGCTTGATTTCGTTGTACGCCTCCATGGCCATGGGGTTAATGGGCCCCATGTTGTCCAGCTTCTGGCGAATGCGGTTTACCTCTTCGCGCAGTTTTTCTTCGTTCAGGTCTTCGGGGCTTTCAGCAGGTGTTTCTCCGGTTAGGGCGTCCAGGTCAATGTTAAACTCAACAGCCAGCCGCTCCTTAACCGAATTGATCTGCAGCCTGCTTTCGTTAAGTTTATTTTGCAGTTCCAGCAGCAGGTTATCGGCATGCTGGCGGTTGTGCTGCAGTTCGCGCAGTTCTTTTTCCAGCTGGTCTACGTGGCCGCGACTTTGGTAATAATCTTGTTCGGTGGCATTAAGAGCTTTTTCCATTTCCTCCTTGCGGGCGTACATGTTTACTAGGTCTTCGTCCTGGGTTTGTGCGCTAAGGGTAATCTGCTTTATCTCGTCATCGTTCTGTTTAAGTTCGGCCAGGTTGCTTTCAATGCGGCGGTTACTGGTTTCTATTGCTTCTTCTTTAAACCGTATCTCCTGCTCCAGGCTTTTTACCCGGTTATCGAGCTGGTGAAAGAGGATGTTTTGTTCATTCAATGCATTGGATTTTGCCGCTAACAATTCATTTTGCTGTGCAAGTTCCTGCAAAACAGAAGCCAGGCGTGTTTCCTGTTCGGCGGCTTCGTGTTGCAGTTGCAGGGCCCTGGGTTTTAACTCATCCAGTTCTTTGAGCAGCGAATCAATTTTTTCCATGATATCTTCCCTGCGCAGGTCGGCATGGCTCAGCATTTCGGCAAATTGCTCGCGTTTGGTACGCACAGAAACGAACTCTTCATTTACCTGTCGCAGGGCAGCCTGGGCATCTTCAACCTGCTGCCGCAGGGTGTTGTTGCGAAGTTTTTCCAGGTCGGCCTGGCGTTGCACCAGGGTTTGCCGCACGCCCTCCAGCCTGGTGGTTAATTCTTTGATTTCTTTATCAAGTTTTTCAAGGTTTTTTGCCCGGCCTATCCGCTTGCCCTCAAACAACCCCACCGATCCGCCTGACAGGCTGAATCTGCGCCGGGTAAGTTTTCCGCTTTTGGTAATAAAGGTGTTATCATCATCGGCCGGGATGTTTTTAATGTCACCCTCATAAATATAAACCCTGTCTAATATAAACGACATGAGTTTGCGGTACCTGGGGTCGAACTCTATAACCTGTGTAGCCGGGTAAGCATTGTCGTAAATGCGGGTGGGGGTGGGCTCAAATTTTTCGAAGGCATCGAGAATAAAAAAGTGGGCTTTGCCTTTTGAGGCATCACTCAAAATGTTAATGGCTTCGAATGCTTCGGCCTCGTGTTCAACGATGTAATAATTAAGGTAGGGTTCAAGAAAATTTTCAATGGCCACGCGGTAATCTTCCGGACAGGTAAGCACATCCGAAAGGAGGGGGGCATTGCGTGTGATTTTCTTTTTCAAAAACCGGATGGCTTCCGGAAAGCCTTCCAGATTATCAACCAGCGACTTGGTAAGATTATATTCGTTCTGTTTACTGTCAAGTTTTCTGGAAATGGTGGTCATTTCCTCCCTCACCACTTCAATGGTTTTTTCGAGCGAGGCAATTTGTTCCTGTACTCCTGCTTCTTCTTTTCTGAGTCCTTCCAGCTGGGTGTTGCGCTTTTGAATCTCCTCATTCAGTACATGCAATTTCTTTTCGAACTCTGCCAGGCTGGCGCTTTGCTGGGTGCTGTCGGAAGCGGTGCGCTCCAGTTCCTGCCGGAAGGAGGCTACCTGTATTTCTCTTATTTCTACTGCTTTGTTTATCTCATAGCTTTCATCCTGCTTGCGCTTCAGGGTTTGTCGTTCAATATCGGCCTGTCCCTGCAGGGTACCGGAGTGTTTGCGCAGTTCTTCATATTCCCGGCGCAGCAGCGCAAGTTGCTGCTCACTTTCCGAAAGCTGCACACGGGCCTGGGTACAATCTGCTTCCAGGCTCTGAATAGCAAAGCGGGCGCGTTCCACACTCTGCTTATCCTGCTCAATCTGGTCTTTCAGATTTTGCACCCGGTCGTTCAGGTAGCGCAGCCGCTCGTTTTTTATCTGCTTGTCGCTTTCGTACTGGCGTATCTGGTTTACAAAGTCGTTGAGTTCGCGCTGCCGTGCAGCCAGGTTCTTTTCTTTGTGTACCAGCTCTGTTTTGGCAGCTTCTATGCGTGCTTCCAGTTCGGCTACTGCGGCAGCCTGGGCGCTCTTGCGGTCGGTTTCTTCCGATATTCTTTTGCTTATTTCAGCAGCCTGGGCATTTTGCCGGTGCATTACACAACGGGCC
>FWPU01012386.1_pt1 | contig 11340 bp, 9 predicted proteins | sample 2228361 | NCBI WGS metagenome assembly FWPU01 (sample SAMEA103939777, study PRJEB20133) | metagenome | reverse complement strand
TATAATTTAAGAGGATAAATACGCATTAACTTGATTTTGTTATAAGAAATGATTAAGATTATATATAAATTAAAATGGAAATATTAACTGAAAGACAAAAGAAAAAGTTAGCAAAAAAGGTATGGCACAATTTAAATGTAGGACAACCTCAAAAGTCTGCTGATATTTTGGAACAAGCTGTACAAAAATATCCAGACGATAGATGGCTTTCGTTGTTCTATTGTGAAGTAAATAGTATTATAGGTAATGATAAGGAAGCTATCAAAAAATTAAATAGGCTTCTAAAGATTGAACCGAATTTTTCAGAAGGTTGGGCATTATTAGGTGAAATATATTCAAAAGTAAAGAAATATAAAGAAGCAACTAAAGCATATGAAAAAGCATTAAAATTAAATCCTTATGAATCAAGTTGGTTAGATACATTAGTATATTTATATTTTCGAGGTAAAAAGGTTAAACATGCGCATAAAATATTAAGCAATGCTTTGAAAGAGAATCCACAGGATCACTGGACAAGATTGTTATTAGCAATGGCTTATTTATTTGATGGAAATCCTAAAAAAGCATTTTTATCAACTAAGAGCGTTATTGATGAATGTTCTGATATGTTATTAGGAAAATCAAGTTTAGGTGTATATGCATTAAATCTTGCAGGAACCTGTAAGATGGAGTTAGAGGAGTATGAAGAAGCAATTAATTATTTTAAAGAAGCAATAAAAATTAATCAAAATAGTTATTATAATTTGGCACAAGCTTATTTTAATTTAAAACAATTTAACAAAGCTATTAAGTACTGTAAGATTGCCATTTTAATAGAGCCAACAGACAGTAGTTTTTGTGAATTGTTAGGAAAGATATATATAGAAGTAAGTAATTGGGGAAAAGCAGCAGAAGCATTTAATAAGGCTTTGCATCTGGGTAATGATAAGATAACAACGCAAATTTGTTTGTGTTTATCATTATATTATAGCGGGAAATATAAAGAAGCACTTGAGAGATGTATTGCAATATTATCATCGGAGCATAATAAAAAAAACATGTTGTATTTATGTGCTTGTATATATAATAAGCTTAATCAACCTGAGAAAGCATTAGATTATATTGAGAAAGCTTTAAATTCAGGATTTCCAATTGAGCAAATTGATATGAGTGAGTTTTTTGAATTAGAAGATAATCCAAGGTTTATTTCATTAGTGAAACCACAAAAGAATTAGATGTGAATTAATGGAGGGAGGGGAAAAATAGTAAGCATATGATAAAAGTGAGTCAAAGGGCAAAATATATTTTTGGATTTTTGGCAGAGTGCACGGAGGATAGAGGAAGTAAGAAGTAGGTAATGTAGTAGTAAAATCTTCAATTCTTTTTTATATAATTGAGTAGCAATAAATTGTAGAAGTTAGGAATAATTTAATAATTGACAATTAATAGTACAAAAGCATATAATAATGAAGTATAATGCGCCCGTAGCTCAGCTGGATAGAGCGTCGGACTTCGAATCCGCAGGCCAGGGGTTCAATTCCTCTCGGGCGCGTTAGAGCACCTGTAGCTCAGCTGGATAGAGCGTTGGCCTCCGGAGCCAAAGGGCGTGGGTTCAAATCCCACCAGGTGCACCATACGTTGTGAAGACGGGCTGTTAGCTCAATTGGTAGAGCAATGGACTCTTAATCCATAGGTTGCAGGTTCAAGTCCTGCACAGCCCATTTGCACTATATGGTTTTTTATCTTCCGAAATAAGCTTAAGTTCGGGAGATTCATTGTATATTAAAAGTAGTTGAATCCCTTTAGCCATTCTAATTGATATGGAAATATTGAATAATGATTGGAAATGGATATAACAATAGCATAGGGACCAAGAATTTAATGTTTAAGTTTTATTATATTAAACAATATTTCAAATTTAAGAATTTTGCTAAAATGGACATATGTATTTCAACCTGAATTTGATACCTTCTTAAAATCAAATGGAAATTTTGAAAACAAGCTAAATGCTAATAGTTAAAGTGAAACAGAATCTTGCAATACCTGAAAATCTTACTTAAAAATCCTTTTCTTATACTCCTTCTTCTCTAACAGATTTTATGCTATAAAATAAAAGACTTTATCAATGGTTATTAGAACCACTTTTAATAAACCTTTATTTCTTAACAGATATCATTCCATTAAGATACCTGTGAAACATTGCTCTACTTTATTCTTTTACCTGCAAAAAGAATTTTATAATTTTAAATATATATATGTTTTTTAATTAATTTATGTGTGAACGTCTGATTTCATAATAGATCGAAGGATCAACTTGGTGAAGTTTTGGTTTTGAAGGTAAGGATAATTTTTTTACCTGAATGGGTAAATTATCAATAAAAAAATTGTAAGCGTAATGCATTAAAAAATGTAGGCTACATGTATCTTCCTGGTTGTAATGAATAAGACCGTCCAATGCTCTTTGATCACCTTTCTGATATTTTTCCCAGAGTAATATTGCATGATAGCCATTTATTCTGCGTAGATATTTAGGTCTTGGGATACCGACTAATTTTTCGATAGTCTTAAGTCCTCCTAATAATTGAAGCCTATTTAATATGGGTCTTAAATCTATGTGAGCTGAATTGAGTTTCAAATTTTTAAAAGTATAAAGAATAAATGGAATATCAAAAAGTTTACCATTATAAGTTATTAATAATGAATATTTAGTTATGTCTTTTGGGAATTCGTCAAGGTTTAAGTTTTTAACATAAGTTTTAATTTCTTTACCATTGTAAAGGCTAATTGTTGTAATAAAATCCTGTCTATAATTTTCTCCTGCAGTTTCTATATCAAGGTAAGCTGTGTTATTCATAAATTCAGGATAAATACGCCATAGTTCTTTAGGTGGTAGTAATTGTTCGAAGAAAAAAGAATTATTAACATTTAAAGCATCGATAGATTTATTTAAGTATATTTCTATATTTCTTTGTATATGATAAGGTAATTTTATTAAATTATTTTTGTTAAAATAATCTTCCCATGTTGTTATTCCATTGCGCCAGAGATGTAATTCTAATTTTTCCCCTACTGATGGTATATGCTGAAATGTATGTTTTAACATTATTGCTCCGTATTTTTCTTTTTACTCATATTTATTAGATTTATTCTTTCTAATTGTAATTTATATTTTTGTTGTAATAATTCATTTAATTTATTATTGGATGGTTGATCTGAAATATTTTTAATTTTTATATCCAAGCTGGCTAATTTTCTTTCTATAATAGGTTTTTTAAGGGTAGCTCTTGAGCTATTAATTTTATCTTTCCAATTTATTTCTTCTAAGAGTATTGAAGAAAGTAATCTTTTATCTTCTTCTCCTAAATTTAACATAACAGAACTTACATCTATTGGTTCATTATTTCTTAACATTTGTATTAAAACTTCAAAAATGGATGCTATATTCAATCCTTCAAATAATTCTTCTGTATCATAGAGTAAGATTGTTTTAAAAATAGATGGTTCGTTTATGCAAGCAAGCAATAATATTTTTTCAGCCAATGGAATGTTTTTATTTTCTATAATTTCAGGGGTATAAGGGAGATTTTTAATTTTATATCGATTTAAGGTTTCTAATAAAGCATCTTCTTTAATTTTTAGTAATTCAGATACTGTTTTAACATATTCTGATTTTACAACAGGATTTGAGATATTTTGTAGTAGAGGCATTCCTTCATTAATTATTGTAGATTTAATTTTAGCAGTGAGTTTGGGATATTGGTTAATTCTGTATTCAAAGAAAAAGTTTATATAATCTGTTGCATTATCTATTCTTTCTAAGAATAATTCTTTTGAATATTTTCTGCAGAAGGAATCTGGATCTTCATTTTCTTCTAAGATAATAATTTTGATATTTAAGTCATTTTGTAATAGCATTAATATAGCTCGATCTGTAGCTTTTTTACCTGCTTTATCTGAGTCATAGCATAAGTAAATATCAGTAGTATAACGTTTAAGTAATTTTATTTGGTTTTCTGTTAAAGCTGTACCAAGCGATGCAACAGTATTATTAAACCCGAATGAATGCAGTGATATTGCATCAAAATATCCTTCAACAAGGATAGCATAGCCTTTTTCGGTTATTGCTTTTTTTGCTAAATTAAGGGCGAATAAAATATTGCTTTTTTGAAAAATGGGGGATTCAGCTGAATTAATGTATTTAACTGCATCATTTGAAAGAGCTCTTCCACCGAAAGCGACTATATTTTCTTGTAAATCAAATATAGGTATCATTATCCTATTTCTAAATCTATCATAATATCCATCGCCAGAGTCATTAGCAATAATTAATCCACTTTTAGCTAATAAAGGAAGTTCATATTTTGATTGAAGTGAATTAACTATGAAATCCCATTTATCCGGGGCATAACCAATTTGAAATTTTTTAATTGTTTCTTTTCCAATTTGCCGATTTCTTAAGTATTGAAGAGCATCAGTTCCTTCTTTACTAAATAAATTTTCATGGTAAAGTTTTGCTGCTTCTTTATGGATTTTAAGCATTAATTCTCTTTGTCTAAAAGCTTCTGTAGCTGATGCTTTATCTATCTTAATACCGGCTTTATCAGCTAAAAAATGAACAGCTTCTGTAAAGTTAAGTTTTTCCATTTCCATAATAAAAGTTATTATGTTGCCACCTTTATTACATCCGAAGCAAAAAAAGACACCTTCTTCATTCATATGAAAGGAAGGTGTACTTTCTTTATGAAATGGGCACAACGCTACATTTCTTTTTCCTTGCTTTTTGAAATGAACATATTGCATTGCTATGCTAATTGGGTCGATAGAAGATAAAACTTTGTTAATTACATCTTTATCTATCATTGCTAATTTATTATATATCATCCTTGATTAGATTTACAAATATTAAATCTATGAATTTAATAAAACTAAAGTTTCCCTAAAAATTTTAATCATATTAATGAAAATATTTCATAAAGCTTAATTCTATTATATTGCCTTGTGGAATAAGGAGAAATATTAGGTAATTAGCGTATTTTAAAAGATTCTCTCTGCGTACTCTGCATCTCTGTGGTTAATATAAAACTTAGAGAGACATAGAACGCAGAGGATATAATGGTTAATAAATTAGAATGAAGGATTAAAGTGTAAAGTATAATATAATCATATACAGTAATATATTGATAAATTAATTTCATTTGAATATGGTTCAGTCAAAATATTTCTAAGAGAAAAATGCGATTTTAGTTGATAATTTAATGAAAATAAGCTTTATGAAGTATTTTTAATATTTTTGGGTATAACCTTCAATTATTATTTGTTATCATTTACATAAAAATTACAAAACTAATTTTTTAAATTTGGATTGCAATGAAATAATATGAAATTATTCTTCAAAATTATATCAACAGCCGCCGAGGGCGCGTTTCTGTTTCTTTATGACTGAACCTGAAGGTTTATTTTTTTTAATAAGTTCAGCAATTTCTACTTTTGCTTTTATCCTGAAGCGATTTAGAAACTGTTCATCTATATTTTTTGGTTCTGCAATTGGCTCAAATGCAAGAATTTCTTTTTTGAATGATGCGAGACCACCTTTTAAAATTTTAATATTTTTAATACCCATTTTATGAGCTATGATTGCCATCTTTTTTTCAGTTAGTTCGTCTTCAGCAACAAAGAGATTATCTGTATGTTTGTATTTCAGGAATAATGTTGGTTCTTTCTCAAAGAGATTTTCAAGTGAAAATAAAGTAGCTCTGGGGATACTCCATTCTGAATATTCCTTTTCGGCTCTAAAATCTATAATTTGCAATCTATTTTCATATTTATCCATCAATCTGAATGCAAGTTCATCTACAGTCATTTCTTCAATTTTATAATTATTTACAAAGTTTTCATCACTAATTAGTTTAAGAAGGATTGTTTTCTTTTCTATGAAAGTTAGGGAAAATATGAGCAGAAGAATTGCTCCCAATGCAATTATTACATTTGTTTTGTTGAGGGTAAAATATCTTATTTTATCTTTATTAACTTTTTTCTCGATTAAGCTTACTGTATAGAATGCAACGAGTGCAAAAAGTGTGAGAGAAAATGCAAATATATTAGGGGAGATATTTAATGTATCTGAGATTCTGGGATTACCCAGGTATTTTGCTTTATAGAGAGATTCGAAGAGGGGGTAGCCTTCAGCAAAGAAGAGGACTCCTAAAAACGTACCTCCGATAAATATCATTGCATCCAGTTTACCGATTGCTGCAGCACAGAAGCTTGTTCCTGGGCAAAAGCCTCCGAGTATAAATCCGAGTCCCATTATTACGCCCCCAATTATTGCAGACCAAACAAATGTTGGATTTATATAAATGAGATTTATATCTATAAGTCCGAAGTGTAAAAGTACCAGCAAACCCACCATAGCTACTATACCAGCTGTAAAGAATACTCTGAGTACTGTAAAATCATATCCGTAAAATAATCCCACTAGTTTTTTTGATGTAGAAAATCCGGCTTGCTCCAGAATCATTCCAAAAAATATTCCTATAATGAGTGCTAAAATATAATTAAGGTTGCTGCTAATTATATCAGGTACTAATGGTCCCATATTAAACTCCTTAAATCCAGAATTTTTTGAAGAAGTATGCGAAGCAGTAGGCGCCTCCGAATATGGATATCATTACCAGGAGACCCCCTGTGGACATTACTGCCATTCCGGAAAGTGCTGCTCCACTTGTGCAGCCTCTACCAAGCTGTGAGCCTATCCCCCAGAGGAATCCTCCAATTAAAGCACCAAAAACCCTCATTCTCACTGTAGCATTAGGTCCCTTTTCAAATTTTAGGTTAAGCCTCCCAGAGATCAATCCTGATATGAAAGCACCAATTATAACACCAACTATTTCGAATACAAGCCAATTTATAAGAGGATTCTGAACTTCATGTTCTTGCGAATATTCTTTATAAAATTTTGTGTCTTCAGCGTGTTTGGGAGCTACAGATTCTACACTTGCCACCACAAAACTTTTTATTGCACCACTTGCACCGAGCCCCCTTCCAGTTATGTAAATCGTTGAAAGGAGCAAAAGCCCTAAAAGTAATCCTGCGAGATAAGGATTCATATATTTTGTCTCTTTCATACCTTTACTTCTCCTTTTTGTTCTATTTTTACATCTTTATTTTCTTCATTTTCAATTTCTTCATATCCAGTAAGCATAGCTTTAAGATTTGATGTAATTGTAGTACCGGTTGTAATCAAATACAGATGTGCAATAATAAAAGCGACCATAAGGAATGCAGCTGTAGTATGGATGATTGCTATAAATTTAAGCGATTCAATATTTATTGCTTCGATACCGTATCTTGTTGGGTATCTGTAAAACATATAGAGGATTCCGGATATGATACTGGTAGGTATTAATATAATCTTGAGACCAAAATAAGTAAGCCTTTGAAGTGGATTTAATTTGCTTAAAAATGTTTTGCGAGTAGGATGAGGGGCATTTCTGAATATTCCTAAGAGATAATAATCCAGCTGAATCTTTATATTTTTGAATGTAGGTATGTATTGTTTATATTCACCTGTAGTAAGATGCCAGAATATTGCAAAAATTGTAAGAGTAAGGAAGAGATATGCTGCAATATTATGATATATTACTGCTTCTTTAAATCCCAAAAAAGAATATGAGCCGTGGACCTCAAATCCGGTAAATATTAAGAATAATATCAGGAGTGCTTGCATCCAGTGCCAGAATCTTTCGAAGCCTTTGTATATAAGAACATATTTCTTCATTTTATCCTCCTTCGGAAATAATATCTTGAAATAATTCTTCCACTACCGTGCATAATTACTGCAGAGATTACAAGCAAAATGAGAACCTTGCCAATTTTATCTACAACTGGAGAATAATCTCTACCAGGTATATAAAAATCTTTAAGATTGGCAATTCTTGAGCCATTGCGTGTATGACATTCTTCACATGTAACAGATTTATCTTTTGTAGATACCATATGATTTATTGGCCAATACATTTTTGTTTCAATAAAATCAATTTTGCCGCTAAATGGAAGTCCATTCTCTTTCATTCCTATTTCTGCTGCTTTTTTCCAATCAAAGTCTTTCCAAAAAGCACCTGCTCCTTTTCCTTCAGCATATAATTTTGGCTGTATAAGTAGTTTGTTTACAGGGTCATATGGCTGTTTAGCCGTATGAATTTTTACAGGGATAATTTTTGAATCAGGATCATTATATGAACCATTAAGTGGATTTAAAATAAGAGGTAAATTTGTATTTTTTATTTCATCGCCGAGAAGGTAATGTGAAGCTGTTCCATTAAACCATACATAATCAGGTTTTAAATTTTTTCCCCATACAAAAGAGCCTTTTATCGACATATATGTTTTATTGCCTTCCGCATCTTCTTCTATGTACGGTTCTCCATTTTTCAATTTTCCGGCTGTTGACCAATCCCAGTAGATTTTCGTTGCGTTTACTTTCGCGTATACAGGTATATGGCATGCCTGGCAAGAAACCTTGAGTCCATGCTCATTTATAATGTCTTCCATGTGAGGTGTTTCTGAATGACAATCCTCACAGAAGATTCTTTCCCTATTCATAGAGCAAATTGAATATAATTTACCAAATATATTATGTTCCCTTGTTTGATGGCAGTCTATGCAATGGAGATTTACACCATCGATTGCCATATGGACATCCACATTTCTTAAAGGCTCAAACTGTGCCATCTCGAGGTCTCCATGTTTTACATTATTTCCACCACCACCGTAAAAATGACATACACCACAATTGCTTCTTTTAGGCTTACCTACATTTTTTGCTATATTTGTAAAATCAAGTGTCTTAACAGGTTCCCCTCCTTTTTCAGATGCTTTCATATATGTTTCGGTACTATCGTGACAAACCATACAATCAATATTTGAAGGATCTGTATATATATTTGCATTCTTGTCTAGTCCAAGTCCTACATGACATTTTGCACAACTTTTCTCATTTCCATGCGTTGCAATGCAATAATTATTAATAGCATTTTTCTTTCCTATGTAGATAATTCCTCTCCCCTTCATATAACCTGTACGTTCCCAATTATAATGATTTGAATTCATAATCTCCTGAGCAGTAAGATTATGACAGGATTCGCATGCTTTTGTTATCTCTTGTGGTTCAATAAATTTAGTATTAAGGATATCAAATTTAGTATGATCAGCTTTTGGTTTATATTCTCTCCTTGAATATTTATCAATTAATTTAATGATATCAGGCTTAGCTAATTCATTACTTTTTAGGAGCCCGTAAACAATAGCTAAAAAAAGCCCCAGTATAGTTAATGATATGAGAATATTCCTCATATAATTGCTCCTATGTTTATTAAATTAAATTATTATGTATTTTTTGACACAATTCTTTAATTCCGTTAATAAATTTTGCTACATTTTTATTTTTAATTGAATAATATACTTTATTTGCATCTTTACGGTTAGTAAGAATTCCGTTGTCTTCGAGTCTGCGTAGATGTTGCGAGATATTTCCTATTGTAGTACCTGTTTCTTGCAGCAATTCTGTAACAGTTTTTTCTTTTTCTAATAAAGCGCATACTATAAGCAATCTAACAGGGGATGAGAGCAGGTTAAGGATTTTAGCTATTTTTTTTGCATCATTGAGTTTACTGATATTTTTATTCACATTTATATTAATATTCATATTTAGTATTATAGCAAATACTAAAATATTGTCAAGCCCCTTAAAACCTTTAATGAAAATTTATATAAAAACTTTGTTGAAAAAAATATATAGTTTATATATATTACAATTAATATGAATACCACAAATGAGAATAAGTTATTGCTTGATGAATATTATAGATTAGAACAGAAGCTATTGCATGAACGTATCGAATTAGCGAAAGAGAAATTAGGAAAGTCATTGGTAATTTTAGGGCATCACTATCAAAGGGATGAGATTATACAGCACGCAGATTATATTGGGGATTCGTATAAGTTAGCAAAAATTGCATCAGAAAATAAGGATGCAAAATATATAGTATTTTGTGGTGTTCATTTTATGGCTGAGAGTGCGAGTATATTAGCAAGGGAAGGACAGGTAGTTATTTTACCTGATTTGGAAGCAGGTTGTACACTCGCTGATATGGCTAAAATAGAACAAGTAGAAGAATGCTGGGATTATCTTAGTACAGTATTTGAAGATAAAGTAATTCCTATAACTTATATAAATTCTTCAGCTGAGATCAAAGCGTTTTGTGGTAAAAATGGAGGTACTATATGCACATCATCAAATGCAGAAGCAATATTTAGATGGGCATTTAAAGAAGGACAACGGATACTTTTTTTCCCGGATGAGCATCTTGGAAGAAATATAGCCTATTTTAAGCTTAATTTACCGTTGGAATCTATGTTTGTATGGGACCCTAATAAATATCCGGATAATATAGATAAAAAGCAATTAGAAGATAAAAATATAATCCTATGGAAAGGATTTTGTTGTGTTCATATGCAATTTAATAAAGAGCAAATATATAACATGAGGAACAATTATCCAAATATAAAAATTATTGTTCATCCGGAATGTAAATTTGAAGTGGTAGAATTAACTGATTATTTTGGTTCCACTGAATTTATTATTAAAAAGGTATCAGAGTCAGCTGAGGGCTCACAGTGGGCAGTGGGAACAGAAATTAATTTGGTGAGGAGATTAAGTAAAAATAATCCACAAAAATTTGTCAGATCATTGAGTAATTATCAGAGACTGTGTGCTACCATGTTTAGAATAAATCCGCAGCTATTATTGTGGGTTTTAGAAAATATATTGGTAGGAAATATTGTTAATCAGATTACAGTTAAAGCAGAAATCAAAGAAAATAGTTTAATAGCTTTAAATAAAATGCTTTCTATATTTTAAATAAAATGAGTTCTTATTTTATGTAGGTTGGCAAGTACAATTCTTACCGGATTTTTTAGCTTTATAAAGCCCTTCATCTGCTTTTTTTATTAATTTTTCATAAGAATCTACTTTGCATTCCGGATATGATACTATTCCAGCACTTAAAGTAATATTTATTTTATTTTTTCCTATTTTAAATATTTTGTTTTGAATAGAATTTCTAATTCTTTCAGATAAAGCATAAGCACCTTTACAATCTGTATAAGGAGAAAAAATAATAAATTCTTCTCCTCCATAGCGTCCAAATACATCACATCCTCGCAGTTGCTCTTTTATTATTTTAGTAACTTGATATAAAATTTTATCACCTGTTAAATGACCATATGTATCATTTATTTTTTTAAAAAAATCAATATCTCCTATAACAAGCGAAACAGAACCGCCATAGCGGTTAGCCCTGT
>FWPU01012383.1_pt1 | contig 11343 bp, 10 predicted proteins | sample 2228361 | NCBI WGS metagenome assembly FWPU01 (sample SAMEA103939777, study PRJEB20133) | metagenome | reverse complement strand
TTCTTAAAGGAGGGTCATTCATGGCAAGGAGACGAACCGGCTTATTTCCTACCTCACCTTCCCATTCCAACTTTACCTCCAGCACGAGTTCGGTAGTATTGCCAAAGTCATACTCATGATAGAATACTATTCCTGGGGCAAGTATAGTACCCAGCAGGGTATTCATTGCTTTATTATCATCTGAGTCATAACTTCTGCCCTGAATTGTAAAACTGCTCAAGTGTCCACAGCACTCAAGCCAGGTGTTTCTGAGAAAACTATCAAGGGCTTTAAGCCTGGTATTGGCTCTGACTTCAAGGTGCATCCAGTACTCAGGCTTGTCTCGCCCCGCAACTACTATATGGAAGCTTCTAACTTTTGGAGGGGATGGTTTATCCTTTGAGGTCTTTGCCAAGACTTTCCTTTGCTGGCAAGACTCCAAATGATTCGTCATCTTACTTTTACTGAAAGTATTGTTGCAAAAAATGCACTTTCCACGGTTCATTTTTTGTCACCCTAATCTAATAAATAAAATCTGGTGTATTCAAACCTCCTCTGTACCTACCTGGAGACGCTCCCTCATCCTTTGCTCTCAAGATGTAATGGATAAGTTCACTAAGTCTTGAGGAAAGTATGAAACAACCTCTCAAGGTCATCCAATTTCTCTAAGACTTCACTCGCAGTAAAGCAATCGCTTATATTCTCAGGTAATCCTCTGACTATGGTAAGGGCTTTTTCCAGGAGTCCCTTATGCCTCTGGGTGAAGACGATGGGGCGGTGGGGGCCTTTCTCTATCTCTGGTAGGAAGTCCTTGATGAGCACCCTCTTCAGGTCGTTAAGACCCCTTCCCTCAAGGGCCGATACCTGGCAAGGTGGTATGGAAAATAATTGTAGGGGCACGTTGTCCGCCTCAGGCGGATGCCCTACACAAAGGTCTATCTTGTTCAGCACAGGTATGACTTTGCGGGCATCCAGGGTACTGATAAGTTCTTCTTCCTCCTGTGTGATGGGCCTGGAGGCATCCAGCACCAGTATGACCTTATCTGCCTGCTGGTGGAGCTTCTCCGCCCACTCTACACCAATCTTCTCCACCCCGTCCGCCTCTCTGAGACCTGCGGTATCAATGAGTTCCAGGGGTACACCTTCAACGGAGAGGTACCCGCTGACATAATCCCTGGTGGTACCCGGCTCGTGATGTACGATTGCCCTATCCTCTCTCAAGAGGGCGTTAAAAAGCGTAGACTTCCCCACATTGGGCGCACCGGCAATGGTTACACTTAGAGGATTTGTTAATGCAAGACCAAAAAGGCTGGAATTGACCAGTAATTCCAGATTGGAGGTGAGTAGTGCATCCGCCTGGGGCGGACGATGCGCCCCTATCATTCCAGAGGTATCGCATTCCATCAGTCCCTTTTTAAGTCTTTTAACTTCGCACTCCAGCCTCTTAATCTCCTGAGAAAGCCCGGAGGCAGACTCGTATTGGGCTAATAAAACCTTGACCGCTAGCCTGGTCCTTGCCCTGGGGAGTAGAAACAGGGCCTCTTTCTGTACAAGGTCTAATCCTCCGAGGTCTCCATGGAGGGCAGCCCCGTCAAGTAATTCTTCCCGACTCCCCTCCCTGGCGCCCATCTTCAGAAGGGCCTCAAGAGTCTTCCGTACTGCCATTATGCCCCCATGGCAATTTATCTCTACCAGTCCGCCTGAGGCGGACATGGTGGAACCCCCGTTTGCCCTCCATACGCTCACCAGCACCTCGTCCACGAGTCCTTTGTCATCGTGGAGTGTCCCGTAGAAAAGGCTCCCGCTTGGGGCCCTGGTCAGGTCTTCCTGCCTTTTGCCCCTGAAGAGTCTACCTGTTATCTCCAGCGCCTCGGGACCGAAGACCTGAACAACGCCAATTCCCCCCTCCCCCAATGGAGTGACAATAAGGGCTATTGTGTCGTTACTCTTTTTTTTCATCCTCTAGCAAAGACCTCGCACCACCCAGCGCCCCGCCAAAACCATTCTTTATGTCCCTCGGTATCAGGGTATAAAAGACCCTGGTACCTTTCGCAAAGGCAGAGACTACGGCAGAGGATTCCACCTCTTGCCTCAGGGCATTACTGCTGTACTCCTTCAGGCCAATTGCTATGACCCCACAGAGGAGCATACCCTGCAACAATGCTAAGAGGGCACCAAATAGACCCCCCCAGAACCCGGGATAAAGGTTCAGTACCCGCCTCATAAGCAGTCCGAGGCTGCATAGCAGGGCAAAGGTAGCCACAAAGACGATAATGTGGCTAAGGACCTGCGTAGTCCCAGGACCAAATCTTGACAACAACGGACTGACGAGAAAGGAATGAAAGAACATTGAGGAAAAATAAGAGGCAATAAGGCATATCAGGCTATATACCTGCCAGAGGAAGCCGCTGAGGAACCCCAGGGTTGTTACCATACACAGGAAGCCTATAAAAATGAAGTCTAACCAGTTCATATTTCAACAGGCACAAGTCAATAAGTTGCACTATTGTAAGGGGGCAAGCCCCCCTGCACAATAAATTAACAAATTGTCATCCATTTCTGCACGCTCCACGGCCCGTTCCTATTTCTCCTGAAAAATACCCCTGAACATTTCCTCCACCAGGGACTCCGCCTTAATGGAGATTTTGGGCCTTGAGAGGCCCCCTTTAAGCCTGATGGGTATACGCAGGGTGTCAGCACCGGAAAATTTAAAAAACTTCTCGGCCTTTTTTCCCACCTTTTCTTTAGGTATTACCATAGCATCGCAATCCAGCTTCTGGTTGGCGTGTACCGTCCCCTCCATTTCAAGGTCAAAGAGTTCTCCTCTGGCCAGAAAGTTTTTGAGATGCAGCTGGCCCTCCCTTTCTGTCTCAAAATTGGTTGAAATAGACTCAAAGGCGTACCCTCCACCTGATTGTCCCAGGGACTCCATGAGGAGAGAGACCAGTTCGCCGGTCAGGAAGCCATCCTCCAGTCTTATATGCCCTCCACCTACTGGCCGATTACCATCCTTTAAAGTAGTGGCTGGCATATTAAGCTTCCCATTAAAGGTAAGCTTTGATGCCCTCAATCCAAGGACGTTTATCCCAGTTTCATGACCGGCCCCGAACCCCTTCATTGCTACAAGGTCTGAAACCCCAAGATTGCGTAATACGTATCGACCGCTGAGCAAGGAAAGTGGGGCAAATTTGAGCCGTAGCATTCCGGCCTGTAACATACTTCTCTCTTCTCTTTGGGCCAGGATAAAATTGGATAATTCCAGTCCCCTCCTCCAGCCAAAATTTACGTCCTCTACGCGTAACTTTCCACCAAAGGTCTTGCCCAATCTCTCTTTAATAATCCCCGACAGGAAAATCCCTGGGCAGAAGAGCACAATCATAACGAACGCGAAGAATAGTCCCCCCAGGCTACCCCCAATGACTATTCCCAAAAGTTTTCCCGACCTCATGGAACGAACGCCCTCTTTTCACCAGTGGTTAGAAGATTGAAGATTTTGACTTCTGTATCGGCCAACTCGTACCGCCCCCTGACCGTGTATATGACCTTTAACCAGTAATGCGGTTCAGGCGAAAGGGGATCTAGCTCTGCAGCCCTTTCAAACTCATTTTCAGCCTTTTTTACCCATCTCTTGCTAACCATAATGGGAGTCCCCACCCTTGGCGCAACCTCCCACTCTACTCCCCTCTCTAAATAGGCCTTCCCCAGCTCCAAATGAGCATTAAAGTCCTCCGGTCTTTCTTCTACACCCCTTTGGAGAACCTCTATGCTGGCAGGGGTGACACAGGAACATAACCCAAACATGAGCAGGGCGCACACCCACACCTTCTTAAAAAATTCACCGGGTTTAATCATCTCTACTTCCTATCAGGGATAGCACAATGTCCATCACATTAGTGCGGGTGGGGCCGGTGATTATGTGGTCACCCAGGCGTGAAAAGAAGGTATAGGAGTCATTCCGCACAAGAAAATCCCTTGCCTCCATACCAAGCTCCCTTGCCCTCTGGCATGTAGTTCCGTTCACGACTGCACCCGCCGCCTCCGTAGGGCCATCGTTACCGTCTGTGCCAGCGCTAAGTATCACGACCCCGTCAAATCCTTCTATCTCAAGGGCACTTGCCAGGGCAAATTCCTGATTCCTGCCACCCTTTCCACTCCCACTCAATGTAACGGTAGTCTCACCACCTGCTAAAAGACAGGCCGGCCCTTTTAGCGGATTACCACTCCTCCTGCATTCCTTCGTTACGGAGGCAAAAATCCTGGCAACCTCCCTGGCCTCACCCGTGAGAGAAGAACCCAGGACGAGGGTATTATAACCTAATTCTATTGCCTTTTCCTTAGCTGCTTCCAGGGCCCTCATGTTACTGCCTAATAAAAACGTGTGGACACGCTGAAAGCAGGCATCTCCCTCCTTGGGAGTCTCCTCTATCTCTTCACCGGCACCCCTCTTCAGGTATTCATATACAGTCCCTGGCAGGGCCCTTTCAAGTCTGTATCTTGATACGACTTCTAGCGCCCCTCCGTAGGTGCTTGAATCGGGTAGCGTAGGGCCTGAGGAGACCATGTCCAGGACGTCGCCCACCACATCCGACACGACCAGGTTGACGACTGTGGCTGGATACAAGGTCCTTGCCAGCCTCCCTCCATGGATTAGAGACAGATGTTTTCTCACGGTATTCATCTCTTTTATCTCCGCCCCAGAGGCCAGGAGGAGTGAGGTCACCTTCCTGACGTCTTCCAGGTTTACGCCCTCGGGCGGGGCGCACAGAAGGGCTGAGCCACCACCTGAGACCAGGCAGAAGACCAGGTCTCCCTCCCCAACTCCTCTGGCCCAGTCCAGGAGGGCTGCGGCGGCCTCTCTGGAACGACTATCAGGTACGGGATGATCTGCCTCTAATACCTTTATCTTTTGTAAAGGAATGGCATGACCCTCCTTTACTACCAGAATTCCTCCTTTTAACCATTCTCCTAGAATTTCTTCCAACGCCTGGGCCATGGGGGCAGAGGCCTTGCCGAAGCCAATGACATAAATCCCCTTAAATTCTCCCAGGTTGCAGGTCTTTCCATCAACTTGCAGGGAGTGCCCTATAACAGCAATAACTCACTTGCAGTTGATTTTATTACAAGTTGCAGGTCTTTCCATCAACTTGCAGGGAGTGCCCTTTCGTTCTCACCCTCTCCTTTACGAGTCTGGCCGGGTCCACTGCCCTCAGGGCATGATAAAATATCTCAAGGGCATGTCTTTCAAGTTTGTCTATTGTCTTCATCTAACAGTTACAAGATGTTAATGTAAGCCCTTAAGATTTAGACCGATCACGCCGACTATTATCAGTACAAGTGACACCATCTTTAAGACACTGTTTGGCTCTTTAAACCATAAAATCCCCACTGCTGCTATGAGTGCCGTACCTAAACCGGACCATACTGCGTAAGCAATGCTTACGTCAATCTCTTTAATAGCAAGGGTGAGCGAACTAAAGCTGAGTCCGTACAGTGCGAACATCAACACGGATGGGATTAATTTGGTAAAACCTTGAGATAGCTTCATTGAAGTAGTGCCAGACACTTCCAGGACTATCGCCACGACCAGATAAAACCAGCAGTTCATCAGATGTCTCCTTTGCGTTGAGTTTCAGTCCTAGTGCTTTGTCCGTCCAACTACGCCATACTGTACCAACTCCAATTATAAGACCTCACTTCCTCTTTGTGTATTTGTCTATTGGAGTCCATTGCCGAAGTGGTCACTCCCTCCCTTCCCCTCCCCCCTCAAGGGGGAGGGAGCGCTGAAGAAGCCCTTTGGAGTTCGGCAACAGCCTCCATATATACTTCACATTCGCTTCCTATTTATATATTTTATATATTGAGAAGACCTGTTCCCTTCAGTATAATTGTCTTTGTTTTTGCATCAAAAAGGGAGAACATTATGAAATCTGAAGAATTGAGGCGTAGCGAGATGCGTGAGCTACAGAGGATGGCCGACCGTGTGTGCATGCTCATCGTTGGTACCGACTACCCTGAGATAGACATTGAGATTGAAAAGGCCAAGGTACGCCAGAGGTGCGAAGAACTTTACCCCGACAGGATGGACCTGTACGAAATGATATACGAGAGCCGATTTAACAGACTATGGTATCAATTCAGAGAGGCCAGAGAGTAGACGCAGGTCGTGTTAAAGGTAGACTGGCCTCTGGAAAACTTTAGTCCGCGAAGAATATCGCAGCCTAAAGGCTGCGGCTACAACTAAGTCTCAATAATCTGAATCCTGGAAGGGTCGTCCAGGCCCAGGCCGAGGCCTGCAGCCGTTTGAATATACTTAGGTTTTCTCCCCGCCTGTTCAAGAGAAGGCAGTCCCATTTCCTTTCTCTTCTCCTCAATAATGTCCGCCCCGATTTTATCCATTGCCACCGGGTCCATTCCAATGAGTATCCCGCTATAAGGCCAGGCCCACTGGGCCTTATAGGCAGGGCCGCCGTTACACTGGGCTATTAGGGCATCGCAAATTGTCAGTCTCACTTTATCTCTTATATAGTGGTGGCTGTACAACTCGGCAATGTAAGGATCGCAGTTATTGTCATGATACTTATTCGGGTTGTGTATCACACCATAAAAATTCTTCATGGCCACCGATACCCCTGCAAGGTCGTGATCCTTGAGGACCGGGACGTTTATAATGGCAGTGCATAGACTGGACACAATCTTGCTGAAGCAACTCCCCACCCTGCCCACCACCTCCGGTTTGGGTTCATAACCCCCACCACTAAGCTCATCCGTCCCAAAACACTTCAATCCCCCACCTTTACTAATGGTAAAGCCAGCCTCCCGAAGCTCCCTGCTCGTCCTGTCAAAGATAATAATGTTACCTTCCTTTATGCCCGCGAGCCTGAGTCCGCTGACAATCGCCTCCACAAGCCCTACGTGAGGAGAAAATGCCTTCTTTGTCAGGCAGTTCAGCTTCAGACCCACCACATCCTCTGGCCTGAATAGGCTGGCCCATGCCTTTGCAGGTGCACTCATCCCGGTAAGCCTCATTAGCCCATCATCCAGGGCCTTACCGAGAAGCTCTCTGTTCACCTTCCCGTCACCACCCAGAAATTTCTCATGCCTGGCAACAACCAGCCTTGATTTATTAGAAGGAGGGGCCGCCCATGACGTAGCCATGCCTGCAAAGGTAGAGCCCCCTAACCCACCCAAAATGGGAACCGCCAGCCCGGTCCCAAGGGTCTTTAAGAACTCCCTGCGTGTAGTCTTTGCCATGTTATTATCTTGTGCAGAAGTACTTAAAAATTCTAACCTTATCCGCATGGCATGTCAACGAACCTGGTATAACTGGTGCGGTATCCCATCTCTAGCGGAATGGCATCAAAAGGCTTGTTTTTACATCAGTAAGGAATAAAATATGTTCAAAGTCTGAGGTGTTCTGATGGCACTGCGCCCCCATAGCTCAGCTGAACAGAGCGCTGGCCTCCGGAGCCAGAGGTCGCAGGTTTGAGCCCTGCTGGGGGTGCCAGTTCTTCGTAATATAAAATTTGGACTCCTTCTGACCAATTCACTCGGCCAAAGGATTTCGTAATTATCACACGGTCGCATATGGGGGTAAGAAGAGCGCAACTTTTTACCTTTTAATCTTAAATTTATCAGGTAGAATAAGGGATAATTTCCTATCATCCCAGGGTGTTAAGAGGGGTTTAAAAGTTGAATGAGTGAGCAGCCGTTCGGCTGAACTCACGACCGAAGCCATGCAACATCGTCCACTCCTCTTCATTGCCTTAACCTTTTCCGGGGGCATACTCCTTGACAATCTACTCCCACCCGGCCTGCTACCCCTCCTGGGCCTTACCGCTGGGACACTGGTTGGGTGCTGGACCCTTGCCTTCCTGTTTGTCAGGAGTGGTCACGACCATCCCCTGAGAGGCGCAGTTTATATGTCCTGCTGTCTACTGCTCTCCTTATTATCGGGGGCAACTTACCATCACATCCGCTTTTACCCCTCCAGCAATACAGACATTAGCCATCTGGTTAACGAGGAAGGGACACTGATGCGAATAAGGGGAGTAGTAATTGAACCCTCCTTCAGCCAGAGTGTGGCTCCCCCTCTCCTCCCATGGAAGGAGGCAAGAGAAGACATGAAGCGGTGCCAATTCCTCTTGAGGGTAAAGACATTAGAGGGACGCTCCGGATGGCATGAGGCGGGGGGCATAACACAGGTAAGGGTATACGACCCCGAGCCTCCGGTCTTAAGATATGGCCAGGTGGTGGAACTCCTGGGAAGGGTCTCCACGCCCCAAGGGCCCAGAAACCCCGGTCAGATGGACTATAAACGCTATCTGCGGGGGAAGATACCCTCCATAAGCACCATCGCCAGCGTTGAGGGGAGGCAAAACGTAAATATCCTCAGTAGTGGACAGGGGAACGCCTTTTTCCACTTTGTGTATTTTTTGAAGGAGAGGCTAGAAGCAGGGATAACCCGCTCCGCCGCCGCTGAGAGTGCTACCACCATGACAGGGATAGTGTGGGGCGCAAGAGATGAGATACCGAGGGAGATACGTGAAGACTTCGTGAAGACAGGCACCTACCACTTCCTGGCCATCAGCGGGATGCAGGTGGGCATTATAGTGGCGACGCTCCACTTCCTTCTCTTCCTGATGAGAGTTCCCAGGGTACAAATTGCTCCTGTGGTAATGGTAACTGCGGTACTGTACGCACTGCTGACGGGTTTTGAGCCTCCAGTCCTCAGGGCCGCCTTCCTGACCGTATTCTGCTACGGTGCCCTGTTAGTGAAGAGGGAATGGGATCTGCCCAGTGGAATCTCCGCCGCAGTCCTGACAACACTCCTTGTCAACCCCTCGGACTTATCTAATCCAGGGTTTCAACTCTCACTGGCCGGGTTCCTGGGCCTGGTATATCTGGAACCTCACATAGAATCCCTGTTCTGGGGCTCATCCGTCCTGGTGGAAAGCCTTCAATCTCCCGGTGAGCGTCAGAGGTTCCGGGTCGTCTGGGTCTGCCTCAGAAAGGCACTCTGCGGGTCCATAGGCGCATGGATAGCAACCTCTCCCCTCGTCCTGTACTATTTCCACCTCTTCTCTCCCTGGGGGGCCATACTGAGCCTCCTGCTCTTCCCCCTGGTATGGGTCCTTACAATCAGTGGCTTCTGCCTTTCCATACTGGGGCAGTTCTCCATTACGGCGTCCACTCCGTTAGCCTACATTGCAAATAGCACAGATGTTTGTTTGAAGTGCATAATCTCTTGGGTCTCGTCCTCGCCCTTTACCTACCTCTATGGTCCCTCCCCTTCCTGGCCATGGCTCCTTGCCCTATACGTCGTTGGAACCCTGGCCTTGTCTGCAAGGGGTCATGGTGTGAAGCTATCATACGTGGCAGGGGTTTTCCTCCTGATGGGAAACATTTACGTCTACAGTGAAATGCCCCTCTGGAACAGGAGTTCCATGAAGGTGGCTGTATTAGACGTGGGTCATGGTAGTTGTGTCTCCGTAGAGTTCCCTAACGGGAGGACCATGCTCTACGATGCCGGGACGCGGGGTTATTTTGATGTAGGACGCTACGTGATAGCCCCCTTTCTTTGGCAAAAAGGAGTGAAAAAGATTGACCTTGTTGTGATTTCCCATGAGGATGAGGACCACTTTGACGCCCTGCCCTTCCTGACGGAGAGGTTCCACCTGGGGAGGGTGTTAGTAAATGACCACTTAACCAACTCCGATAACGGCCGACCGCTCATAAAATTTCTTGAGTCTAAAGGCATAAGGTGGGAAATAATCCAGGAGGGCGTAGAACTGAACGGGCTTGGAGGGGCAAGGGTGAGGGTATTGAACCCTCCCCATGACAGTAAGAGGCTCTCTGCCAACGATGCCTCTTGCGTATTGCGCATAGATTATCAAGGACACTCCGTGTTGCTGTGCGGTGACATAGAGGGTCAGGCTATGGAGAGGCTCAGGCTCTCCGGGGCAGATATAGGGAGCGATGTGGTCCTGGCCCCTCATCACGGGAGCTACAACCCAGAACTAGGCAAATTTCTGGAAAAAGTCTCCCCCAGATACGTGGTGGTAAGTGCAAAAAGGAGTAGTACGAACTACCATTTCTCACGGGGAGAGGTACTTTCAACCCCTCAACTAGGCGCCATCAGCCTCGCTGTAGAAAAGGGGAACGTAAAGGCCAATGGCTTCTTTAGAAAAGAAAGGGTAACCGGAGGCATCACTCCTTAATCTCTACCTTGGCCTCTTGTCTGAGCCTCTGGGTCAGCTTGCCGACTTCTTCTTCAACGTAATTCTCTTTCACCAGCTCCTTAACATCCTCATACTTTACGTCCTTAGTAGGCTCTTTTCTATCAGTTACCTTTATCAGGTGATAACCAAACTGCGTCTTGACCGGGTCGCTGACCTGCCCCGGTTTTAGCTGGAAGGCTGCCTCGGCAAAAGACTCAACCATCACACCCTTCCTGGGGAAATAGCTTAAGTCTCCTCCTCTTTCACGGGAGGGGCAGTCGGAGTACTTCCTGGCAAGTTCGGCAAAATCAGCCCCTTTATCCAACTCTTTCTTTATGTCTTCTATCTTCTGTTTTGCCTTATTCAATTCCTCCTGAGATTCCATTAGCCTTGTATCCACCAGGATATGACTCGCCCTTACCATCTCTCCCCCGTACATTGCCTTATTTGCAGCAAAGTAGTTGTGGAGGGTTTTATCGTTCGCCGTCCTCTCAAAATAAGTCTTCAGCCCCAGATTGGTCTTTATCTCTTCTTTTAGTTCTTCCAGGCTTGAACCCGAGGCCTCAAGCAGTTCTTCAAATGGAATGTTTGCCGTCTTGGGATTAGCTTTCATCCTCTCCCTTATATTATCTACGGTCTTGTCCACCTCTTGTTGAGATACATTAATTCCTTCCTTCTTTAAGAACTGCGTGATTATGGTGTGTTCAATCACCTCATCAAGTATGTCTTTCCTAATGGCAGTGTAGAGATTGGGGTCTAGGTTTTTGTATCGCTGTAACTTCTCTTCTACTTCTTTGGAAGATATTTTTTCACCATTAACTATGGCTACGGTCTTGTCTGCACCCTGAGTACCAGCATCGCTTGGTAGGCCACTAAAGGCAGTCATCGCTACTAAAAATCCAATAACGTAAAAAACCCTTTTCACAAGAGATTCCTTTCTATTATTTTTAAATAAGACAAAAAGGACAACTCATCGCCTGACAAAAGTGCATTTAACTTTAATGGACAGGCAACGCCATTTAAATGCATTTTAAGTGCTACCACTAAGTTGTCAAGAAGATTTTAACTGAGGTAGTGTCAAGAAAATTGTGTAAAATTAAAAAGTTTAAAAGGGTGTGCCTTCCACTTTTTATTTAGATAAGAGAAG
>FWPU01003992.1_pt1 | contig 11344 bp, 8 predicted proteins | sample 2228361 | NCBI WGS metagenome assembly FWPU01 (sample SAMEA103939777, study PRJEB20133) | metagenome | reverse complement strand
CGTTCTATAGATCATAAGCGAGCCAGACTCTGCATTGATTGCCGCCATGAGTTCGTGAGGACCATGAGGACTCTTAAACGTGCCACGAAACTTGGAGATATGACCCCTAAACTTGCGCTCATAGAGACCAATCTCTTCCTCACGTTGAATATTATCACCTCTAAACTCGACCTGGCGGAGTCTACCCTTTTCGATATCAGTGATAAGCACTGATGTCACCTTGTTTGCTTGATCATATAGTTGTCTTGCACCACCATCGAGATTCAATGGCATAAGCTCTGTCTGTAGCACATCCTCAAGTTGGCGCTTTGCTCTTCGTGCCATGCGGCCTGAGCCACGTATCTCCACAGTGTGGCGGTCTAACTTGACGTGTACCTCACCCCGGTCCTCAAAGAAGTAAACCATTGGTCGCATCATACCATCTGCATCAAATGTTATCACACTTGCCTTGAGCCGAGCTGCATAGTCTGCTATGACAGTGTCACCAGTTGTTCTTGCTGATGTGAAACCTGTAGCCTCCACATCTGAACCGGATGGTGCATATTGCATCTCCTTGATAGCGGTCATCACCTCTGTGGGTGTCTTGTCAGTCTCCTTAAACCTGTATAGTTTGACTGATAGACCAATCCCCTTGGTCTTTACTAGTTTCTTTGTTCCAGACGCTGTCTTTGTGCTCATCTGATCATCTCATCTCTCATGTCCAGTCAGTATTCTCTGAATCTCTCTTTGAGACATATTGGTCACCTGCAGTCTTGTGCGAGGACCAAGTGAGCAATGAATCGCCGCCCTGATGATAAGAGCTCATCAAATCTGGAGAATACATGGGTAATACACAGGTATGTATGACATACATATGTGCATACGAAACCTCCCCCAGATGTACCGTATATACCAAGACTGACCATTAGCATTTGGCGCCAAATGCAAGTGTGGCTCGTATATATTCGTGAATGAGTAGAAGGTACTATTGAAGCAGCGAACAGATCATCTCAATCATTCTCGTGGGCGGATCACTCTTGAATGGAACAAACGACCTTCTACGTGCCTCTTCGATAGACTGAGAGAGGTTCGCAAGAGACCTACACCAGACCAGATGACCACGCCGTGCCAATTCACCAATGAGTTGGGACTGGTGTGCCTCCATCAGACCACTGTTCTCAACAACAACAAGTCGAAGGCCGCGTCGTACACATTCCATCATGGTACCCGCCCCACCAGCACTGACGATCATGTCTGCGACCTCATAGGCCTTGTTAAGCGATCTAATAAATCGGAAGTGACGTATATGTTGTGGGATGTATTGCCCACGTCCAATCTGAGCCACCACCTCCTCTCTGATAACTCCCTCTGCAACAAGCCGATCCATCTCCATGATGAGAGCATCAAAACTTGCCGTACCCACTGTCACAAATATCATAGCAGCTGCCCTCCATATACTGCACCTCTGAGGCGTTGTGCCAACTCAGGCCATTGTACAAAGAACAGGTCCGTCTTGCCAAGCAGATGCCGCCCTGTGATGGAGAGAGCATGCACCCGTGACATACTCTCAATGAACACACGTCTTATACCAAGAATCCGGGCGGAATAGAAGATTGGAACGGTGAGGCCGGTTCCACAACTGATGACGAGCGACGGACGAAGAACAATGAAGTAGAGAAGTGACAGAAGTAGTGTGACAACTGTTCTGAGAGCAGACATTATCCTCGAGTCCTGCGGTAATAATCTTGGTGGAATCACAGGAAGTATACGTCCTGTAATACGGATCTTTCTCCGAGTCAGTCTGTCGAGTATACCAATCATGTATAGGTATTCATACTGTGGGCCAAGTAGATCAACCAATGCAAATGTCTGAGCTGTATGGCCGCCTTGCCCAAGGACTACTGCTATTTTCTTCAAGTCAATCGTATGAGTCTGCCGCATACTCCGAAGAAAAGGGTGTCGGCATCATCATCAATACAGTATCATCAACCGTAGACAAGAACGACATCCATAGCAGACAGATGAATGTGTGATATCATAGATTACTTATACAGGTATATGTGCTCTTGAGATGAGGCCTTGATATGACCGTCCTAAGATCAAGAGATGTTCAGCCCTTGTACAGGCAGATCAGTGACATTGTAGGCCCAGAACATGTGAACGATAATCCAGTCATTGTATCAGCCTACAGTAGAGATGCATGTCATCTCACTGCTGAACGTCCCGGTATTGTAGTCATGCCCGAATCAGTTGAGGAGGTGCAACAAATTGTACGACTGTGCGCACAGACAAAGACTCCACTTGTTACAGCCGGTGGAAGAAACGGGATATGTGGTGCATGCTTGCCACGTGTACCAAATGCCGTGATGCTTGATATGGTGAAGATGGATCGACTAGTGAGTCTCAATGAGGATGTCATGACAGTGACCGTTGAGGCAGGACTTCGATGGGCAGAACTCATCCATCGACTTGATGAACGCGGATACAAACTTGGTTTTAGAGGACCGTATGGTGGCAATGTCGGCACTGTTGGGGGGTCAGTCAGTATCAACAGTATCGGCTATGCGGCATCGAAATACGGCCCCTCTCCAGAGAATGTTGTATCACTCGAGGTTGTATTGGCTGATGGTCGGGTCATACAGACAGGGTCGGGATGGAACCAGACAGCATCTCTGTTTGCACGATATACCACATACAATGATCTGACGGGACTGTTTCTTGGCGACCATGGAACACTTGGTGTCAAGACAAAGGTGACGCTGAAGATATATCCTAAGGCGGAGTATGTGACTTACGGCGACTTTGGATTCAAGTCCCTGCAAGATGCTGTTGCTGCGTTTCAAGAAGTACAACAACGAGGACTCACAGAAGAACTCAACCTACTTGCTGACAGACAGTCAACTGATACCTTCTTCCCAGGATTTCTAGACAGTCATCCTGAGATCAACTCGATGTTTGCATCGATAGTACAGGAGACTGATGAGGTACTTGCAACAAGAAAGATGGAGATTGTGAGAGAGATTGCCCTACGACATGGTGGCAAGGACCTTGGCAACTTTGCCTCACAGATGCACTGGCGTGAGCTGTTCAATCTTGTACAACCACTCTATAACAATGGTTTTTGGCTAAATACATGTCATCTCAGACCGATCTCATCAATTCCTGAACTCATGAGACGAATGTGGGCAATATTTGACAAACACAAGGTCCTGAAGAATGGTATCAAATGGATTGCCAGTTGTCTTGGTTCAGAGAGAACGTATGCCACAGGATGGGTCACCATATTCGCACCTAGTCGAGAGAAGATGAACATGGCACTCTCAGTCTGGAATGAGATGCTTGATGTAATAATAGAGACCGGTGGTTGTCCCTATTGGAATGGTCTGCTATGGGAGCGACGTGCTCTCTCAAAGACCAACAATACATTCATGGATGTATATTGGGCTGTCAAGAGAGCTCTAGACCCGGAGGGCATATTCTGTCCCACGGTCTTTACTGGAGGTGAGTAGGATGCAACTCACGAATCTTCGTAAATATCAGGAGGAGATGTTTCTCTGTGGAAGATGTGGTGACTGTTCCTTGGCGGACAAGACAGTTGCCTCAGACCGTGATGTGTATCATCCGTGTGCTGTGAAGAATGTGTTAGGGTTCGAGGCGTATGCGGCAAGAGGGCGCATCATGATCATGAATGACCTGTTGGAAGGTCGTCTGGAACTAAATCAGGACATAGCAGACTGGGCATACACATGCACCACGTGCAAGAACTGTCAGGAGACCTGTACAGCGACTGCTGAGGGCATTCATCTGCCGGATATGATGGAGGCACTCAGAAAGGACCTTGTTGAGAACGGTTTTCAGATGCCAAGACACGCTGAGATCGAGGACGCGATAATCAATCAAGGCAATCCCTATGCAGAGCCTCGGGACCAACGAACTGTTCTGTTTGGAGAACGTAAATGGCCTGAGACTGCAGAGGTCGTCTACTTTGTGGGCTGTACAAGTGCATACAGAGAGAAGGAGATAGCACAGACAACAGTCCAACTCTTTGACAAGATGGGCATTAAGTTCACTGTGCTTCCTGACGAGCGATGTTGCGGTTCAGTCTTGCTCAGACTGGGACGCACAAAGTCGTTTTCAGAACTCACTAAGCACAATATTCAGGCGGTAAAGAGGACAGGTGCAAAGATACTGGTCACCGCATGTGCAGGTTGTTTCAGGACTTGGAAGATAGATGTCAAGAAGGCGGGCATAGAATACCCATTCCAGGTCATGCATGTGACAGAGTTTCTGGACCAGTTAGTACAAGATGGTAAGGCGCTCTTTGAGGCACCATCACCAGTCCGAGTCACATACCATGACCCATGTCACCTTGGCAGGCATGCAGAGGTATACGAGGCACCCAGACGCCTTCTTCAGTCAGTCAAGAATGTCACACTGGTTGAGATGGAGACAAACAAGAGGTATGCACACTGTTGTGGTTCAGGTGGCGGTGTGAAGAGCAGCTACGGAGATCTAGCCGTGGAGGTGGCATCCATGAGAGTTGCCGAGGCAGAGGCGACTGATGCAGAGGTCCTAGTCACAGCATGTCCATTCTGTCATAGAGGACTTGAAGACGGTGTCAGACACAGAGGCAGTCATCTACGTGTGATAGATCTCCCAACATTCCTGTCACCATATTACAGAGGTGCGGGTACTAGACCAGCTACGAGTGTCAGCACCCTGAAAAAGACGTTTATGGACTATCTTGCAACTCATCCGAGGATATTTGAGGGTCTAAAGAAGGACGCAGTCATTGACTATGAGGTCGATGGCGATAGATTCCATGTGCTTGTGACGGGCAAAGACGCAATTCAGGTTGTTCCTACACGCGCTGAGAATCCCGATGTTGAACTCATCTTCTCCAACGGGGCTGTTCAGAGGCTTGTGACATTAGACAACGAGAACGACTACGCAAGACAGTTTGGTCTGTTCTTCAAACAACCAACAGGAGAGGAGTGGATCAAGTTCAACCTACGCCTGAATGTTGTAAAGCTTCTGATGAAGGGCTATAGACGGTTTGCACAGAAGGCGGGTCTATTGTAAGCCGTTTACAACTCACACAACTCACAGAGGGGTCTGCAATAGACCTATTCTGGGGGGACTCTAGTCATCTCAGTCTGTCCTGAATCTGACTATACACATCTACGAGCCGCGCTTCACTCACGGCCCATGTCAGTCTATGGGATAGCTCCACTGTCTTTGGGCGCTTTAGGAAATCAATCACAGCCTGTCCCATATAAACCGGTTCGACTGCAATCACTGGGAACTGTACATCCGTGAATCCACCCATCTTTGAGGCAACAACAGGACGCCCAATAGCAAGATACTCATTCACCTTCAGTATGTTTTCTGGTGTTGTATAGGCAGAAAAACTGGTCTGTAGACGTGGTAGAAGACATATGTCAGCAGCAAGAATGTAGTCTGGCACTATAGAATGAGGTATCCAACCAACGAACAGTACTCTCTCGGACAGTCCACGGTCCTGAACATACCGTACAAGTGAGTCACGCTCGGGACCATCGCCAACAATCAGAAACTTCGCATCCGGTATGGCGGAACAGGTCTCGGAGATCACACGTTTTATGAGGCTGACACCCTCAAGCCGAGATATCTTTCCAAGGTATAACACGGTCGGTTCGTTCGATAGTCCGAGCCTACGTCGTATCTCTTCTCGACTCACTGACGGTCTAAAACTCTCAGGGGGATAATTGGGTATGACTACTACTCGCTTGGCACCCCAACCCCTGGCACGAATAGCAAGAGGGGTATTGGCTGTGAGTACAAATGTTGCACGCAGGGTAAGTAGTCGCTCAATCAGTCCAGCAAGTCGCCATAATGGTTCAATGCCTAAAGACTCTCTCACAGATGAGAACCATGGTGAACGTACATCATATACAAACACGGCACGTCGCTTGAATGTCACCGGTAGTCCAATGATGTCAGGCACGTTAAACACATGATAGACGTCTGCCCTTGTCAATGCCACCTGAATCATCAACAGTATGTACCGTATCATACCAGTGAGCACACGAGGCCTTCCTCGAGGCGACTGATACGGAACAAGAACACGGACAGTATATCCCAGTTTCTTGAGACTCGCATAGGTACGTCGAAGGCGAGTCATCTTGTCGGGTTCACTTCCAATTAAGACCACCTGCATGACATATTCACCGCTCTGTCATACTTGATATCAGAATACATTGTATTGTGAAAACAACTAGTTCATTGTGCCTCAAGGAACCGTAGACAGTCCACTTATGAGAGGGATATAACATTGTTGCCCGGTTGATATAGCATTAGATGAAAATTCACAGTTATGACAATAGTACATTACAGACCACATATAAAACACAAATGTGACTGTGGTGTATGAATCTAATATGGACAGTCTGAGATACGTTGATACCCATTGTCACCTCGAGTTGTCAGACTTTGACTCGGACAGAGAGGATGTCATCAGACAGGCTGCTGAGCACGGAGTCCATATGGTGACCTCAGCTATATCCCGTGCCACATACGAGAAGGCAGTGATGATATCAAAAACGTATAGACAGGTGGACTGTGCACTCGGTCTAGACCCCACGCTCCATAGTGAGAGCGACACGGTGGTGGACTATATCCGAGATCACAGAGAGGAGATACTCTGTATTGGAGAGGTTGGACTTGACTTCTATTACGAACGTGACCATTCCCAACGCCAACTACAGGAGAGGACATTTCGTGCGTTCATCACACTTGCAAAAGAGGCAGGTCTTGTACTCCAGGTACACTCGCGTTCAGCAGGTGCGAGATGTCTTGAGATACTGTATGAACAGGAGGTGGATGCGGTACACATGCATGCATTTGATGGAAAGGCAAGTCTGGCAAGAATAGCATCTAATGAGTATGGATATTATTTCTCAATCCCCACATCGGTTGTACGTTCTCAACAAAAACGAAAACTGGTACCAGCAGTGAACATAGAACGACTTCTTGTTGAGACTGACAGTCCTGTGCTGGGAGCGGACCCCTCTGTGAGAAACGTGCCCTCTAATGTGCGACTGGCAGTACAAGAGGTGGCACGAATACGTGGTCGACAAGAGGACGAGATTGCCTCGATCCTACTTGAGAACACACTTAGACTGTATCCACGCATACGTGAGCGATGGAACCTCTGAGGGAACGTGACACCTGATGGTGAGAAAAGATAACCAAAATGTTCCGCTCATGCTATATCATACACTTGCTACATCATAGGCCGACCCACACCAATGTATCGTCTACACTTGAGCATTGAGGGGGAGAATGCATTACGTCCGTCGTAAAAGATCTTCTCGGACATGTCAATGGATGGCAGTTGTTTCATATAATCAGTATGCGCAGCAGCTAGTATCACAATATCAGCCCATCGTACACCCTCTTCAACACTGGGGACCGACTCAGCACCAAAACGTTCTGAGGTCATAGGATCATGAGCCCGTACCTGTGCACCACGAGTCTGCAACTCTTCTATCAGAGTCTTTGCAGGAGAGTTACGCGTATCATCAACATTCTCTTTGAAGGTAGTACCTAGTATGAGAACCCGCTGTCCCTTGAGCGAACGGCTGGATAGTGCTGCCTCAAGTCGGTCAATATTATACGTGGGCATCTGGTCATTTACTCTTCTTGCCCGCAGAATCACCTCGGGCCTGACATTCTGTGTTCGTACAGAGTCAAAGAGTAGTAGTGAGTCCTTTGGAAGACAATGCCCACCCACTCCAATACCGGGTGTATGAATGTTAACTCGTGGATGAAAGTTTGCCATTCTGATGACCTCTGTCACATCCACACCAAGTGCGTCAGATATCATGGCAAACTCGTTGGCAAGAGCGATATTCACGTCCCTATACGTGTTCTCAGCCAACTTAGCAAACTCACTGACCTCGCTTCTACAAGTCTTGATCTTCTCAGGAGGGAGAAGCATCTCAAATAGACTCTTTGCGAGTTGTGTGGACAGCTCGGTCACTCCACCCACAATACGAACGTTGTCCTTGAGTTCATGAACTACTCTGCCGGGTAGAACACGTTCAGGACAGTGAGCAACCCAGATGGTCTTGTCCAATTGATGAGTACCAGAGTCTGTAAACAGACCTGCAATTAGTCTTGTAGTACCAACTGGCACTGTGCTCTCACATATTACCAGAACACCAGTCTTTACATGAGGTAATGACATCTTGACCGCAGATAGGAGTGGCCTGAGATCTGCGTGACCATTCTTACCGAGAGGGGTCTGTGTACAGAAGATGATGACATCACATTCTGAGAGAGCAGCATGACTTGTGGTGCCACTCAATCGTCGCCCACGAACAGCGGCACGAACAAGCTGTTCCAGACCCGGTTCTTTTACATAACACTCACCACGATTTAGAGCACCAATCTTCTCTTCATCAATGTCAACACCGGTCACGGGATAACCTGCAGTGGCAAGAATTGTAGCTGTAGGAAGCCCCACATAGCCGACGCCCACAACACCAATTCTAGCCTCACGGTGCTGTATCTTTTTTTGAAGTATCTCGTACATAGTCTTGCTGCCTGTTACTACTGGCAGACTTGGACTCTTAAACATAATTTTGTTGTTTGGATTCCATGATATAGGATCCGATTCAACTGTCAGTAATACTATTGTCTGAAAAAGACTTATTCGGTCTAAGAAACATCACTGATGAGGGTAATTATGGAAGAACAAGGTCCGCCACCCAACAAAGAGCATGTTCCCGAGTTGGCTGGTGAAGCGAGTCAGCCTATTGATTTGATTCCAGACACCGTACTTGGATATCGTCCACTTGTAGTCACACCACCAGAGTTGCATGTAGATATGGATACAGGTGTGATTGTTGGCAGGTCAGAGTCACTTCACAAACAATATGGGAAAATAGGACTTGGACTAATTGGTGCGGTATGTGAGACATCAGATGATATACTCCTATCATTGCTTGGGATGCCTGTTCGACTAGATCTTGTGAGTCCACATGTTATGTTGGTTGCGGGGAAGAGAGGCTCTGGCAAGAGTTACACGTTGGGAATAATTGCAGAGGAACTGGCACTTGCGATGGAACGACGTGAGATTGAGGTCGCCGTGATCATTGTTGATACAGTAGATGTGTTTCGGCAGATGATTGAACCTGCCGATGCAGAACGTGATGACCTCTTGTTGAAATGGGGCCTTAAGTCAAAGGGTTTTCCAGCAACAATATATATTCCACAGCGTACATATGACAGCATTCCTGAAGACATTCGCCAGAAGGCGCAGCTGGCACCTCTTGTCATCAGTCCTGCACAACTATCAGATAGTGACTGGAGTTATGTTCTGGAGAGAGAGGGAAAGCTGTCAACCGCACAGAGCAATATGCTTCGAGATGTGCTCGAATACCTAAGAAAGGAACGTATTGAAGATGGCAGAGTCATACCTGCACAGTACGACTTCAGTATTGACGATATGATAAAATGTATCTACACTCATCCACTGATACAGGAGTTGTACAAACCAGCAACACAGATGGCATTAGTCCACAGATTAAAGAATGCACAGAAGCTTGGTGTGTTTGCACCACATGGTACTAGTGCACAGGCATTGGCGGTCGCGGGACATATCACAATTGTAGATATGGCACCTCTTGGTTCTGATGCAGAGACCGTTCTTGCAGTTCTGACAAATATAATTGCCAGGCAGGTCCTCTCATATCGAATGGCATGGAGAAAGGATGGCAGTACTGCAGTAGAGGAACTACCTCCAACATGGCTCATAGTAGATGAGGCACATACTCTAGTACCCACATCTGGCAGTACCCCTGCGAAGAATGCTCTGATAGGATATGCCAAATTGGGGCGCAGATTTGGGTGCAGTCTTGTTCTCTGTACACAACAACCCTCTGCAGTGGCGGATGAGGCAATCTCTCAGGCGGATATTGTCATCTCGCATGCACTCGTGCATGATGGGGACATCCGTGCGCTTCAACAACGTGCGCCCAAGTTGATGCCGGAGCAGTTCAAAGACAAGGCATTCATCAGTGGACTACCTCCGGGAAGCGCCCTGCTCTTTGACCAGAGTACTGAGAATAAGCGAAGTTTTCTGATACAGGTACGCCCGCGTCGGTCTAAACATGGTGGCTCGGATCGGTTGTCAGTCCTGTTTGAAGCAGCCATGACGCTGGAACTTGAAACTTCTGATGTACACAGACCGGTCGAGGCGTTACAAGACACGGAGGTGGAGACTGAACAGACTATGGAGGGCTGGATAACACAAAGTCTGCAGGCCGAACACAGAAGCACTATGCAATCGTCGGACGTCCCACGTCCACCCATCAACTTGAGTATGGAGGACTGGAAGACACTTGACAACTGGGTGCGGGAGTACGTTCAAGCGACATTTGAACGTCTCAGACAAGAGTACGTATTGACTGACGAGGCCGCTCCAACAAGGAGGCCTGCTGTTGGTGGCTCAGAAGCGCAGAGTCCGCCACGATCAGAAATCACCACCACGGAAGGCCTCACAACAACACAACCAATAGCGACTAACTTCGATGGCACTACTGTAGTTCCAAAGGAGTTTATTAGTGTCACACCCACCCTACTTGCAAAGGCACTGTCCAGATTGATCATGTATTCTCAGAGCACACATGAGTTTATCTTTCGTACAACAGATGTTCACAAAATCGTTGTGGAACTCACACGTCGTGACATGTCTGCTAGTGAACTTGTTGAACGGGTTGTTGCTCATCTCGAGAATGCAGGACTGAAGGTGAGTAGACTCGAGAACGAGAATGGTGTGCCATTCTTATTTATGACAAGAGGAGGGCAGACTCAGGCAGTCCTCTCAGTTGGAGTGAGCACAGACATTGTATGCGTGGCCGTGGTTGTTACAGGACATGACCGTAAGGAGATAAACTCCATCGGAGACCGACTTCGCAGGTCAACAGACAGTGAAATTCGCTAGTGACCCTACCTACTACTACTCTACAAGAACAAAAACTAGTACGGACGAGTCCCATGGATCGGTCAGACCCTTGTTGAAATAATCTAACACATCTAATCAGATGGTGGCCGAAGTCCGTATGTGTGACGCGGCTGCTACAAGACAAGGCGTGCCTGTGCAGAATTCAGCATGACGGACTTAGACCACCATTGAAATATTATTGTCAGCTACGGCAATAGGTTTTTCGATTATCTTTAGGATGAGATAATGCGCGGTTTAAGCAGTTCACTATGCACAGGAATCATAGATAACAAGACCTTTCCACAGATTCTTATGCTCACATGACTATTGTAGCAAATTTTTGTGCGTCACGTATGTCTGATAAACGATAACTGG
>FWPU01012382.1_pt1 | contig 11345 bp, 6 predicted proteins | sample 2228361 | NCBI WGS metagenome assembly FWPU01 (sample SAMEA103939777, study PRJEB20133) | metagenome | reverse complement strand
TCCACAAGGGCCTGAGTGAACCCGCGCATACCGGTGAACCCGTACTTGATGATGATTCCCAGCAGTGCCCATGCAACCATTTTTGCGAGAGTCTGCCCGGTGCTGCCGGGTAAACCCATTCGCCTTTGCTGAATGCTGAACGAGAGGATTTCCCCCACTGTCCCTAAAATGGCAAATTGCACAGCGGCCGAGAGCAATGGGTTGGCTGTGACCCAATTCGTGTAAAACTCCATCTGTTACCTCCGATGATCGAGAATGGCGGCTCCGGCGATGCCTGTCGTCAGAATCAGCAAGCCGATGACGAGGAACATCAAGGGAATGTTCAGGGCGGCTGCCAGCACCCCGCTCAGCCACGGGCCGAGGAACATACCCAGCGAATAAACCGACTGATGCAGCCCCATGGCGGTGGTGCGTTCGGCAGTGTCCACGCGGTTGATACTCAGGCCCATCAGCAGCGGATAGCCAATGCCAAACCCCAACCCAATACAAAACTGAAAGACGAATACAAAGATCAAGGAAGGAGCCCAGGCCGCACCCAGCAGACCACCGCCCAGCAGGGCAAAACTGAGCGCCACCATCCGCTGCTGGCCAAAGCGCTGCGCCAACACCGTTGCCAGACTGTTGCCAGCCAGACCGATGAGTAGGTTGAGGCTGAGCAGCCCGCTGATGACCACGTCCGAGGCGCCTTTCTGGCGTGCCAGAATGGGGATAAAGGTGAATGTGGCGGCAAAATCGGCGGTGTGGGTCAGGGCTTGCAGAAGGGAGGGGAGCATGACTTCGCGGCGGCTGGCCAATTGGCGGAGAGCGGTCAGCGAAGGTTTGCGGGGCGGGGTAGGGGTTTCCGGCAGAAAGAGCAGGAGAGCGGCACCTGTCAGGGCAGAAGCAGCCGCCAGGTTGAAGGCCAGCGGGTAGCCGCCCAGTTGGTTTAACCAGCCGTTGGCAGCCGTGGCAATAATCCGCCCGGTGGTGGCGGTCATCGCCAGAATACCCGTGGCGCGCACCACTTCGCCGGCAGAAAAGCGGTTGGAAAACAGCACGACCAGCGGCACCCACGTACCGGCCGAAATACCGACCAGCGCCCGTCCGATGATGGCGGTCTCGATGGTGGGGGCGTGACCGAGGGTCAGCGCGCCGGCAGCCACCAGCAGCAGCCAGACAACGGCAAACGGTTTACGCCGGCCGGCCCAGTCCGCCAGAATGCCGAGCGGCAGGCGTACGATTAACTGCCAAAGGCCATACATGGAGAGTGCCGTGCCGATCAGCGCCAGATCGCTGGTTTTGGTTTGCAGGTAAAGCGGCAGCGTGGGAATGTACAGATACAACGCCGTCCAGTAAAGAAAGACGACCCATAAAAAGAGTGCGTTCAAAAGGGATTTCCTTAATGAATGGGAAAGGGTTGGAAAAATGGCCGCAGCCAGAATGGCTTAATTGTGAAGCAAAGTGAGGAAGATGACAAGCCCAAACCCACCGGTGAATCCAGGTCTCAAAGCCGGCATACTGCCCATAAAAATACTCTTGAAATTCGCTCAAAAATTTGCTAACATCTGTTCAGGAGAATTACAAATGTAACATGAACCATGCGCTGTTGGAACAAATTACCAGCCGGGAACAATTGCTGGCGCGGGTGGCGTGGTTGTATTATGAGCAGGACCTGACTCAAGCCGAGATTGGCGCACGCCTGGGTCTCTCGCGCATCACCGTAAACCGATTATTAAAAGAAGCCCGTCAGAGCGGTGTGGTGGAAATCCGAATCCGCCCGCTATCCACGGATCTGCCGCTGGTAGAAACGCTCCTGCAGCGATATCCTCTGCAGGATGCCTGGCTCGTCCCGGCTGAGGATCAAAGTGGAGAGGAACTGGCTCCGTCCCTGGCGCGAACGGCGGCAATGATCCTGGCGCAACGCTTGCAGGAAGGCTGGACGGTGGGGATTGGCGTCAGCCGCACCATTTCCTACATTCCCGATTTTCTGGTGCTGGAAAGGCCACTGACCTGTCGTTTTGTCACCCTGATGGGCGGTCTGTATTTTCGTCCGGTGGAGGTTTCCCACAATTTTGATGTGTTGACGCGGCTGGCAGTGTTAACCGGTGGAGAAGCTTACTACCTGCCGCTGCCTACTTTCGTCAGCGAAGCGGCCACCCGTGATCATCTGCTGGCCGACCCGCTTGTCCAGCGCAGTCTGGATGTTGCCCGTCAGGCGAACGTGGCTGTATTCAGCGTTGGCACGGTGGATCAATCTGCGCTCTTATATCAGGTGGGGTTGCTTGGTGAGGAGGACCTGAAAGAATTGCGCGTCTATCAGGCGGTGGGGGATGTGCTGGGTTATTTCATTGACCGGCGGGGTCAGTTAGTGCCGGCCGGCATTCACCAGCGGCTGATCGGCATTTCATTATCCGAGCTGCGGCGCATTCCCCTGAAACTGCTTGCGGCGGGTGGTCAGCCAAAACGACTGGCGGTAAAGGCTGCCCTGTCCAGCGGGCTGGTGGATGTGCTGGTCACCGATACGGCTACCGCACACTGGTTGTGCGAATGTGAAGAAGTTTAATGATTGAGGAGGTTCAGGCGATGAGCAAAGAATGGTTTATCGGCTGGGATGCTGGCAGCAGCGGTGGGCGCTGTCTGCTGGTTAACGCGCAAAACGGACAAATTTTCAGCGGTTACCGCTCGTGGACTCACCCGCTTTCGCCGGCGGGCGGCTGGGCTTACGATCTGGATACCACCGCCATCTGGCAGACGCTGGGCGAATTGACCGGCGAGGTCGTCCGGCGTGCCGCCGTTCAACCTGCCGAAATTGGGGGGATTGCGGTTGTCAGCATGCGGCATACGCTGGTGTTGATGAGTGAAGCGGGTGAGGTACTGTTTGCGGCACCCAACCGCGATGCGCGCGCTGTCGAACAAGGAATGGCGCTCAGCGAGGCGCGCGGCAGGGACCTGGCTCAACGCACTGGCCACCATCCCAGCCCGGTGCTGATGGCTGCCCGATTGTTGTGGCTTCGCGAGCACCAACCGGCGCTGTTAGAACGCGCCCGGTATGCGCTGACCCTGAGTGATTGGCTGACCTACCGGCTGTGCGGAGTGGCGGCAGCCGAGGCCTCGCAGGCGGCAGAATCGCTGCTGTTTGATCTCCACCAGCGTAATTGGGCAGGCGACCTGATCACCGGTTTAGGCTTGCCGGAGCAGATTTTCCCAACAGTGGTTTCGGCCGGCAGCCGGCTGGGCAATTTGACGCCTGAGGCTGCCGCGTTTTTGGGATTGCCGCCGGAGGTGGTTGTTGCCGCCGGCGGGGCGGATACGCAAAGCGCATTGCTGGGCATGGGGATCACCTCCGCAGGACAGACCGGGATTGCCGCCGGCAGCACTGCTCCGGTGATGGTAACTGTCTCTGCACCCCGCCTGCACCCGGAAGGGCGCACCTGGTGCGGTTTGCATCTCCTGCCGGAAGTGTATGTGGTGGAGAGCAATGCGGGCTCGACCGGCAGTGCGCTGGAATGGGCAGCCGGCGTCCTTTACCCTTACTCACCCCAGCCGGTGGCTGCTTTGTGTGCGGAAGCCGCCAGTGTCCCGCCTGGGGCGGGCGGAGTATTCTCCACCTTGGGGGTGCAGTTGTTCAACGCGGCTGCTTTGGGCTTGCCGGTGGACTCGCTCACTTTTTCGACTTTCAGTTTGCCCCCCGGACAGGCAGCGCGTGCCTTTCTGGCACGCGGCATTTTGGAGGGGCTGGCCGCTTCGATACGCCTGAATGTTGAGCAGGCCGAAGCGGTTGCTGGCGCAACTGCTCCGCAATTACGGGCGGGCGGTGGGCTGACCCGTGGCCAGGGGTGGATGCAAATACTGGCGGAGGTGTGCGGGCGGCCAGTTGAAACCAGCCGCACCCCGCAGGCTGCCGGCTTAGGAGCCGCAATGTGCGCGGCCAGCGGGGCGGGGGCATATCCCTCCCTGATTGAGGCTGCTCAGGCTTTGGGCGGCAATTTGTCTCTCTATTCGCCCCAGCCAGAGCGGGTGAGTTTTTACGCGGAATGGTTTGGCGAATGGGATGGCATCCGCCGCCAGCGTGAAGATGCTGACCAGACCGCCGCTGGTGCTGTGGTGCAGGCGATGCAGCAGCGGGCAGCCCCCCAGGCTGGCCTGATGCGGGAGTTTCGCCCGCGCATTCTCATCACTGCGGATTTGGGCGAAGAGGCGGTGCGTATGCTGGGTGAGCTGGGCGAGGTTTCCTACGCCAGTTACCGCAGCGAAGGGCGCCTGCTGAGCGGAGACGATTTGGTTGAAGCCCTGCGGGGGTATTCGGTGTTTGTCACCGAGGTGGATGTGGTGGATGCGCCGGTGCTGGAAAAACTGCCCGACCTGCGTTTGATTTTTGCCTGCCGCGGCAATCCGGTCAACATTGATTTACCAGCCTGTACGGCTGCGGGTGTGCCGGTGATCAACACACCGGGACGGAATGCCGATGCGGTTGCCGACCTGACCATTGCCTTTATGCTGATGCTGGCGCGCCGCCTGCCGGAAGCGACCGCCTTTTTGCGCCAGCCGGGGGGTGAAGCCGGCGACATGGGACGCATGGGACAGGCTTTTTTTGCCTTTCAGGGCAGAGAATTGTGGGGGAAGACGGTTGGGGTGATCGGCGGTGGAGCGATTGGTCAGCGCGTCATCCGCCGCTTGCTGCCGTTTGAGGCACGTGTGCTGTTGTATGACCCTTACATCACCGAAGAACAGGCCGCGCTGTTCGGCGCTCAAAAAGTGGAACTGGGCGAATTGCTGGCTGCCAGCGACTTCATTACCCTGCACGCGGCGGTGACAGACGAAACCCGGGCGTTGCTGGATGCGACGGCTTTTGAACAAATTAAACCCGGGGCGTTTTTAATCAACACCGCGCGGGCCGCGCTGGTGGATCAGGCGGCTCTGCTGCAAGCCTTGCAGTCCGGACGGCTGGCCGGGGCTGCTTTGGATGTCTTTCCGGTTGAACCGCCCGGCAGTGATGATCCGCTGCTGGCTTTGCCGAACGTGATTGCCACACCCCACATCGGTGGCAACACCCGGGAAGTCGGTATTCATCAGGGAAAGATCATTTTGGAAGAGATGAAACGGCTGCTAAGCGGTGAAAAACCGCGGTATGCCCTTAATCCGCAGGTGTTGGCCGACTTTCGCTGGGAGGGCGAACGGCGGGCTGACCGCCGGGCGTTGGAAAAACTGCGCCACACCTCGACCGCCGGGGTTACGGACATCGAAGCCGCCCAAAAAGCGGCCAGCTCATCCGTCGAAAAGCGCGGCGGACTGCTCGGCGGGCTGAAACGCCTGCTGACAAAAGAAACCCAGCCCCAACCCTTGCAATCGGCCGTCCAAAGTCATCCCGCAGGATCAGGCGGCGGCGCGGCTGAGCATTTTCAGCGTTTATTGAGCCGCTTTTTGGAGGAAATCGAAACAGATGACGATATCCGTGCATTTGCCCGGGATAAAAATGTAACTTTCCAGTACATGCTCAAGGATTTGGGAACCACTTTTTACATGCGTTTTGCCAGCGGGGAAGCCCGCGCCGGTTTGGGTGAGCCGCCCAACCCGCCTGATGTTCGTTTGAAAATGACCGCCGACACGCTGGACGGCATTTTCACCGGCCGGTTAAATCCCACCCGCGCCGCTATGACCGGCAAGATTTCTTTCAGCGGGGATACCGCCAAAGCCATGACCATGCAAAAAATCAACCTGAGCGCGCCGTATCAGCGCGCCCGGCAGGCGGTAGGCGATCCCGGCGACCTGAGTGCATTAAGCGCGCCACCTGCTCAACCGAGCCCACCGCCTTCCCCGGCCCAATCGGCTGTCTCAACAACTGCAACCTACCCAGCTCCGGCGGTCGTCCGCAAAGTGGGGGATGTGCGGGATGAGATTCTGGCGATCATCCATGAATTGTACGAGCGCGGCTGGATCACCGCGACCGGCGGTAACATCAGCGCACGGGTCGAGGGCAAACCGGACGAGGTATGGATTACGCCCGGTGCCATTTTCAAAGGGGATTTGCGCCCGGAGATGATGGTGCGGATTGACCTGCAAGGCAATCCGTTGGGAGAATTCGATTACAGTGCTTCCAGCGAGCGGAGGGTGCATTGTGCCATTTACCGAGCCCGCCCGGAGGTGCAGGCGGTGATTCACACCCACGCGCCGTATGCCACGCTGCTGGCATTAAGCGGTATGCCGTTTTTACCGCTCACGACGGAGGCGGCTTTCATCGGCGAAATCCCGGTTGTGCCGTTTATCATGCCCGGCACGGATGAACTGGGCGAGGCAGTAGCCAGAGCATTGGGCGCGAAGGGCATTGCCGTGCTGATGCAGAATCATGGGTTGGTTGTGGCAGGCAGCAGTCTGCGCCGCGCAGCAGATATGACCGAGGTGATCGAAACCACTGCCCATAAACTGATCACCTGCCGGATGATGGGCATTCAGCCAGCCGTTTTACCGGATGAGGTGGTTCAAAATTTGCGGGAGATGGGCAGCATGTTAGCCTGAATCAAGTTGCCTTGGGGCAGGGGGACGAAACACCACCATCAGCCAATAGAACAAAACCCCAAAAATGAATACCCCTGCAGAGCCGGTGGTTTTCCCCAACCACCGGCTTATTTTTGCACAAGGAAGGGGCTGAATTGGAAATGGTGTATTTTACAAAACCAACCCAACCTCTCATCAACCACCCACCGAAAAAACAACCCTTTTTGGGTGGACACCCCCCTTGCTGAAAGGTCCTATCCTTCCAGTAATAATCGGCCAGCCTGAGCAAAAATCGGATACAGGGCGGTTTCGTCTTGCGCGCCGCTGGTCAGCAGGAAGATGCGGCAGGTACGCGTATAACCCCAGTCGTGCAGGACGCCGGGGATCGAGCCGGTCTTGTGGTAAAAGTCCACTTCATCGCGCGGCAGGTCGCGTTTGAGCAAAAGATCATCCTGATTGACGAGCAGCATTGGTTCGACCCAGGCCTTTTCGGCGGGTGTGAATGCCTCAAAAAGGTCAAAAAAGCGGATGCAATCCTGCGGGCTGATCCAGTTATCCAGCCCTTTTTTGCGGGCCTCAAAGTCCATCAATTTGCGTTGGAGTTCGGTGGCGGTGAGACCCATATCGTGCCGAAAGAGGTGATTGATTCGCTCCAGCCCGATGCGCTGGATAATCAGGTTGGTGCAAAGATTATCGGAAAGAGCCATCATCATCAGCAGAACATCGTGATAGGGCAGATGGCGGGCGTGTAACAGCCACGAAAAACCGGCTCCGTGGACTTCTGGCTCGTCATCTAAGTGGCAAATCTCCCGCTGGTTGACCTCCCCTTGTCGTTCGAGGAGTACCCAGGCCAGCAGAATGGGAATTTTGATGATGGAGGCAGCCGGAAAGCGCTGAGCATTACCGGCTTGCAATGAAACGGTATTGCTGCGCCGGAAATAAAAAGAAAACTGGACATTCAGGGTATTGATTTCTTCTAAAAAAGGAGTATGATACATACTGTAATTATAATTTGGGACACTTTCATCCCATAATCAATTTACGGAGCATCCAACAAGTAATGACATATTCCCGAAAAAAATGGGAAATTATTCACCCCTGGTGTTCCTTACTGGCACAGGGGTTGAATTGACATTACCCCGCTTAAGGTGTAGAATGCAACCTGTGTTCAAACACGTTTGGAATAATTACCCCCTTAATTTTCTTAATTGAATCACTGCCCAATCCAGAGGTCAATGCATGCCCGATATTCTTCAAGTGCAAGGTCTGGAAACGCAATTTCGTACCCGTGAAGGGATTATTCATGCAGTAAATGGGGTTTCCTTCAATCTGAAAGAAGGCGAAACATTAGGAATTGTGGGGGAAAGCGGCTGCGGCAAGAGCGTGACAGTGATGTCCATGCTGCGGCTGATCCCCTCACCACCCGGCAGAGTGACGGCCGGCAAGGCTCTGTTTCAGGGGCGTGATTTGCTGACCATGTCGGATGAAGAAATCCGCCACATCCGTGGGGCGCAAATCAGCATGGTCTTTCAGGACCCGATGACCTCCTTCAATCCAGTGCTGACCATCGGCCGGCAGGTGGCTGAACCGCTGGAAGTCCACATGGGAATGAACCAGAAGGAAGCCGAAGACCGGGTGGCTGAAATGCTGGCGAAAGTCGGCATTCCCAATCCCAAAGACCGCCTGAACAATTACCCGCACCAGTTTTCCGGCGGGATGCGCCAGCGGGTGATGATTGCCATGGCACTGGTCTGCAACCCGCAGATTTTGATTGCTGATGAACCGACCACTGCGCTGGATGTGACCATTCAGGCGCAGATTGTGGACCTGGTCAAACGCCTGCGCGATGAACTGGGTATGGCGATCATCTGGATCACCCATGATTTGGGGGTGATTGCCGGTCTGGCTGACCGGATGGCAGTGATGTACGGCGGTTTCATCATTGAAACTGCACCGGTACGGGATTTGTACGGGCATCCAACCCACCCCTACACCATCGGTTTGCTGGGCAGTCTGCCGCGCATGGATGAAGCCGGCAGCCGCCGGTTGGTTTCGATTGATGGCTTGCCGCCAGTGTTGCTGGAAAAGCCGACCTACTGTCCGTTTGCGCCGCGCTGCAAGTTTGCGGTAGAGCGCTGCTGGCACGAAAATCCCCCGCTGATGCAGGTTTCCCCCGATCATTATTCCGCCTGCTGGGTTGATACCGAAACCGGGAGAGAACGGTCATGACGAGCACCGAGGTTTTGCTTCAAGTTCGTGATCTGGTCAAGCACTTTCCGATCATGCGCGGCACGCTGATTCAGCGGCAAGTCGGCGCCGTCAGGGCGGTGGATGGGATTTCATTTGATGTTATTCGCGGTGAAACGCTGGGACTGGTAGGAGAGTCGGGCTGCGGCAAGTCCACCACCGGGCGGGCTATTTTGCAATTGTACCGTCCCACCTCAGGGAGTGTCATCTTTGAAGGTGTGGATCTGGTGAAGTTGAAAGGCGAAGAATTGCGCAAGATGCGCCGCCGCATGCAAATGATCTTTCAGGACCCTTACGCCAGCCTCAATCCGCGCATGACGGTGGGGCAAATCATCAGTGAACCGTTGATCATTCACGGCATTGCGAATGGAAAAGAAGCGCAGGAACGCGCCGAAGAATTGCTGCGACTGGTGGGTCTGAACCCGGCCTACACCAACCGCTACCCGCACGAATTTTCCGGCGGGCAACGGCAAAGGGTGGGCGTGGCGCGCGCCCTGGCGCTGGAACCGGCGTTCATCGTTTGCGATGAGCCGATTTCGGCGCTGGATGTTTCGGTTCAGGCGCAGGTGGTCAATCTGCTGGAGGATCTGCAATCTCAGCTGGGTTTGACCTATCTGTTCATTGCCCATGATCTTTCGATGGTGCGCCACATCAGCAACCGCATTGCGGTAATGTACCTGGGGGTGGTGGTGGAACTGGCCGACCGCCACGAACTGTACAACCACCCGCTGCACCCCTATACACAGGCACTGCTTTCGGCAGTGCCAATTCCCGACCCGGTGATCGAGGCACGCCGCCAGCGCATCATTCTGAAAGGGGATGTTCCTTCGCCGATCAACCCGCCTTCCGGCTGCCGCTTCCGCACCCGCTGCCCGCTGGCCGATACAATCTGCGCCGAGCAGCGCCCGGATTTCCGCGAGGTGGCTCCAGGGCATTGGGTTGCCTGTCACATGGTTTGAGAAATATCATCTCTATTGGGTCAGTTTTCTTGATTTTTGAAAGGAGGTGATGGCTGGAAGGAAGCAATAAGACTTATTTCGCGGTAGAAACCCCCGTGGTTTCAAAGCCTGAATCCATTTTATTCAAATTTCTCTAGGAGGAGAAAGATATGCGTTCCAAATTGCTTGTGTTTGTGTCTGTGCTGATTCTGGCGAGCATGGTGCTTTCTGCCTGCCAGCCGGCTGCCGTAACCCCCGAAACCATTGTTCAAACCGTGGTGGTGGAAGGGGAGGTGCGCGAAGTGGTGGTGACCGCTACGCCGGCTGCTGAGGAGCCCGTAGCCAAACAGCCCGTCTTGCGTGTCAATCTGGGTTCGTGGCCCGACATCATTGACCCGCAAAAGTCATCCTTCGTCAACGAAATTGCCCACCTCAAACTGATCTACGAAGGTTTGACCAAACTGGATGGTCAGTTGAACACCGTCCCCGGTGCTGCGGAGAAGTGGGAATACAACGAGGATGCCACCGAACTGACCTTCACCCTGCGTCAGGGTTTGAAATACAGTGACGGTACTATCCTCAACGCCAAGCGCTTCGAATATTCCATTCTGCGCAACATTGACCCGGCTACCGCTGGCGAATACGCTGCCATTACCGACAACATTGCCGGTGCAGCGGCCTGGCGCTCAGCCGATGTGGCTGCCCTGAGCGAGGAAGAACTGCAAGCCCTCAAAGACGCTGTGGAAGTCAAAGCACTGGATCTGAACGGCAATCCCTGCACCGACTACGAGCAGGAAGACTGCCTGATCCTCAAAGTGGGTCTGGATGGCGACCCGGCCACCCCCGAACGTGAACCGGCGCCCTTCATGCACACGGTTCTCTCTCTGTGGGTAACCTACCCCGCCAAGGAAGAATTGATTGCGGAAGGCGGCGATATCTGGTGGACTTCCTCGAAGTATCATGTCGGCAACGGCCCCTTCATCGTCAAGACGCTGGAGCCCTTTGTGCGCGGTTACTTCGTGCCGAATCCCAATTACTGGGCGGGTGTTCCCACCTATGATATCGAATTCTCCTACATCACCGACAGCGCTGTGGCGTTTGAGGCCTACAAGAACAACGAATTCGATATTGTTCCACTGGCTGCTGAAGACCTGGCTGTTGTCCAGCAGGATCCGGTGTTGAGCAAAGAAGCCCAAATCTATCCTGGCTCCTGCACCTTCGCCTTCTATATGAATCAGGACAAGCCGCCCTTTGACGAGAAGGCCGTCCGCGAGGCATTTGCCTATGGCACCAACCGTGAAGCGTGGGTGACCGACATTCTGCAAGGCCTTGGTTCCCCGACCCTGACCTGGATCCCCAAGGGCTTCCCCGGTTATGACCCGAACGAAACCCGCTACGGTTACGACCCCGAAAAGGCTAAAGAAGCGATTGCTCAATCCAGCTACGGCTCGTTCGAGAACTTGCCGCCGATCAAGCTGACCTTCTCCAGCTCGGCCCGCAACCGCACCCGCTTTGAGTGGCTGGCCGCACAGTGGGCTCAGCTGGGCGCCAAGGTTGAACTGGACCCGGTGGAGCCGACCGCTTACACCGCTCTGACCAAAGAACGCGAGACCCTGCCGCAGGTCTTCTACCTCGGCTGGTGCGCCGACTACCCCGATCCGCAGAACTGGCTGAGCGTGTACTGGATGT
>FWPU01012381.1_pt1 | contig 11346 bp, 20 predicted proteins | sample 2228361 | NCBI WGS metagenome assembly FWPU01 (sample SAMEA103939777, study PRJEB20133) | metagenome | reverse complement strand
AGTTTTTTTAGTAGAACCGCTTTCTAAAGGCTTAGGGATAGTCTTTGAAAATAAAATTAAAGGGGGAGTTATCCCTAAGGAATTTATAGGAGCAATCAAAGAGGGTGTGTTTGAGGCAAAGGAAAACGGTATCTTAGGGGGATATCCGGTAGTGGATGTGAGGGTTAGCTTGATCGATGGTTCTTATCATGAGGTGGATTCTTCGGAATTAGCCTTTAAGATTGCCAGTGAATACGCCTTCAAGGAGGCTTTACGGAAAGGGGGAGCAATCATTTTAGAGCCAATTATGAATTTAGAGGTAGTAGTTCCGCCGGACTATCTAAGCCAGGTCGTGGGGGATTTAAATATCCGTCGGGCTAAGATTACCTCTCTCGCTGAGCGTAAAAATTTAAAGATAGTAAGAGCAGACGTTCCTCTGGGTGAGATTTTTAATTATGCAGACATATTGAGAAGCTTGACACAGGGAAGAGGTTCTTATACAATAGAACCTTCCTATTACGAGCGCGTTCCTGATGAGTTGATGGCTAAAATTCTCGGTAGGTAATATTTTAAGCTTAGGGGAGTATGGAGAATAAGGAGGTGCAGGTATGGGAAAGGAAAAGTTTGTGCGCACTAAACCACACGTAAACGTAGGAACTATTGGTCACGTTGACCATGGAAAAACTACCTTGACCTCAGCGATTACCAAGGTTTTATCTGCAAGAAATTTAGCTACCTTTATGACTTACGATCAGATAGCCAAGGCTTCCGAGTCGCAGGGTCGTCGCGACGAAACAAAGATTTTAACCATTGCCATTTCTCACGTAGAATACGAAACAGACAAGCGGCATTACGCCCATATTGATTGTCCTGGGCATCATGATTATATTAAGAACATGATTACCGGCGCTGCTCAAATGGATGGGGCGATTCTGGTAGTTTCTGCTGTAGATGGACCAATGCCTCAGACCAGGGAACATATCCTTTTGGCTCGACAGGTAAATGTGCCGGCAATCGTAGTGTTTATCAACAAAGTAGATTTAATGGATGAACCGGAATTGGTAGATCTGGTAGAGGTGGAGGTAAGGGATCTTCTCTCTAAATATGAATTTCCCGGAAACGATACCCCGGTAGTGCGCGGTTCGGCCACAAAGGCTTTGCAGTGTGGTTGTGGTAAAGATGATTGTTCAAATTGTCAACCGATTTTGGAGTTGATGCGCAAGGTAGACGAATTTATACCTACACCCCAGAGGGAGGTGGATAAGCCCTTGCTTATGGCGATTGAGGATGTCTTTTCCATTTCCGGACGAGGAACGGTAGTTACTGGGAGGATTGAGCGCGGTAAGGTAAAGGTAGGAGAGGAGGTAGAACTTGTAGGGTTGCATCCGGAAACGAAAAGGAGTGTGGTTACGGGTGTAGAGATGTTTCGTAAGATCCTCGATGAGGGTGTGGCGGGAGATAATGTAGGCTTACTCTTAAGGGGAATTGAGAAAAACGATGTGGAAAGGGGTATGGTAGTAGCTGCCCCGGGAAGCATTACCCCGCATACCAAATTTAAAGCCCAGATTTACGCTTTAAAAAAGGAAGAGGGCGGTAGGCATACCCCTTTCTTTGGTGGTTATCGACCACAATTTTATTTTCGCACTACGGATGTTACGGGGACAGTAACCCTTCCGGAGAAGGTAGAGATGGTTATGCCTGGAGATAATGCGGAGATAGAGGTGGAGCTTATTCAACCGGTAGCCTTGGAAAAGGAATCCCGCTTTGCTATTCGTGAGGGAGGAAAAACCGTCGGCGCAGGGGTAGTCACTCAGATAATTAAATAAATTTCTTAGGAATATCAGATTGCTGAGGGTTTGGAGAAAAGGAAATATTCTTTATGTTAAAGTTGAGGATTAAGCTGAAAGCCTTTGATCATCGTCTGTTAGACCAGTCTACCCAAGAGATTGTAGAGGTGGCTTTACGCACCGGTGCTAAAATAAACGGACCCATTCCTTTACCTACCCAGAAAAAGATTTATACTGTGAACAGAGGAACCAATATTGATAAAAAATCACGGGAACAGTTTATGTTGGCAATCCATAAACGGATAATTGATTTAGATAACCCCACCCCTAAAACTATAGAGGCTCTACGGAAGTTAAATCTTCCCGCGGGGGTAAATGTAGAGATAAAACAACAGCTTTAAGTAAGCCCATATATTTTTATCTTAATTTTAAAAAAGAGCTTAAGATGTTAAGGGAGATTTTTGGAAAAAAATTGGGAATGACGCAAATTTTTGATAAGGATGGCAACCTCAGAGGGGTAAGCCTCGTAGAGGTGGAACCGGTCTGTGTTCTAGAGATAAAGCAAACCCCCACAAAGACTATAGCTAAGATAGGTTGTTTTAAGATAAAAAAGGAAAGGATAGGGGGGTTCTCTCAGCCTCATTTAGGTTATTTTCGAAAAAAAGACCTAGAGCCATACGCATTGATTAGGGAGGTTAGTGCCGAAAGGGAGCTAGAGCTTAAGAAAGAGTTTGGCGCAGAGATCTTTAACGAAGGGGATACTGTAAAGGTACAAGCAAGAAGTAAAGGGAGGGGCTTTAGCGGTGGAATGAAACGCCACAACTGGCACGGAGGACCGCAATCGCACGGTTCGATGACACACAGACGTATCGGTTCCAATGGCGCCAATACTGATCCTGGCAGGGTAGTAAGGGGGCATCGTATGCCCGGGCATTACGGCGATACCTTTTGCACAGTAAAGAATTTAAAGATCTTGAAAGTGGATAAAGAAAGGAATCTCCTTTTTATTTTGGGAGGAATTCCCGGAGCGCCAGGAAGCCTGGTAAAGATAAGTAAACTTTCTTAGTAAAAATATGCAGACGGCGGATAAAAATTTATTAGCGGAATTGACCTTACCGGTTCTCAATTTAGAGGCTCAACCAATAGATACCTTTAAGCTGGATCCTTTAATTTTTGATGGAAAGGTGAACCTTTTACTTGTGCACCATGCGGTAGTTACATATTTAGCAAATCAGCGTAAGGGGTTAGCCTCCACAAAGACCCGCGGAGAGGTGAGGGGCGGAGGCAGAAAGCCCTGGCGCCAAAAGGGAACAGGCAGGGCAAGGGTTGGTTCTCTGCGTTCTCCGCTTTGGAGAAAGGGCGGAATAACCTTTGGGCAAAGACCCCGTTCCTTTTATAAAAGGTTTCCCTTGCGGATGCGTCTTTTAGCCCTAAAGAGTGTTTTAAATGCCAAGTTCAAAGATAACGAACTCTTAGTGCTGGAGGGTTTAAGCTTAAACTCCCATAAGACCAAAGAGTTCGTCAAGGTGCTTAATAATTTGAAATTGAACAGCGGTAAAAATAGATTCGTGGTAGAGACCGCAGATAAAAACTTACGCTTATCCACCAGGAATATTGAGGATGTGGAGGTGAATTTAGCCAATAGCCTTAATGCCTACGAGGCGCTTAATTGTAAGCAATTGGTCTTTACCCGAAAGGCCTTAGAGGTAGTACAGGAAAGGATTAAGGGAGGATTGGGTAAGAAAAATGTTTAGCGAGGCAAAGGGTATTTACGGCATAATAAAATCACCTATCGTTTCTGAAAAAAGCACGAAGTTAGGTGCTTGGCGTAAGTATGCCTTCTATGTGGATTTAAAGACAAATAAGATAGAGATAAAAAAGGCTCTGGAGAAGCTTTATAAGGTAAAGGTGGCTAAAATAAATTCCTTGATCTTGAAAGGAAAAACCAAGCGTTTACGTTTTAATCAACCGGGGAAGACAGTATCGCGAAAAAAAGTTATAGTGACTTTAAAACCTGGTTTTGAAATCAAATTGAGTTAGTTATGGGCATAAAAACCTTTAAACCCATCCGGAGTAGTTTAAGATTTAAAGCAATTGCGGATTTTGCAGAGATTACTAAAGAGGAGCCCGAAAAGAAACTTATTTTACCCTTACATAAGAAGGGTGGCCGCAATAATCAGGGTAGGATTACTATCCGGCGTAGAGGGGGAGGCCATAAGCGCAATTACCGTCTTATTGATTTTAAACGAGATAAATTCGATGTAGAAGCAAAGGTGATTGCTATTGAGTATGACCCTAATAGAACTACGAGGCTTGCTCTTTTAGAGTACCCTGACAAGGAAAGGCGTTATATAATTTGGCCGGATAAGCTTAAAGTAGGAGACACAGTAATTAGCGCTGCTGATTCCCAGGTAGATATAAAACCAGGCAATTCTATGCGTCTGATGTATATCCCTTTAGGAACGATAGTGCATAATATTGAGCTTGAACCGGGTAAGGGTGGGGTTTTGGTGCGTAGCGCCGGCAGCTGGGCACAGGTTATGGCCAAGGAGGCCGGATACGCGCAGTTGCGTTTACCATCCGGGGAGGTACGTCTGGTAAAGTTAGGGTGTCGGGCTACGGTGGGTCAGGTGGGTTTAATTGAACATTCCTCTTTTAATTCCGGCAAGGCCGGTAGAACCCGCTGGTTGGGTAGACGTCCAGAGGTGAGGGGTGCGGCCATGAACCCCATAGATCACCCGCATGGTGGAGGCGAAGGAAAGGCCGGCCAGGGCAATCCTCATCCGGTAAGCCCCTGGGGAAGGTTTACTAAAGGAGGAAAGACCCGCAAGCCAAAAAAATTAAGTAATAAATTTATTATAAAGAGGAGAAGATAAATGGGTCGTTCATTAAAGAAAGGTCCTTTTGTGGATAAAAAACTTTTAGAGAAGGTAAAGAAGGCTAGAGAAACCCAGGATCGTAAACCCATAAAAACCTGGTCGAGGGATTCTGTGATTATCCCTGATTTTGTAGGTTTAACCTTTGCAGTACATGATGGAAGAAAGCATGTCCCGATATTTGTTACTGAGGCCATGGTTGGACATCGCTTGGGTGAATTTGCCCCTACACGTTTTTTTAAACAGCACGGTGGAATTAAATCTAAGAAGGTATTGGAAAAGACATAAAGATGGTCAGTCGGGCAGAAGCAAAATATGTTAGAATTTCGCCTTTTAAGGTGCGTCAGGTAATTCGTTTAATTAAGAAGATGCCGGTAGATAAAGCTACCAGTTATCTTCTGGCTTTGAATAAAAAGGCAAGTATGGTGGTGTTTAAGGTTTTAAGGTCTGCCCTAGCCAATGCTAAAAACAAAGGCTACTCCGAGAACTCGCTTTTTGTCTCTAAGATTATTGCTAATTCTGGTCCGATGTATAAACGTTATCGTGCGGCTACCTTTGGCAGGGCAGTGCCCATCAGGCGTCGCACTTCTCATATTCTAGTGGAACTGGATGTAAACGAAAACTTTAAGAGGTAGGTTCTATGGGGCAGAAGGTTCATCCTTATATTTTAAGAATTGGGTTCGCTAAAGATTGGCTTTCTTGTTGGTTTAGCGCCAGAAAGAATGAATACGCACAGCTTTTAGAGGAGGATTATCGTTTCCGTTCCAAAATCAAAGAGACCTACCCTTATGGTTCTATTTCTCAGATTGCTCTTGAACGGGTTTCTAATAATTTTGTGCGGATAAAAATAAGAACCTCTCGACCGGGAATTATTATTGGTCGTCGCGGCCAGGATATAGAAAGGCTCAAACAGGTTTTAAGTGAGATGTCTAAAAAAGAAGTGGCTATAGATGTAGAGGAGGTAGTTGAGCCTGCCCTGGAGGCGCAACTGGTAGCTGAGCTTATTGCCTTTCAGATTACGAAAAGGGTAAATTACCGTCGGGCGATAAAGAGGGCTTTACAGCAGGCACAGGCTTTAGGTTGCGAGGGAATGAAGATAAGGATTTCGGGAAGACTGGAGGGTGCAGAGATTTCCCGTTCAGAAATTTATAGGTACGGAAAGATTCCTCTGCAGACCTTTAGCGTGGATATCGATTACGGTTTTGGCCTGGCTAAAACCACTTATGGAACTATTGGCATAAAGGTCTGGATTTATAAGGGCAAAAAGCCTCTGGGAAGCTATTTAAAAGCAAAAACGGAAGAAAAGGTTAAGAGGGGTTAATTATGCTCTTTCCGAAAAGGGTAAAGTATCGTAAGGCTCAGAAGGGGAATCGCCGTGGTATAGCGGTGAGTGGTTCTGCGGTTTGTTTTGGCGAATACGGCCTGAAGGCCGTGGAGGCAGGTTGGTTGAAAAGCGCGCAGTTAGAGACCGCGCGAGTAATTCTTACGCGACGCCTACGCCGTGGAGGAAAACTCTGGATAAGGGTTTTTCCGGACAAGCCTATTACTAAACATCCGGTGGAGTCCCGTATGGGTAAGGGAAAGGGTGAGGTAGAAGCTTGGACAGCGGTTATCCGTAGGGGGATGGTTCTTTTTGAAATGGGTGGCGTTCCTGAGGATTACGCGCGGGCTTCCTTTCGTTTGGTAGCTTATAAGTTTCCCTTTAAGACTGTTTTTGTTAGTCGGAGGAAGTAATTTTTTGCTATGCAGACAAAAGAGTTAAGGAATTTGAATACCTTAGAGTTGCAGCAGAAATTAGAGGAGTTAAAAAAGCAGCTGATGGAACTGAAATTTAAAAGAAAGGCCGGAGTGGAGAAACCCCATCTTTTTAAAGAGACAAAAAGGGATATTGCTCGTATTTTAACCCTTTTGAATCAAAGGCATAAAAGGGAACCAGACTATGATTAAAGGAAGGATTTTAGAAGGAGTGGTAGTTTCTGACAAGATGCAAAAGACCAGGGTAGTGGAGGTGATTAGTCGAACCCGCCACCCCATCTATGGCCGTTTTTTAGTAAAGAAAAAGAGATATAAAGTGCACGATGGGGAGAATAAAAGCAAACTGGGAGAACGCGTAAGGATTGTGGAGTGCCGGCCATATTCTAAAGAAAAACATTTTAGACTTTTAGAGGTTATAAGATGATCTATATCCGTACGCATTTAGAGGTAGCAGATAATAGTGGAGCAAAGGTAGTTTCTTACATTGGCACCATTGGAAAGAAAAACAAAACCTTTGCTAATATCGCAGATGTAATTACTGCCAGCGTAAAGGATGCCCTTCCGCATGCACCTATTAAAAAGGGTGAGGTGGTAAGGGCGGTGGTAGTAAGGACGCATTTTCCTATTAAACGTAAGGATGGAGTCGTGGTAAAATTTGACAACAATTCTTGCGTGATTATTGATAAACAGGGTAATCCGCGGGCCACCAGGGTTTTTGGTCCCGTGGCCAGGGAATTAAGGGAAGGTTTCGTAAAGATACTCTCTTTGGCGCCGGAGGTAATTTAAGGATGAGCCTACAGATAAAAAAGGGTGATAAGGTTGAAGTTCTCTGCGGTAAAGATAAAGGCAAGGTAGGCAAGGTTCTTAAGGTATTTCCTGCGCGGGAGAGGTTAATTGTAGAAGGGGTAAATCTGTTTAAAAAACACCTACGCAGACGCTCGGAAAGTGAAGCGGGTGGGATAAAGGAGATTCCCCTTTCTCTCCATATCTCTAATGTAGCATTGTTTTGTCCGCGTTGTAATCGGGGGGTGCGCTTTGGTGTAAATGTTTTAGAGGATAAAACGAAGTTAAGGTACTGCAAACATTGTAAACAAAGCATTTAATTATGGAAGGAGAAAGATATATCCCTAACTTGTTGAGGTTATACCGCGAAAGGGTAATCCCCCAGATGCAGGATAAATTTGGTTATCCTAACCCGTTAGCGGTGCCACGCCTGATAAAGATTGTGGCGAATATGGGAATAAAAGAGGCTACCACAGACCCTAAGCTTACCGAAAAGGCTGCCGAGGAGTTAGCTTTAATTACCGGTCAGCGGCCGAAGATTTGTCGGGCACGCAAGGCTATTTCTAATTTTAAGTTAAAAAAGGGGATGCCCATTGGTTGTTGTGTAACCTTAAGAAGGTATCGGATGTATGAGTTTTTAGAGAGGCTGATTGTGGTAGCTATTCCGCGCATTCGGGACTTCCGGGGATTTTCTCCCCATTCCTTTGACGGAAGGGGAAGCTATACCTTTGGTCTTTCCGAGCAGAATGTCTTTGCAGAGTTAGAGCTGGATAAAATTAGCCGTACCCAGGGGATGAATATTACCTTGCAGACTAACGCTCAGACAGACCAGGAGGCAAAAGAATTGTTGAGCCTTTTAGGTTTTCCTTTTAGGAAATAATTATAAATAAATTTTAAACGATAGGTAAAAACAAATTTTTCTCTAAGGAATCAGGTATTCTTTGTTCCACCTTTTAGTTGTATATGCCATTTTTTAACCCTTGGAGGGCTTAAATAAAATTGAGGTAGATATGGCGAGGGTTGCACAGATTGAAAAATGGAAAAGACAAAAGGTAAAGGTAAAGTTCTCTACCCGTTTTCGTAACCGCTGTCGCCTTTGTGGCAGAGCCAGGGGGTATCTCAGGGATTTTGAGTTATGCCGGATTTGTTTTCGTCAGCTTGCCTGGCAGGGGGTTATCCCCGGCTTAAAAAAGGCAAGCTGGTAATATTTGAGGGAGGAGTAAGATGCCCGATACAATTGCCGATGCCTTTACGATTATTCGTAATGCCGTGAGGGCCAAAGAAGACGAGGTTTTGATTAATTATTCTAAAATTCTTTTTTCCATCTGCGAGGTCCTTAAGAGGGAAGGTTATATTGAGAATTTCAAGAATATAGAGTTAGGGGGTTTTAAAAAGATAAAGATTTATCTTAAATATAATAAAAAAGAAAGTGCTCTTCATAATCTCCAGCGCATTTCTAAATCTCAGCGCCGTATTTATGTAAAGAGGAAAAAAATACCCCATGTTTTAGAAGGTCATGGTATCGCTATCCTTTCTACTTCTTGTGGGATACTTACGGACAGGGAGGCCAGGGAGAAAGGGTTAGGTGGAGAGGTTATTGGAGAGGTTTGGTAATATGTCACGTATAGGAAAACAACCTATCTTATTACCTGCGGGGGTAAAGGCTTTCCTTGAGGATAAAACCGTAACCATAGAAGGTCCAAAGGGAAAGCTCTCTTTGACTCTGCCGACCACGATTAAGGTCAATATAGAAAAGGATAGAATTAGCCTTGAGCGTATTGGTCAGGACTACCAAAGCCAGGCTAATTATGGAACGATTAGAGCCCTTTTAGCCAATATGGTTGAGGGCGTCTTAAGGGAATACAGGAAAGAACTGAATATTGTAGGTGTGGGTTTTAAGGCGCAGGTCAAGCAAAATCTCTTAGTCCTTACCCTGGGTTTTTCTCATCCGGTAGAGGTAGCTATTCCTGCGGGGATTAAATTATCCCTTCCTAACCCTAACTGTATTGTAATAGAAGGGATTGATAAACAACTAGTCCATTCATTTGCTGCTTCTCTTAGGAAGATATTTAAACCCGAGCCATATCAGGGTAAGGGTATTCGCTACGCGGGAGAAGAGGTAAGAAAGAAGTTGGGTAAAGCCTTGGCAAAGTAAAAAGATGTTAACCGCCAGAAGAAAAAGGCATTTACGGATTACTAAAAGATTAAAGGCTACGGCAAGGCGTCTCCGATTGGTAGTTTTTCGCAGCAATAAGCATATCTATGCTCAATTAGTGGATGACCACTTGCAGCGGGTAATTACGGGTTGTTCTACCTTGAGTAAGGATTTTAAGGAGTTGAGGATGCGTTCTTCTAATAAAGATGGCGCTTATCAGGTGGGTAAGCTTATTGCTCAGAAAGCTTTAGGTTTAGGTATAAAAGAGGTTTGTTTTGACCGGTCGGGTTATAAATATCACGGAAGGGTAAGGGCTTTAGCGGAAGGCGCTCGGGAAGGAGGTTTAAGGTTTTAAGATGGATAATCAAACCCCGGTAGAGGATAAGCGGGATACCGAAGCCGCTCAAACCCTTGAGGGTACTTTTATTGAGAAGGTAATCTTTATCAATCGGGTTACCAAGGTTACCAAGGGAGGGAAAAATTTAGGTTTTTCTGCTCTGGTGGCGGTGGGAGATGGTAATGGTCGGGTGGGTTATGCCTTAGGCAAGGCAAATGAGGTTGCGGAGGCTATTCGTAAAGGGATAAAAAGGGCAAAGAAGAATTTGGTGCAGATAAAAAAGAAGGAAACGACCATACCCCATCAAGTCTACGGAAGTTTTGGTGCGGTAAAGGTTTTCTTAAAACCTGCCTCCCCGGGAACAGGCGTAATTGCTTCTTTGCCTATTCGGATCATCTGTGAATGCGTAGGGATAAAGGATATTCTGACCAAGGTTTTGAAGAAATCTACCAACCCTATAAATGTAGTAAAGGCGACTATGAAGGCCCTGCAGGGTCTTAAAGGTTAAGATGGATATCTCTAAGATTTCTTTACCAATAAAGGGTAAAAGGCCGAAGCGTTGCGGTCGAGGTCCGGGAAGTGGTTTAGGCAAGACCAGCGGACGTGGTCATAAGGGGGCAGGTCAGCGTAGCGGGAAAAAGCTACCCTATATTGGTTTTAGCGGCGGAAATATCCCTTATTTAAGAAAGCTTCCCAAAAGGGGTTTCAATTCTTATCCGGATAAAGAATTTCAGATAGTTAATCTCAGGGATATTGCCTCAAGATTTAAGGAACAAGAGGAGATTAATCCTTTAGTTTTAAAGAGAAGAGGTTTAATAAAAGATGAAGATAAGCCCGTAAAGATACTTGCGGGTATAAAGGATAAATTTTCTTTAAAGGCTCTATTTAAAGCGGATAAATTTTCTAAAAAAGCCGAACGGCTTATCCTTGAGGCAGGGGGAAAAACAGAACTTATCCAGCGTTAATGCGTTACGAGGCTTTAGTTAATATTTTTAAGGTTGAGGAGCTCCGCAAGAAAATACTTATTACCCTTTCTCTCTTAATAGTATATAGAATTGGTTGTTTTATTCCTACGCCAGGGGTAGATGGTGCAGCTTTAGCAGAGTTCTTTAACCGTCTGACAGAAGCCCATGGTCAAACCCTTTTAGGGATAATGAACCTTTTTACCGGTGGGGCGCTTAACCGTTTAAGTATCTTTGCCTTAGGGATTATGCCTTATATTTCCAGTTCCATCATTATGCAATTGCTCACCGGGGTGGTCCCTGCTTTGGAAAAGATGGTCAAGGAGGCTGGCAAGGCAGGATACGAACGGATTAATCAGTATACGCGCTATCTTACGCTTCTTCTCTGTGTGGTGCAGGGTTTCTTCCTGGCGCTGTGGCTTTCCAACGATAATAATTTTCAAGGTATGCGCATAGTCTCCCAAAAAGGTTTAGGGTTTATCCTTACCACTATTATTACCCTTACCGCGGGAACGCTTTTTATTATGTGGCTGGGCGAACAGATTCAAGAAAGAGGTATTGGTAACGGTATATCTCTGATTATCACTACCAGCATTATCTCGCGCCTACCCGTATCTTTTTACCATCTTTTCTTACTTTTTTCCCAGAGGCAGATCAATATTGTAACCTTGATAATGTTGATTTTAGCCTGGGGAGGTGTGCTTTTAGGGGT
>FWPU01012380.1_pt1 | contig 11347 bp, 15 predicted proteins | sample 2228361 | NCBI WGS metagenome assembly FWPU01 (sample SAMEA103939777, study PRJEB20133) | metagenome | reverse complement strand
TCTCTACAGGGTCCCAGCCCCAGTAGCCCCCCCAGCCCAGCACCCCGTAAGCCCATTCGGCCCCGAACATGTTCCCTAAGGTAAGGAAGATCCAGGCAAAGATGGTCCAGCGCCTGGTGGAGCGGATCCATGCATCGTCCAGTTGTCGGGTGAGGAGGGCCGCCATGGCAAAGGCAAAGGGAACGGTGAAGCCCACATAGCCCAGGTAGGTGGTGGGGGGGTGGAAGAACATCCCCGGGTTCTGGAGCAACGGATTAAGGCCCCGACCATCGGGTGGCGGAAAGGGCAAGCGGCTAAAGGGGTCAGTGACAAAGACCATTAAGGTAAGGAAAAAGAGGCTAATGGCAGATAGGACAGAGATGACATAAGGCATGAGGACCCGGTGGCGCCACCGGTTCTGAACTACCACAATTGTGGCAAAGAGGGTAAGGTTCAGGGTCCAGAAGAGGAGGCTTCCCTCCTGGCCTGCGTAAAAGGCGGAGATGGTATAGGCAAGGGGTAGGCCCCGCTCTGAATAGTTGGCCACATATCGGACGCTAAAATCTCTGGTAACGAAGGCGTATAAGAGGGCCGCTGAGGCCAAGATTACCAGGCCAAAAAGGGCCAGAACGGCATTCTCGGCACTCCGAACCAGCTCCTCCCTCCCTGTCCTTACCCCTAAAATAGGGACAAGGGTTGCATAAGCGGCTACCCCAAAGGCAATCACCAATGATAAATAACCAATATCGTTCATCCTTTGCTCCTAATTTTAGGAAAAGGGCCCGACCCGCTAAAAGCGGGTGCCCCGAGTTCGGCCCCTACCTTGTAGGGGCGGGCGTCCCTGCCCGCCCTACGTCTTCGCTTCATACTTGGATGGACACTTGGCCAGGAGGGTCTTGGCTATGAAGACTCCCTCAGGGGTGTATTTTCCCTCCACCACCACGTCCGCTCCGCCCTTGAAGGCATCCGGGACAATCCCCCGATAAGAAACGGGCAATGAGTTTTCCTTCTCGTCAGAAATAGTAAATTCCAATTTAAGGCCAACAGGGTCCCACTTGATCGAACCCTCCATTACCCTTCCCCCAAGGCGGACCCCCTGGTCGTATATATCTGGGACCTTGGCCTTGAGCTCTGATACAGTAAGGTAATAAAGCATGGCATCCCGCATCCCTGCATATACCAGGTATCCCAGGGCAAGAAGGACTATGGAGAAGGCTATGACAAACTTTTTCCTTTTCTTCTTCATTCTAACCTCCTAGCGAACTGCTTTTAAGAGGCTGGATAAGGCTGAACGGGCAACGGGCGGGTCCGCTGCAAGCCATACCACCTTGTTGCCTGTCCTGTAAAAATAATGGATCTGTCCCAGACCTATCGCTGAATACAGGTTAATCCCATCCTGCCTGGACCCCTTCAGGTGATAAAAAGGGGTACCCCCTTTTCTGATCCCCTCGGCCATGCGTTTAACCTGGCCTTCCTCTTGGGAGCCCGATGAGGCCCGAGAAATATAGAGCATTGCCTTGCTTTCTCCTCCCTCGTAATGGGCCACGTATCCTTCCTTTACATTAATTTTCTTCCCGTGGAGCCTCTCAATCTCTCGGAGGGCCTCCTCGCCCTTCAGGTAATGGTCTAGCTTGAGGCCTCCAAGGGCTGGAGGGACCGGGGGCTTTCCTTTTTCTGCAAAAGCAGGAAAGGCAATCGCAAGAACCAATATTACGATTAAAGCCCCTACTTCTTTTCTTTTCATTTTATTAACCCAAATAATGCGTGAACATCCAAATTATTGCTATATTAACCACTTAGTTGTACCTGTTTGGTGTAGGGGCTTGATTCATCAAGCCCAATATTCATCGGGTTCAATAAATTGAACCCCTACATTCATGCATTATTTGGGATTAAATCCGAAATTCGAATATCTAAATCCTAAACAATATCTAAATCCAAATATTCTAAATTCAAAATTAACCATTGCTTAGGACTTTAGATTTAGAGTCTTTCCAACACTGACTCTTTTTAAATCATCTTGAATTTTGATTTTTGGTCATTTGGATTTGTTTAGAATTTCGGATTTAGGACTTAGGATTTTTATTAGCTGATGGCTATCCCTTATAGTAGCCGTATTTCTCCCTTACCAGCCTAATAACCTCCTCCTTAGGCCTGCCCTCACCAAGCCTGGCCTGAATAAAGCCTTTGACCTCTATTGCCCCCTTGGGGTCATCACAGTGACACTCGGCCAGGGTGAGCTGGCACCGCCCGCAAGGGCAATCAAATTTGGCAATGACCTCAGCTGCCTCTGCCCCAGGGGCTATAGAAAGAACCCTCCCCGGGCTTCCAACTCTGCCTTTTGGAGCATCCGTTGGGAGGCCTGATATTACAAGCCCAACCACCAGTCCCACGGCCGCAGCAATGGCAATTACCAGGAAGAGGTTACCCTTTCTCCCTTTTTTCCCTGGATTGAGCTTATTCCTCTTTTCCTTATAGGTCAAGGCCATTCTTATTTCCTTAGTCTTGTCCCGCATTTGGGGCAGAAATTGTCATCAGGAGATGCTGACTGGCCACAATGGGGGCAGAACCTTCTTTCTCCCTTCTTCCCCCCATGAGCAGCCATAGCAAATTTTCTCTCCCTTCTGCTCCCTATCAGATAATAGCCAGTAATGGCAATCATGACTGAGACAAATACAGAGACAATTATTATATAAGGATTGAAGCGACCTTTTTCCTCGACCGACCCTTCTGGGGTCGTCCAGGTTGCCTTCTCCACCGATGGATTTGGGTCTGCCTTCGTATAGGAAACCCCAATTTTGACCTCCCTGCCCTTTGCTAAGCCCTGGAAGGTATAGTAACTATACTTAAAGCCCTTTTCATCGGAGAAGACGGAGAGGGGCTTCGGAACGGTTTTAAACTCTGTGGCCCTGAGGGGTTGCTGGACATATACTTCTAACCTATCCACCGGGTATAGGGCGGGAAGGTTATAAGAGAAGGCCTTCCTTTCCCCACCCTTAAAGGGGTTGTAGTAAAACTCCATGTAAAAGTCAGGCACATTGAGGTCATAGTTCACCTGGGCCCCATTCCCTGCCAGGAAGACCTTAAAGGGCAAATGTTGATGACCCCCCTGGGGCGATATAGAGCCCGCCATGTGGATCTCAGCCCCTCTGGGAATCCGGAACCCGACCGGGCCAGGCAGGGGGGAATCCGGATGGAACCTGCCCTGGTATATCACCAGGACCCTGGGGTCGTCATACTCGGGCCAGATGGAGACCCGCATTTCGGCTATTCTCATATCCCCTTTTGCCTGGGCCAGTCCAGGGGATTGGCCTAATAGTATGAATGATATTAGCAAAAGCCATGCCATAATGGAAACCCCTTCCCTTCCCTGGTTTATTTTATATAGTAGGGGCTTGATTTATCAAGCCCGTTATTTTAACGGGTTCAATGAATTGAACCCCTACATTTCGGGTAGGATAAATCCGACCCCTCTATTCATTTTTCTTGAATTTATTGGGTTTTCTGAATCCCTAAATAAAATAACATTAAATCTTTGCGAGGCATTCTGTCACACTTCAAGCTAAAGTGTCCCATCTCCCTTTTTAAGCCCTTATGAAAAGAGTAGCACAATTGGATATAACAAGTCAAACCTTTCCCAATACCTTAAAGGAGCCCTGCCCGCCTGGCCGTGGCAATGACCCTTCGGGCATGCTTGACTATGGGCTCATCCACCATCTTTCCATTCACAACGAAAACTCCCTTCCCCCTCTCCCTGGCCTCCTCATAGGCCTCGAGGAGCCTTAGGGCCCGGGAGACTTCCTCTTTTGAAGGGGTGAAGGCCTCATGGATAGGGGGAATCTGCCGGGGATGAATGCATAGCTTACCACTATAGCCCATTTCTGCTGCAACCCTGGCCTCTTTCCGTAGACCTTCCATATCCTCCAGGTCTAAAAAAACAGCGTCGATGGCCTGAATCCCTGCTGCCGCTGCTGACAGGACAACCATGGCCCTGGCCTGCTGGATTACCCCTTCCCCTGCCAGGTTTGCCCTTATCCCTAGCTCTGCGGCCAGGTCGGCATGGCCAAAGACAAGGGCCTCCAGACGGCGGCTGGAAACGGCAATCTCCCTGGAGGCCAGGACCCCTGAAGGTGTCTCTATCATGGCCATGAGCCTTAATCCTTCTAAGGGAAGACCCAACCTCTTCTCCTCTTTTAAAAGGAGCTCCTCCAGATAAATCACCTCCTGGGCAGAGTCTACCTTGGAGAGGAGAATTGCATCAGGTCTCCCTTCAACGGCCATGGCCAGGTCCTCCTTTCCATAAGGCCCATCCAGGGGGTTTATCCTCACCACCCTCTCAGTAGGACCAAAGCCCACGGTCCGCAGGGCCCTGGCCACTAAATCCCTTGCCTCCTTTTTTCTCTCCGGGCTTACGGCGTCCTCCAGGTCCAGGATGGCTGTATCTGCTCCTGTTTTTTCCCCTTTTTCCAGGATCCGCCAGTTTGAGCCTGGCATGAAAAGGACTGAACGTCTTACCCTCTCTATGGCCTTCCGTTTCATCCTTTTTAATATTCCCCAAATTTTGGAATCGGCCTGTTTTGCTTAGTGTATAATTTCATAAATACGATGACGCAACCATTACACGTCATTGCGAGCGAACATAGTGAGCGAAGCAATCTCATCGACGGGATTGCTTCGGCTACGCCTCGCAATGACAACCATTGATTCTATATTGAATACGTCACCGTAATTACAAAATAGAGCACTTAGGCCCGATAATGTCTCCTTACAATATGGGCAATTTTCCTTTTCTCAAGCTTCTTTATGGGGGCCATCAATGATACCGTTACGAGCCCTGGGAGCCTCCCTATCTCCACACCCCCAGTAATTGTGACCCGGTTTTTTACCTCATCGGTTGACATCTCCAGGAGGTGGGCTGTCCGCTCTACTGCACACTCCGCGGCCTCGTTGAGGTTGGCCCCGGAGCCAATCACCTGAATTGGAAGGGCCTCCTCCAGATATGCCTGGCCGTATTGCCGGGCTAATAACCTGCCAGCATTCTTCTCTGCCCTCCTTAAAGGGCGGGCAAGAAAGGGAAGGTCCTCAGCAGGCGGCAAGAGGATGGGCCCATCAATATCCAGCCCTTTTAAGACCCGGACATTGATTGTAACTTCCCCTGAAACATCCGTAGTATGCACGGCGATCTCCCCGTCCCCTTGCATGGCGTGCATATCCCCCATATAGACTCCTCCGCCCCTGAGTTTTACAGGGCATATTAGGACTGCCCCTTCCCTCACCGAATCTATGTCCAGATGACCATCAGTCCTGAGCTTTAGCTGGTCCCGGGTGAGGCGGTATTCATGCGGGGCGTCCACCAGGAACTGGCCAAAGTCGCCGCAGTTATGGGAGTCGGGCATGTCTACTGCAGGGGTGGTGCCAATGTTACCCAAAAAAGGCCGGAGGCGGGTGATTACCCCTGGCATGTGGGAAAGGTCAAAGGCCAGGATGGGATGCTGCTCTGAGGATGAGGGGAGGGCTGCCATACTGACGGCCTTCTTTGCCAGCCTTCTGGCTATCCCTTTAGAAACGGTGAGGGCCATGCCCTTCTTGTGGTCAAACACCATGGTATAACCATGGGGGACGCGGAAGGGGCTTATCTCTTGCCCGCACTGCTCGCACCGAACTGCCTCCTGGCCTATCCCCACCAGTTTTGTAGGGGGGTTCATGACCCCGCACTTCGGGCACATCCGGGCAACGAAGGGGTCTCCTATGTAGCGGCCCTCTACAAAAGAATGGGTCCCGGAAGCAGTGGCCAGAGATGTAACCTTTACCCTCTGGATAGAAATGGCAATGGCATCCCCTACCTCAGCCCCTTCTACTGCTACTGGCTGGGTCACTTCATGCCCACCTTTGAACTTAGGGGTAATCATAGGACCCCAGCATCCTGGAGCAGTGGCAGCTACAATGGTCCCCCCATCGGCTACAGGACCCAGCATTGGGAGACTGGGCCCCACCAGGCCTCCGGTATACTGGAAAACGAATACCTTCCTTTCTGCCCCCCTTTTTTTCCTTTTAGCCATGATACACCTCCCATGAATTAAATTCTAAATCCGAAATTCTAAATTCTAAACACGACCCACTTCGTGGGTGCCCCGAATGGCCAAAATCCACAATTCAAAACAGAATCGTAGGAATCCCAAATAATGCATGAATGTAGGGGTTCAATTTATTGAACCCAATGAATATTGGGCTTGATAAATCAAGCCCCTACTACACCAAACAGGTACAATTAAGTTGTTAATATAGCAATAATTTGGATGTTCACGCATTATTTGGGTTCGATATTAGGATTTAGGATTTGTTCTAATTTAGGATTTTACTGCTTCCACCATTTAATCTTTTTAAGAAAAGAGCATGTTTTTGGGTTATGCCCTAAATATAAGGGAGCTTCCTTGATGAGTCAAACATTTTAATCCCTGTCCAGGAGAGAGAAAATTAAAAAGCCAGTAAAAATGATACTAGCAGCAATGGCAAAGGTCCAGGGGTATCCTAGAGCTTCTGCCACAAGGCCAAAGACCATTGCACCCGAGGCACTTCCCAGGAGGACGGAAGCGCTGTAGGCCCCAAGGACCTTTCCCCGGCTGCTGCCCTCAGAGCGGTCTATGAGGAGGGCGCTAAGGGCCGGGTAGAGAAACCCGTGGGCCCCACCATTCAAAACCCCTATAACCCATAGACCTTTAAAGGAACCCAGGACGGATAAAAGGAGGGTTCCCAATGCAAGGATAATAAGGGCCGGCTGAATCACCCTTTTCCTCCCGAAGACATCAGAGAGTCTTCCCAATAGCAGCCTTACCCCTATTGCCGTTACCGTATAGGCTATGTAGAAGGGCCCGATCCGGTCTATCCCCACTTCCATGGCATATGGAGGGAGGAAGGCAAAGACCGTTCCCATAGTGAGGCCAAAGATAAAGGCCGCGCTTAAAGGCAGGCTTATGTCCCGGCGGGCGAGGAGCCATGAGAAAGACATTCCTGATGGGGAGAGGGGTTTGAATGGGGGTTCGTATATCCTTCTTGCCACTGCCAGGCATACCAGCGCTAGCCCTGAAAGGCCCAGAAAAAAGGACTTATAACCGAAGGCATCTATTACCAGCTCTCCGAGGGCTGGAGAGATAGCAATGGTAACAAGGCCAGAGATCCCAAATATCCCTACCGCCTCTGCCCGGCGGTGGAAAGGGACCATGTCCGCCACCACTGTAAAGTTGGCCACAAAGAAGGCCGAATACCCCAGGCCCTGGAGGAAGCGAAGGAAGAGAAATAAGGGATTAAGGGAAGGGAGGAAGGCAAAGAAGAGGGAGGAGAGAAAGAGGGCGCCTGCCCCTACCTCCATGAATCGTCTCCTTCCGAGACGGTCCAGATAGTTTCCGGCCAGGGGCTGAAGAAAAATGGCTGTGGCGCTGTAAGTGCCCATAATAATGCCAATTTGGGCCTCTCCTCCGCCCAGCTCCTTTATATATAAGGGAAGGAGGTTGTAGGCATTCAGGTTGCTGAAGAAAAGGAAGTTGGCCGTAGCAGCCATCAGGAAGTCCCGGGTGAAGATCTCAGATGTCCCCTTCCCTTTCAATGGGCTACCCCTCCCATGTTTACCTGGATTATTTTTCGAATCATTGACCCGGCATACACACGAAACGGAGGCCTAAAGCCTCCGCTCCATTTGTTTTATAAGACTGTTTCCTTTAATCCAGTAATATGCCCATCACTTTACGGAGGGCAGGGTCCTTGAGGCGGTCGAGGTCCCTCCGAACATAACTGAGCCCGAAGATGCATAGCTCAAAGTTATCAGAGAGTCTCTTGAAAAGGGGTGCCGTATCCCCGTAGGGGCCATAGATAAACTCTGAAACTATATAATAGGACCTCTTGCCGGTCCTTACATAATCCAGTAAAGCATCAGCGCTCACCAGCCCAGGAGATTCCCTCAGCCTCTTCAAGTACTCGGGGAATATTCCCGTCATGAAAAGGGTATAATCGCCGATGTGCTTGTGAACCTCCCTCTCCCGGTCAAAGGAGGATGCCCGATGCATGATATCTCCCTCCAGGAGCATTTCGGCCACCTCTTCCACCCTCTTTCCCTGGGCGCTTTTAATCTTATAAACATTATCAATATGGGTAAAGTCGGTGAGGAGATTGGAGAGGTATCCCATAACCGAAGGCTCAGGCCAGCCTACGGCCTCCCTGAAATTCCTTTCCACCAGGAGGTTGAAAAGTTTCTTTAAAGGATGAGCCTCGGAGATTCTAAAACTCATAGTAGAAATACAAACTATTCCGGAATTCGAATATCTAACTTCTAATCAGCAATCAGTTATCAGAGATCAGTTACTGACTACTGACCACTGATTCCTGACTCTTTGATTTTGTTTAGGATTTCGAATTTAGGGTTTTGGATTTTTTTGCATAAATCTCCCTGTCCAGGTGGCGCTTGCTCTCTTTCTCTGCAGTAAGGTATATATCTGAACCCAGATAGAGGGCTGGCCTCAAGCGTTCTAGGTTCATAATCCCCTTCTCATCAAACCCTTCCTTAAGGTAATGCACAGCCACTACCTCTCCAACAAACCACTCATGGTCCCCATAAGTGTGATGGTCTACCAGTCGGCACTCATAGGCAGCATAGGCGTCCTTAAGAATAGGGGACTTAATTTTTAAAGGAGGCTCTTTTGCCAGTTGGAATTTCTGAAACTTATCAACCTCCCTGCCCGAGCATCCCCCTGTTTGAGCCAAGACCTCTGCGGCCTCATAAGGGAGGAAGTTCAGGGCGAACTCTTTAGCATCTAAAATCATCTGGTAAGTATACCTCTTTGGGGTGATGGCCACCCCATATAATGGGGGATCAAAGGATAGGGCGGAGTTCCAGGCCGCAGGCATGGCATTTTCCTTCCCTTTATAATGAACAGTGACGAGGGTTACCATAGTAGGGTAAAAGTGATAGAACTTCTTTCCGACCTTTTCAATACAGATTTTAGTCATCTCAGCCCCCTATTCAGCTATCAGCCCTCAGCTATCAGTTATCAGCCATTAGCTATAAGCTATCTGCCATAAGCCATTAGCTTATTCTACGGGAATCTCCTCCCCTTCCAGCTTTCTTGGCCACTCAATCTCTAAAAGTCCTGGCTTTACCAGACGGGCTTTTATCTCCCCCTTTTTTATCTCTGGATCAATGCGGATCCGCAGGATATGAGACCCCTCAGTCCTGCTGTATCTGACGAACTTACCCAGGCCATGGAGACCAATCCCCAAAGGCCCTATACGAATACCGAAGTCTTCCCAGAATTCCTCAAATGGCATTTCCCCTCCCTCCAATCCTCAGGCCCGCAGGCCTATATCCGGTCTATTCTCTTTTCGTCATTCCTCATAATTTCTTAAGGATATTCAAACTCAAAGCAGTGCTTTGAATTCTCCTGTCGAAAGGCCGGCGTCTTTAATAATGTCTCTAAGAGTCTCTCGCTTCACCCTTCTATGTCTGGGGATAACGACTATTCTATCACCTTTGACCATTGAAATGTGTTTACCTTGTCTTGCCACAATAAAGCCAGCTTTCCTTAATGCTCTTACCACCCTCTCTGAAGAAAGGTCGGTAGGACTCCGCTCATACCGCAACCTCAATTTCATAAAGATAGGGGCTCCCTTGGGCCATTTCCTCTGCCGTTAGAAGATAGGTTCGGATAGCGTCTTTGGCGTTCTCCAGTGCCTCTTCAATGGTTTCCCCCTGGGTATGGCACACCCGTAGGGCCGGAACATGGACTGCGTAGCCCCCATCCTCTGAGGGTTCAAGAACCACTTTGAACTTCATGGCTTCCTCCTCCCCTTCCTGCTAAATATATAAATTAAACCTTTTCGCCTGGCCATCTTTGGTCTATTTTGTCATGCCTTCTTCTGGCCATCACCTCCCCACTTTCGCCTTGACCCGCTCTCGCCGCTCCCGATCCTCGATATAGTCGCGAAGCGGCCTGGAAGGTTTGTCTTGTTCCTCCTCGATGACGAGACGGTCTGAGATGTCCACAAGGATTCGACGCAACTTCCGATCACGGGCGATCCACGTGAGGATGACCTCCTGCTCCCGCCTGGAGAGTGCCTTAAACGCTGTAAAGATGACCTCGGCGGTAGCCTGCTGGGACGTCATGTAACATCACCTCCTCTTCCTTCCACAATTCTGAACTATTCTTCCGTGAGTCCGTAGAGCCTGTAGACGATTTGGTCAATGAGGCGGTCGGTCAGGGCGAGGCGCTCCTTAAGCGGTTTAAGCTTGGCCAGGCTCTCCTCAAACTCAGCCTCCAGGCGGTCCTGAAAGGCCTTCCGGCTCGGATCAACTTACTGCCAAGCCCATTCTTTCAACTTTCGGCGTTTATCGCTTTACCACCCTCTTAAAGGGATTGATCACAGTAATGCCCGGAATTCTTTTGAAATCCCACTCATTTTCTGTGACAATTAGAGACACTCCATGCTCCAGCATGCAAGCGGCAATTAGGGCATCCCAATATGGGGTCCCTGTGCGTTCGACGAGGTCTATCGCCCGCATGATTGTCCGTGCCTGCCGGTCAATCACGAGCCAACGCTTGGAACGCAGGATGTCAGAAATAATCGTTCGGGCACTGGAGACAGGAATGGGTTTTTGGACCTTTTCAGTTACGGCCACAAAAAACTCGGACAAATTCTGGAGAGTGACCACCCCGCCACCTCGATCCCAAACTTTGTCCAGCAGAGCACGGGCCACTTGGCGTTTCGCCTTCTCCGATACGTCATAGGCATAGACGAGCACGTTTGTGTCGATCAGGCTATTTTCTACGGCCATGTAGCTCCCCTCGCTTCTTGTAAAGTAGCTTCCCCATCGAGAATCCCTTCTTCAGCATGGCCTTTTGCCGTTGGATGATTTCCTGCTCCTCGTCCTCCGAAGCCTTGATGAGCACAAGCGCCTCAGTCCCGTCCTCCACATCAGGTTTCTCTTCTAAGACCACCGTGCTGCCCTTCACAATCCCTCGGTAGGTTTTCATCGCCATCGTCCTCCTCGAGTTGCTCACCATCGGTAAGTCCTCTTAAGCCGACGAACCAGCGGCAAGTGATTTAAAAGGGATCATTTAACCTAGTTCTACAATCTTAATCTCTTCTTCTGTGAGCCCATAGAGCCTGTAAACGATTTGGTCAATCAAGCGGTCGGTCAGGGCGAGGCGCTCCTTAAGCGGTTGGAGCTTGGCTCGGCTCCCGTCGAACTCTGCCTTCAGCCGATCCTGAAAAGCCTTCCGGCTCGGATCAACAGCCAGCGCCTTCCGATTCTCCTTCAGCGCCTCCAGGAGATTCTCGAAGGTTCCGTCGTAGTACTCTCTGATTTTGGTCTTCTGCTTCA
>FWPU01012376.1_pt1 | contig 11351 bp, 8 predicted proteins | sample 2228361 | NCBI WGS metagenome assembly FWPU01 (sample SAMEA103939777, study PRJEB20133) | metagenome | reverse complement strand
GTGGTCTGACCGATCGGCCAGGGGTTGCCTGCGGTGGTCTGGCCGATCGGCCAGGCAACCGATATCCTACTTGTGCTTGCGATTCTGGAGCTTTTTTGGGTGAGGCGTTTATGCCCTGGTTTTTTGAGACGGCGGCCGAAATCTCCTGGCAGCGCCTGGAAGAGCTCATGGAGCGAACGGCGGTCGAGGCCCGCCACCGCATTTGCCCGCATCCCAAGCGTGTGCTGCTGTTGCCGCCCGACATCACCCGGGCCCACTCCGGCGCGGGCCGGCTGACCGAAGTCCTTTACCACCACTTCGCGCCCCAGGCCGAAGTGCACGTGATTCCCACGCTGGGCCAGCACGTGCCCCACACGCCGGAACAGAACCGCCGCATGTTTGGCAGCATCCCCCAGGAGCGGATCCACGCCCACGACTGGCGCGGCGGATGCGTGCGCCTGGGCCAGATCGACGCCGACTTCGTACGCCACACCACGGGCGGCGCCGCCGACTGGCCCATCCCCGTCGTCCTCAACCGGATGCTGATCGAAGAGCGCTGGGACCTGGTGATCCACATCGGCCATGTGGTGCCCCACGAGGTGCTGGGATTTGCCAACCACAACAAGAACTACTTCATCGGGTTGGGGGGCAAGGAGATGATTTGTGCCTCGCACATGGCCGCCGCGTGCTACGGCATCGAGAACAACCTCGGCATGCTCGTCACGCCCCTGAGGGCGTGCTTCAACAAGGCCGAGGAAGAGTACCTGGGCCACCTGCCCGACTGCTATATCCAGATCGTCATGGCCCGTAATGAGGAGGACCGACTGGTCCACACGGGGCTTTACGTGGGAGACGATCTGGAGACGTACCTCGAGGCCGCCCGGCAGTCGCGCCGGCAAAACATCACCGTCTTCGACGAGCCGGTGCCCAAGATGGTGTGCGTGATGCAGGCCGACGAGTTCGCCAGCACTTGGGTGGCCAACAAGGCCATCTACCGCACGCGCATGGCGCTGGCCGATGGTGGCGAGCTGGTGGTCATCGCCCCGGGCCTGGAACGCTTTGGCGAGCAACCCGAGGTCGACGCGGTCATCCGGCGCTATGGTTACGTGGGCACCCCGCGGGTGATGGAGGCCTGGCGCAACGACCCGGTGCTCCAAGACCTGGCCCACGCCACCGCCCATTTGATCCATGGCTCGTCCGAGGGGCGATTTACGATTACCTACGCCCCTGGCCGGCTGACCCAAGAAGAGATCGAACAAGTCAACTTCCGCTACGCCGACCTGGGCCAAACGCTGGCCAGGTACCCTCCGGACAAGCTCCGCGAAGGATGGAACGATCTGCCCGATGGCGAGCGGGTGTTCTTCATTCCCACGCCGTCGGCCGGCCTGTGGGCCACGCGCCAAAAGCTGCTGGGGCGCGAAACGTCGTCGCCTGAGCCCCCCTCACGTTGACACCCTTGGCCGGCATTCCTAGACTACACGCTTCATTGCCCGGTGCATGCGGGCGCATGTGGTGGCCTTTTTTCGGGACGGAGATCATGCCTGCGTCGAGGTGCGAGATCGAACGCCTGGCGATCAACACCATTCGCACGTTGTCGATGGACGCGGTGGAGGCGGCGGCCAGTGGCCATCCCGGCACGCCCATGGCCCTGGCCCCGATCGCCTACGTGCTGTACAACGAGGTGCTGCGCTACGATCCGGCCGACCCGGCCTGGCCCAACCGCGACCGGTTCGTGCTATCGTGCGGCCACGCCTCGATGCTCTTGTACGCGGTGCTGCATTTGGCGGGGGTGCGGCAGCTCGATGGCGAAGGCCGGCCCACCGACCAGCCGGCCATCTCGCTGGAAGAACTCCGCCGTTTCCGCCAACTGGGGAGCCGATCTCCCGGGCATCCGGAGTTCGGCCACACGTCGGGGGTCGAGACGACTACCGGGCCGCTGGGCCAGGGCGTGGCCAACAGCGTGGGCATGGCCATCGCCTCCCGATGGCTCGGCGCCCGCTACAACCGGCCCGGGGCCCCGTTGTTCGATTTCCGCGTGTATGCCCTGGCCAGCGATGGCGACCTGATGGAAGGCATTTCCAGCGAGGCGGCCTCGCTGGCTGGCCACCTCAAGCTGGGAAACCTCTGCTGGATCTACGACGACAACGGGATCACCATCGAGGGGCACACCTCGCTGGCTTTTAGCGAAGACGTACAGACCCGGTTCCGCGGCCTGGGTTGGCACGTGCTGCGGGTCGATGATGTGAACGACCTGGCGGCCCTCCGCGCCGCTCTGGCCAAGGCCCGCCAGAACGACGATCGGCCCACCCTTGTCATCGTGCGTTCGATCATCGCCTACGGGGCGCCCAACAAGCAGAACACCCACGCCGCACACGGGGCCCCGCTGGGGGAGGAAGAAGTGCGGCTGGCCAAACGGGCCTACGGCTGGCCCGAGGACCAGAAGTTCCTAGTCCCCGACGAAGTCCGCACGCACTTCGCCGAGGAACTGGGCCGACGCGGCGCCGCCGCACGCGAACAATGGGAAGCCACCTTCCGCGACTACCGCAAGCAATACCCTGAACTGGCCGAGGAGATCGACCTGATGGCCCGGCGCGAGCTGCCGGCCGGCTGGGACTCGGCCATCGGGGCTTTTCCGGCCGATGCCAAGGGGCTGGCCACCCGGGCCTCCTCCGGCAAAGTCCTCAACCAGGTGGCCAGTCGCATCCCCTGGCTGTTGGGCGGCTCGGCCGACCTGGCCCCCTCGAACAACACCCTGTTGACTTTCGCCCCCGTGGGCGACTTCACCGCCGAGAACCCCCAAGGACGGAACTTCCATTTCGGCATCCGGGAACATGCCATGGCGGCCATCGCCAACGGCATGGCGCTGTGCGGGCTGCGGCCTTATGCCGCCACATTCCTCGTGTTCAGCGACTATTTGCGGCCTGCCCTGCGATTGTCGGCCCTGATGGGCCTGCCGGTGCTCTACATCTTCACCCACGATTCGATCGGCGTGGGCGAGGACGGCCCCACCCACCAGCCGGTCGAGCACCTGGCGGCACTGCGGGCGATCCCCAACCTGGTGGTCGTGCGCCCGGCCGATGCCAACGAAGTGGCCGAAGCCTATCGCGCCGTGCTCCGGCTAAAGGACAGACCGGCCGCATTGGTCCTCACCCGCCAGAACCTTCCCACCCTGGACCGCTCGCACCTGGCCCCCGCCTCCGGCCTGCACTGCGGTGCCTATGTGCTGGCCGACCCGCCCGATGGCAAACCCGCGGTGATCCTCCTCGGCACGGGGAGCGAGGTGGGGTTGTGTGTGGAGGCGGCCCAGCGGCTTTCGGCCAGGGGCCTGCCGGCCCGCGTGGTGAGCATGCCGAGCTGGGAGCTGTTCGACCGCCAGCCGGAAGAATACCGCCGGCAGGTGCTCCCCCCCGACGTGCCCGCACGCGTTGCCGTCGAACTCGGGGTGGAACAGGGATGGTCCAAGTACCTTGGGCCGCAAGGACGCTTCGTGGGAATGCGGGGTTTTGGGGCGTCGGCCCCAGCCGGCGTGCTGTTGAAACACTTCGGGATCACGGTGGAACGCATCGTTGCCGAGGCCACGCAAGCCGCAGGGCAAACCGTTTGACCCCTCCCTTGCGTCCCTCCGGCACACAAAGGGGCTTGGGGCTCGCTTCCGATGGGGAAGGCCGCGCCATGCCGTTTGAAACCTTCGATCGCCGCCAGCTTAAACTCCGACCGCTGGCCGAGAGGGTCCACGATATCGATCGCTCGGTTTTCATCTACCCCGATAGCCCTCGCCAGCCGTTCGACCATCCTGCGCTGGAGAACCTCGCCCAGCGGATCGTGCGCGGGGCTCGGGCGGGACGGACCGTGCTTTTCGCTTGCGGGGCCCATGTGCTGCGGGCCGGCAACGGTCCGCTGCTGATCGACCTCATGCAGCGCGGCTTGTTGACCCATCTGGCGCTGAACGGCGCCGGGGCGATCCACGATTTCGAGCTGGCCCTGGTAGGCCAGACCTGCGAAAGCGTGGCCCGGTACGTGCGGACCGGCGAGTTCGGCCTGTGGCACGAGACCGGGCGGATCAACGACGCCGCGGTCACGGCTTGGCGCGAGGGCATCGGGCTGGGCGAGGCCATTGGACGCCTGATCGAAAACGAACAGTTTCCCTATCGCCAGACCAGCGTCCTGGCCGCCGGCGTGCGCCTGGGCGTGCCGGTCACCGTGCACGTGGCCATCGGACAGGACATCCTCCACGAGCACCCGAACTTCGACCCGGCAGCCACGGGGGCCGCCACCTACACCGATTTCCTCATCTACACCCAAAGCATTACGCGCTTGGAAGGGGGCGCCTACCTGAACGTCGGCACGGCCGTGATGGGGCCAGAAGTGTACCTCAAGGCCCTGACCATGGCCCGCAACGTGGCCCGGCAGCGCGGCCAACAGATCGCCCACTTCGTCACCGCTGTGTTCGACCTGGTCGATCTCGGCGACGAGCCGCAGCTCAAGGCCGAGGCCCCCAAGTCCGACCCTCGCTATTACTACCGGCCATACAAAACCGTACTCGTCCGCACCGTGGCCGATGGCGGCACAAGCCACTACGTGCGGGGCGACCACCGCCAGACGATCCCGGCCTTGTACGACCGGATCATCGCTTGCGACGCCACGTTGCCCCGGCCCCAAGCCACCTTGCGGCCCACGTCGTAAGCTCCGCGATCGACCGGCCCAAACCCTTCGTACACCTGGCAAGCGAGGTCTTCCCGAAAAACGGGCAACAAGCCGCCGCAGTTCCCAAGCAACCGCAGGGTAGGAGAAGTTGGCCAGGCCAGCGCCGGCCCACCGGGGAGGTTGCGGCCGGGTCAGGGCCCCTTGGCCTTTCCACCTGGAATGAAAGGCGTCACGCCCTTAAGCAAAGCCCTGCCCAGGTCGCCGGTTGGGGTGGACTTGCCGGCTGGTGCCGCGGCCTTCTCGCTGGCAAAAGGATCGTCGCTCAGATCGGCGGGTTTAGGGGGCTCGGGCTCTTTGGGCTTGGCGGCCTCGGCCTTGGCAGCCGGTGCGCCGGGGGGCGTCATGCCCGGACCGCCGGGCGCCTGAGACATCATCCCGGGGGCGCCGGGAGGACCGCCCGGCGGACCACCAGGAGCGCCAGGGCCCGTCGGAGGCGTCGGCGTTGCCGCGGGCCCTTCGGCCGGCGGCGGCTCCGACTTGCTGCATCCAGCGTATGCGGCCGCCAAAGCGGCTACGATCATCGCGGCAAGCATCCTTTTCATGAGGGTTCTCCGTCCTGCGGATTGGGGGATTTGGGGAAACACGTCGCCGGGCCCGGCGGCCTGCTGCGAAAAACTTTCCGAAAGCCGCGACGCCGGCGTTGCCGCCGGCCAGGGTGGCACACTACTATAGTGTCGGGTGTCGCGGCTCACTTGGCAAGCATCCTAAGGCGTATGCGGTTACTTCTGGTTTCCGACCTTCACGGCGACCACAAAATACTGCACAAAATATTGGACCAGGCCGGGCCGGTGGATGGGGTTCTCTTGGCGGGCGACCTCACTGACTTCGGCTCGCCCCGCGACGCCGAGAAGATGGTGGACGTTGCCCGCCGGGGTGGCCGTGCCGTCTTCGCCGTAGCCGGCAACTGCGATTCGCCCGAGATCGACAGCCGGCTGGCAGAGTTGAACGTGGGGCTGCACGGACGGGGCACGGTGTACCGCTCGATGCGCGTGCACGGCCTTTCCGCGATGCCGCCGTGGATGCACAAGATGTACCAGTTCACCGAAGAGGAACTCAAGCAAGCGCTTGCCGAGGGATGGTCCCACATCGAGCACGCCCCTGGGCTGCATGTCGTCCTCTCGCATGCACCCCCCTACGGAACGCGCACCGTGGACCGCACGCACCTCTTGATGCACGCCGGCAGCAAGGCACTCCGCGAATTCCTGGAGCAGACCCGGCCGCAGTTGGTCGTCTGTGGCCATATCCATGAGGGACGAGGCATCGAGCAGCTCGGAAGCACCACGGTGGTCAACTGCGGCCATGGGCTGCGCGGGTACTATGCCGTGGCCGAGCTAGACCGCAGCGTGACCGTGGAACTGGCGCAGGTGTAGCGCCCAATGCTTGCAGAAGCCGACCAAGAACTGCCGGCGGCGGGCGGACTTCCCCACCCCGCCCTACAGGCCTGGGACGGCCCACCGCCGTGCCAGAAATGGAAGGGCGATTTGGCCGGTCCGGCCCACGCCACGACACGAGCCATCACACATCGCATCGGGACCTCCGGCCGCTCACGGCCCCTCATGCGAATTCGGATCGCGTGCCTGGCGGAGGCGGGCGCGGATCGTTTCCAAGCGTCGGGCCAGTTCCTGCTCGAATCCACGGTCCGTGGGGCGGTAGTAAATCCGCTCGACGCCTAGATAATCCTGGGCCGCAATCCCGTCCGGATGGTCGTGGGCATACTGGTAGCCCCGGCCATGCCCCAAACGCTTGGCACCCGGATAATTGGCATCGCGGAGAGGGACGGGCACGGGCAAGAGGCGGCCTTCGCGCACGTCGGCCAGCGCCTCGAAGATGCCCACCGTGGCGGCGTTCGATTTCGGGGCGCAGGCCAGGTAGGTGACGGCCTGGGCCAGATTCAACTGGCATTCGGGCAGCCCGACCAGCTCGCAGGCCTGGGCGGCGGCCACCGCCAGAGGCAGCGCAGCCGGATCGGCATTGCCCACGTCTTCGCTGGCCAGAATCACCAGCCGGCGCGCCAAGAACCGCACGTCCTCGCCCCCTTCTAACATCCGGGCCAGCCAGTACAAGGCCGCGTCCGGGTCGCTGCCACGAATGCTCTTGATCAACGCACTGGCCGCGTCGTAGTGCGCATCGCCCTGCCGGTCGTATTGGATGGCTTTGCGTTGGACCGATTCTTCGGCCAGTTGGCGGGTGAACTCTACCGGATCGGTATCGGTCGAAAGCACGCCCACTTCCAGGGCCGAAAGGGCCCGGCGGGCATCGCCATCGCTGGTCTCGATGAGGAACTCCAGGGCCTCGGGATGCATATGGATCGCCCGGTTGCCCAGGCCGCGCTCCCGGTCGGCCATCGCCCGCTGCAAAATCTCCCGGATCTCGTCGTTCGACAGGGGATGGAACTGGAAGATGCGGCTGCGGCTGACCAGCGGGCTGTTGATCGTGAAAAACGGGTTTTCCGTCGTGGCCCCCACCAGCACCACGATCCCCTCTTCCACCTCGGGGAGCAGCACATCCTGCTGGGCCTTGTTGAAACGGTGGATCTCGTCGATAAACAGCACCGTCTTGCCCCCGCCGGACAGGAGCCGCTGGCGGGCTTCCGCCAACAGCTCGCGGAGCTCTTTCACCCCGCTGGTGACCGCACTGAGCTGGCGGAAGGCGCTGCGGGTTTCCGTGGCCAGAAGCCGGGCCAGCGTGGTCTTCCCCGTGCCCGGCGGCCCGTAGAATATCACCGACCCCAGCCGGTCCGCCTGCAACAAGCGCCGCAAGAGCTTCCCCTCGCCCAAAAAATGTTTCTGCCCCACGAACTCGTCCAGGGTTCGGGGACGCATCCGGGCGGCCAGAGGCTGGGCCTGGCGCTGGTGCGCTTGTTCCACCGAATCGAACAGCGACATCGGCTTACGGCTCCAAAGGCCCCCCGGGCGGCAAGAGGGAGGCCAGCGGGCAGCCCCGGCACCGAGGCGTCTTGCGACAGTGCTGGTTTCCTACACGGACCAACAGGGCGTGATACTCATTATATAGCGCCGGGTCGGCCGGCAGCCCGCTTTCGAATTCCTCTTTCAGATCGTCGTACGTGGCATCGAACGAAGCCCACCCGTGCCGGGAAAAGACCCGGTAGGTGTAGGTATCCACCACAAACGTCGGCAAGTTGCCCGCGTATAGGAGGATCGAGTCGGCCGTCTCTGGCCCGATGCCGTGCACCGATAGCAGCTCCTGCCGCAACCGCTCCAAAGGGGTCTGGAACATCGCCTCCAGCGAGCCCTGATAGCGCCCAACTACCAACTCCAGCAGGTTCCGCAGCCGGCGGGCCTTGACCCGATAGTACCCGGCCGGCCGAATCAACTCTTCAAGCTCCTCCAACGGTACGGCGAACAGGGCCCGCGGGTCCAACAGCTCGGCCTGGCGGAGGTTGGCAATCGCCTTGTGGACATTCTTCCACGAGGTGTTCTGCACCAGCACGGCGCCCACAAGCACTTCGAAAGGCGATTGGCCCGGCCACCAGTTCTGCGGCCCGTAGGCCTCCAGCAGCCGGCGATACACTTCCTCAAGTCGGGGCTTCATAGGCCCAAGCGTCTGCAACGTGAATACAATGGGTGGGCATTGTAGCACTCCCGCCCAAGAATGCGAACACGGTTATTACAACTTATTGCCTGGCAATATGTTACATCTCATCTCGGGCCCGGCGGATAAGTGCAAAAACGGGTCGCTTTGCCTTTTAGACCCACAATGGCTGCACTCGGCTCCTGCCCTCCGCGTTCCGCTTCTCGTCCAGGGGACCGGCGTGCTAACTCAAATTTCTTACAAGCATTTCTTCACGGTAGTTCTCGTCGAAGGCGGCCAACAGCCGCTGGTTCTTCACCCCAGACTTGTGCGTCCTCTCGTCCTTCAACAGCCCCAACGCCACCCGACGCAGAATGCTCAACTTCGCCGCACCATGCCTTTTGCCCACCCGGCAGCGGTCCTCCTGACACGCCACGTCCAACTGCCCGTGCAGTTGGTTTTCTAATCCCCAGTGCCGCCGCGCCGCTAATTGCGAAGGCCACGTTGGGGTGACGCCGACCAAAAGTGCCGTTGGTTCGCTCCCCCCAGTGCCCGTGCCCCGCCTCCGCAAGCCGCCCCCGGCGGTGCATTGGCAACCCAAAAAGGCTTCTCCCGTTTGGTACCCGATACGCCGCCTTGCTGGCAACGGGTTCAAGGAGAACCGCCGGCTTTTTCCAGGAGCCTGACAGCAGCCCCGGCCAAAACGAGCGCTTTCCCATGCTTTGGACGTGCCGGCCTCGCCGAACCGTGCGGCGGATGCTTTGGGGATGCATTGGATGGCGTGACGTGCGCCGCTTCCGTGGAACGCGCGGTCAACCGGCTGGAGGTGCGGTGCGTTCGCTGCATGTGCGGGGCATCAGCCGGACGTGCGCTGGATGGTTCGTCCTGCGTTGCATCCTTTGGCCGGCCGTCGCGCAGCCAGCGGTGACAATCCAGCAGCAGGCCGCCATGCCCCAACTCATCGGCTGGTGATACGTTGGGGCCTCTTTTGGCCAAAAGCGCGTGCCGGGAGTTGCCGGCACCATCTGCGGCCGGGACACGGCTGCCGGGCGATCCGCGTGCCCCTTGCGTTTTGGAGGGGCCGGTGCGATGCTAAAGGCCCACGGCGTGCCAATCCCCTTGCCCGGCACGCTGCCGTACGAACGACCTTCATCGAGGGAGGACCCACCATGCGCGCGCTCCGATATGCCCTGCTGACGGTTGTGGCCCTTGGCGGTTGGTTGCCCGCGGCGGCCAGCGAACTCGTCCTGGCCGACGGGGGCAAATCGCCCTTCCAAATTGTCCTCCCCCAGCAGGCCTCACCGTCGACGCAATATGCGGCCGAGGAACTCCAGCGCTTTTTGGAGCAAATCACCGGTGCGCGGTTGCCGGTCGTTACCGATGCCGCTTCTGCCGGACCGCATGAGATCGTGCTTGGGCCCAGTGCCCGCCTGAAGGCACTGGGGATCACCATCGATTTCGCATCGCTGGGGCCCGAGGGGTACGTGTTGCGCACCGCCGGCCCGCACCTGGTTATTGCGGGCGGCGACCCGCGGGGAACGCTGTACGGCGTGTACGGGCTGCTGGAGGATCACCTGGGCTGCCGGTGGTTCGCCCCCGGCGTCAGCCGCATTCCCAAGCGGTCGCGCCTGGTGCTGGGCGAGCGGCACGAGACCAAAGTGCCGGTGCTCGAGTATCGCGAGCCCTTCACCTTCGACTGCTTCGATGGCGATTGGTGCGCCCGCAACCGGGTGAACTCGTCTTCCGGCCGGCTGCTGGCCCGGCACGGCGGAAAAATCCGCTTCGGCAATGGGTTCTTCGTGCACACTTTTGCCCGGCTGGTGCCGCCCGAGAAGTACTTCAAGGAGCACCCCGAGTACTTTTCGCTGGTCGGGGGCAAGCGCCAGGACGGCTACGCGCAGCTCTGCTGCACCAACGAGGATGTGATCCGCCTGTGCACCGAAGGCGTGCTGGCCGCGATGCGAGCCCAGCCCGATGCCTTCGTGTTCTCCGTCTCGCAGAACGATACCGACAAGCACTGCGAATGCCCCCAATGCCAGGCCCTGGCCCAGCAAGAGGATTCGCAGATGGCGCCCGTGCTGCACCTCGTCAACCGGGTGGCCGAAGCCGCTGAAAAACAGTTCCCCGACAAGGCCATCGAGACCCTGGCCTACCAGTGGACGCGCAAGCCTCCGAAGACCATGCGCCCGCGACCCAACGTCATCATCCGTCTGTGTTCCATCGAATGCTGTTTCTCCCACCCGCTGGCCACCTGCTCCAGTCCGGAGAACAAGCGGTTCGTCGAGGACCTGCAGGGCTGGGCCAAAGTGAGCCAGCGCCTGTGGGTGTGGGACTACGTCACCGATTTCGCCCATTACCTCCTCCCGTTCCCCAATCAACGGGTGCGGAACGACAATATCCGGCTGTTCGTCGCGAACAACGTCAAGGGCATCTTTGAACAGGACACCTACGACACGCCCCACAGCGAACTGGCCGCCTTGGGAGGCTACATGACCGCCAAGTTCCTGTGGAACCCCGACTACGACGAGAACACGGCGATGAACGAGTTTCTGGAGGGCTACTACGGCCAGGCGGCCGGACCCATCCGCAAGTACATCGACCTGCTGCACGACCGCGCCGAGCGCGAGAATATCCATGTGCACATCTGGGCGCCCCCTTCCAGCCCGCATTTGGCCACGGAGCTGCTGGTCCAGGCCAACGCCCTGTGGCAAGAGGCGGAAAAGCTGGCGGCCGGCCAGCCGGAGGTCCTCCGCCGCGTACAGATCTCGCGCATGAGCGTGGACTATGCGATCGTGGAGCGGGCCCGCCTTGCGGCAGCGCGGCCAGAAAGCCCGGACCAGGCCCTTCTGGCGCTGGCCAAAGAGCGATTCGCCCCGTACATCGACACACTCCGCACCAGCGGCCTGAAAAACCTGCGCGAGGGGCGGGCATTGAACCTCGAGGAGTACCGCAGCAACCTGGCCAAGGCCCTTCGCATCGGACAATAACGCTGCCAGCCCACCCCACCCTACTTGGCTGGCACGCCCTGAACGCAAGGGCGTGGCACCGGCCACGGCCATCGCTCCGCTCTGGCCGTGCCACACCGGGAGCCGCACGGCGTCACCCCCCGGTGAAAGCCGGCAAACGTTGATCCCGAA
>FWPU01012372.1_pt1 | contig 11351 bp, 10 predicted proteins | sample 2228361 | NCBI WGS metagenome assembly FWPU01 (sample SAMEA103939777, study PRJEB20133) | metagenome | reverse complement strand
CCGAAGAAGCCTACTACTACAAGGGTCTGGCGCTGCTGGCGCAGGGGGAAACGCGCGGAGCACGCGCCCAGTTCAGTAAGGCCCTTGATTACAACTCCAATTACGAGGCGGCCAGAGAAGCCCTGGCCCAGCTCGACGCAGGATAAGCCCGGCCCAAGGCAAGCACCCGGCAAACCCGATTCACCAACCATCTAAGGGGAGGAACATGAGCGAAGTGACGGCAACGGCAGAGGGGGCGGTGCAGGCTGGGCGCGTGGCGCGTTCGACGCTGGTTGTTATGGGCGGGATCGCAGGTTCGATCCTGGTTGGGCTGGCCCGGCAGCGCGTTGTCGCCGTCCGGTTTGGCACAACAGCGGAGATGGATGCCTTTACCGCTGCCAATGGCATTCCGGAACTGCTGTTCACCATGCTGGCGGGCGGTGCGTTGGCGTTTGCATTTATCCCTATCTATACGGAGTTCCTAGCGCGGCGCGATGACGAGGGCGCAAGCCTGTTGTTCAGCCAGGTTGTAAACACCATCCTGCTGCTGACCGCCGCAGCAGCGGCACTGGTCGCACTGGCTGCGCCGACCCTGGTCAGCGCGCCCTGGGGGGTTGGCCCAAACTTTCGACCGGAGATCCAACGCCTCACTGCACAACTAATGCGCGTGCTACTGCTGTCCACCCTCATCTTCGCGGTAAGCAGCATCCTGACCGGTGCCCTGCACGCGCACCAGCATTTTCTGCTGCCCGCCATCACACCGGTGATGTACAGCGGCGGGATCATCATCGGTGCTATCTTCCTGTCGCCATCGATGGGCGTCTTCGCGCTGGCCTGGGGTGCGGTGTTTGGATCGGTCCTGCATCTACTTGTGCAGGTGCCGGGCTTGATCATCTACCGGGTAGGATGGCGGCCTCACCTGGGGTGGAACAGCCCGGCGCTGCACCGCGTGGCCGTGCTGATGGCTCCCCGCGTGGTCGACCTGCTGATGGCGCGGGCCAGCATCGACTGGATCAACGCCAACCTCGGCTCCGGGCTGGGCGAGGGCCGGGTATCCGCGCTGCGCTACGGATTCCAGTTGATGAACATGCCCTGGACGCTGATCGGCACGGCAATTGGCATTGCCGTTTTCCCGACGATGGCTGTGCTGGCGGCCCAGAAAGATGTGACCGCCCAGCGGGAGGCCCTCAGCGGGTCGCTGAGGGCCATTCTGACGCTCACGCTCCCGGCTGCGGTCGGGCTGGTCGTGCTTGGGCGCCCCCTCATCCGCCTGCTGTTCGAGGGCGGCGAGTTCACCGCCCAGAGCACAGAGCTGGTGTTCTATGCCCTTCAGTTCTACGCTATCACGCTCATCAGCCAGTCGATGCTGGAAGTCGTCGTACGGGCCTTCGCTGCCCAGCAAGACACGCTGACGCCGCTGATCGTGTCCTTCTTCACCACTGCACTTAACGTTGGGCTGGCGATCTGGCTGTCTCGTCCGGAACGGTTGGCGCACGGTGGCCTGGCGCTGGCAAACGGCGTAGCGGTCGGTGTTGAGTCGCTGATCGGGCTGGCTATCCTGCACATCCGCTGGCGTGGCGTGGACGCGCGACGTATCCTGTTCGACACGGCCCGCGCGGCCCTGGCTGCCGGAGTTATGGGCGCGACCGTCGGCGCGTTCAAGGCAATGCTCAATCCGGGTACGTTGGGTACGCTGGTCGGGGGCGGGCTGATCGGCGTTGTCGTCTACTTCGGGCTGGCGCTTGTGCTTGGGATTCGCGAGGTGCGCACCTTGCCGCTCGCGGTGCTGCGCAGGCTGCTCCGCAGGCAGGAGGTCCCGGCGGCGTGACTGACGAGGCAGACTGCCCGCTGACGCACTCCATGCCTGCGTGCACGAAGCAGCGAAGGCGGCACGCTCATCGTCACGACCGGGTCATTCCCCGATGCGGCTTCTGTGGATGTGCTCATGGGCAACCTGTTACTGGCCACGCTGCCAGGCTCGCCCTACACCCCGGTTCCGGTCGCATTGACAGAAGAAGATTCGGTATTATTTTGGTGGACAAGGCATGGGCCGGATAATGAGCGGAACGTCCCTGCCGCGTGCGCTGCGTCATGCCGGGGCAGGCGCGGCGGATGCGCAAACGTCCGACGCGTAGCATGGATAGCAGGGTATGCTGCGACGCCTGTTCTTCTGGTGGAGGTATCTGGTCGGGGACGCGACCTGGGATTCGGGCGTGACGCAGCCTGAGATCGTCGCTCTGGTCGAGGAGGAACGCTTAGCACCCGGACGGGCCATTGACCTGGGCTGCGGCACCGGCACCAACGCGATCTACCTGGCCCGCCATGGCTGGCAGGCTGTCGGCGTTGACTTCGTCCCGCAGGCCATCCGCCGGGCACGGCGCAAGGCGCGCTGGGCTGGTGTGGCCGACCGGACGCGCTTCGTAGCTGCCGATGTGGCCCGTCTCGACCACCGTGAGCTGGGTGCGCCTTTCGACCTTGCGATGGACATCGGCTGCGGGCACAGCCTCCCCCCTGAGCAGCGCCCCGCCTACGCCCGCCTTGTCACGAGCATCGTGAAGCCAGGCGGTACGTTCATGCTGTACATGTTCCGCCCCACGCCGGACAGTCCCCGCGGCCTCGACCCGGAAGCGGTCAAGCAGCTATTCTCGCCTGCCTTTCATTTGGTGTGGCATAAGCTAGGGGAAGACCGCGCAGGCAAGGCCCGGTCCGCCTGGTACCGCTTCGAGCGCAGCAGAGAGGCGTAGATGCGTATCCTGTTTATCTTTGTGGATGGGATCGGCCTGGGCGATAATGATGCGGAGAACAACCCTTTCGCCGCCGCCGATCTGCCCACGCTGCATAGCCTGACGGCGGGCCAGCGCTGGCTGCGGGCTACAGGGCGCGCTGAGAGTGCAAGGAGCACGCTCATCCCGACCGATGCCTGTCTAGGCGTGGGCGGACGGCCCCAGAGCGCAACCGGGCAGGCAGCCATCCTGACTGGCATCAACGTGCCAAAGGTGCTTGGCTATCACTATGGCCCCAAGCCCGATGTGCTGGTCGCGGCCATCGTCCGGCAGAATAACTTCATCCGCGGTCTGGCCGCACACGGTCTGCCCATCAGCTTCCTGAACGCCTATCCGCCCGCTTTCTTCGAGAGCCTCCGCAATGGCAAGCGACTCCTGTCATCGAACCAGCTTGCCATGCATACGGCTGGGGTGCCACTTCACGGTAAGGAGGCCCTGTACGAAGGGCGGGCGCTGTCGGCTGACTTCACTGGTGAGGGGTGGCGTACGCTGCTGGGCTATCCGGATGCGCCCCTCCTCTCGCCGTTTGAGGCAGGCCAGCGCATGGCCCATCTTGCAATGGAGTACCGGCTGACCTTTTTTGACCACTGGGTCACTGATTACGTCGGGCACCGGGGTACAATGGATGAGGCGATCAGGCGGCTCAAAGTGCTGGATGAGGTGCTGGCGGGCATCCTGGAAGAGTGGGATGATGTAGCCGGGCTGGTCGTGCTGACCAGTGACCATGGCAACCTCGAAGACCTCAGCACCCGTGGGCACACGACAAACCCCGTACCCACTCTTGTCATCGGCAGGCAGCGGCAGGCGTTTGCAGAGGGACTGTCTGACCTGACGGATCTTGCGCCGCGCGTCCGGCGTGCCCTCCTCGCCTCCTGACAACTGCCGCGCTATTGACCCGCCTCGCCACTTGCCGTTACCATAAAAGAGGCGTACATGCTGCCCCCCCCGGCGCACCTTGTGGGAGCCGATCGAGCGCAGGCACCGGCATCCGCCGGGAGGATACGGGAAGGGCTGGTCCCATGACGGAGCAACAGAGAGGTAAATTGAGCCTGGAGGAGCGGGACATCCTGCTGAAGCTGGCCCGTGAAGCGGTTACAGCCACGGCGGAGAACAAGCCGCTGCCGGTCCCCGACCTGGAACACCTGCCCCCTGCCCTCCGGGAGCCTGCAGCCTGTTTTGTGACGCTCCATCGGCAAGACACCGGCGACCTGCGGGGCTGCACAGGTGTTCTGGTGGCACAGTCGCCGCTCGCCATCGAAGTCGTCAGAACCGCCGCGCAAACAGCACGGCGTGACCCGCGATTTCCGCCCGTTGCCCCTAATGAGGTCGATGATCTGGAGATCGAGATCTCGATCCTGACGCCTCCCCAACCGCTGGAGGTCCCCAACCCCGAGGACCTGCCCCGGCTCATCCGCCCTGGCATCGATGGTGTAACACTCTACCGCCCGCCGTTCCGGGCCACCTTCCTGCCTCAGGTGTGGCAGACCATCCCTGACCCTGTTGAGTTTCTGGACATGCTCAGCCTGAAGATGGGGCTGACGCGCGGCGCGTGGCGTCTGCCTGGTATGCGGGTAGAGGTCTACCAGGTCGAGGAATTCTCAGACAAAAAACCGGTAGAGGGCTAACCCTCCACCGGTAGGGACTGACCGGGCAAAGCAGCGTGCCGCCGTCAGTCCTCTGGCTCGATGTAGAACACCGTCTCGCTCGCCTCGTCAAAGAAAAACTGCTCACCGCCCAACGCCACAAGCCGGTGAACACCGGGGCGCGGCACATACTCGCCCGCATCGTTCAGGAAACCGCCCGGATCGTAGCGGTAATCGGTCACGAACTTGAATTCTGGCGCAGTTGCCCAGCCGAGGTCCTCACGGTCCTCATCGTCCAGCCTCTCGCGCCACACCTTACCAAACCCCCGGATTGGTTGCAGCAGCCCTTCGGGCACCTCAAGCCCCTCATCCTTCTCCGGGTCAACGCCCTCTTCCCAGTCATCGGTAAAGACGAGCCAGTCATCGCGCCCATCCCCTAAAATGGCCACCCAGATTTCACCTGAGCCGGGGTCAAAGTCATGCTCTGTCTTGCAGCGCTCACTGACAGTGCCCCCTACCCAGAACATATATCCGCCCTCATACGTCTGCTCGACCACCTCAGCCTTGCACAGGAAGGGGGTGGGCACCGCTACCAGGTCTGAGTCGCTGGAGTCGCCAGCCGGAGCCGCCGAGCCGCCATTCCCACCTTCGTCCCCGCTATCGTCCTGTCCCACGCCGGACTCTGCCGGGCCTACGCCGCTGTCATCCGGGTGGGGTGTGTCAGTGATCACCACATAGACGGGGGTCTGTGTCGGCGCCCCGCCCACCGAACCGGCGCCGCCGCAGGCAACAAGCAGGCCTGCCACCACACCGACAATTAGCCAAGTCGTTAAGCGCATGGTGAGCTTCATTCCCTCCATCTCCCTCTAGCGCGCGTGAACTCGCTCTGCGGGCGGATTGTAGCACCCCGTCACATAGCCTGCCACAAAGCGCCCCCACCTGCCGGCGCAAGGCGGGTGAGTACTCGCGGTGCTGAGGCGCACGCTAACAACCTTGCACGCCGCCGCCTGCACCGTTACACTTGAGCCGTCGGCCTCCCGCGCCCGGCATGAGCACCTGACGGGCGTGAGCCGGGTCGAAGGCACTCCAGCCAAGAGCAGCAGCTCATGATCGACGCCCTGGACGGCAAGCGCGTATTTGTGACAGGCGCAACCGGATTCATCGGGAGCTACCTAGCACGCCGCCTGCACGCCGCGGGCGCGCACGTGCTGGGCCTGGAACGCACTCCCGGCAAGGGCAGCAGCCTGGCATCCGAGGGGATTGAGATTGTGTGCGGTGATGTCACCGACCATGTCCGGATGACCGAAATCCTGCGCCAGTATAGGGTGCAGATCGTGCTGCACGTTGCAGCGTGGCTCGGCCAGCCGCCCGATCCCGATCTCGCCCACCGCGTCAATGTCATCGCAACCTACCGCCTCGCCGAAGCCAGCGCCGCGATGGGAGTTGAGCGGTTCGTGTTCACAAGCAGCATCGCTGTGTACGGCGCCTTTGGAGACCGCGACGTAGACGAAACGATGCCGGTCGAACCCTTCGGTGACCCGTACGGGGATAGCAAAATCCGGGCTGAGCGGGCGTTGACCGAGACCGGGCATAACATGGGCCTGCCGTTCGTCATTGTCAGGCCCGGCATGGTCTACGGGCCGGGTTCGCCCGGCTGGACGGTGCGCCTCGCGCGCTGGGCCAAGAGAGGTCGGCTGCCTCTGCTCGGCGGAGGACGGGGCACAGCTTACCCGATCTACATCGACAACCTGATTGATCTGCTTATACTCTGCACTGTACACGAATCTGCACCCGGTGAGATCTTCAACGCCGTGGATGACGGCCCGGCCACAATGGGCGCCTTCCTGGGCGCCTACATGCAGATGGTTCCCACCAACCGGGCCATCCGGCTGCCGTGCTGGCTGGGCCGGGTCGCAGCGGAACTGGCCAATCCCTTTGTCCGGCGCTGGGACCTGCCCTACGTCGTTAGCCAGATGTGCGGACGCGGACGGATCAGCAACCGGAAAGCGAAAGAACTGCTGGGGTGGTCCCCCCGGGTAGGACCAGACGAGGGACTGTGCCGCAGCGAGGCCTGGCTGCGCGCCCAGGAAATCCTGTAAGCGCAGGGGATGTCTCGCGGTGGCTCCCTGGCTGGTATGGGCACTTGTCGGGATGGCACTCTTGTGGCTCACGGCGCTGATCTACTGGCAGGTGTTCATCGCCGAGGGGGCTTACTTGGGTCAGCGGGTCGTCACCTGGTTGTACAACATCACGGCGCAGCAGTACGACCGGATTAAACAGTACGACCCTGAGATGGAGGCCCTCTTTCTGGGGCGTCCACTCGCCGAGGCGCTGAGGCGGCTGTCCGCTCCGCTCGTCCTAGACGTGGCAACCGGGACGGGACGGCTGCCGCTGGCATTATTTGAGCAACCGGGCTTTCGGGGCCAGGTCGTCGGCCTGGACGCCTCGCGCTCAATGCTGGAGGTTGCGGCGCATAAACTCCGCGCCGACCGACACCGCTTGACGCTGATCCGGCGTGACGCCGCGCAGCTGCCGTTTCATAACGGCACCTTCGACGCCGTCACCTGCCTGGAGATGGTCGAATTCACGCCCAACCCTGAAGCGCAGCTCGCGGAGGCGATCCGGGTGCTGCGGCCCGGTGGAGTCTTCGTCACAACACGCCGTCGGGGGTTCAACGCGCGGCTTATGCCCGGCAAAACCCACAGCCGGGAGGAGTTCCGGGCACTCCTAGAGCGGCTTGGTCTTGCGTATGTCGAGATTCTGCCCTGGCAGGTGGAATATGATCTGGTGTGGGGCATCCGCACCGGGCGCTCAGAGGCGGGGGTACGCCACCCGCTTGATGTGCTGTGCTGCCCGGAATGCGCCCGTGCCGCCTGGGCCGAGTACGAAGAGGTGCTGGCCTGCCGGGCATGCGGCACGCGCTATGCGGTTCGGAACGGCATCATCGAGATGGACGGCTAGGCCACGAACGAGGCGGCGGTGCATCCCATCGCAGAGGAGGAGCGATGTATATCTGCCGGTATGTCAGCCCCGCGGGTCCCCGTTGGGGCCTCCTGAAAGAGGAGAGCGTATTCGAGCTGGCGGTCGATCCCTTCAGCCTCCCGCCAGTGGAAGGCCAAACCACCCAGCCGGAGTTGGCGCCGGGGCCGGTGGTAGGCCCGCTCAATCAGGTTAAGCTTCTCTCGCCCGTCACACCCAGCAAGATCATCGCCGTCGGGCGCAACTTTGCAGCCCATGCCCGCGAACTAGGCAACGAGGTCCCGAAAGAGCCGCTGATATTCTTCAAGCCACCGAGCAGCGTGATCGGCCCCGGTGAGCCGATCCAGATTCTGCCGGAGATGGGCCGGGTTGACCCCGAGGCGGAGCTGGCCGTCGTGATCGGGCGGCACGGGCGGCACATCCGCCGCGAGCAGGCGCTGGACTTCGTGCTTGGGTACACGTGCGGCAACGACGTGAGCGACCGCGACTTTCAGCGCAGGGATGGACAGTGGGCACGGGCCAAGGGCTTCGACACCTTCTGCCCGCTCGGTCCCTGGATCGCCACCGGCCTTGATCCGTCGAGCCTGCGCCTGGTGTGCCGGGTGAACGGTGAAGTGCGGCAGAATGGCACTACCGCCGACATGATTTTTGACGTACCCTTCCTGATCAGCACTATCTCGCGCATCATGACGCTGGAACCGGGCGACGTGATCCTGGCCGGGACGCCGGAAGGGGTCAGCCCGATCCAGCCGGGAGATGTGGTCGAGGTCGAGATCGAAGGCATCGGCGTGCTGCGCAACCCGGTCGTGGGCGTGACAGCATAGCCAGGTGTCGGTGACCCGCCAGATGCAGCCCGGAGCAGGCCGCATCGGCTCGCCCGGTTTCAAGGAGCACCCTGATGGCATGGATCTGGATACCTATGGCGCTCGTGGCGGTGCTGGTGGCCGCGCTGGTTGCCCTGTGGCTGGTCGGCGAGCGCGGCCACGTGTTCGGGCTGCCCTCGACGCGCGCCGCCTTCAAGGGCGGTGGCGCAGACACGCCCGCTCGGCAACTTGATTTGAACGCCGTGCACGCTTACTTCTACGCGCGCTGGACGAGCCAGTATATCGGCTTTGCACGCAAGGTGCTGCTGCCCCTGATGAGTCCTGAGGGCAAGAAACGCTGGGCCGACCACTACCACGGCAAGGTGGTGCCCCTGGAGCTGGCACAGGCGATCATCACGCTCAACCACCACATCCCCCGCACCGATCTGGAACAGATCATCCCCTACCCTATGGCGCGCGACATCGTGCTCAGCGGGCCGCCCGACGTGACGATTTACGAGTGCGGCTGCCGTCTCTCGAAGAAGAACCACTGCGAGCCTACGATGGTCTGCATGGTCATCGGCGATGGCAGTTTTGTGCTTGAGCACACCCCGCAGAGTGCGCGGCGCATCACGCAGCAGGAGGCACTCGACCTGCTGCACGCCGAGCACGCACGCGGGCATGTCCACACCGCCTACTTCAAGGACGTGTGCAATAACCAATTCTACGCCCTCTGCAACTGCTGCCCGTGCTGCTGCGGTGGGCTGGAAGCCATGCGGCGCGGCGTGCCGATGGTGGCGGCGTCGGGCTACGTTGCGCAGGTCAATGAGGAGGCGTGTCTGGGCTGCGGCAGTTGCGAGGCAGCCTGTCCCTTCGGGGCGATCACGGTCGGTTATGCCGCCGCCGTCAACTGGGAGAAGTGTATGGGATGCGGCGTGTGCGCCGGGCAGTGCCAAAACGGCGCGCTGACGCTGACTCTGGATGTGCGCAAGGGCATCCCTCTCGACGTGCGCCAGATTGGCGTGTAAGGGCAAAACAAGGGCCGGCTTCCGGGCCGGTCTCACCAGACACTCGCACGTTTGGGCGTCATAAGGCGGGCTTCAAACCCCCCTTGGCGTGTGGATGGTGTCAGCCCCCTGTGTTAAAATCACCTCCCGCGAACCCCGTCAACGAGGAGCGACCCGTGATCCGCATTCCACACGACTTGGCCCAGAGGATCGAGCAGGCCATCCGCGATGCGCAGGCGGCGGCGGCACTGCCTGCGTTCGACGTGCCGCCCATCACCGTAACGCGCCCGCGCAACCCTAAGCATGGCGACTACGCAACCCCGGCAGCGATGCAGATCGCCCGGCTAGCCCGCATGAATTCCGATGAGATCGCGGGGGTCATCGTTGCTCATCTGCCGAGCACGGAATATCTCGGCAGCGTCGAGCAGGCAGGGGGCTTTATCAACTTCCGGTTGGCCGATGCCTGGCTCCGAAAACAGGTGGATGCCATCCTCGAAGCGGATGACAGCTACGCCCAGATGGAGGACTTCGCCGGGAAACGCGCACAGGTAGAGTGCGTCAGCGCCAACCCGACCGGGCCGATCACCGTCGGGCGCGTACGCGGCGGTGTGATGGGTGATACGCTGGCTCGGCTGCTGCGAGCTATGGGCTACAGCGTCGAGATGGAATACTACTTCAACAACGCCGGGCGGCAGATGCGCATCCTGGGCGAGAGCCTGCGGGCGCGCTATCGGGAGCGGCTTGGCCTTGACTACGAGTTTCCCCCAGACGGCTACCAAGGCGCCTACCTGTATGACATGGCTGACCAGCTTATCGCTGAACGAGGCGACTCGCTCAGGGACGCGGGCTGGGAGCCGTTCAAGGAGTACGCCGAGGAGCGCATCTTTGAGATGATCCGCGCCTCCCTTAAACGGATCAATATCGAGTTTGATAGCTTCTTCAATGAGAACTGGCTGTACGAGAGTGGCGCTGTCCAGAAGACGCTGGAGGCGTTGCGTGCGAAGGGGCTGGTCTACGAGGCACTCGCGCCGGAGCGGGATGAGGATGTCGATGAGCCGGACAGCAATGAAGATGAAGATGTGGTGACTGCCGATAAGCCCGCGACTTGGGTCCGGATGCGCCAGCTGCGCGATGTGAAGAAGGACAAGGCGCTGGTTAAGTCGAACGGTGAGCCGACCTACCGCCTGCCCGATGTGGCTTACCACATCAACAAGCTGGAGCGGGGCTTCGACCTGCTGGTCAACATCCTCGGCGCGGATCACATCGAGGAGGCGAAGGATGTCAAGGCAATGGTGGCCGCTCTGGGCTATGACGCAAGTAAGATTCACGTGCCGCTTCACCAGTTTGTGACGATCAGCGAGGGCGGAGAGACCAAGCGCATGAGCACGCGCCGGGGCGAGTTTGTGACACTTGACGAGCTGGTGGACGATGTTGGCCCGGATGCAGTGCGCTATTTCATGCTGGCCCGCGCGCCTGAAAGCCATATGGACTTCGACCTGGACCTAGCCCGCAAACAGTCCAATGAGAACCCTGTGTTCTACATCCAGAATGCGCATGTGCGCTGTGCGAGCATTGCGCGCGTAGCTGAGGAGCGGGGTGTGTCGATGGAGGATGGGGACACCAGCCTGCTTACCGACCCGCGCGAGCTTCAGTTGATCCGCAAGCTGATCGAGCTGCCCGAGGTCATCGAGCTGTGCGTGCAGGAGCTGGCCCCGCACAAGATCGCCTTCTGGGCGCACGAGGAGTTGGCACGCACCTTTCACCCTATCTACGAGGAGATCCGTGCCCTGCACGGGGAAGTGCCCGAAGACCTGGCAAGAGCACGCCTCAAGCTGTATGCCGCCGCGCGCATTGTCTTCCGGCGGGTGCTGTACCTTATGGGCATGAACGCCCCTGAGACGATGTAACCGCGTGGGCAAGACGCGCCGGCCCTCGCGCCGCTGCAGGGGCTTTGGCCTGCCGAGCTTTCAACTTGCACCCCTAGACGATCTGGACTATAGATAGCCGCGTTTGTATTTCCCTGCCGGGCAGACTATACAGGCATGGGCACGACACGAGGAGACAGCGAAGCATATGGGACTGAAAGCCGACAACTGGATCAAGCGGGCAGCGAACGAACACGGGATGATCGAGCCTTTTGTTGAGAGCCAGGTGCGCGACGGTGTGATCTCATACGGGCTGTCGTCGTACGGCTACGATATCCGCGTGTCGGACGAG
>FWPU01012371.1_pt1 | contig 11353 bp, 19 predicted proteins | sample 2228361 | NCBI WGS metagenome assembly FWPU01 (sample SAMEA103939777, study PRJEB20133) | metagenome | reverse complement strand
CAGAAGCTGCAGTCGTTCACCGCCGAGCGAGATGCGGCAAGCCCGAGCGCAGTGAGGGCTTGACGAGGAGCGAGGTGGAAGGGGATCATAATGGGTCGCAACCCCTTATTTCACTCTTCGAATCCTTAAATTAGTCAACAACTCTCCTTTCTCATTTCTGAAAATAAAGTCCGGCCCCCACAAAAACGTCGAGAATTTTATGCGGATTCTGCGTTCTATATCTTCAGGAGTATAGCCGAGATGAGCAAGATCTTGCCTCATTTCTTTTCTGTAATCATCACTTTCATGCATATGAGAAAAAGTCACAATGCGTGAGCTTGTAGGCACAGAAGTATACCAGTTATAACCTGAAATAGTTTTTGACGTGACAAGCAAGTCATCAAGAACAGCTTGCGCCCTTCTGCTTTTTTCCGCATCAATATTTGGTAATGCAGTTAGTGGTATTATCATGCAATTTCTCAATTAAATGCCAAATATAAATCTTTTGTTTTTGACTACTTGATAGTTACGAAAAATGTCAGACATTCTTAAAAATTTCCAGCGTAATTCGTTTATTTGCCCGAAATGTTTAAATAGTCACTCTGCTGGGTGGTGAATATGCGCAATTTAGTGCCGCAGAAAAAAGAGGTCACAGAAGAGGCGCCGGACAACGCAGTATTCTGGAGCATTGTAGGCGTGGCAAGCGTTTTTGTCATCGTGCTCGCAGCAATAGTTGTAGTCCGCTCTGACTTCACAGGAAAAATCGTCCTGCAATGGTACCAGCCCACAAGGCCATTTGAGGCAAACCCTTATGCGTGCCTTGACGTGCCGATGTGCGGCGGAAGCCAGAGCTACATGTGCTGCGCTGAGCAACCGCTGCCAAACGGAATGAAGTGCACGCAGCCATTGGTTGGTTATGCCTCAGAGGCGCCAATGTGCCCTGAATCAATGCCGTACAAGTGTCCCTGCCCTGAAAAATACCCGTACAGGCAGTCATACCCAATACCGTCGAGGTAAAAAAAATGGACAAGGCAGTAATGGTCGCGGGAATCTTTGCAGTGCTCGCAATAGTCGGGATTGTGTTTTTTGTCAACAACTCAATGACAGGAAAAGTCTATTACCCAGCGGTTTATTACCCCTACAACAACATTTACTCAGATGACTTTTATGTCAAGCCCACAGGGGTGAAGATGGACGTGGCAAGCGGGGTTGTGTTTTTGCGCCCTGACCAGGTAATAAACAATGTTTGCATGAACGCCGTGATGTGCGGTGGAAAGTCATCGTATGTGTGCTGCAAGCACGACGGAACAGAATGCATTGTTCCCTCAAAGGAATACCAGGACGCAAACAGCTGCCCGCTGACGCACAGGGGAAGGTGCCTGTGCAAGGAAGACTACATGTCAGGCCTTATTGAGAAGTACGGCTAAGAAAGCAGCTTCTTCAGTTCAGATACTTTCCTGTCCAGCATTGCCTTTGTGCCTGCCTCAACGTTCAGCCTCAATACCGGCTCTGTGTGGCTGCTCCTGATGTTAAACCACCAGTCCGGGAATTCTACGCTCAAGCCGTCAATGTGGTAGATTTTGCCCTTGTCAGCGTATTCTGCCTCTGTCTTCCTCATTATTTCTGCCTTGTTGTCAGCAGGCAGGCTTATTTCGCCAGAATTGAAGTATTTCTGCAGTGGTGCAAGAAGTTTTGACAATGATTTTTTCTCACTGCTTAGCAGATTCATAAGCAAAATAACAGGAATGTCTCCATTGTCTGCAAAAAAGCTTTCCCTGAAATAATAATGCCCGCTCAGCTCGCCTGCAATTAATGCGTTCTCCTCCCTCAATATGTGTGAGATGTATGTGTGCCCGACCCTTGTCATTATGGCAACACCGCCCATTTCAGCCACTTTTTCCTTCACAATCCTGCTGCACCGCACGTCATACAATATTTTTGCGTGAGGATTTTTTTCCAACAAGTATTGCGCGAGCAATACGAGAATGTGGTCAGGCCGGGCAATTTTGCCTTTTTCGTCAACAAAAACAACCCTGTCCGCGTCTCCGTCAAAGGCAACCCCAAAGTCCGCCTTGTGCTGCTTTACTGCCTTTGATAGCTTGTCCAATGCCCCTTGCTTTAACGGGTTTGGAGGCCTGTTCGGGAAACTGCCGTCCGGCTCAAAAAACAGCGGGATTATTTTGGCAGGCAGGCGGGCAAAAACTTTTTGCGCAACAAATCCCTCTGTGCCATTGCCGGCATCAATCACAACCTTGAGCTTCCTGATTTTCCCCTTGAACTGCCTGACAAATGCCACATAATCAGGAAGAATATTTTTCTTTCTCATCTTTCCCTTGTGCTTTGGTCTCCCAAAATTGGCCTGTTCAATCAGGGATTTTATGGGGCTCAAGCCGTCCGGAAAGCCAAGAGGATTTCCACCTTTTGCACAAATCTTGAAGCCATTGTATTCCTTCGGGTTGTGCGAGGCAGTAATCATCACGCCAGGGCTTTCCTGTGTGGCAAAATAAAGCATTGGAGTAGAGCACAGCCCAATGTCGATAACGTTGCTCCCCTGGTCATTAATTCCGGCAATCAAACGCTCTGCAATCCTGTCAGACCCAATCCTTGCATCCCTGCCAACAACAATTGTTTCGTTTGTGAAATGCATTGCAACAGCCCTTCCAAGCTTGTACGCAAAATCAAGAGTAAGCTCAGAAGGATAAATGCCCCGAATGTCATAAGCCTTGAACAGCTTTTCCATACCCGCCTCTTTTTACGAGTAGTGCCAGAAGGGGTATAAAAATACTGCTGTAAAAGAAGGCATCCTACGTCACCATATTCATTCAAAGAATTAACACCTGACAGGAAGGTAGAAGAAGTGCAAGTATCTACTACAACTTAAGAGTGGTAAAAAGCGAAAGGTTTTTATAGCTCTAAGAATTAGAAGATATCGAAAATGGCATCAAAACTTGTAAAGTACATTGCAAATGGATTAACTGCTCTTGTACTAGCTGCAGCAGGTGGAGCATTTGCGCAATCCATTCTAGAGCAAGGAACTCACGAAAGGGCATGGAGAGCAGCAGCTAAACTCGCTGACAAAAAGGGAGATCATAATTATATCATAAACGAAAAAGAGTATGCAAGCATTTACAATGCCCTCGGATTGAAAGATACAGGCCGATACGCTCTGGACCTCTCGACTTCCCAATTAGAAAATTACGTGTCTCAGAATAGATAAATAATCTCAACTTTTTGTGCGGTCTTGAGTAGTATTTATCATGTTATTGGTCCAATTATTATTTCTTGCTTCATTGTTACTACAAGGAACATTTGGTGCAGAATAAGGCTCTTTTGTTACCTATGGTAACTTTTGTTACTGCTGAGAACAGATAAGCTTAAATATTTGTTATTCGTTACCATTAGTAACATGGATGAGAAGGAAGACTTGCTTTGGAGAAACATCAAGGAGTTTTACTCGGAAGGCAAAAATGCATTTGAACGCGCGGCTTATAATTCAGCAACAAGCCTGTTTTTCAAGGCGCTTGCTGTACTGGCAGACTGGCTGATTCTGCAAAAGGATGGTTTTATACCCAAGAGCCATGCAGAACGCTTCAGGATTCTCAAGCAAAGGCATCCTGAAGTTTATGGAGTGCTTGACAAGGACTTTCCTGCTTATCAGGACAGTTACACAATAAGCCTTACCAAAGAAACCGCAGAGGTGATGCTGAAGGATGTTCGAGAAACTGCGAAAAAAATTGGATTTGAACTGGGTTAAAAAGAACGGGATTTGGGATGTTGTGATCTACGGCTCTTATGCCCGCGGCAAGGATGATGCGCGTGATATTGATGTTGCCCTGATACTTGCCGCACCCACTCCTGCGGCCAGAAAGATGCAGTTGTGCCAAGAATTGCGGCACAAGCTTGCAACAGAAGGGTATGTCCTTGATGTGAAGGCTGCTGACCTGAACGACTTTCTGAATGCAGGCTTTCTCGGAAGGGAGGCAATATTTGCAGAGGGCCGTTCTCTTGTCAAGAAGGATTATGTTGCCGAAAGGTTCGGGTTTGCGGCAATCACCATTGTGGAGTACCGCCTTAAGCCACTAAGTCCATCCAGGCAAAAGATGCTTTATTATGCTCTTCAGGGAAGGAAGCGCGGAACAGGGCTTCTTGCAAAGCTTGGCGGCTCAATCATTTCAAAAGGCGTACTTCAGGTGCCGACAAGGAATTATGAGGAAATCAAGGAATTGTTTGACAGGGAAGGTATTTCATACACGACAACATTTGCATTGCGATACAGAATTCTTCACTGAGACATTGGTTAGTGCGTGAATTATTGCAAACAGGCAATTATCTCCTTTACTGCCTCATCTTCTGCCTTGGTAATATCAATTACAGTGCCGCAGTCAAACCTTGAGACGAGCTTGTGGACTGCCCTTGCCGCGGCCTCACCATGGGTTTTCCCCCTTTTCCTGTCACGCTCTATGCAGACCTCAACAGGCGCTTTCAGGGTAAATACGTGGTGCGGATACTGCAGGTTTTTGATTAAGTGCTCAATCGGCTCCTTGTGGTAAAAGCACGCGTCAAAAACAACAATTTTCCCTGATGAGAGCTTTTCCATTACTTTTGGGAGAATGATTTCATTGGCTTTCACAAAGTTTTCAGCAGGAATGCATTCTGCCTCAGGCGAAACCTTGTCAAGCCCGTGCTCCTCAAGGACTTTGTCAATCGAGACATATTCTGCCTTAAGCGCTTTCGCAAGCCTTTTTGCTATTGTTGACTTGCCGCAGCCCAAAGGTCCTCGGATAATGACAAAATAAGCCATCAGCATCACTTCCTAATCACGTAAAAAATCTCATTGGGGATGGTGAATGTCTCGTGTTTCCAGCCCAGGCGCTTGAGCATTAATTCCATCCACGCCCTTTTTGGCTGGCGCATTGGCTTTTCACTGCTCGTCATTGTGGGAAAACTCACGACAAGCCACCTTGCAGGCAATGCTTTCAGCAAATTCTCGCTCAACTTATGTCCTTCGCCTTTCTCAATAATCTCAAGAAGCTTGAACACAAAGGCAATGTCTGCATTTGGAAGCCTTTTTATCTGCTCCAAGCCCTTTACGTCAACAATCCTGCATTCGCCTTCAATGCCAACAATATTGAAGTACTGGCTGACTGCTGAGCACAAATTCCTGTCAATGTCAACGCCGATAATCTTCGCGTCAGTGTCAGGATAGGAGATTGGGTTTAATCCGCAGCCAATGTCAAGCACGACTTTCGGCTTTCCTGTTATTGAGAATATTTTTTCATAAACCTGCTCGTAAAAAGGCAGGCGCTCCATTGTTGAAGAATGGGTTGAAAGCAAATGTTCAATTATTTCTTCTCGCATTTCAGGCTCTGAGCACTGCGCAAGCCCTGCCAAAAGAGCCTGCCTGTGCATAGGCTCTTTGCCTTCATAAAGCGAAACATTTCTCCTTAGAACAGCCCTTACTGCCTTGACAAGTTTCTTGTAATCAGAACTTCGCTTGCTCAGCCCGTCAAGCTTTTTCGCGAGCTTTTGGTTTTTGCACAATTCCTTGTCAAGCACTGTGTTGACAAAAGAGTGCTCTATTCCTGCAAGCTCCTTTTTCGCAAGAATGTCATGAATTATGTCTTCTCTTGTCGGCATAACGATTTCTTAAAAGAACTTCTATTAAAGCTTAATCCTGATAACCGGCTTCAGGGATGCTCTTGGCAGGTTAAGCCTGTTCTTGCCGTTAATGCGGCTGTTGAGCTTTCTTGCCCTTGCCTGCTCAAGGCTTATTATCCTGCGGCATTCGACGCACCATTTTCGCATAGGAGAATAGCTTCTTACAGGAGCGCCGCAACGCTTGCACACTGCAATCATCTTAAACAACCACCAGTTGCCCGAAACACGGCAGGTATTTATTAAGCTTATGGAAACATACCTACTTGAGAGTAGTCAAATAATCTTGGGATTCCGTCGATAATTTTATATACTGAACTTCGCTTTTTGGTAATAGAGGGGCAACATGGACATACCCCCACAGCAGGAACAGCCAAATTCTGAAACTCAAGTATTAGGCGGCAACATCGAACTGACAGGATTCAAGGCTCTTGACGGCGCATCAATGATTGTTCTCAAGAAGATAATCGGCAATTACGCAAGGAGGTTTTCTGACACTTATGGCAGCGAGAAAATGGAGCTCAGCATTTCAAAAACAGCTGACACGTTCTCGCTGACAGGCTCTGTATTGTGCAAGGGCCAGAAAATAACAGCAGTCCACACTGACAAGAACGTGTTCTTCCTCGTCGACGCAATACTCAAGAGAATCGAGCAGGAGCTTGGAAAATAAGGATTATTTCTTCAACGCAAAGCGGAACAGCTGGGCTGAAACAAACCATACCAGAAGGAATGTAGTGAATGCCCACAAGAAGCTGATAAAGTTGCCTGCTGCGTACATTATGATTATGGCAATTATGAGGCCGAAGGCATATTCCCTTAGCAGGCCCTTGTTTATCTCAACAAGAGAGCGCAGGCCGACAAGATAAATCACTATGCCGTTGATTATGATGTGGAAAACAATCTCTGCAAAAAGCACACCTATGATTATCAGCAGGAGCAAAAAAGCCAGCAGACCAACAATAGACGGCCACACCATATGTTTGCGATTGTGAAGCAAAGTTTATAAACCTAATTGTGGCGTTAACCGTAGACCGTAAACTGTTAACCGTAACGGTGAACGGCAAACGGTACACGGTGAACGCTTATGGGTTTTCAGGAAGAACTCCAGGCATTTGTGAAAAAAGAATTGAAAGCAGACATTCCCCTTGAAGTTCCCCCTTCGCCTGACCTCGGCGATTTCGCGCTTCCCTGCTTCCAGCTCGCAAAGCAGCTCAAAAAGGCCCCGCCACTGATTGCAAAAGACCTTGCCCTGAAGCTGAAAAAGCCGGCATTTGTCGAGAAAATAGAGTGCAATGGGCCATACCTTAATTTCTTCCTCAAAAAAACAATGCTTGCTGAAAAAACACTCCTCGAAATCGAGTACCAAAAGGAAAAATACGGAACCTCTGATGAAGGAAAGGGAAAAACAGTTGCAATGGACTACTCACACCCGAATATTGGAAAATTGTTCCACTTCGGCCACCTAAGAAGCACGGTTGTGGGAAACTCACTCTACAAGCTTTTTGAATCGCAGGGATACAAGGTTGTCCGCCTCAATTATCTTGGAGACTGGGGCACTCAGTTCGGAGCGCTCATTTACGCTTATCTGCAATGGGGCAACAAGAAAAAACTGGCAGAATGCCCAACCAAACACCTCTTTGAATTATACGTCAAGTTCCACAAAGAAGCAAAAGACAACCCCAAGCTTGAGGAAGAAGCAAAGGCATGGTTCAAGAAGCTTGAAGACGGAAACACAGAGGCAACAAAGCTATGGGCAAAATTCAGGCAGGAATCACTCAATGACTTCAAAAAAATTTATGACCTGCTTGGAGTGTCATTTGATTCCTTTGACGGAGAGGCACACATTGCAAAACACACAGATGAAATAATCGAGTTGTGCGAAAAGAAAAACCTCACAAAAACCAGCGAAGGGGCGCTTGTAATGCCATTAAAAGGCTTTGAGGTCCCGCTGATGCTCAGGAAGAATGACGGCGCAACAACATATGCCGCCCGTGATTTGGCAGCCATCAAGTACCGTGTCGAGACATACAAGCCCGCCAAAATCATTTACGTCGTTGGAAGGGAGCAATGCCTACATTTCCAGCAGTTGTTTGCCGCAGCAAGCTTGCTTGGCTACAAGAAGGACCTCTTTGAACACATAGACTTCGGGTTCTATCTGTCCCCTGAAGGCGGAAAAATGGCAACAAGAAAGGGCAAAAGCATCTTTATGGAAGATGTGTTGAAGGAAACAATTGGGCTTGCTTTAAAGACGATAAACGAAAAAAACCCAAAACTGAGGAACAAGGAAGCAGTTGCGCGAATGGTTGCTGTCGGGGCTCTTTTCTTTGGTGACTTAATGAATGACAGGAACAAGGACGTTGTGTTTGACATCAGGCGCTTCCTTGACTTTGAAGGAGACACAGGGCCTTACCTGCAATACACTTATGCAAGAGCGAGCTCAATAATAAGAAAAGCAAAGGCAAAAAAACTTTCTGTAACGACAAAAGTGAAGTTTGACATGCTTGCCGAGCCAACAGAGAAAAAAGTCATCACTTTGCTTTCCGAGTACCCGCAGGCAGTCAAGAACTCATTAAGGCAGTACAAGCCCCACATTCTTGCACAATACCTTCTCATGCTTGGAAGGGCATTCAACGAATTCTACCACTCCTGCCCCTGCATGCAGGAAACAGACAAGGAAAAGCAGAAGGCAAGGCTATTATTGATTGACTGTTCAAGGACTGTTCTTAGAAACGGCTTGTCTCTTCTTGGAATCAGCGTTCCAGAGGAGATGTAAGCGACTTTGGCTTTTCAACAGGATACTTCTCAATAACTGTTGCAGTCACTATGCTTTGCAATGACTTGTGCTGGACAGTCACCTTCTTTTTCGCTTCCAGAATGCCTGTTAAAACGCCATAATTGTCAGGAGAGCCCCATATTGATTTTGGATTCATAACCCATCCCCTTCTTGTGCCAGGGTAATAATTAATCCCGTGAATGCGGTATTTCCTGTCATCAATCTGCTCAACAGCAACCCTGCACCTATGGGCATAACCGCTGTTTCTTTTTCCCCAGCCAAGCTCTGCAAAATAGTACATGGAATAAGGGAATTTCAATGCTTAATTTATAGCTTTTGAACGCCAAAACAAGTTATACTCATCAGTTATCCCGAAAGATTTATATATTAGACATACTTTCTTTAAGCCATGCTGAAAGCACACACTCGCAAATGGGGCAACTCTGTAGGGATAGTGATACCCAAGGAAGTTGTTGATGAGCTAAATTTGAAACCGCACGAGGACATATTGGTTGACATACACAAGAAATCAGGCACTGTTCTCAAGGAATTGTTTGGCTCGTTGCACTGGAAGATTCCGACAGAGGAGGTTCTTCGGCAGGCACGGCGCGAGCTGGAGAGCAAGTACTGATGAACTGCCTTGATACTTATGCGCTAGTTGCGATTGCTCGCGGCGACAATGCATTTTCCAGATACATAACTGAAGATTTCATGATACCTGACACAACTCTTGCCGAGTTTTACTGGGTTTTGCTTCGTGATTTTGATGAGAGGACTGCCGACGAGTGGATTGACAAGCTGGCTGCATACAGCCAGCTGGTGGAAAAATCAGTTCTTCTCGAGGCAATAAGGTTTAGGCATTTGCGCAAAAAGCAGGACATTTCCTTTTTTGACTCAGTCGGGTATGTTTTCGCAAGGAGGCATAACTGCAAGTTCGTAACCGGCAACAAAGAATTCAAGGGAATGCCCAATGTCGATTTTGTAGAATCTACTATCAAGAGGCGATAGAATGAGGCTGATTGCTGTCCCAGGAGCCACATCAGAGGCAGTCCTTTCCGAGCTCAAGAAAAGGCAGGTAAACGAGCAGGGAAAGCAGGTAAGTGCCGAGATTGTCAATGATGCAAAAGAGAATTTTGTAATGATAGGTGGCAGCCCAGAAACAACAGAAGCCACTTTCTCTGCCTTCAATGACAATCACCCAGGGGCTGGCATAATTATTTTCACAGCAGAACCAAAGCCATTCAAAGGAATGCCTGCTGAGAGAATGCTTTTTGTCGGCTGCAGGGCATGGTCAAGGGAGAACTTTACGCAATTAAGGGCAAGGAATGCAAAACAATACACAATGCACGAAATAATCCAGGAGGGAATAAACGATGTCTGCGACTCAGTGATGGCAGCTGCAAAAGACTTCCCAGCACTCTATGTCTCTGTTGACATCTCTGTCCTTGACCCTGCATTCGCCCCCTCTGACAAGAACGAGCCGGGTGGGATGACAACAAGAGAGCTTTTGTATTTCCTAAGACGGCTCAGGCTACTGAAAAACCTGTCTGCAGCAGACATAGTCGGCGTCAGAGAAGGAACAGCTGTCCTCGGCGCAAAACTGCTTACAGAACTGCTTTAAACAGAAAAGCTTTTATATAGTGATAAATACCAGTTCTCACTACAAGGGGAGTAATAACTATGGGAAGGATAAAAACACAGCTGATTAAGCGATTGACGCTGAACTTGGTCAAGCAACACAAGGCATTGCTGACAACAGACTACGAGCAGAACAAGAAGCTTGTCGAGAAACTGTTGACAGATCCAGGCAAGAAAATCAGGAACACAGTCGCAGGGTATGTGACACGAATAATGCAGCGCAAGGAAGACTAACAACCGTAAACCGGGTACACGGGACAACGGGGATGCGGGGGGGTGCAGCAAATGGAGGAAAACTCCATATTTGTCGGAAACAAGCCATTCATGAACTACGTCACAGGAGTGGTGATGCAGTTCACAACCAAAGGAGCTTCTGAAGTAATAATAAAAGCAAGGGGAAAATTCATTTCCCGCGCAGTAGACATAGCAGAGGTTTCCTCAAAAAGGTTCCTTCAGGGCGGGGTCGGAATAAAGGATATAAAAGTCGACTCAGAAGAATTCAAGAATACAGAAGGAAAAATAGTAAGGGTAAGCACGATAGAGATAACCCTTGGAAGAAATGAAGGCACTGAACTGCCGCCTGTTGTTTAATCATTTTTTTGCATTATTTCACTGAACAGCTTATCCAGCAGATTAACAACCTTCTCAGAATCAGCGTATTTCTCCCTGTATTTTGCATAACTTTTGCTGATTTCATCCATTGTTTGCTTCTGGCTCAGTCCCTCTTTGGCTTCTGCATAAAACTTGAAATCCACAGTTTCCCTGCAAAACAAGGACAAGCCGTCAGCATACCTGAATATTTTCCCTTCCTCTGTTTTGGGTTTTCCTGAAGAGCCGTGGTTGGTTATGCAATCAATGTCTGTTTCATCAATCAAACTCCTCTTTCAGCATTTTAACACTATGCAGGGCATGGTTTTCCTCAGAGATTATCTTGCCCACGTCATGCACCCATGCAAGGGCAACAAGCTTTTCCTTGTTGATGCCTTTCCCTTCGCACAGGATATCAAGCATTTTGATGAGACATTTGGAGTGCAGCATATTCCATTTGAAGTACAACTCAGGAAGTGCTTTGAATTTATTGGCTGCAAATTCTTCAGCATTGTCAGGTGTTACTTTTTCATATTTGTATTGTGGTCTTAACAAATTTGCGTTTAAATGTTTTTCATATCGACTGCGATTTGCCGCGGGTAGTGTAATTACTCGCGTAACTTTTAGTGCCGCTTCCCTCGCGGTAAACCTGCGCGGTTGAGCTTGTCCGAGCGTGCGGAGGACAAGCGAAACCCGGCAGATGCACCGCAGAGTTGGAAG
>FWPU01010238.1_pt1 | contig 11353 bp, 10 predicted proteins | sample 2228361 | NCBI WGS metagenome assembly FWPU01 (sample SAMEA103939777, study PRJEB20133) | metagenome | reverse complement strand
GAAGTTTGAGAGTTTGAAAGTTTTGAACCTTGAACCTTGAACTCTTAAACTCTTAAACTCTTAAACTTTTGAACCCCTGAACCTAAAATTCATTAGAAATATTCAGGCAATCTCTTGAAAATTATTTTAGTTTTGATGTACTTTTTCCTTAAAATATTCCAATGTGATTTTTAAGCCTTCTTTGCGTGAAAAACGAGGCTCCCAGCCCAGAATTTCTTTGGCACGAGTAATATCGGGACGGCGTTGTTTGGGGTCGTCTTTGGGAAGGGGCTTAAAAACAATTTTAGACTGACTGCCCGTGAGTTCTTGAATTTCTTTGGCAAACTCTAAAAGTGTAATTTCATCAGGGTTGCCAATATTCACAGGATAGGGGTAATCGCTGAGTAGCAGGCGATAAATTCCTTCAATCAAATCATCAACATAGCAGAAAGAACGGGTTTGTGAGCCATCACCAAATACCGTGATGTCCTCACCTTTGAGGGCTTGGCTCATAAAAGCAGGCAAAGCTCTGCCGTCATCTAAACGCATACGAGGTCCGAAAGTATTGAAGATTCTCACAATGCGTGTTTCCAAGCCGTGATAAGTATGGTATGCCATAGTAATAGCTTCTTGGAAACGTTTGGCTTCATCATATACGCCCCGAGGTCCTATCGGATTGACATTGCCCCAGTAGTCTTCATTTTGCGGATGCACCAAAGGGTCGCCATATACTTCGGAAGTAGAAGCTACTAAAATTCTTGCTTTTTTGCTTTTGGCAAGTCCTAATAAATTATGTGTTCCCAAGGAACCTACTTTGAGCGTTTGAATAGGAATTTTTAGGTAATCTATTGGGCTGGCAGGAGAGGCAAAATGCAAGATATAGTCTAAATGCCCAGGTACATGAACAAATTTAGAAACATCGTGATGATAAAACTCAAATTCTTTGAGTTTGAAAAGATGTTCAATATTTTCCAAACTTCCTGTGATGAGGTTATCCATTCCTACTACCTGATAACCTTCCTTGATAAAGCGGTCGCAGAGATGAGAGCCTAAAAAACCTGCCGCACCTGTAATTAAAACTCGTTTCATTTGCTAATCATTTTTTTGCAAACTTACAATTTCTTTTGGGTTTTGTGCAAATCTTGACAAGCTCTTTTTACACTTAATAGTTAGATAGTTTGCAAAATTTGAGTTTCAATTAGGTACAATCTTGTAGCTTTTTAGGGTGCATTACAAATGAGAGTTACTCACTTCGCCCTATTATTGCATCAATACGTTTTTGGTATAAATCTTGGGCGGGTTTAATAATTTCATCAATAGCCATTTGTATAGTTTGGGGAACTTTTATTTTGAATTGATTTTCCAACCATTCAGTATATTCTGGAAGTGGAAAGGATTCATTGTCAGAAAGGTAGAACTCATATTGATTGGTATCGTAATTGGTTTCTATGTAAGGCTGTATATTCAAACCTATAAAACGCATAAAATCATCTAAATTTTTCGCTAAAACCAAAACTCCACCCTCGTCGCCAAAAACTACAACAGGCCATTCTTCTTGCACACTTTTATCATCAGGAATAAAAAAAGCATACAAGCTACCGCTGTGAGTTGCTTGGGCGAATAAAATAAAGCTATCTTTATGTAGCTCTAATTTTTCGGGGGGGAGTAAATATTGTAAGGTTTCCGTAAAATCGCTTGCAAGTTCAAAGCCTTCACACATAGGAGTAGTATCGCTAAAATACAACTCACAAAGAGCTTGAAATTTGGGAGAAACTTTTTCGTTGGGGAAAAGTTTCAAAATTTTTACGACTTCTGACATAAGCATTTAAGGTTAAAAATTTTTGACTCTTGCATTAGTTGTGCTACGAAAAAGATATAGCCTCGTTAAGGACGAATTTTTAGGTTTGACAAATGTAATTACTTTTTTTAATATTTATCTTTTTGGCTATCAAAATTTTGCAAAAGCTATTAGTTCTCAAAATTTGAATGTTCTTGGTGAAAAATCAGAAAATAAAATCTCCTGAATCTGAATGCTCCGTTGAGATTTGCTAAGTTATGCCAAATATTTACTTGGTAAGTTCTTGATATGAAAATAAACAATTGCAATTTTGCAAGAGTTTTTATTATATTGCTGAAAAATTAATTTTTGCCGATGAATACCTACCAAATGGATACCATTGTCAAGCAGTTTGCCAAATCTATTGATTTGACTTTCAATGCTTTTGACCTCAAAGAGAGTTATTCAGAAAAGAAAGAGTATGCCAAGTCTGATGTTCTCAAATTTATAGATGATTTGGCGGATAAGGCTCGCAAAATCAATCTGAATATCCTCAAAAACAATATTTACTCCCAAGATTTGGAAATGTTTATAGAGCAGGCTGAGTTTGCAATGCTCTTTTTTGTAGATAAAGGAGATGACCATACCGTTGAGCCTATTCTTGTGAAAAAGAATAAAAAAGGGCGTAGTGTTGTATATGATTTGAAAACAGGGCAAGAAACCTTTTGGGAAGATACAGGACTGAATGCTAAAAACCTGCTTGTCTATGAAAATCACCCTAATACCGATTTGAACGGGCAAATAATGGTTGTTACGTGCTTTCCGATGGAATATTTGGAAGATGACTATTACAAAAAAGGCATTAAACCTACGCCATTACAAAGAATGTTTCGCATTTTGCGAGCAGAGCGTAAAGATATTGCCTATATCTATGTGTATTCTATTGTGATTGGTTTGCTTTCGCTTACGCTTCCTTTGGGTATTCAGGCGATTATTACACTCATTTCGGCAGGGGCAGTGGTAAGCTCTACGGTGGTACTAATGGTAATTATCATTGCAGGGGTTATGATTACAGGGGGCTTGCAAATTATGCAAATGACAGTGGTGGAAATTTTACAACAGAGAATTTTCGCCAAAACAGCCTTTGAGTTTATCTATCGTCTTCCTCGTATGAGACCTGAAAAACTTTCAGAATACTATCCACCTGAACTAATGAACCGCTTTTTTGATATTCTTACTATCCAGAAAGGTATGCCCAAACTCTTGATAGATATTTTGGGGGCGATTATTCAGATACTAGCAGGTTTGCTACTTTTGGCATTTTATCACCCCTCTTTTTTGGCTTTTTCTATTGTAACCGTAGGAGTGCTTATTGCTACATTCTATTTTGCAGGACCCAAAGGCTTGGAGGCAAGTTTAATGGAGTCCAAATACAAGTATAAAATTGCCCATTGGCTTGAAGAAGTAGCCCGTACACTGGAATCTTTCCGCTTGGCAAGTACTTATAATTTGCCTATAGAAAAAATAGATAATTACGTAAATAACTATCTCTACTATCGTAAAAAACATTTCAAAGTGCTAATCGGGCATTTTTTGAGTATCACTATCTTCAAAATTGCCATTACCGCAGGGCTTTTGATTGTAGGTACGCTTTTGGTGGTAGATGGGCAAATCACTTTGGGGCAGTTTGTGGCTTCGGAGGTAGTGATTATCTTGGTGGTGGCATCAGTAGAAAAATTGGTGGTGAGTATGGACATTATTTATGACTTGCTCACTTCGGCTGAAAAAATTGGCAATGTTACAGATATTCCCCTTAGCAAAGAATATGGTATCAAGATTGATTTGAGCAAAGTAGAAGGGGGGCTTTCGCTTCATTTCAAAAACCTTTCGGTGCATTATGGTTTAAAATATTTGCTCAAAGATATTAACTTGGATATTCATTCTAATGACCGTGTGTGTATCGCAGGGGGCGATGGAGCGGGCAAAAGTAGTTTGGTAAAAATGATTTTAGGCAATTTTGATGAATTTGATGGAGTAGCTACGGTTTCCAATTGCTCTTTGCGTGATATTAACCTTTTTAGCTATCGTGCCGTAACAGAAGATAATTTTTCCGAAGATGAAATTTTTTCAGGTACTATCCTTGATAATGTTTCAATGGGGCGTAGCCAAGTGAAGTATCAAGATGTGGTTTGGGCTTTGGAAAATGTAGGTTTGTACGAAAAAATCAATGCCTTTCCCGAAGGTTTGCACACCGAACTTACCGCAGGAGGCAAAGAACTTTCTTCTGTAGAAAGAAGAAAACTCATTTTAGCTCGTTGCGTGGCGGCAAGACCCAAACTGCTTATTATCAATGACTTTTTGAAAGATTTTTCAGTAGTAGAGCGTAATAAAATCATTGAATTTTTGATGAATGAGGAAAATCCTTGGACACTCATAATGGTTTCCAACGATATTTCTATTTTGGCACGTATTCCCAAAATAATTTTCCTTAAAGACCGAACCATTCATCGCATTGGCGACTATCAGGAGCTACTTCAAGATGATGCCTTCCGTGAGCTAATTTCACAGCAAAACATAGCTTTGGATATTTTACGCAATGTAAAACCTCGCCGTACAGAAAGATAACCTAACCCAAAAATGAGGGCTTCAAGAAATGAAGCCCTCATTTGTAAATCTATGTTTCTACAAACCTTCTTTTTTCCCCTACTATCACACAAGGAAAACCAAAAAGGCAGTTTTCTTTAATTTTTTGAGCCACTATATCAGGTACCAACTCTTCCCAGCCTTCTTGATTGGTGCGTATCATTTCCAAAACTTTTTCGGAATAAATATGTAGCACCTCTTCATCATAATCAACAATATCGGTAATTTTTCCATTGATACGCAAGTATTCAATAAGCGGTTGTAGGGTAGGATTGACTTCCAGATTTTCAAAGGTTTGTGGTAAGCCATCTTTTAGATATGGATATACGTATACGTGCAAATCATTGATAAACAATCTGCTAAATGCTTCCAGCAAACCGCCTCGTAGGTTGGCGTAACGGCTGGGGTCGCAGAGCTGTTCAAGGATAAGCCTTCCGATTACAATAGCAATTTTCTTTTTGGTAAGTTGTGAGATATAAGAAATAAGTTTGGAATGTTCTTGAAAGTTGGAAATCATCACATTTTGCCCCAGTGTGCAAAGAATATCTACTCTATCCAAAAAATCTTGAATATCAATATCGCTGTTGCCTGTTTTGAGGTCTTGGAGGGTAAGTTCGGCTAAAACTACGGTTTTATCGTGTTCATCGGGGGGTAAATCTGTGAGAAACTGCCTTTTGGCTTTGCGAAACATATCCATATTGACGTGTGTAACGGGGCGAAAGCGTCCTCGCAATATCAGCACATTTTTTTTGTAGAGAGCTTCGGCGGGTTGTAGCATTTCGGCTTTGGGATTGAACATAGCTGCATCTGCCAAGCCAAATAGCACCAATTTGAGCGTAATAAGGCGGTTATCAATATTTTTGAAATCAGGACCATCAAAGCGTATCATATCAATTTCTATGCGTTCGCGTGAAAGATTATCCATTAGCGAAAGCACAAAGGCTTTGGGGTCTTGGTAATGAAAAAAGCAGGCATAAATAAGATTTACCCCCAAAATACCATAGGCTTGTTGTTGCAGAATGGCGTCTTTATCATTCATTCTAACGTGTATGACTACATCGTTGGGGGGGGATTGCGGTTTGAGCTGAAAGCGAACCCCCAGCCAGCCGTGTCCTTGTACGGTGCGTGTATAATTGATAGTAGTAACGGTATTGGCAAAAGCAAAAAATTTGGTGCTTTCTCCTCTTTTTTCGCCCAAACGTAATTCCAGAAGGCTAAATTCTTTGGCAAGCATTTTCATTAGGCGTGGTTCGCATACATACCTACCACTTTCCTCTTTGCCATAAATGGCATCACTGAAAGTCATATCATACGCCGAAGCCCCACCTGCTTTGAAAAAAACAGCGGCGGTTTCTTGCCCTGCACCTATTTCGGCAAATGAGCCATAAATACTTGTATCCAAGTTGATTTTCAGGGCTTTCTGCCTTGTACTGATGATTTTTTCGTCTTCCATAATTATTACTTGCGTTGTCTGTGGATTTTGGCTCAATTTAGGTAATATTTACAAAAAAGCCAAATATTTCTACATTTCTAAATCGCTTAACAGATTTTGTAATGGGGGTAGGAAATAAGAAGTAAGACTTTTTAGATGAAGTTGTACAAAATTGCCTGCTTTGATTCATAAATGCTACAAATTTTGGCATAATTTTTCATCATTTTTTTGCCTTAATTTGAAAATTGTTTATATTTTCCGAAAAATTGTACTAAAATGGAACGACACAAAAAAGCTCGTCAAAATCTTGCTATCAATACCTTACTATTTGCGGGGTTGAGCATTTTCTTTATCATCAATTTCATTACCAATATTGCTCAAAGTTGGAATAGCACTTGGGGGAAAATTACTACCTTTGGGAGTGTGGCAATTTATGTGGCGGTGGCAATTCCCGCAATTTTACAGGCTTGGAAAGGTTTTTCTGATTTAGATTATGGCAAAGCTATGAGCAAAGGCATTCTTTCTTGGGTAGTACCTGCGGGCTTGATAGTTGTGGATTTTATTTTTTAGCAAGAAAATAGCTTTACCCTACCACGCAACATTCAGACAAAGTTTTCGTTATATTGCCAAAAACTTTGCCTATGTTGCGTTATTATATTTCAACCTTTTTGATTTCGGCTTCACCAATGTTTGCACAAAAAATATCTTATCCGCAAACAGCAAAAGTTAATCAGATTGATGAATATTTTGGGGTAAAAGTAGCCGACCCTTACCGCTGGCTGGAAGTTTCGGATTCGGTGGCTGTGAGGGAATGGATAAAGGCTCAAAATACCCTAACTTTTGATTATCTTTCTCAAATTCCTTATCGTAGCCAAATCCGCAAGCGTTTGCAAGAAGTTTGGAACTATCCGAAAATGGGAGTGCCTGTGAGCTATGGCGATTTTGAAATTATCCAAAAAAATGATGGTCTGCAAAATCAGTTTGTCTTTTACCTCAAAAAAGGCAATCAGGAAGAATTGCTTTTAGACCCCAACACAATGTCGGCAGAAGGAATCGTTTCTATCAATTCTTGGTCGGTATCTGAAAACAAGCGTTATTTTGCGTATGCTTGGGCAAAAGGAGGCTCCGATTGGAATAGCATTGAAATACTTGATTTGCAAACCAAACAAAAACTTTCTGAAAAGCTGGATTGGGTAAAATTTTCGGGTATTGCTTGGTATAAAGATGGCTTTTTTTATAGCCGTTACGATGCACCCAAAGCAGGTAAAGAGTATGAAGCCAAAAACGAGTTTCACAAACTCTATTATCATAAAATAGGCACGCCCCAGAGCCAAGATGAACTTATTTTTGTGGATAGGAAAAATCCTTTGCAGAATGTTTCAGCTTCGGTAAGTGAAAAAAATGATTTGCTTTATGTGTTTCTGCCGAAAGGAACAGCAGGAACAGCCATTTTATACAAAAAACTTACTTCTTATGCCGATTTGAAGCCTCTCATAGCTCATCAGGAGGCAGAAAACCAGCTTATCACCACGTTGGATAACCACGCAATCATACGCACCAATTACCAAGCCTCCCGCTATCGTGTAGTAGCTATCCCTTTGGAAAATCCTGCCCCCGAACACTGGAAAACGCTCATTCCCGAAAGCGAAAATGTGCTTACCAGTGTGCGTTATATGGGAGGGTATTTTATTGCAACCTATATGCAAGATGCTAGCCATAGGGTTTGGCTTTTTGATAAAAATGGTAAGAAAACAAATGAAATAAAACTGCCTGCTTTGGGTACGGTAGCAGGTTTTACAGGAAAAGAGGAGGCAACTTTTACCTATTATACATTTAGCTCATTTTTACAGGGAGGCAATATCTATAAGTACGACTTTGCTACGCATACTTCTACTTTGTATTTTGCTCCTAAAATTCCTTTCAAAGCCGAAAATTATGAGACCAAAGAGGTTTTTTATCCAAGCAAAGACGGCAAGAAAGTACATTTGTTTATCACTTACAAAAAAGGTTTGAAACGCAACGGCAAAAATCCTACCTATTTGTATGGATATGGAGGGTTTAATATTAGCATCAATCCGAGTTTTGATGTGCGTCTGATACCTTTTCTGGAAGCAGGTGGCGTGTATGCAGTGGCTAATTTGCGAGGTGGAAGCGAATATGGAGAAGAATGGCATTTGGACGGAGCCAGACTGAAAAAGCAAAATGTTTTTGATGATTTTATTGCCGCCGCCGAGTTTCTTATCCGTGAAAAATATACCTCTGCCGAAAAATTAGCTATTTCGGGGCGTAGCAATGGAGGTTTGCTTGTGGGGGCGTGTATGGTACAGCGTCCTGAACTCTTTGCGGTGGCTTTACCCGGTGTAGGGGTGATGGATATGCTTCGTTTTCATAAATTTACCATAGGTTGGGCTTGGGTGCCTGAATACGGCTCGGCAGAGCAGAGCAAGGAGGATTTTCAGAATCTTTACAAATATTCGCCTTTACACAACATCAAACCCGCTTCGTATCCTGCAACGCTTGTTTATACCGCTGATAAAGATGATAGAGTAGTGCCTGCTCATTCGTTTAAGTTTATTGCTACTTTACAAGAAAATCAAAAAGGTTCAAAACCTACACTCATACGCATAGATGTAGATGCAGGACACGGAGCAGGAAAACCTATTAGTAAGCAAATTGATGAATGGGCAGATATTTGGGCTTTTACGCTATGGAACTTAGGAATAAAAAAAATGTAGGGGGAAATTTCCCCCTTTTTTTGCAAATAGTGGCAGAAAATTATCCGCGAGTATCTTGCTTTTCAGTTTTGTTTTCTTGCTTCAAATACGTAGGGCAAGTGTAACGGCGAGTGCAAGCAGAAGTAGCTACTAAAGCTACTATTGCTGTAAAAGCTAACAAGAACTTCAATTTTTTCATATTTTTTGCTATTTGAGTGCTAAATTAAACAAAAATTTTCAAAAATCAAGCCAAAGCCAAAGTTTTTTCACGATATTTTACTTCAAGCTCGTGAATTTCAATAAGTGGCTTCAAAAACTCTTCCAAATCATATACACACATTTGGCTGGCGGCATCGCAAAGGGCTTTGGCGGGTTCGGGGTGTGTTTCTATAAATACGCCATCAACCCCTGCCGCTACGCCAGCTCGGGCAATGGTTGGTAAAAACTCTCTTGCTCCGCCTTTGGGGTCGGCACTGGGTATGCCATATTTGCGAATAGAGTGAGTAATATCAAATACCACAGGAAATCCAATTTGATTGAGATGATAAAAACTGCGAGGATCTACTACCAAGTCATTGTAGCCAAATGTATAACCTCTTTCAGTGAGAATAATTTGGTCATTGCCGCTATCAATAGCTTTTTGGGCAGGTTTTGCCATATTTTCGGGAGCAAGGAACTGCCCGTGTTTGATATTGATGACTTTTTGAGTTTTGGCGATCGCTACAATCAAATCGGTTTGCATACACAAATAGGCAGGTATTTGCAAAACATCAAGTACTTCTGCCGCCATTGGTACTTGCTCGGGATAATGCACATCAGAAAGCAATGGAAACCCAAATTCTTTTTTGATTTTGGCGAGCATTTCAAGTCCTTTTTCAATACGAGGACCGATATAATATTTCAGGGAACTGCGGTTATCCTTTTGATAAGAGGACTTAAATATTACAGGAATATGAAGCCTTTCGGAAATTTCTTTTAACATTTCGGCAGTTTTCATCATTGTCAGTTCGTCCTCAATTACGCAAGGTCCTGAAATGAGGAACAATTTTTCGCTACCACAAGCGATATTACCTACTTTTACAATTTTTTTTTGCATATTAAGCCAAGATAAATTTTTTACTTTTTTGTGGCAATTTCTTGCTTTTTACAAAAAAATCCAAAAGATTTGCGACAGATTTTTGAAAAAAAATATTTTTTTGTTTTGATTTTTTATTCTTTTGTGCAACTTTGCACCAAGAAGTTTAGCAAAATTTAAACCTTAAATGTAGTAACAAATGTTAAACCTTATGAAAAAGACCAAACTACTTTCTTTCTTGCTCGCTTGTTTGGTAGTGGGCAACCTGCAAGCTCAGGATAAATGGAGTATAGGCTTCCATTATTCTGCAATGGACTTTATCCTTCCTTACGCCCAAGAGAAAAAACCTTTTGAAACTAAAAACTGGAATGAGGGTGTAGGGGTTACTGTTGGCTATCGCATTAAGCCTTTGTTTGGTTTAACAGCCAATTACACTTTGAGCCGTATTGATAAAATCGTTGAAAATACCGTAGGGGGTACAGGCGACCTTTCCAATTTCTTGACTTTGAATGCTCAAGTGCATCCACTTGGTAACAAAGAAGGCTTCTGGTTTGACCCTCACGTATTTGTAGGTGGTGGTTTGCACAGAATTGCTGATATGAGCTATGGAACAGTAGGTGGTGGTTTAGGCTTGAATTTCTGGTTCAACGAAAGTGTAGCTCTTACACTAAGAACTGCATACAATGGTATGCCTCTTGCTCCCAAAGAAAATGAGTTTGGTGGCGTTGGTCCCAGAGCATACTGGATGCACAATGGTGGTTTGACTTTCAAGCTTGGTAAAGCCAAAGATACTGACAATGATGGAATTCCCGATAGAAAAGACAAGTGTCCTACTGAAGCTGGAAAAAAAGAATTGGGTGGCTGTCCTGATAGAGATAACGACGGCATTACTGATGGAGAGGATGCTTGTCCTGATGAAGCGGGTACTGCCGAATTCAAAGGCTGTCCTGATAGAGATGGTGATAAAATCATTGACAAAGAAGATAAATGTCCTGATACGCCCGGTTTAGCTCAATTCCAAGGCTGTCCTGATACTGACGGCGACGGCATTGCTGACCCTGACGATGCTTGTCCTACTGAAGCGGGAAAACCTGAATTGCAAGGTTGCCCTGATAGAGATAACGACGGCATTGCTGATAAAAACGACCGTTGCCCTGACCAAGCTGGTTTAGCTCAATTCCAAGGCTGTCCTGATAGAGATGGTGATGGTATCGCTGACCCTGACGATGCTTGTCCTGATGTTCCTGGTGTACCTGAAGAAAAAGGTTGTCCTAAAAAGAAAATTGATGAGCAAGCTCTCTTGAATATTGCTAAACGTGTAAACTTCGCAACAGGCAAAGCTACTATCTTGAAGCAATCATTCCCTATTCTTGATAACTTGGTTGCTTTGTTGAATGAGTATAAAGATGCTAAAATTGTTGTAGAAGGACACACCGATAACGTAGGTAATAAAGCCGCTAATAAGAAACTTTCACAGCAACGTGCTGATGCTATCAATGCTTACGTTGTGAAGAAAGGAATTTCTGCAGACCGTATCCAAGCTATTGGTTATGGTGATGAAAGACCTGCTGACGGAAGCACTGATATTAAGGCTGGTAACAAAACCCCTCAACAACGTGCCGCCAACCGTCGTGTAGAAATTAAGAATATAGACTAATTTCTAAAAACTTTCCTAAAAGCCTCTTGAAAAAGAGGCTTTTTTTTATATCTTTAACCTCAAAATTTTGCTATTA
>FWPU01008917.1_pt1 | contig 11357 bp, 12 predicted proteins | sample 2228361 | NCBI WGS metagenome assembly FWPU01 (sample SAMEA103939777, study PRJEB20133) | metagenome | reverse complement strand
TTATTTTTTGAGTGATAGAATTAAGTAATTCAGGAGATTTTTCAATTTCGCTGATTTGTTTTTTTAGTTCCCAATTAATAACTTGGGCAATGGATGGGAAAAATTCATCAGTAATTTCAACAAACTTGAATTCTTCACGATTTAATAAAAGTAAGAATGATTTTGATCTTGCCCGCGATAGTATTTCCTTGATATAATTCATAATAAAAAATAGAAAAAAGGAGCAGCGTATACACGCTACTCCCTCTAACTTTTAATCTTCCAGACCAATAGCAAATTCACAATCTCCTGCAACTAATTTAAATCCTGAAGGGGATTCATCAGGATCTGCTTTTTGAATTTGTACAGTTGGTATATCAGGAAAGCAACAATGAACAGTAGTGCCATCGCATGGGCGGCCACTGCCAGTTCCGGTTGAACCCAATGCACCATTGTACCTTTCTACAAGAAATTCAAGGTCTGATTTTTTCATTCTCATGATTTCTGTAAGTGCCATAATTTTAAAATTTAAGGTTATGCTTACTCTTTTTTTAGGATTTTCAGCGTCCTCCCTTTTTATTATTTATAATGCTCAATATTTAACGTAATTTTTTCATTTATATTGTAATTGTATATGTATTGGCACTAATGGGGCGGAGATTTGCGAAGTTACGAAAAAAAATATGAGCGAAGCGAATTTTTTTTCGGAATTTTGCAAATCTCTTGTTGCACGCAGTGCCGAGCGTAGCGAAGGCACAAGAGCAAGAAGAGATGTAATCTCCGCCCCATTGCCCCGTAGTGCCGAGCGCAGCGAGGCATTGCGGGGCAACGCACAAATATACGTAATATATTCTTTTTTCGTATCTTTATGGCGGGAAAACTCCAAAAAATTCCAACATTATGCAACACAGCAGGAAACAAGCTATTTTGGAAGATTTTACGAAACTTATGAAAATTAAGCGCTATGCCCCCTCTTCCATTCGTTCTTACAAAAATGCCATATCCCTATTCTTAGATGCCTTCCCTGAAAAGTATCCGGAAAATATCTCCATTCGTGAAATTGAAAATTTTTTATACCGCAAAATCAAACAGGACAACATATCTGCATCTTATCAAAAAACTTTGGTGGGTGCCATTCAGTTTCTCTACAATAATATGTGGCGTAAAAATTTCCAACTGAAACATCTTTACCCCGATCGCAGAGAATACAAATTACCTGTTGTTTTATCCAAAGAAGAAGTTCAAAAAATTATCCGGTGCTGTAATAACATTAAACACAAAGCTATATTGGCCACTATTTACGGTGGAGGATTAAGATTATCAGATTGCTTACATCTTACTATCAAGGATATTGATTCACAAAGAATGCTCATAAAAATTACACAATCAAAGGGTAATAAAGACAGGCATGTCCCTTTATCAAAAAATCTGTTGCAATTGCTCAGAGATTATTGGAAGGTTTACAAGACAAAACATTATTTGTTTGAAGGGCAGAGTGGGGATAAATACTCATCAAGAAGTGTTCAGAATATTTTTAAAGATGCTTTGAAAAAATCAGGAATTCAGAAAAATGCCACAGTGCACTCATTGAGGCATTCTTATGCAACCCATCTGCTGGAAAGCGGTACGGATATACGCATTATTCAGGTATTACTAACTAAATAAAAAGTATAATCATATCATTGAATTTTATCATAAATTATCTCCTTTTTTTACCAAAGAATATTTTGAAAGTATAAAATAAAAAACCCGGCAAAGTGCCGGGCTTCTTTTTCGATCTTTCATTGAATCAGTTTATTGTACCAAAACAATTATTTTATTACCGTTGACCTCAACCACACCACCGTTTACGTCATATTGTGATTTTTTTCCGTGCACATCAGTAATTTCTATCTTTCCTTTTTTCAATGTGGAAATCAAAGGTGCGTGATTTTTCAACACTCCGAATGAACCTTCTTTACCCGGAAATGTTGCCGCAACGATTTCTCCGGAATATATTATCTCTTCGGGACTGATGATTTCAATGGTCATCATAATTATAATTCTTTTAACATTTTCTCTCCTGCCTCGATTACATCTTCAATAGTACCTTTAAGGTTAAAGGCAGCTTCAGGATATTTGTCCATTTCACCGTCCAAAATCATGTTGAATCCACGGATGGTATCTTTAATATCTACAAATACACCGGGAATTCCTGTAAATTGTTCGGCTACATGGAAGGGTTGTGACAAGAATCTTTGTACTCTTCTCGCTCTGTGTACAATCAATTTATCTTCTTCTGATAATTCATCCATACCAAGGATTGCAATAATATCCTGCAATTCCTTGTAACGTTGCAAGGTTTCTTTAACACGTTGCGCACAGCGGTAGTGTTCTTCACCCACTATTTCGGGAGTCAAGATTCTGGAAGTTGAATCAAGGGGGTCAACGGCAGGATAGATCCCCAACTCGGCTATTTTACGCGACAATACGGTGGTGGCATCCAGGTGGGCAAAAGTGGTGGCGGGAGCGGGGTCTGTCAAGTCATCTGCCGGCACATACACAGCTTGAACCGATGTAATTGACCCGTGTTTGGTTGAAGTGATTCTTTCTTGCATGGCACCCATCTCAGTGGCCAGGGTTGGTTGATAACCTACTGCCGAAGGCATACGGCCCAACAATGCCGACACCTCGGAACCGGCCTGGGTGAAACGGAAAATATTGTCAATAAAGAACAATATGTCACGTCCTTTGCCACTCCCTTCGCCATCACGATAGTACTCGGCAAGTGTCAATCCCGACAATGCAACCCTTGCACGTGCTCCGGGAGGTTCATTCATCTGTCCAAACACAAAGGTAGCTTTTGATTCTTTCAACTCATTCAGATCGACAGCCGTCAAATCCCATCCTCCTTTGTGCAATGATTCCATAAATTTTTCTCCATAACGGATGATGCCGGCTTCGATCATTTCTCTCAACAAGTCATTTCCTTCACGAGTTCTTTCACCTACCCCGGCAAATACAGACAATCCACCGTGACCTTTGGCAATATTATTAATCAACTCCTGTATCAAAACGGTTTTACCTACACCGGCACCTCCAAATAATCCGATTTTACCTCCTTTGGCATATGGCTCAATCAAATCAATTACTTTTATACCGGTATAAAGTACTTCGGTGGAGGTGGAAAGATCTTCAAATTTCGGAGCCTCGCGGTGAATAGGCAAACCTTTGGATTTATCTATGTGTTTGATTCCGTCGATATCATCTCCCACCACATTAAACACACGCCCACGTATCTGATCTCCTATCGGCATTTTGATGGGCGAACCGGTAGCCACTACCTCCATTCCGCGTGTAAGACCATCGGTCGAATCCATGGAGATTGTTCTTACGGTGTCTTCTCCTATGTGTTGTTGACATTCCAACACCAAGCGTGTTCCGTCTTGTTTGGTAATTTCCAAAGCATCCAAAATATTGGGCAATTGATGATCGCCGGCAACATCAAAGCGAACATCGACGACCGGCCCGATTACTTGTACTACTTTTCCTATAAGTTGAGACATAGAATTTTGTTTTTTAATTTGGCTGCGAAATTAGGGAATAATTTTGAAAATTTTAATCTTTATTTCATTAAATCACCCCTAAATGATTGTTTTGCTTTTTCTTTTAAACGGACAGGCACTCTCATGATGAATCTCCAATTCTCTTGAAGTAGTTTTGAAAAATAAGAAAAACCGGATGAACCGGTTTTTCTATAGTAGTTATTAAGATACCCGACGATTGTATTTGCCCGGATTATAATTCTTTGCTTCTTTCAAGCACTTCGTCAATCATGCCATATTCTTTGGCTTCTGCTGCCGTCATCCAATAATCACGGTCACTGTCTTTTTCTATTTTTTCATATGGTTGACCTGAATGCAACGAGATAATTTCATATAGTTCTTTTTTCAATTTTAAAATTTCTCGTGCCGTAATTTCAATATCGGACGCTTGTCCTTCAGCCCCTCCCAAAGGTTGGTGAATCATAATACGCGAATGTTTCAAGGCACTACGTTTGCCTTTTTTTCCGGCACACATCAACACGGCAGCCATTGAAGCAGCAATACCCGTGCAAATGGTGGCTACATGTGGTTGAATATAAAGCATGGTGTCGTATATACCTAAACCGGCATATACTGACCCTCCGGGGGAATTGATGTAAATTTGAATGTCCTTCTTGGGATCCACTGATTCTAAAAACAACAATTGCGCTTCCACAATATTGGCTACATAGTCATTGATCGGAACACCCAAAAAGATAATTCTGTCCATCATCAAACGGGAAAATACATCCATAGAAGCCACATTAAGCTGACGCTCTTCAATAATCGTTGGCGAGATGTAATCGTTATGCACTTTCATATAATCGTCCAACACTGTTGAACTGATTCCACGATGACGAACCGCATATTTTCTAAATTCATTTGCAGGAAACATACTTTTAAATTTTTTGCCAAAAATAACAATATTGGATTTGAATACAAGAAAATTGATTTTTTTTAATGATAACACATAAAGAAAAATCATCAATACACGGCAGCATTCCTGTCTGCCATAAATTCCATGTGATAGTTTATTTATAAATTTCTAAGATTAAAAAAACAGCACTTTATTTTGCATTTTTAAGAAAATATCCTATTGTCAATCTCAATAAAATTCAAAAAAATACGTTTTTTTGCAACTAAATTATAAACATATGTTTTCAATTTTAAACGGTGTCATTGGTCCAAATCAAATTTTAATCATCATTTTGATCATTGTATTGTTGTTTGGAGCAAAACGTATTCCTGAACTGATGAAAGGAATCGGCAAAGGCATCAAAGATTTTAAAGATGCCGCCAGTGGCAAAGATGAAGAGAATAGTTCATCAAAAGATAATACCGAAAAATAATTCCGGTATGCACTCAAAAGGTTTTTTAAGAAACAAGGATTTAATTCATAAACAATCGGTAAAAAAAACCGTCGAAAATTTCCTTAGTGTTATTCATCAAAAAAACCCCACGATCAATGCTTTTATAGAAGTATTTGAGGAAGAGGCATTGGCACGATCCGAAGAAATCGATAGAAAAATAAGCAACGGGACTGCCGGGAAATTGGCCGGTTTGGTTATTGCCATTAAGGACAATATTTGCTATAAGGACCACAAAGTTTCGGCTTCTTCGAAAATGCTCGAAAATTTCGAATCACTTTTTTCTGCCACGGTTGTAGAGCGATTATTAAATGAAGACGCCATTATTATTGGTCGTACCGGATGTGATGAATTTGCCATGGGCAGTTCATCTGAAACTTCTTATTATGGGAAAATACGCAACCCGTTAAACCCTGACAAAACTCCGGGAGGATCGTCCGGAGGAAGTGCTGCGGCCGTAGCTGCCGGTATGTGTCATGCTTCCTTGGGGAGTGATACGGGAGGTTCCATTCGCCAACCCGCTTCTTTTTGTGGTTTAGTTGGTGTCAAACCCACTTATGGCCGTGTTTCCCGTTGGGGCTTGATTGCTTACGCCTCTTCGTTTGACCAAATTGGCCCGATTTGTCATTCTATTGATGACGCCGCTTTGATACTGGAGACAATAAGTGGTCCGGATGACTTTGATGCTACTGTTTCTAACAGAGCCGTCGGCAATTTTATGCCCGGCGATAATACGCCCGCAAAAAAACTATTGTGGATTCCTCAATTGCTCGAACTGGATGCTTTAAATGAAGAAGTAAAACAAAATTATTTAAACGTAATTGATGCCTGGAAAAGCAGTGGGGGAATTGTTGAAGAAGTGAATTTTGAATGGTTTGATTATTTGGTACCCGCATATTATATTTTAACTACAGCCGAAGCTTCGTCCAACTTGGCAAGATACGACGGCATTCATTTCGGATACCGATCCCCAAATGCGGGCAATCTTAACGAAACATACGTCAAAAGCCGTTCTGAGGGATTTGGCTTTGAAGTGAAAAGGCGCATATTGTTGGGCACATTCGTACTGAGTGCAGGTTATTATGATGCTTATTATGCCCGCGCCCAAAAAGCCCGGAGGATGTTTAAAGAAAAACTTGACGGCTATCTGGGCACTGATAATATTCTTGTGCTCCCTACCACACCACACGGAGCTTTTGATCTCGACTCCATTCAAGACCCAATACAAATGTATCTGGAAGATATTTTCACAGTATTGGCCAATCTTACCGGGCATCCGGCCATGTCGGTGCCTTCCGGTAAAAATCAAGAAAACATGCCTTTTGGAATCCAATTGATTGGTCCCGCTTTTCATGAAGGCATGTTGTTTGCTACGGCTCAACTTCTTTACAAATCCATGCATCGGGAAGCATGAAACAATGGTTTAACATATTGGTTTTTCTGGCAAGTATTTCTATTTTTACTCAAAGCAAAGGAGAATCCAAAAGCGATACATTAAAATTCAAAACCGATTTTGCAAAGTTGGCCATGATTGATAGTGTATATTCGGTATTTTTGGCCGACAATAATTACAATACCTTCCGTTATTCCTTTAAATCCGGTGATGATGTCAAACGCATGCCCGAGGAGAACCTAATACGCTGTTTTATCGACCAACTCAACGAAAGAAGTCCATTTCAATTTTCCTACAATTCTTTAATCTACGAATATATTGAATATTATGCCATAAAAAAGAAATCATTGACCGAAAAAATGCTTGCTTATGCTCCAATGTATTTCCCGGTCTTTGAGAGGTTTTTGATGCAATACAAAGTACCCCTCGAATTTAAATACCTTCCGATTGTCGAATCTGCCATGAATCCCAGAGCTGTCTCCCCCGCTTATGCTGTCGGTTTATGGCAATTTATTTATGGCACCGGTAAGTTATACGGTTTAAATGCAAATTCATATTGGGACGACAAAAGCGATACCTATAAAGCATCTGAAGCCGCTGCAAAACACTTAAGGGATTTATATAAAGTTTTCAATGATTGGACATTGGCTTTGGCTGCCTATAATTGTGGCGCCGGCAACGTGCAAAAAGCCATACGCAGATCGGGAGGTAAAACACATTTTTGGGAAATCATGCCATACCTGCCTCGCGAAACAAGAAACTATGTGCCCGCTTTTATAGCAGTTAGCTACATTATGGAACATTATGAAGATTTTAATTTGTATCCCGGGCAATACCCGGTTTTACATGCTTTAATGATAGATACCCTTCATACAAACGGTGGGTTCACTTTAAACGATCTTGCCGAAAAACTGGATGTTCCATCACAATTGATTTATGCGCTTAATCCACATTTTAAAAGAGGGGTAGTTCCTAAAGACCATCAGATGAAAAATATTTACCTGCCTGTATTTCAAGTTGGAGAATTCACTTTAAACAAAGATTCTCTTGAACAACTTATGCCAAAAGTCACCATTGCAGAATCTCATATTCCTGCCAATAAAGGATATCATATCGTCAGAAGTGGAGAAAATTTAGGTTTAATTGCCAAAAGATACCGGGTCTCGGTGAGACAATTGCAACAATGGAACAAATTAAGAGGTACCACGATTTATGCCGGTCAAAAACTCAAAGTAAGCCCTTGATTGACTATTCGTTGATTTTATAAAAGCATCCTTTGTTGGTTTTTCTTTTTATCGAGGACTTGATGATCAATTCTGCCACATTGATAAGATTTCTCAATTCACATAATTGAGGCGACAATATTGTTTTTTTATACAACTCTTCGGTTTCTCTTTTCAATAGTTTCACTCTGCTTGCAGCTCTTTTTAACCTCACATTCGACCTGACAATCCCCACATAATTGTTCATCAACAATTGAAGTTCTTTTCTCGAGAATGAAATCAACACGTGTTCTTTTGGATGAGTAGTACCCTCGCTGTTCCAAGCAGGTATTTTCAATTTATATGGTTTTTCTTTCTTAAACCTTTGAGAAACATCAAGATATGCTTGATGCGAAAACACCAATGCTTCGAGCAAGGAATTTGACGCCAGACGATTGGCGCCGTGTAATCCCGTGTAGGCACATTCTCCCGAAGCATACAACCTTTCTATGGAGGTTCGTGCATTTTTATCAACTACCACTCCTCCGCACATATAATGCGCTGCAGGTATCACAGGTATCAAATCTTTTGCGGGATCTATTCCAAGGGATTTACATTTTTTCAATATATTCGGAAACTCTCTTTTAAATTGATCCGAAGGGATATGACGGCAATCCAAATATACATGTTCGACTCCATGTTTTTTCATTTCTTGATCGATGGCCTGTGCCACAATGTCTCTTGAGGCAAGTTCTCCTCTTTTGTCATAATTAAACATAAACCTTTCTCCTTTGCCATTGAGCAGATAAGCTCCTGCCCCCCTCACTGCTTCAGATATTAAAAAAGCAGGAGATTCGCCGGGATTATATAATGCTGTGGGATGAAATTGAATAAATTCCATGTTTTTGATTGAAGCCCCTGCCCTGTATGCCATGGCAAGTCCGTCTCCTGTGGCAATGGTAGGATTGGTCGTTGTGGCATACACTTGACCACATCCACCCGATGCCAACAGTGTATATTGCGATTGAATGGTCACCACACTCCCATTTCTGCAATCCAATGCATACACCCCAAACACTGTGGTATGCCCGGGCAGTCCTTTTTCATTTTTCAAATGGTGTTGTGTTATTAGTTCCAACACAAAAAAATGATTGTAAATCCGGATATTGTTGTGCTTTTTTACTTGATTGATAAGTGTACGTTCCATCTCAAAGCCCGTCATATCCTTGTGATGCACGATTCTTTTACTGCTGTGGCCTCCTTCTCTTCCCAAATGCAGACGGTTATCTTCCGTTTTGTCAAAATTAGCTCCCCAACTTATCAACTCTTGTAATCTATCAGGAGCTTCTTTCACCACCATTTCCACAATTTCCTTGTTGCATAATCCATCCCCGGCCCTTAAGGTGTCCTCGATATGTTTCTCAAAACTGTCAGTAATCCTGTCTATCACCACCGCTATTCCGCCCTGTGCATATTTGGTATTGGATTCATCTTCATCCGACTTGGTCAAAACCAAAATCTCTTTCTCGGGGAATTTTTCCGCCATTTTTATTGCAAAAGATAGTCCCGCTATCCCGGAACCTATCACCAGAACGTCAGTTTCTATCATGAAGCCGATATTTCAAGCATTCTTTTTAAAGGTTTCAAGGCCTTTTGACGGATTGTTTCGTCCAGTATTATTTCAGGTTGTTCTTTTTCCAGACAAAGATAAAGTTTCTCCAACGTGTTCATCTTCATATAAAAACACTCGCTGCAAGCACAAGTGTTGTCTTCAACTGCAGGAGCAGGAATAAGTTTTTTGCCCGGCACTTCTTTTTGCATTTGATGGAGAATTCCGGCCTCGGTGGCTATAATAAATTCTTCTGCCTCTGTTTCTTTTACATACTTCAACATGGCCGAAGTAGATCCTATAAAATGGGCAAGCTTCAGTACAGGTTTCTCCGACTCGGGATGTGCAACAATTTTAGCTTCGGGATGTTCTTTAATCAATGTCATCATTTTTTCCAACGAAAATGCCTCGTGTACCATACATGCCCCTTCCCACAGCACCATATCCCTGCCTGTTTCCTCAATCAAATATCGCCCAAGGTTTTTGTCCGGGGCAAATATAATGGGCTGATTTTCTGGAATCGATTGAATAATCTTTTTGGCATTCGACGAAGTGCAAATGATGTCGCTCATGGCCTTTATCTCAGCACTACAATTGATGTATGTAACCACCACGTGGTCAGGATATCTTTCCAAAAACGCCCCAAAGGCATCAGGCGGACAAGAATCTGCCAGCGAACAACCTGCATTGACATCGGGCAACAAAACCTTTCTCGTCGGATTCAAGATTTTGGCTGTTTCGGCCATGAAATGCACGCCGGCAAACACAATGATATCTGCATCGGTTTCTGCTGCCTTCTGCGACAAACCCAAACTGTCTCCCACATAATCGGCCAAATCCTGTATATCCGGTTCTTGATAATAATGCGCCAAAATCACCGCATTCTTTTCTTTCTTCAGTTGCAGGATTTTTTCTTTTAATTCTTCTTTCGACAAAAGAAGTGTTGTATTCATAAATGTTTTTTGATCAACGATTCTTCAATTTCTACTTCACATTGAAACACCTCACAGAAATGCTTTAAAATAGAAGCTTTCACCTCTTCCAACGGAATCTTTTTTCCTAATTCTTTTTCCATCGAGGTTACCTGTTTATTGGTAATTCCACAAGGCACGATATAATTGAAATACTTCAAATCCGTATTGACATTCAGCGCAAATCCGTGCATTGTCAACCAACGGCTGCATCGCACACCCATGGCACATATTTTTCTAGATTTTTGTGGATTATCCACATCCAACCACACTCCGGTATATCCCGCATAGCGCTCTGCCTCGATACCAAAATCCCGCAATGTCAAAATGATCACCTCTTCCAACTCACGCAAATACCTGTGAATGTCGGTATAAAATTGTTCCAAATCCAATATAGGATATCCTACGATCTGCCCCGGACCATGAAAAGTAATGTCCCCACCACGGTTGATAGGATAAAATTCAATGCCAAGGTTTTTCAACTGATCCGGTTGCAACAAAAGATGATGTAACTTGCCGTTTTTGCCCAATGTCACCACCGGCGGATGCTCGCAAAACAAAAAATAATGCGGGACCGGTTTATCCGTATTGTTATGCCTGTTTTCAAGTTTGATTTTCATCGACGCATCAAACAACCGTTCCTGATAATCCCATGCCTCGGCATATCGAATCAAACCCAAATCGCGGCATAGCACAATATTTTTACTTTTTTCCTGCATATTCATTGCAAATTTAAACCTTTTATACTTTCACTTCCTACTATTTTAACTTTAAAAAATCAAAAATCCCTTATATTGATCCGAATCAATTTACTTCAAAAACTTGTCGAAGGTATCATCTCGATAGATCCCTCTCATTCATTGTTTTGCTATATCCACATCGTTTTTGGTCAAAAGAACAGAGCTCGTATTGGCAATACATGCTTTTCGAGAATAAAAACTGTGGTTAATATTTCTTATTGGATAATGGCGGCTTAACGGCGGTTCGCTCATAGTCCGCGGTGGGCGGCCAAACGCCCGGCATCATCGCCCGGCGATCCTCCTGCCGTCGGCTGCCGGTCTCAGTGCCGGGCGGGCCGCCCCCCTTGCGGGCTATCCGCTCACCGCCTGCCGCAATACGCATCTCTATGGCCATGCCGTTTTGCGTGGGTTTTTTCATCAAAAAGCGGTTTTCTTTGATTACGCCAAGGCGTTTCTCTCCATACATCGGAAGCTCTGTCAAAAATAAGGAATCTTTCGCAATTCTGTATACTGCCATTACTTTTCCTTGCAGG
>FWPU01012370.1_pt1 | contig 11358 bp, 9 predicted proteins | sample 2228361 | NCBI WGS metagenome assembly FWPU01 (sample SAMEA103939777, study PRJEB20133) | metagenome | reverse complement strand
AGCCGCCACCGTCGATTGTTTCCCAACCCGCGACCACCCGCGACGCCTGTTTCCCAAGCCGCCACCGTCGATTCTCTTCCGAGCCGCGACCACCCGCGACGCCTGTTTCCCAAGCCGCCACCGTCGATTCTCTTCCGAGCCGCGACCGTCAGGGAGCGGCCCCCTTCTGCAACCGGTCGTGCAGCCGGAACTCCAAGGGCCCCACAAACCCAACCGTATCCAAAACCCCCTCGCTGCCAAGGCCCCGGCGGACTTCGCACCCAACAAGATCCCCTGAAACCCTCTACGGGCGCCTGACCCGGTGGAAACCCCCCTGCACGCCCAAGCGCACTCTATCCCCCCGCATGGCCGGCATCCCCCGAGATCTCCACTCATACCCCCAATCAGTTGGGATAAAAAGTGCGTTCTGGCTTGCCCCCGGCTGGCCGGCCGGCAGAAAGACGGGAAAAAAGATCAGGGCCTGTGGGATGGCAGCAATTGGGCGGAATCGGCCTTTGCCGGGTTATCGATCCCCCTCCCCAATGGGCGGCATTGACACAACCCAATGAAAGGCAAGGATGTTAGATAGTTAGATACCTGGCCGCGGGCCACGCAGTCACTTAGTTCGGAAAAAGAAACGTGGCATCACTCAAGGGCCTTGGTTCCTTTGGAACCTGCGGGCACGGCACTGCGGGCATCGAGCCACCCTGGCGTGCCGCTGGGTTGCGGTATCACGCGCTCGGCTGGGCACTGAACCGGCAGTTCGGGTGCCGGGTGTGGAAAGTTAGCTTGGACGGGGGGTTCGGTTGCCCGAATGCAGACGGGACCATCTCTTACGGGGGCTGCACTTTCTGCAATATCCGCAGTTTCAGTCCCAGCCGGCGGGTCGCCTTGCGGCCCCTTGCCGAGCAACTGGCCGAGGGCATCGGCCGCCTCCGCAAGCGGTATCAGGCCCAGCGGTTTTTAGCCTACTTTCAGCCAGCTACGAACACGTATGGATCGGTGCGCAAGCTTCGCGCCTTGTATGAGGAGGCGTTGGCCCACCCGGAGGTTGTGGGTCTGGTGATCGGCACCCGGCCCGACTGCCTGCCCGACGAGGTGCTTGATCTCTTGGCCGAGTTGTCCGCCCGCACCTGGCTGCTGGTGGAGCTGGGGCTTCAGACCATCCACGATCGCACCCTGGCCTGGATGAACCGGGGGCACGACTACGCGGCGTTCGTCGAAGCGGTCGAGCGGAGCCAGCGGTGGGGTTTGCGCGTGGGTGCCCATGTGATATTGGGCCTGCCAAGCGAAAGCCGCCTCGACATGCTGGCCACCGCCCGGGAAGTTGCCCGGCTGGGGCTGCATTCCGTCAAACTGCACAATCTGTACGTGGCCCGGGAAACTCCTTTGGCCCAAATGTACGCCCGGGGCGAAGTCGCGCTTTTGGAGCTGGGGGAGTATGCCGCGGTGGCCGCCGACTTCCTGGAAGTTTTGCCGCCGGAGTGTGTCATCGATCGGCTGGGGGCCGATGCGCCGCCCGAGTTTCTGGTGGCGCCGGCTTGGTGTGGCGACAAACATGCGGCGCGTGCGGCGGTGGAGGCCGAGCTGGTCCGCCGTGATACGTGGCAGGGTCGGCGGTATGAAGGCCGGCTGGGGGCGGCCTCCAGCGTTGGGCCTGCCGGCCTCCCGGCCCCGTAGCCGCCGCACATGCGAGCCCACGGCACCGGGTGTATAATGCTGTGTATAATGCTATATGGAGAGTGCCGGAGTGGGCCGGATGGCCGCCGGCAGCGGTCTTGGCCGCCATCTCGGCTTCTGTCGGCCGCTGCGGGAGGAAAGTCCGGGCTCCGCAGGACACGGTGATGGGTAACGCCCACCGGCCGCAAGGCTAGGGAAAGTGCAACAGAAAGCAGACCGCCTCGCGGGCTTCCGCCCGCGCGGTAAGGGTGAAACGGTGAGGTAAGAGCTCACCAGCAGGCCGGGTGACCGGTCTGGCTAGGCAAACCCCACCGGGAGCAAGGTCAAGTAGGAAGCAGGCCGGCCTTGGCGAGCCCTTCGCCGGCGGCCGGCCGCGGGCTGGTCCGGCCCGCTATCGACTTCCGGGTAGACCGCTTGAGGCGCCGAGTAATCGGCGTCCTAGAGAAATGGCCATCGCCCGGCCAATCCTGGCTGGGAACAGAACCCGGCTTACAGGCCCGCTCCGGTGCCTCTTTCTTGTTGCCCGGTGCTTTGCCCTGCGGCTTATTGCGTCAGCCGCTGGACCAGGAAGTCCTCGAACGCCCCCAGGTCCTTCCACTCGATGGCGCAGTCGATGGGCTTTCCCTGGGGATCGGGCACGGTGAACCCTTTGTCGGTTACCACCAAGGGAATCCGCTCGATGCGGACCAGATCCGTCGAGATGGCCAGATACACCGCAACGGTGTCGAACAGCACCGAGCTGGCATCGACCTCGTCGGGGGCTTTGGGGTCCTGGGCCTTTCGCCAGATCCGGTAGTTCTCCATCAGGGCCTGGACCAGGGGGTCTTTGCACTGGGCCACCTTGCGATACTTCTCTCCCTTGAGCCGCACCAGGCCACAGGTGTCCAGGGGCGTGATGGTCATGGGCCAGGCCGCCGTAAATGCCTTGCGGCAGGCGGCCGGGTTGGCCACCACGTTCCACTCCGCATCGGGCTTGGACCTTCCGCCATACCCTTTGCGCACGCTGCCGTGCATGCCGATGAACCGGGCGCGGGTGGCGATCTTCGGCTCGCGCTCCAGCGCGGCCTGGATGTTGGGCACCGGCCCGATGCAGATAAGGGTGATGGGTTCCGGCGAATCGAGGATGGTGCGGATGATGGCCCCGACGCCGTCGCGGTGCACCTTGCCGCGGTACCGCGAAAGGTCATACTCCTTGACCCACGCGGCCTGCCGGCCCCCACCGCTCTTCTGCCGCAAGCCTATGCCCACCGGGATCTCCGTGCGCTTGGCCACCTCCAACAACCGGGCGATGATTTTGGCCCGGTACTCGGTATCGCCCGAATCGGACACCACCAGCTTGGGCTCCAGTTCGGGCGATTTCAAAAGCAGGGTCAACGCCCAGGTATCGTCGATGTCGTCGCCGATATCGGTATCGAGGATGACCGGCGTCTTGCGCTGCGGTCGGGCGGCGCCGGCCGAGGCGCTTGCCGCGCTCGCCGTTTCGATCACCGTCACCTCCATGGCGTCGCGGCGCGCCCAAGGCAGGTTCACCTCGAACGATTCGGTGCGGCTGCGGTACTTGCTCCGCACCCGCTTGAGGTAGTCGCCCATGGCCCCGGCCCCCAGGCCGACATTATCGGCCACCACCACGGCTCCAGGCCGAAGCTTCGGCTCCAGCGCCACGAACACCGGATAGTAGTTCTCGTAACCGCAATCCAGCAGCACGAAATCCACAGGGCCGGCCAGCTCCCTGGCCACCACTCGGGCGTCCCCCACCCGAACGGTTACATACTCCGCAACGCCCGCCCGATGGAAGTTCCGCTGGGCCTCCTGGGCCCGCTGCGGGTCGATCTCGATGGTAATCAGTTTGCCCCGCCCCATCTGCTTGAGTTCCCTGGCGATCCATAGCCCCGAGTAGCCGATGGCGGTGCCGCACTCGACCACCACTTCGGGTTTTTTCTGGCGGACCAACTCGGCCAGGCGCGTGGCCTTTTCCGGCCCCAGCATGAATACCGGGCGACGGCGGCACTCCTTGTCCAATTCGTCGATGATCGCCTGAATCGGATCGCTACCCGAACCCGCGCCAGGCTGATCGGCGCCATAGCCGCCGGCCATGTGCAACACCGCCATCCCCGCCGCCAACACAACCACTGCTAACGCTCTGCTCATAATCGACCCTCCAATTGCGCCCCGCGCAACTGCCCCAAGCAATGTAACCGGCGGCTCCGCCGTTTTGCAAGCCGATCGGTGGCCTGGCCGGGGGTGGACACCACCCCGTGGCGCTCCGTCTGGCAGAGCGCAAAAGGGCAGGCCGGTCGGCCAACCGCGCACGGCTCGCCGGGGTACGTTTTTGACGGGGCTTTCGGCCACCGCTAGAATTGAAGTTGGACATAACCTTGGCGATTTGGGGAGCCCTCCTTGTGAAACGCCATGCCGTGGATGCTGCCGGGGCCCGGGAACTCGGCGCGCTGCCCAGTGCCATTTTCGTTCATGAGGGGTCGGGCCGGCCCATGGCGCTCTACGAGCCGGAGCAGACGGTACTTCCCGGCCGGGAGGGTCGGCCGCCCACCGCCGAACCAGATACCGCCCTGTGCCAGCGCTGCGATCGCCTCCTGGCCACGATCCTGGCAGAATTGGGCTGCACCACAGCCGAAGAAGTGCTTAATCTGGGCGAAGCTGTCAAAATCTGCGGGCCGGGGGGCGAGGTGCTGGGCTATCTTTCGCCCGTCGGCCCGCCGCAGCCCCCCGACCAAGCTCGGCGCCTGGCCCTTCTGGCGGCCGAGCAACTGGAACGCCGACGGCGCGAACTCCGCGATCGGCCTCTCGGCGAAATCTTGACACAAAAAGAAGGCCAGCCGTAGGGAGCAGGGAGCACGGAGCAGGGAGCACGGAGCAGGGAGCAGGGAGCAGGGAGCACGGCGTGATCCCGGAGGGATCACGGCAATTAGCCGGAGGTCAGCTTGGCTGACCTCCGGGGAGCAGCGCCACCTCCGGACCAACGGCCCTGCGCCACCCGCCGGTGATCCCGAAGGGATCACGGCAATTAGCCGGAACTCAGAGCATTGCAACCGCCGGGGGGCGGTCTGCCTGCCGGGTCCCCCCTTCTCGGCCGCACCGCCATGCCTGCCGAAAAAGCCGACGCCATCGTACTACGAACCGTCGAGTTCAGCGAGACAAGCCTGGTGGTAACCCTGTTTTCCAGGGAATTCGGCAAGCTGCGGGGACTGGCCAAAGGGGGAAGGCGGCTTAAAGGCCCTTTCGAGTCTGCTCTTGACCTTTTGGCTCGTGTTCGCGTAGTCTTCATCCGCAAATCGCCCGACACGCTGAACCTGTTGACCGAGGCCAAGCTGGTGCGGCGATTTCGTATCCCTGGCCGGGAACTCTCGGCCTTGTATGCCGCCTACTACGTCGCCGAGCTTTTGGGCGAACTGACCGACGACGACGACCCGCATCCCGAACTGTTCGACCTGGCCGAGGAGACCCTGGTGGCCCTTTCCGCCGGAGAGCCTGTGCTGCGACGCCTGTTGCGGTTCGAGTTGGGGGCGCTTCGGATCCTCGGCCATTTGCCTTCGCTGGATCGCTGTGCGGACTGCGGGGGGGATGTTTCGGCCACGGGGCCCACGGCCTTCGCCTTGCTGGATGGCGGTGTCGTGTGTACCGAATGCCGAGCGGGCAAATCGCAAGTCGTCAGCCTCAGCGGCGGCAGCGTCCGGCTGATGGCGGCACTGGCCGACCCGACCAACCGCCTTTGGCAGCGGGTGGCGTTGCACCCCCAGTCTCGAGCGGAACTCCGCCGGGTGTTGCATCAATACGTGGCCCATCTGCTGGGGCACCGGCCCCGAATGCACCCGTACCTGACCCATCTGACCAGTTAAACGGCGTTGGCGAGGGCAAGGATGTCCGGCACCGGAGAGCGATCCTGGGTGGTGCTGACGGCAGCCCTTCTGGCAGGGCTGGCCGGGGCCTGCCGCACGGCGCCGCTTGCATTCCAAGGGTCGGCTAGAAACGCGAGCGAGGCAGCCCCGGCACAGGCCGACGCCAGCGGCGGCTACCGCCCGGAGGCAGCCCCGGGTGCGGCCCCTACGCCACCACCCGACCAGCAGGCCGGGGCCCTGCCGCAGGACCTGCGCTTGGCCGAGCAGGCCGCTGCCCGCTTCGAGGTGGCCCCTGGGGTCCGCAGCACCTCGGCCAGGGAGTCGGCCGAGGGCCCGCCGGCCGGTTCCCAGGAAACGGTGGTGACGCCGGCCCTCATCGCAGCCTCCAAAGCCGCCAAGCCCCAGGAAAACGAGGACGAAAAGACGTTTCTCGATGCACTGGCCCCTTCCCGGGTGTACGAGCAACTCAAGGCCCTGGCCGGCTACGGCCCAGACGAAAACGTCGCCAGGCAGGCCTACCGCCAGGGCCAGCAGCTTTTCGATGCGCGGCAGTACGACGAGGCGGCCAAGCGGTTCGCCACCGCTGCCGCACGCTGGCCCAACTCTCCGCTGGAGGAAGACGCCCTGTTCATGCTGGCAGAGTGCTATTTCTTTGCGGACCGCTACCCCCAGGCCGAAGAGACATACGAAAAGCTGCTCAAAAAATACCAGTACTCCCGGTACGTCGATAAGGCGGTGGCCCGGCAGTTTGCCATCGGACGGTATTGGGAACAATTCCACGCTGCCGAGCCGCACTGGCCCATTACCCCCAACCTGAGCGACAAGAGCCGGCCGCTGTTTGACACCTGGGGCCACGCCCTGAAGTGCTACGAACATGTGCGCTTGAACGATCCCACCGGGCCTCTGGCCGATGACAGCCTGATGGCCAGCGCCACGGCCTACTTCAAGATCGGCCATTTCGAAGAGGCGGCCTTCCGCTACGATCTGCTGCGCAAGGAATACCCCAAGAGCGAACACGCGCTGAACGCCTCGCTGTTGTGCCTCGACGCCAAACAGCGGATCTACCAGGGGCCCCTGTACGACGGCACCCCCTTGGTCGAGGCGGGCGAAATCGCCGACCAGACCCTCACCCGCTACGGCCCCACCTTGGGCGATAAGAAGACGCTGCTGGTCGAGGCCCGCAATCGCATCACCGAGCAAAAGGCGGAGCGCGACTGGGCCATGGCCCAGTATTACGACAAAAACCATTACTTCGGAGCGGCCCGATTCTACTACCAGTCGATTATCGACGAATATCCGCAAACCCAGGTGGCGGAGGCCGCGCGCAAGCGCCTCGAAGAAATCAAGGACCTGCCGGCCCAGCCACCCGATCGATTCGGTTGGCTCAATAAAATTATCAACCCCAAGCGGCGCCGGCCGGCGCCGGCTGACCCAGGCGCCGCCTCGTCCGGCCGCGCTTTCTGACCAAAGTGGTTCTTTGAAGAAATGCGAGTTAATCCAAACCGCCCCCAACCCCTGAAGGGCAGCCTGGAGGGGCACACGCCCGCTGGCCAGCCTGGTGGCCGCCGCACCCCGGAGGGCCCGGGGTGGATGAACCCGCCGGAGAGCGTGTGGGGCCCCAGCAAGGGGCGTAACGACCCCGTGTGCCAACGGCGAAGCCCGTCCTGCCAGAATAGCACGTGTCGCCCAAAGCGCGCGAGGACTGCAAAGCTCTTCGTCCTGGCGCTCGCGCTTTCCGCGTGGGCGGGTTGCGCCGGTTATCAGATCGGCAGCTACACCCTTTATCCGGCCGATATCCACACCGTTTACGTCCCGGTGTTTGCCTCCAGTAGTTTTCGCCGGCAGCTTGGCGAACGCCTGACCGAGGCGGTGATAAAAGAAATCGAACTCAAAACGCCTTACAAAGTGGTGGGCGATGCCAATGCCGACAGTATTCTTTCCGGCCGGATCACTGGCGAAACCAAAAGAGTACTGGTCGAAAACCGGTTTGATGAACCCCGCGAGGTGGAAACGAACCTCCAGGTCCAGGTCCAGTGGTTGGATCGCCAGAGGAATATCATCAGGCAGATGGAGCCTGTGCCCGTCCCCCCCGAGCTGGTCCGCATTACCGAAAGCGCGACCCTCATCCCCGAGGTGGGCCAGTCGGTGGCCGTGGCCCACCAGCAGGCCATCCATCGGCTGGCCGAGCAAATCGTGTCGATGATGGAAGCCCCGTGGTAGCGCGTCCCTCCAAGCGGTATGAATGGAGAAGCGCCCCGTGCAGGCAATCGGGGGCGTTAGCGCTTGGTAGCCGATAGGAAGTGTACCGTGGATCGGCCTCGGGCGTGGCGATGGGTCTTGCGCACGCGGACGCTGGAGTTCGCCAGCCTTCCGCGGTTGATGGGCATCGTGAATGTTACGCCGGATAGCTTCTCCGATGGCGGCCGTTTTTTTGAACCTCGTGCGGCCGTGGACCATGCACTGGCCCTGGTGGCCCAGGGTGCAGATATCATCGACATCGGGGGGGAAAGCACCCGGCCGTTCTCCACGCCGGTGCCGGCCGAAGAGGAACTCCGCCGCGTGATCCCGGTAATTGCCGCGCTGGCCGGGCGCATCGGCGTGCCGGTTTCTATCGACACCTCCAAGGCGGTGGTGGCCAAAGAAGCCATCCAAGCCGGGGCCGAAATCATCAACGATGTTACCGGGCTGACGGGCGATCCCGCGATGGTAGCCCTCGCGGCCGAGACCCAGGCGGCGGTCTGCATCATGCATATGCAGGGCACCCCCCAGACGATGCAGATCAACCCCACCTACCAAGACGTGGTGGAGGAGGTCGGGGCGTTTTTGCGGCACCGCCGCGACGCTTTGGCCGAAGCTGGCATCCCCCTAGAGCGGGTGGCAGTCGATCCGGGCATCGGCTTTGGCAAGACCACGGAGCACAATCTCCAGCTTTTGCGCAACGCATGGCGACTCCACGAGTTAGGATGTCCGGTCCTGGTGGGGCATTCGCGCAAAGGCTTTATCAACCGGGTGGCGGGCGATCGCAACGCGGATCCTCTGGGCGGTACCGTGGGGGTGGCATTGGCGCTTGCCCGGCAGGGAGTGCAGGTCCTGCGTGTGCACGACGTTGGCTTTATCCGGCAGGCGCTTGTGCTATTCGAAGCCGCAGGCGGCTTGGCGTGATGCCTTAGCCGGTCGCACTCCGTGGGGGGTGATCGCGTCTGCGTTGACTTCGACCCCCATTTTGGCGATACTTTGGTGCGACCTCGATGGGCCAGGAGGGGTTCGGTTCCGACCCCCTTGGAGGGCTGGACCCGCGTCGCCCAGACCATGCGGCCGGCCCGTCGAGGGCTTGGTGCGGCCGGCAAAGGGTTTCCCGGGGCTGGCCAAGGGGGGAGATTTCCCGGGCACTCCGGGCACAGGGGTCGAACAACTGCCGGCGGGCGGGCCCGGCCGCCAGGTTCCGCCGGTTACGACAACCGCATTTTCGCTTCATGGCAACAAACAATACCGACGACTTGCGCGAGTATTGCTTGGAAGTGGCCCGGCGGGCCAAAGCGGCCGCCGCCGAGCTGGCCCAAGTCACCGGCGCCCAGAAGAACGACTGGCTCCGCCGCAGCGCCCGGTTGCTGGCCGAGCGCTCGGTGGCCCTCGCCGAGGCCAATCACCGCGACCTGGCGGCGGCTGCCAGTTACGGGCTCACACCGGCCCAGGTCGATCGCCTCAGATTGACGCCCGACCGCATCGACAGCATCTGCAAGGCACTCGAAGAGATCGCCATGCTGCCCGACCCGGTGGGCGAGGTGATGTGGTCCTCGGTCCGTCCCAGCGGGCTGGTCGTCCACAAGGTGCGGGTCCCTCTGGGGGTGATTTTCTTCATCTACGAGTCGCGCCCCAACGTGACGGCCGATGCGGCGGCTTTGTGCCTCAAGAGCGGCAATGCGGTCATCCTTCGCGGGGGCAAGGAGGCAGCGAATTCCAACGCCGCAATCGTCGAAATCCTGGCCGAGGCCGCCGCCGATGCCGGCCTCCCCGCCGACGCGGTGCAACTGGTGGCCACGCCCGACCGCCAGGCCATCAGCTATTTCCTCCAGATGCCCGAGTCTATCAACCTCACCATCCCCCGCGGCGGGGAGGGCCTGATCCGCCGCGTAGCCGAAGAAGCCCGCATGCCCGTCATCAAACACTACACCGGCAACTGCCACGTGTACGTGGACCGGGCGGCCGACCCCGAGATGGCCGAACGCATCGTGGTCAATGCCAAATGCCAGCGCATGGGGGTTTGCAACGCGGCCGAGTCGCTCTTGGTGCACCGCGACCTGGCCGATACCCTCCTGGCGCGGCTTGCCAAAGCCCTTTTGGACCGCGGCATCGAAATCCGCGGCGATGCGGCCACCTGCCAGCGGATTCCCCAGGCCAAGCCCGCCTCCGAAGACGACTGGTCGACCGAGTACCTGGGCCCCATCATCTCGCTGAAGGTGGTGGAGAGCCTGGAAGAGGCCATCGAGCACATCAACCGCTACGGATCGCAGCACACCGATGCGATTGTAACCAACGACTTGCAGGCGGCGCGGGCCTTTACCGCACGAGTGGACAGCTCGGCCGTGATGGTCAACGCCAGCACCCGATTGAACGATGGGGGCGTATTCGGCCTGGGGGCGGAGATCGGCATCAGCACCGATAAGTTCCACGCCCGCGGCCCCTGCGGCCTCTACGAGCTGACCAGCTACAAGTACGTGGTCTACGGCGCAGGCCACCTCCGCGAATAACCTTTCACCGGCGCCTGTTGGCAAGGATGTCTCCATGAGCGGCGACGTACTGACCCAGGCAGAAGTGGAAAGCCTGCTCAGCGCCATGGCGCGAGGGGCGGCGGCCGAAGCCAGTGCCGCGGCCCCGCCGGAATCGCCCGGCCCCGCAGACCTCGGACCCCCGCGGCCCCGCGAAAAAATCACCCCCTACGACTTCAAACGCCCCGAACGTGTCGGCAAAGAGCAGATGCGGGCGTTGCAGACCCTGCACGAGGGGTTCGGCCGGAACTTCGCCGCCGGCCTCTCGGCCATGCTCCGCGCGATGGTCGAGGTCAAACTCACCAGCGTCGATCAACTCACCTACAGCGAGTTCGTCTTCAGCCTCGAAAACCCCACCTGCTTCAACCTCCTCAAGGCCGAGCCGCTGGAAGGACACCTCATCCTCGATATCAACCCCTCGATCCTTTACCCGATCATCGACCGCTTGCTCGGCGGCGGGCGCGAGCCCACCCAGCTTGCCCGCCGGCCCCTGACCGAAATCGAACTCCGCATCGTCTCGCGCATCACCACCCTCTTCCTCGAAGAACTCCGCCGGGCCTGGCAAAACGTGCTCGACCTGCACTTCGAAGTGGTGCGCGTCGAAAGCAACCCCCAGCTCGCCCAGATCGTACCCCCGAACGAGGTCGTGGTGGTGATCAGCTTTGAACTGGCCCTGGGCGAAATCCGCGGGATGGTCAACCTCTGCATCCCCTACAACGCCATCGAACGCATCGGGGCCAAGCTCTCGTCCAACAGTTGGGTTGCTTACGGCCGGCGTGCCCCGGCCCCAGAACACATCGAGCAGATCCGGATGACCCTCCGCGGCTCGCTGGTCCCCGTGGCCGTGCGCCTGGCCCGAACCCACATCACGGCTGGCGAACTCATCGGCCTGCGCGTTGGCGACATCATCACCACCGAAAAGGACATCCACAGCCCCTTGCTGGTCTTTGTGGGCAATACCCCCAAGTTCCGTGCCTCGCCCGGCATCTTCAAAGGCCACAAGGCCATCCGCATCGAAGACGTGATCTCCGACCCGGCCGACGCGATTGCCGACTGACCTGGCTGTTCCACCGAGCCGC
>FWPU01012369.1_pt1 | contig 11358 bp, 8 predicted proteins | sample 2228361 | NCBI WGS metagenome assembly FWPU01 (sample SAMEA103939777, study PRJEB20133) | metagenome | reverse complement strand
GGGTAAATTTGTTAATTTTATCCTTTATGGTCATTTTTATCCGAAGAATTATCAAAAAAAATAAATCCTAAACAACCTCTTATTGAACAATGGCAAAACTAAAAAACATAATCAAACAACTCACAAAACAAGATTTTGACGTAATTTTCAATAGCTTGATGGAAAGTAATGCAGAAAAATCAGCATACTTACTTCAAATGCTTTATCAAGAAAAAATGTCTGATTCGCAAATTATGGAGCGTTTAGATGTAAATAGCAATGCCTATTACACACTCCGCTCTCGCCTGAATCAGCGTATAGAAGAATATCTTTTAGAGCAAGTAGAAAACCCACGTGCCGATTTGCTCAAAAAAGTTGCTAATATCCCTGAAATTGTTTTTACCAAAAAAAGAACCATTGTAGTAGCCACGCTCAAAAAACTTGAAAAAGAGCTATTGGATTACGACCTTTCTAACGAACTTACCATTGTCTATAAAACGCTCAAAAGACTCCACGCCCACACTTCCGATTATTTCACTTATTCCCAACTTTACAACAAACACGTTGCCTATATGCTTTCGGTGGATAAAGCCGAAACGCTCATTACGGAGTATTTCCGTAAGTTTGGTAGTTTTTTCTTTTCGGGCAACGAAACCGAAAAATTAGAACTTACACTCATTCACAAAGAACTTCAATCTATTCGCAACCTTTACGATTCGCATCGCTTGTTTGTCTATCAGAGTTGCGTAGGTATTTTTCATCTGCTTTTTGTAGAAGGCAAAGACTCAATGGACGAAGAAGCCATTGAAAACACCATAGCCAAAGTAGAAAGAATTTTTGGTATGTATCCGATGGATACCACCTATCATCATCTCAAAATTGTGTTTGAATTCCTAAAACTTGAATACTACAACAGCTATAAATTGTATCGTAAAGCCGAAGACTACTACGACGAAGTCAATGATTCCATCAGTACGCTTCTTTCCAACTATACCATTTACACTTTCCCTGCTCGCTTTCTTTATACCAAAATTGAAAGAGCATTACGCTTGGGCTTGCAAAAAGACCTTTATGCCGAAAATATCCATATTTTTGAAGATCTAGAAATGGATAGCGAAGATATACCCAACTATGTGAGCTACGTAGTGTATCGGGCTTTGGGTTGCCATTATGCCGAAAGGCACGAAGAAGCGGCTCGCCTGCTCAACAACTTACTCAATGATGTTTCTATCAAGAAATATCCTTTGGCACTCATTGAAGTAAAATTGATTTTAGCATTGCAATACGCTATCAACAAAGAAAACGAATTGCTCACCCAACTGCTCGGTAGCGTACAAAGACAAATCCGTATGCTTGGCAAACAGCAATGTGCGGCATCGGCTTTGTTTATCAAGGTTATCAAACTCATCATCAATCAGAGCAAATCCGATAGGTCTAACAAGGCTCGTGCCTTGATGGATAAAATCAGCCAAATTCCACGAACAGGTTTTGCTCCTACCAAGTATCTTACTATTGATGACAAACATTTCAAGTAAAGAATGATTGTTGCAGAAAATATTTTCAAAAGTTACGGCAAACTGCAAGTGCTGAAAGGCATTAGTTTGCAGATACAAAAAGGCGAAATCGTAACGATTGTAGGAGCTTCGGGTGCAGGAAAAAGCACCCTTTTGCACATTTTAGGAACACTGGATAAAGCCGACTCGGGCAGAATAAGTATTGCAGGTGAGGAAATTCAGAAACTCTCTGACAAAAAGTTAGCTCAGTTTCGGAATGAAAAAATTGGCTTTGTATTTCAGTTTCATAATCTTTTGCCCGAATTTTCGGCACTTGAAAACGTGGCTCTACCTGCTTTACTTGCAGGCAAAAAGAGCCAAGAAGCCTATCAGCAAGCCGAAAAGTTACTCACAATGCTCGGATTAGCAGAAAGAATAAAACATCTGCCAAGCGAGCTTTCAGGCGGAGAGTGCCAAAGAGTAGCCGTTGCTCGTGCTTTAATCAACCAACCGCAAGTTATTTTTGCTGATGAACCCAGCGGCAACTTAGACAGCCACAATGCCGAAGAACTTTATCGTATTTTTTTTCAAATCCGTGAGCAATTTCAAACAACCTTCGTGATTGTTACACATAGCCAAACACTCGCTCAAATGGCTGATAGGAAACTCTTGATAAAAGACGGACAAATACAGCTTTGAAAAAAGAATAAAAACAAAATTTTGCTAAAAACGTTTAACACCCAAAAAGCCAATGCTTATGATTCGCTACACCGTAGAAGATCAAATTGCCACTATTGCGTTCAATATGGAAAATGCTCCAATGAACGTATTAAACGAAGAATCCATAAAAGCCTTTGATGAAGCTATTGATAAGGCTATCAGTGATACCAACGTGAAAGGTATCATTGTTACTTCTGATAAAAAAGAATTCGTAGCAGGTGCCGACCTGAATATGCTACTCAAAAATGCTTCTTTGGAGCAAAGCTATGCTATGATAAGCTATTTGCATAAAGTTTTTAGAAAATATGAATCCTGTAAAAAGCCCGTAGTAGCGGCTATCAATGGAACGGCTTTGGGAGGCGGTTATGAGTTATGTTTGGCTTGCCATTATCGGATTGCCTTGAATGATACTAAAATTCAGATAGGTTTGCCCGAAGTGCTTATTGGGCTTTTCCCCGGTGGTGGTGGAACACAGCGTTTGCCTCGTATGATAGGCATTGAAAAAGCCTTACCCTTGCTTTTGGAAGGTAAAAAACTTAATCCTGAACGAGCTTTGAAGGAAGGACTCATCAATGAGCTTGCAGAAAGTAAAGAAGAACTTTTACAAAAAGCTAAAAACTGGATTTTAGCCAATCCACGTGCCTTACAACCTTGGGACGAAATTGATAAAAAAGGCAATGTAGTGGGTATGCAGAATTACAAAGTTCCCGGTGGTAATGTTCAATCCCCCAAAGGGGTGCAAACTTTCATTGCAGGAACAGCTCTTTTGCAAGGCAAAACACAAGGCAATTATCCTGCTCCGCAAGCCATAATGGAATGTGTATATGAAGGTCTGCAAGTTTCCATTGATGACGGCTTAATGATTGAAGCCAAGCATTTTGCACGCATCAGCCAAACTCCTGAGGCTAAAAATATGATTAGAACCCTCTTTTTTGCAATGAATGAAGCCAACAAAGGAGCGGCTCGCCCCAAAGATATTCCTACTGCCGATGTAAAAAAAGTAGGTATTTTAGGGGCAGGTATGATGGGAGCAGGCATTGCGTATGTAAGTGCAATAGCAGGCATTGAGGTTGTGTTGAAAGACACAAGTGTAGAAAATGCTGAAAAAGGCAAGGATTACTCACGTAATTTGCTCAAAAAAGAGATAGAAAGAGGCAGATATTCCCAAGCACAAGCCGAGGAGATTTTGGCACGCATTCATACTACCGCCGAAGCCAAAGATATGCAGGGTTGTGATTTAGTAATTGAAGCAGTCTTTGAAAATCGTGAGCTTAAAAATCAGGTTACCCAAGAAACGGAAATCTTTTTGAATGAGAAAGCTATTTTTGCCTCCAATACATCTACTTTACCCATTACAGGGCTTGCTGAAGCCTCCAAACGTCCTGAAAATTTTATCGGCTTGCACTTCTTTTCGCCTGTGGATAAAATGATGCTTGTAGAGATTATTATGGGTAAAAAAACTTCGCCTTATGCTTTAGCCTTAAGTATTTATTATGTGAAAAAAATCAAAAAAACACCCATTGTAGTGAATGATAGCCGAGGGTTTTATACTTCAAGGGTATTTGGCACTTATACCGCCGAAAGTATCACAATGCTTTCCGAAGGAATTTCACCTGCTCTCATTGAAGCCGCAGGAAAAGCCGCAGGTATGCCTGTCGGCGGACTTGATGTTTCTGATGCCGTTGCTTTGGATTTGATGTATAAAATCTACCTGCAAACTGAAAAAGATACAGGAATTAAGGTTACTGATACCCCTGACGGCAGAGTAGTGAAGAAATTTGTGGAAGAACTTGGTAGAGTGGGTAAAAAAGCAAAAAAAGGCTTTTACGAATACCCCGAAGATGAACCCAAACGTCTTTGGAGTGGCTTAAAAGATATTTTCCCACCTGCACCCATTCAGCCTGATATTGAGGAGCTAAAAAAACGTATTTTGTACCGACAAGTGATTGAAACCGTGAAATGTTTTGAGGAAAATGTGGTTACAACGCTTCGCGATGCTGATGTTGGTTCTATTTTGGCTTGGGGTTTTCCACCTTACACAGGAGGGGCTTTGTCGTTTATTGATTATGTCGGTGTAGAAAATTTCGTAAAAGAAGCCGATAGACTTGCCAATACTTACGGTGAGCGTTTCCGACCTACGGCTCGCCTGCGAGAAATCGCCCAAAGTGGAAAAACATTCAGAGCGTTTTATGAATAGCCTTTCAAAACTCCCGAAATTTCATCGGGAGTTTTATTTTTTCAAAACTTTTTCCCAAAGTTTTTTTACATCATCTTTGCTGAGTTGCGAAAGTCTTTTGTTGTTTTCTGTTTGCACATCTTTCTTGATTTGAGCCCCCAATGTTTCTACCGAAGGCACTCTCAAAATGTGTAAAATAGGATAAGGAGCTATGCCCGGCAATTGCTGAGGCGAATCGGCAGGGATACCCTCAAATCGCATCAAAGGGTGGAAAGAAACAATCTGATATTTCTGCACCCAACTATTCAGCACAATCATTTCCTCACAAAATTGCATAAAAGCCACAAACTGCTCCATTTTACCCAAAGCAGGCAAAACTACAAGCGTTGTTTCTATATCAGGATTTTTCTCTAAAAATTCTATTTCCTTAGCAAAAACCTCTAAAAACCCTTTCATTGTGCTTGATTCGCCCACTACAAAACGAACTGACCCATTTTCGTAAGGCATTTTGGCAAAAGGACATAAATTTAAGCCTATGATAAAAGTTTCTACCCACTTACGAGTAATTTGTATGATTTCCTTTTTTTCCTTTGCCGAAAGCATTTTTCGTTTGTATTGAGTATAGAGTAAAGAGTATTGAGTAGTAAGTTGTAAAATTGCTAATGCCGACCATTTATTGAGGTAGCCAATAGTTTTTTTACAGAACTACTATTTAGCAGGTAAAATTTTTCCTTCGCACTCGCCAAAGCCAATTCTGATGCCGTCTTTTTCGGCAAAGCCCCGAATAATTACGCTATCCCCGTCTTCAATAAATTTTCGCTCCGAACCATCGGCGAGTTTGAGCGGTTTTGTACCTTTCCAAGTAAGCTCAAGCATAGAGCCATAAGAATTAGGCTCTTTGCCACTGATAGTACCCGAAGCACACATATCGCCTACACGTACATTGCACCCATTGATAGTATGGTGAGCCAGTTGCTGGCACATATTCCAATACATATACTTGAAATTACTCTGACAAACAAGCGTTTCTTTTTTCGCTTTTTCAGGTTTCAAATATACTTCCAAATGAATATCGTAACTTTTTTTACCCTTAAACTTCAAGTAATCCAGCACTTCGGGTTTTTGCTTGGGCGAAGCTACACGGAAAGGCTCCAGAGCATCAAGGGTTACAATCCAAGGCGAAATGGTTGAAGCGAAATTTTTAGCTAAAAAAGGTCCCAGCGGTACATATTCCCATTGCTGTATATCTCTTGCCGACCAATCGTTGAAAAGCACTAAGCCGAAAATATAATCTTCAGCTTCGGCAGTGCTGATACTTTCGCCAAGCTGAGTTTCTTTACCAATAATAAAAGCAACCTCCAATTCAAAATCCAAAAGTTTGGTAGGGGTAAAATAAGGCTTTTCGGCATCAGCTGGTTTTACTTGCCCTTTGGGGCGGTAAATAGGCGTACCTGAAACCACAATAGACGAAGCTCTGCCGTGATAACCCACAGGCAAATGCAACCAATTGGGCAAAAGTGCATTTTTAGGGTCTCTGAACATTGAACCAACATTGGTTGCGTGTTCTTTGCTGGAATAAAAATCGGTGTAATCGCCAATATGCACGGGTAAGTGCATTTGTACGTCTTTTATATTGTAGAAAGCTAATTTCTGCGTTTCTTTATCTTTTCGCAGTGTTTCATTTTCTTTCTGAAAAAGTGAAGAGAGCAAATCGCGTGTTTTACGCCAAAAGGGTTTGCCCAATGCAATAAAATCGTTGAGCGTTTCGGCGTGGAAAACAGAGACATCGGGCAATCGCAGACTATCCAAATAGCCTTGCTCTACCAGTACGCTCAAATCTATGACCGTATCGCCTATGCGTGTGCAAGCTCGTGGCGTACCTTTCTGAAAAGAAAAAACACCAAAAGGAATATTCTGAATAGGAAAATCACTTTGCTCGGGAACTGCTATCCAAGAACGAAGAGCAGGATTATTGGCTTTGATAGTAGGCATATTTTTGGTTATTTAGCAAGTGTAATTTCGCAAAAATAAAAGATTTTTTTGGGCTTTTGAACATAAGATATTCAAAAAAACTTTACTTTCGCAAAGTTTTTCAAAAATTCAAAAAAGATATGCGATATTTAGGTTTGCTTGCCATTACCGCCTTGTTTGTTTTTTCTTGTAAAGAAAAAGATAGTGAAAAAAATCAGAAAACCGATAGTAGCAAAGTTCAAAAAATAGAGGAAAAACCTATCCAAATTGATAGACTTGCTACCAGCCAAGCTGAAATTTTGGCGGCTCTTACCCCCCAAGATACCACAAAATACGGGAAAATTGTCAATAGCGATATTTTCAAAAAACACCAAGAAGCCTTCAACAAAGGTTGGGAAAATTTGGAAAGTAAATATTTGAGCAAAATCCGCCCTTGGCGAGATAAAGAGCTTGCCGATATGAACAAAGAGGGCGTAACGGTATTTTATCCATTCAGCGGTCCTGATATTCTCAATGCCTACAATCTCTTTCCCAATGCGGATAACTTCATAATGTTTGGCTTGGAAATGCCCGGACTTTTGGAAAAAGATTTGTACGCCAAAGATGATAAATTTATCAATGCCTATTTTGCTGATGTTCGTAATGCTTTGGAAGATATTTTTGCTCGCAATTACTTTATTACCAGCTATATGGGTTCAGACTTGTATCGGCGTGCCAATGGGGTTGCTCCCTTGATGTGTGTGTTTTTGGCTCGCACAGGCAATGAAATTGTAAGTATCCAAAGGGTAGGCATAGATAAAGACGCCAAACCTATTTTCAAAGATATTTATGGCTCCAAACCCGATACTACCTATTTTGGGCTATTCTTTGAGATAAAAAACAAAAATCGTAAAAAAACGCAAAAAATTTACTATTTCTGGGGTGATGTGAGCGATTTTGCCCTTGTGAAAAAGCCTCAGTTTGATAAATTCATTCGCAGTTTCCCCAATAAAGTGGGATATTTGAAATCTGCCTCTTATGTGCTTTTCAATCCTAATTTTCAGATAGTTAAGAAAATTCTTTTGGAAGATACGGGCATCATTTTCCAAGACGATACAGGCGTGCCTTACAGCGATTTTGTAGCCGCCGGCAACTGGGATATACAACTTTATGGCAAATATTCGCGTCCTGTTGCCGATTTCGGTAGTTATACACACCAACCTGACCTACGCGACGCTTTCAAAGATAGCAGTAAAGTGAAAAAAATTGATTTCCGTTATGGTTATCATTGGAAAACAGATGGGGCAAGCCTCATTGTAGCTCGTCGCAACAACAATCCGCCTAAGTACGTACAACCTACGGCAGAAGAAAATATGAAAAAATACCCCCCTTCCAAAAAGAAATAACACTTTTCTTGAATATTTTGTCAGGGTGGGCTTTGTGAAGCCCACCTAAACTTTCAAAAATTATGAAACTTCATCGCAATCTTTGCGAAGCAGTAGTTTTAGCCTTGCAAGCCACTTTCAACCAAAAGCAGTACGCCGATAAAGTTTTAGAAAAACTGCTCAAAAGCAATCCGAAGTGGGGAGCAAGAGATAGAGCATTTATTGCCGAAAATACCTACGAAATAGTGCGTTGGTGGCGAAAGCTACTATTTTTGGCGAATGAAACTTATTATGAAAATGGCTCTAACTACGAAAATAGAGTTTTTTGGCGAGTTTTAGGGGTGCATTTGCTTTTGCAGTATAAAAATATTCCTACTTGGCAAGAGTGGCAAAATCTTTCTCTGAAAGAAATTGAGCAAAAAGCGGCAAATATTCGTGAAAGAGCCGTTTTGTATTCTATTCCTGATTGGCTGGATAAGCTCGGCGAGCAAGAACTTGGAAAAGATGCTTGGGAAAAAGAATTGAAAGCACTCAATACACCCGCCGAAGTAATATTACGAGCCAATACACTCAAAATTTCTGCTCCCCAGCTCCAAAAGCTCTTACAAGAACAAAAAGTAGAAACAAAATCTACCCCATACAGCCCCGATGCCCTTATTTTAGCCACAAGGCAGAATATTTTTCAAAATCCTTTGTTCAAAGAAGGATATTTTGAACTGCAAGATGTGGGTTCGCAAGAAATTGGACGTTTTTTACGAGTACAAGCAGGCGAGCGTATTGTAGATGCCTGTGCAGGTGCAGGTGGAAAAACCCTGCATTTGGCAAGTATTATGCAAAACAAAGGCAGAATTATCGCAATGGATACCGAAGCGTGGAAACTTGCCGAACTCAAAAAAAGAGCTAAACGCAATGGCGTAAACATTGTAGAAACTCGCCTTATTGAAAGTAGTAAAACTATCAAAAGATTAGCCAATTCGGCGGATAAACTGCTTTTAGATGTGCCTTGCAGTGGTTTAGGAGTGCTTCGTCGCAACCCCGATGCCAAATGGAAATTATCGGAAAAATTTTTGGCAGAAGTACAAGAAAAGCAAAGTCAGATTTTACAGCAATACTCACAAATGCTAAAAAAAGGTGGATTTTTGGTATATGCTACGTGTAGTATATTGCCTTCGGAAAATGAAAAACAAGTAAATAACTTTCTATCGCAAAATAAGAACTTTCGCCTTCTTGAAAGCAAGCATCTCTTGCCTTCTGAATATGGATTTGACGGCTTTTTTATGGCTTTGTTGGAAAAAACGAACTAAAAAAGGGCAAATTTGCATTTGCCCTTGCTTTTAGCCCTCATATTTGATTTTGGTAACTTCCTCATCAATCATAAATCTACCTACACCTTCTTCGCCGATTACATCAAAAAGTTCTAATGCACGGCGAGCCTTGAATTCTTCTTCAATTTGCTCTTGCAAGAACCAGTGCAAAAACTTTTCAGTCATATAATCGTGATTTTTACGGCATACATCAATGAGGCGATTGATAGCAAGGCTTGTTTCCACCTCCGATTCCAATGCTTTTTCAAAGACACTTCTGAAAGAATCAAAATCATTAGGAACATTTTTTACATCAGGGGAAATAGCCGTACCACCCATATCAGCTACATAACGGAATATTTTGAGCATATGCTCACGCTCTTCTTCGGCTTGTTTGTAAAAATATTCTGCACTATTGTCGTAGCCGTTTCTGTCGCACCAAGAACCCATTGCCAAATAATGAGCCGAATTGAAGGCTTCCATAGCAATTTGAGCATTGAGGGCTTTTTCTACATCTTCTTTCAAAGAAGATTTCAAACGCATTACATCTTTCATAACACTTACAATGTTTAACTTTTGGCAATAATACAAGTTTGCTCGCAATTTAGTTTCAAAAAATTACTCACAAAGGCTAATTTATAGCAAGTCTAAATTTACAATGCTTCTTTTTTAGAACGCTTAAAAGCCTCCAAACCTGCTTTCAAATACTTTTCAAATTCTTTTACATCAGGCTCATAGCCTTTGGGTGGGCTAACAAGCAGATTGCCCTCAGTATCTAAAAGGCAGTAATAAGGCTGGGCAATATTATCAAAACGCTCTGCTTCAAAATGCAAGTTTATTTTTCCAATGGTCTTTTTCACCTTCCCATCAACTTTGGAAACTACCCACTCACTTTCAGGGAGTTCGGTTTTATCATCAGTATAAAGTGAAATAATCACGTAGTCGTTTTTGAGCATAGAAAGAATTTCGGGCTTTACCCATACGTATTCTTCCATTTTACGGCAGTTGGCACAGCCGTGTCCTGTAAAGTCCAAAAAAACGGGTTTATTCACTTTTTTAGCATAAGCCATACCTTCTTTGTAATCAAAAAAACCTTTTAAGCCGTAGGGCAAATGCAAAAAATCGCCATATTTCACCGATTTTGGGAAATCATCGGTTGCGGAAGCCTCTGCATTGTAAGAAATTTTTTCAATTTGCGTATCTAAACTAAAATCTTGGGTGGTTTCGGGTGGAATAATGCCACTCAAAAGTTTCAAATTTGCCCCCCACAAACCGGGTAACATATAAATCGTAAAAGCAGAAGCTAAAATGGCTACCAAAGTGCGAGGCACAGAAAGGCGTTCTATTTTGCTATCATGAGGCAATTGGATAAAGCCAAACAAATACAAAGCCAGTGTCCCGAAAATTGCTATCCATATTGCCAAAAAAATGTCCCTATTCAAAATACCCCAATGGTGAGCCAAATCGGCTGTGCTTAAAAACTTAAATGCCAAGGCTAGTTCCAAAAACCCTAAAAATACTTTCACGGTATTGAGCCAGCCCCCCGATTTGGGCAAACTTTTCATTGCCGTAGGGAAAAGTGCAAAAAAAGTAAAAGGAATAGCAAAAGCAAGCGAATACGCTACCATTCCTACCAAAGGCTTTACGACTTCCCCCTGTACTGAAAGCAAAATAATGCTTCCCGCAATAGGTGCAGTACAAGAAAAAGACACCAATACCAAAGTAAAAGCCATAAAAAATACTGCCCCGTAACCACCTCCATCTGCCTTGCGGTCAATTTTATTTACAAAACTGCTGGGAAGCATAATTTCAAACATTCCAAGAAAAGACATTCCAAATACAATGAAAATCGCAAAAAACAAGAGGTTAGGTATCCAATGGGTACTGAAATCGTTATTGAACTCAATCCCAAATGCCAGCGAAGTAAGAAGCCCCAAGATACCATAAATGAGAATGATAGAAAAGCCATAAATCAAGGCTTTTACTACCCCTTTTCGGCGATTTGCCTTCATTTGAGTTTGTTGCTCGGCAAAGTCGGCTTGTAAATTGATAGGCTTATCGCCTTTCATAAAAATAGATACCGTCATTGGTATCATCGGATACACGCAAGGTGTAAGCAAAGCCAAAAAACCTGCAAAAAATGCCCCCAAAGCAAATAACCATATACTTCCCCCGTCTTGTTTTTGCGTATTTTTTAGCGGTGCGGTAGTTTTTTCCGTTTTCAGATTATTCTTACTTGCCTGATTTTCCGTATTTGAAGTATGAACAATAGTTTTTCCTGTGCTATCAGGGTTTAGCTGTTGCTTTGTTTCAGGATTATTTTCTGGCTTGGTTTGGTTTTGGGCTTGGGT
>FWPU01012366.1_pt1 | contig 11359 bp, 12 predicted proteins | sample 2228361 | NCBI WGS metagenome assembly FWPU01 (sample SAMEA103939777, study PRJEB20133) | metagenome | reverse complement strand
GAGGTCATCTGCTAGGATAGGTTTCAAAGCCTGATCGACTTGTCGGAAGAATTTGCGGTGATATTCATCGCGGATATGGGATTTGCGTACCCCAAAACCTCCAGGCAGCGGTTCTTCTCCGCCAGGCCCGCTATGCACCATTGGAAAACCTTCAGCTTGGATTTCATAAAGGGAATCCCGCACTCCCTCGAATAGGCGGGTGGGTTTTTCACTCAGAACTAACACCCAATAGCGCTGAGTGCGGTTAAGGGCAAAGACCAGATCACGAGTAAAAAAAGTCTCGTCGATGACAACCCTCTCTTTGAGGGTAAAGGGAAGGTAAAACAGGCGGAAAAAATCCTGGTGGACAAAAATTGCCAAGCCATCTAGCGCAGAGCGGTAATCGATTTGATTAGCAGCTTGATCGAGGATTCTTAAGATCGCCTCGACTTCCCGCTTATTGAATTCGTTCAACAGCCGATCCACTGCTTGGGAAACCAAGTTTTTGACTCGAATGGGGTCCTGTTGATTTTCAGGAGCTGTGCGGTGTGTGGGTAGGGTGATGGTAACAAGTGGATAACCCTTTACCTGCTGTAGGACTAATACGTCGTGTTTATTCATATTTCTCTCCTTGCGGGGATTATAACAGGTTCGGAAACCAGCATGATTCTGCAGGGCAAGAACTTATAGATTTCTTATGTTTCAAGGCTTGACAGCCCGTCTGCTCTTTGATACATTCTTGCCAGTTTATCTATTTGAAGGAGGTAAAAGATGTATCCCTTTTTTCTATATGCTCACAACTGGCTTCGGTGGTTGGTTCTGATTGCTGGAGTAGGGATCGTGGTTTTATCTTGGAGTGGTTGGTTGCGAAAACGCTCCTGGGGGAAGAGTGAACGGATGTGGGGGATGTTCTTCAACTCAGCCATGGATGTTCAGCTTTTGGTAGGAGCCCTGCTCTATTTTGTCTTTAGCCCCCTAACCACTAGCGCGTTTGCCAATTTTGGCGCGGCGATGCAGAATGCAGCGCAACGCTTTTTTGTCGTGGAGCATGGTTTTGTGATGTTACTGGCGGTGGTGTTCGCCCATTTAGGAAGCGTGCTTGCCAAGAAAGCAGTGGACGATCGCATGAAGTTCCGTCGGTCGGTGATTTGGTATTCTTTGTCGTTTCTCTTGGTCTTGAGCATGATTCCCTGGGATCGACCTTTACTGAGAGGGCTATAATCGTCGGGCGGTAATTGCTATATCTCCAATCATTGCTGTTTTATTCTTTCCACAAAATAGGTTTGTTTGAAAAGGAAACAGAAGCCCTTTCTTGTCCCTTACTTAGAACTCAGCGGCTCGATCATGATCTGGGGGGCATCCTTTGTTGCAACCAAGGTTGCCTTACAGGAGTTAACCCCGATCATGATCGTTTGGCTTAGATTCGCAATGGGAGTGGGGGTAATGGCAGTGGCTATGCTCCTTCGCCGTCAACTGACTTTACCGTCACGAGAGATGATGCCGTATTTAGCCTTTGTAGGATTTCTCGGAATCACCTTCCACCAATGGTTGCAATCGACAGCGCTTCAGACCAGCTTGGCTTCAACGGCCTCATGGATTGTCGCGACTGCCCCGATTTTTATGGCGCTTCTGGGATGGTTATTCCTCCATGAACGCTTTGATTGGCTGGCGGGAATGGGAATCGTTGTCGCCAGCCTGGGTTTGATTTTGGTGGTCAGCCGCGGGGAATGGGAAGGGATCGTGGATGGACGCTTCGGCGGTATGGGGGACTTGTTGATGTTGATTAGTGCTGTAAATTGGGCAGTTTTTTCAGCCATTTCTAAAGCCGGCTTGAAGCGGATGGCGGCGACCCAGATGATGTTCTGGGTTTTGGCTTGGGGGTGGGCATTTACAACGCTCTGGTTGGTGTTGCAAGGAGGATGGCGATCCTTTGTCTCTCTATCGTCGGGCGGCTGGATGAGCTTATTGTTTCTGGGCATCTTTTGCTCAGGTGTGGCATATCTTTTTTGGTACGATGGCTTAGAGGCTGTACCTGTTGCTCAGGTGGGAGCTTTTCTATATTTCGAACCATTGGTAACGGTGCTCATTGCGGCGATTCTATTGGAAGAAACGTTGACATGGGTATCTTTTTTGGGCGGGCTGATGATTTTAGGAGGGGTCTGGCTGGTCAATCAACCGATGTTTGTGGAAAGAAATCTGACCGATCATTCTCGTCCAAATTGGTCAGACCAAAAACGCTAAAATAAAAGGTAACGGAAAAGAAGCGGTTATAATACCCCCAACTTGACTCCACATCTGTCTATGACGAAGGAGAAAGATTCGTGATCCTCTTTGCGGTGCTTTCTGGTTTGGGGTTGGCTTTTTCTGCTCCTTTTGTTTGCCATTTAACAAAAGAAAGAAGCGGGTGGTGGTTAGCGATTTTACCTGCCAGCCTGACAATATATTTTCTGTCTTTGCTTCCCCGTGTTGCGGCGGGACAAATTGAAAGTCTTTCTCTCCCTTGGTCTGAAGAATTAGGATTGAGCTTGTCATTGCGAGCGGACGGGTTAAGTCTGGCATTTGCGTTGTTGATTAGTGGGATTGGGGCACTGGTAGCCATTTATGCTGCGGGTTATTTTGGGCTAAAAGCAGCCATCGGGCGTTTTTATTTATGGTTGTTATTCTTTATGGCTTCTATGTTAGGGGTGGTTTTTGCCGATAATCTTTTCCTCTTGTTCATTTTCTGGGAACTGACCAGTCTGAGCTCGTTTATGTTGATCGGGTTTGAATATGAGCGGGAAGAAGCTCGCGCGGCGGCCATCCAGGCGTTATTGGTCACTGGCAGTGGTGGATTGGTGATGCTCGCCGGTTTTGTTATCCTCGCCCAGATTGCAGGAACATGGGAGATTTCTACCTTACTGAGCAGGGGGGAGGTGGTCCGCGCTCATTCCCTATATTTGGTCACTTTGATTTTGATTCTGCTTGGCGCTTTTACCAAATCGGCTCAATTCCCATTTCACTTCTGGTTACCCAACGCGATGCAAGCACCAACCCCGGTGAGTACCTATCTGCATGCTGCTACAATGGTTAAGGCTGGGGTCTATCTTCTAGCGCGTTTATTTCCCATTTTAGGTGGGACTGAGCTCTGGTTTTGGATCGTTGGTGGAATCGGGGCTGTTACCATGATTGTAGGTGGGTTTTTAGCATTGAGCCAAACCGACATGAAGCGCTTGCTTGCTTATTCTACGATTAGCGCTTTGGGCAGCTTGGTGATGGCAATTGGTCTAAGCAGTGAGACCTCTCTCAAGGCAATGGTGCTGTTCTTGCTGGCTCATGGTTTGTATAAGGGGACATTGTTTTTGGTGACCGGCGCGGTTGATCACGAAAGCGGCAGCCGTGATGTCACACAACTAGGGGGGCTGTGGCGAATGATGCCATTTACGGCTGTAGGTGCTGGGCTAGCGGCATTTTCGATGGCCGGCTTTCCGTTGTTTTTCGGTTTTGTTGCCAAAGAATATCTCTATGAAGCAGCCTATAACAGTGGAGCTTTATGGATTAGCTTAGCTGTCCTCGGTGCGTTACTGAATGTCTTTATTGCTTTTCGGGTTGGGATTGCTCCCTTCTTCTTGCCTCAGCCAGGCGGTGCAAAGCTACCCAAAAACCCTCACGAAGCTCCTTGGAGTATGAGAGTCGGGCCTCTTGTTTTGGGAGGGTTGAGCTTTCTTTTGGGAGTGTTTCCCCAGACATTAAGCACCTCGCTGGTCTCCCCGGCTTTGTCTGCTGCGTTGGGAGAAATCAGCAAGGTCAAGCTGGCTGCTTGGCATGGCATGAACGATATTTTCCTACTCAGCCTGCTGACGCTGGGATTGGGTGTAGGACTAGGGGGAATACGGAATGATGTTCAGCGCCTTGCCGAGCGGCTAACGGTGCGTTGGGGACTCAATTCTTTGTATAAACGCTCGATAGATTTATTGTTCGCAGTGGCATCTTTCCAAACCCGCTATCTTCAGCATGGGTATTTGCGCTATTACCTGATCACAATTGTCGTGGTGATTGTGGGGATAACTGCGGGAGGCTTATTGCGTTGGGGGGGCGGTTATCTACCGCACCTTTCTGTGGATTTATATTTCTATGAGTTGGGTATTGCGGTCATCATTATCCTTGCTGGCGTGATGGCAGTTCTCTCTCGCTCGCGCTTGGGAGCAGTGGTTGCCTTAGGGGTTGTCGGTTATGGTGTGGCTTCTATCTATACGCTTTTCGGGGCTCCGGATCTGGCGATGACCCAGTTCATGGTCGAGTCGTTGACCGTGGTCTTGTTTGTGTTGGCTTTCTATCACTTACCGAATTTTGCCCAACTGACACCCAGACCAGAACGTCTCAGAGATGCGATCATTGCCTTGGTTACAGGGGCATTAATGACGGTTTTTGTCTTTGTTTCCAGTGGGATCCAAATTCATCCTCCGATCTCCATTTACTTCGTTGAGACCTCGCTTCCACTTGCTCATGGTCGTAATATCGTCAATGCTATCTTGGTGGACTTTCGTGGCTTGGATACTTTAGGCGAGATCACCGTGTTGGCAATAGCCGGGATTGGTGTCGTTGCATTGTTGAAACTGCGCTTGGAAAAACGCTTTGCTCGAACGAGGAAAGATACACACATTCCAGAGCAAGAGGGTGAAGAATGAAGTCGTTAATTCTTCGCACGATGGTTCGTTTGCTCCTTCCATTGTTACTCATGTTCTCGGCCTTCTTGTTGTTACGCGGTCATAATGAACCGGGTGGCGGTTTTGAAGCTGGATTGATTGCTGCAACTGGCTTCGCATTACTGTCGATTGCCTATGGCTCAAACACTGCGCGACGTGTTTTGCGCATAGACCCCACTTCCCTGTTCGCAGTCGGCTTGGCAATAGCTTTATTGAGTGGGGTGGTGACCTTGGCATTGAATCAACCCTTTCTCACCGGCATTTGGTTAAAAATCCCTTTAGGGGCATTAGGAGAGATGGAGCTTGGAACCCCGATTTTGTTTGATCTTGGGGTCTATTTGACGGTGTGGGGAGTAACTTTGACAATCATCTTTGCCCTAGAAGAGGTGGCTTAACGCATGGAAGTGGTGCTGCCCTTTGTCATCGGCAGTTTATACGCCATGGCGATCTATATGTTGTTGCGGCGCAGTTTGGTCAAATTGTTGATCGGGCTCGGTTTATTGAGCCATGCGAGCAATTTATTGATTTTTACCGCTGCAGGGTTAACTCGAGCGAAAGCCCCAGTGATCCCGTTATCTGATAGCCAATTACGGCCTCCTTATGCCGATCCCTTGCCAGAAGCGTTGATTTTGACAGCCATTGTTATCAGCTTTGGGGTGACAGCGTTTGCCTTGGCGTTGGCCTACCGCGCCTATCAGAGTGTGAATACTGATGACTTAGACCAGATGAAGTCTACCGATGCTTAAGGGGAATAGAGAAAGATGAATCGTTTTCTCATTCTTCCTATCCTGATCCCGCTACTGACTGCCGTGTTGGGCTTGCTTTTCATCAAAAAGCCAACCATCCAAAAATGGATTGGGGTGATCGGTGCAGCAGGATTATTGATCGCTTCGGTGTGGTTACTGAAGTTTGTGTGGGATCAGGGCATTCAATCTGTGCAGGTTGGCAGTTGGAGAGCACCTTATGGCATTACGCTTGTGGCGGATTTGTTCAGTGCAATGATGATCTTATTGGCAGGGCTGCTCGGCTTTGCGGTTGCTGTCTATTCTCTGAACAGCATCGATCCCCAACGACAAGCCTTTGGATATTACCCCTTGATGCATTTTCTACTGATGGGGGTATGTGGGGCTTTTCTCACTGGTGATATCTTCAACTTATATGTGTGGTTTGAAGTGATGTTGATGGCTTCCTTTGTGCTTCTCGCTTTAGGGGGTGAACGCGGGCAAATGGAGGGAGCCATCAAATACGTAACCTTAAATCTGATCTCCTCAGCCATCTTTTTAGCTGCCTTGGGTTTGTTATATGGCTTAGCCGGCACCCTGAACATGGCTGATTTAGGACAGAAATTTGCAAACTCGGCGAGTGGGCCATCGAACGCCGTTGTAACCGCGCTTTCGATGCTGTTTCTGGGTGCTTTTGGTATCAAGGCGGCAATTTTTCCTTTGTTTTTCTGGTTGCCGGCTTCTTATCATACCCCGCCGGTGGCAGTGACGGCGCTGTTTTCTGGTTTATTGACCAAAGTGGGGGTTTATTCGCTCATTCGCATCTTTACGTTGATCTTTATTCAAGAATATGCCTACACCCATACGCTATTATTGGTCATTGCTGTACTAACAATGATTAGCGGCGTTTTGGGGGCTGTTGCCCAAAACGAGATGCGGCGCTTGTTGTCGTTTCACATCATCAGCCAGATTGGATATCCTTTAATGGGTTTGGGGATATTCACCCCTCTAGGGTTGGCAGCAGCGGTGTATTTTGTTTTCCATGTTTCCTTGGCGAAGTCAACTCTATTCCTCATCAGCGGCATCATTGGACATTGGAGAGGAACGTTTGAATTGAAAAAATTGGGCGGGCTGTACAAGCAACAGGGCTGGCTAGCTACGCTGTTCTTAATTGCCGCCCTTTCGTTGGCAGGATTGCCCCCTTCTTCAGGATTTTTCGCTAAATTAAGTTTGGTGCAAGCCGGTTTGAGCCAAAAACAGTATGTTGTGGTTGCCGTCTCTTTGGGGGTAAGTCTATTGACTTTGTTTTCGATGATCAAAATCTGGAATGAAGCTTTCTGGAAGGAAAACCCGCTGCCCAAGGGAGAGGAATTGACATCGCTCCCAATCGTGTTGGAAAAGAGTTGGGTTGTACCGATTCTTCTCTTGGTCGGGGTAACGCTGTTGATCAGTTTCGGCATAGGTCCAGCGTTCAAGATTGCCTCCCAAGCTGGATACCAGTTAATGAATCCGCAACTGTACATTCAAGCTGTGTTGGGAGGTAGTCAATGAATGTGTTCTTAGCCAACATTCTTCTGGCATTATTGTGGGTATTGTTAAGCGGGGTTTTTAACCCGAGCAATCTGCTTTTGGGTTTTTTGATTGGCTATCTAGCATTGTTTATCTCGCGGCGGGCTTTCAGTCCTACGAACTACTTTGGGGTTGTTGAGCGGTTAGCCCGCTTTGCCTTGTTTTTTAGTTGGGAATTGCTCTTGGCAAATTTACGAGTGGCGTATGAGGTTTTGACGCCTCGTCACCAGATGCATCCCCGTGTGATCGCCTTGCCTTTGCAGGCAAAAACCGATTTTGAAATCACCGCTTTGGCGATCCTAATTTCCTTGACTCCAGGCACATTGAGTCTGGATGTTTCTGCCGATAAACGTTTTCTATACATCCATGCGATGTTTGCAGAAGACGAAGAAGCTGTTCGCAAAGACATTCAGGAGAATCTAGAAACCCGATTGTTGGCGATTCTTCGCCAACCAGCAACTTAATATGGAGAACTGTTTATGATACTTTGGTTGACAATTGGACTATTGATCGCTGCGGTTGTACTCTGTCTCTATCGGGTCGCTCGTGGCCCGAGTCTGCCCGATCGAGTGGTGGGCTTGGATTTGCTCTCTTCGGTCACGGTCGGATTTATCGCTGTCTATGCGGTGGTCAGCGGCGAGATGATCTATGTAGATGTGGCAACCGTCTTAGCTTTAATCGCTTTCCTTGGAACGGTGGCATTCGCCTATTTTATCGAGAAAGGGGGGATGCCATGGCGCAAAACCTAAGCGCTTTCTTAATGTTTTTCGGTGCCATGTTCATGTTTATTGCGGCTTTGGGAGTAGCTCGTATGCCCGATTTGTTCACCCGCATGCATAGCAGCACAAAATCGGCTACATTAGGGGTGGGTTTGATCATGCTAGGAGCGGCTTTTCACTTTGGTGAAATCGGTGTGGCGGTGCGGGTGGTAGCGATTATCGTTTTTGTATTTTTAACTGCCCCGGTTGCCGCCCACATGCTGGGCAGAGCAGCTTACTTTGCCGGCGTGCTGCTTTGGGAAGGCACCCTCAGCGATGCTCTCAGGGGACACTATGATCGGCGCACTCACCGATTAATCAGCGAAGAAAAGGTAAATGAAGGAGATATTGGTTTATGAGCGTCATGACTGACATAATCATCATCATTTTATGTGTTCTAGGACTGTGGTGGGGGGCTGTTTGGGTTGTAGAAGCGGCGGTTAGAATCGCGAAGCGTCTGGGCCTATCCGAGTTGGTAATCGGCTTGACGGTAGTGGCAATGGGCACATCGGCGCCTGAGTTTGCCGTTACCATCGGCGCTGCACTGAGAGGCGAGGGAGATATTTCGGTTGGGAATGTGATCGGTTCGAACATATTTAATTTGGGGTTTATTCTCGGAGGGGTAGCGATCGTGCGCGCAATTGCCACCAGTCGGACGATGGTCGTGCGCGACGGGGGAATGTTAATTGGCGTTTCCCTTGCCTTGCTTTTCTTTCTTCTGGATCATCAGATGAGTCGATTAGAGGGAGGCATTCTCTTCTCTCTCCTTTTTCTCTATATTGGGTACTTAATTTGGAAACGAGAGCCACTCGAAGATGGGATACCCAGTGGAGAATTTCGTTGGCTCGATATTCCACGATTGATCGCAGGCATCGCTTTAGTAGTAGGCAGTGGACACTTTCTGGTCGAGAGTGCTGTGCATCTAGCGCGCTTGATTGGCGTTTCGGAGTGGGTGATCGGCGTAACGATTGTTGCGGCTGGGACATCTTCGCCTGAATTTGTGACCTCTCTGGTCGCAGTGCTGCGAGGCCGTCACGGCGTTTCGGCAGGCAACTTAATCGGCAGCGATATATTTAATTTGTTGGGAGTATTGGGCTTGGCAGCTATCATTCGGCCAATGACAGTGGATGCTAGTGCTGTCAGCAGCATTCTCGTTTTAGTGGGCATGGTTATCTTAATCGTTGTCTTTCTCATGCGCACTGGCTGGCAAATCTCCCGTTGGGAAGGAGCCTTATTGGTAACGATTAATCTTGTGCGCTGGATCATGGATTTCATGCGTTGAGAGGAGAGCGTTGAGAAAGATTTCTTTGGAAATTCACTTATTTTATGCTGAGTCCTGTTTGTCCAAGCAAGATCGAAGTAAGTTCTCTTGTCAATCTATTGAGGTTATGCTAAAATATGGGCGCGGCGAAACGGAAAAAAACCTTGTCTTTCCTGCGCCGCTATTCGTTTTCTAGGATGAAAAACGAACATCAAGATAACTCGATACTCTGTAAGGGATAGGATATTCTCATGCCTGTAACATATTTGACGCGCGAGGGTTACGATAAACTCCAAGAAGAACTGGAGTACTTAAGAACGGTCAAACGGCGTGAGGTTGCCGAACGATTGCATGAAGCGATGGAAGGTGGAGAGCTCATCGAGGATGCGGAATACGAAGCGGCAAAAAACGAGCAGGCCTTTGTGGAAGGACGCATTCATGAGCTAGAAACCATCCTTGCCAATGCGCGAGTGATTGACCCCAGTCTGAGCCGCAGCGAGGTTGTGCAGGTTGGCGCTAAGGTTACCATTCAAGAAGGAAGTAACGAGCCAGAGAGTTATATTATCGTCGGTCCGGCAGAAGCCAATCCCCGTCTGGGGCGCATTTCCAACGAGTCGCCCCTTGGAAGAGCCCTCTTAGACCACCGCGTTGGGGATGAGGTTCGGGTGGATGCGCCGGCGGGGTCTTTCATGGTTAAAATCTTGAAGGTGGAATAGTGTTGGGGTGTCGAGAGAGCCCCGCGTCTTTCGTCTTGGCGCGGGGCTTTTTTATCATAGAATGAGGTGTTGTTATGCCTGCTGAATACACAAACTTAGAAAAAATTCGCTTAGAAAAGTTAGAGAACCTGAAGAAGCGGGGCATTGAACCTTATCCAACCCGCGCTCAGCGAACCCATACCAGTCGCCAAGCCATTGTTGCGTTCGAAGAAGCGGAGAACCGCAGCGATTCCCAACCGGTTGAGGCAATTTTAGCCGGGCGAATTCGGTCGATGCGCGTGATGGGGAAGATCACCTTTTCCCATATCGAAGATGGCGATGGACGCATCCAGTTGTTTTTGCGTGCCGATGAGATTGGGCAGGAAGCGTTGGAAACCTTCAACCGCGATTTGGACATCGGCGATTTTATTCAGGCGCGGGGAGAAATGTTTCGAACCAAGGCAGGTGAGGCGACGTTGAAAGTCCAAAAATATCGCCTGCTGGCAAAGTCGATCACGCCGTTGCCGGCAGCCAAAGATGAGCTAATAGACGGGAAAGTGATTCGCCATACCGTCCTTGCCGACCCAGAGATGCGCTATCGCCAGCGGTATGCTGATTTGGCAATCAACCCTGAGGTGCGTCAGATCTTCGGTACGCGAGCAGCCATTTTGCGCGCCATCCGCGAATATTTAGATGGATTAGGTTTTCTGGAGGTGGAAACACCGATCTTACAGCCTATCTATGGGGGGGCAGCCGCGCGACCGTTTACGACCTATCACAACCAATTGAAACAAACGCTTTATTTGCGAATTTCCTTCGAGCTCTATCTGAAGCGCTTACTGGTCGGGAATCTGGAGCGAGTGTATGAGATCGGACGGGATTTCCGTAATGAAGGGGTTGATCGCACCCATAACCCCGAATTCACCCAATTGGAATTCTATTGTGCTTATGCCGATTATTTACAGGTCATGGAAATGACCGAGGCAATGATCGCCTATGTCGCCGATAAAGTGCTTGGAAAACGGCAATTTCATTATCAGGGCAATTTGATCGATGTCAACCCGCCTTGGCAACGGCTTGAGCTTCGTCAGGGACTCCTAGAGGTCACTGGCATTGACATTCAAGCTTGTCCAACCACCGTTGATCTGCAGCGAGCGATGCGCGAAAAAGGACTACCTTACGACCCGAATGCACCGCGCGGCAAGCTGATTGATGGTTTGTTGGGCGATTATCTTGAACCAACCCTCATTCAGCCTACTTTCCTTTATGATTACCCGCGCGATATTTCACCTCTGGCGAAGAGCAAACCGGGTGATCCCCAAACGGTGGAGCGGTTTGAAGGATTCATCGCCGGTATGGAACTCTGCAATGCCTTTACCGAGCTGAACGATACGTTGGATCAGGAGCAGCGATTTTTGGAGATGGGACGTGAATACGATGCAGAGGATGAGCAACGTCATCCAATGGACGAGGATTATCTGCGTGCCATGCGGTATGGCATGCCTCCCAATGGGGGATTCGGGATGGGGATCGACCGCTTGACCATGCTGCTAACCGATTCGCCCAATATCCGCGAGGTGATCTTGTTCCCCCATTTGCGCGAGCGAGAGGACTAGGGCTTTTCAAAGTTTTAATAAATAAAGGACCATTCAACAAATCAAAAGCCAAGGATGGATTGGCGGCAACCGCTCGT
>FWPU01012365.1_pt1 | contig 11360 bp, 9 predicted proteins | sample 2228361 | NCBI WGS metagenome assembly FWPU01 (sample SAMEA103939777, study PRJEB20133) | metagenome | reverse complement strand
ACATTCTTGTGTTCAAGCGTCATCTCAGACCTTTTGATAGAACGAGATGCCCAGGCCGCGGAAACCGATCGCCTGTGCCTGTGGGACGATCTCTGTGCCGCCTACGAACAGGACGCCACCAGGGCGGAGGGCAGCATGGAATTGACGATAGAGCCTCACCTTGGCCTCCTCCGTGAAGTAGATCACCACATTGCGGCAGACAATAAGATCAAAGTCGCCCTCAAAGGGATCCGCGAGCAGGTTGTGCTCGCGGAAGTCCACGCGGCGGGCCAATTCCTGGCGCACGAAGAAGGGGGGGCCGCCGCGCTCAAAATAGCGGGCGCGTTGGGCCGGGCTGACGTGTTGGATGTCCTCCAGAGTGAACGGGCCGCGTGCCCGTGCCTTCGCCAGCGCACCACGATCCAGGTCGGTGGCCAACAGACTGTGCCGGCGCCCTGGCGTGAGTTCGTCCAGCAGCATCGCCAGGCTGTACGGCTCCGGGCCGACCGAGCAGCCCGCGCTCCACAGGCGCAGGTGAGGCCGGACGTTGAGTAGCTCCGGCAGGATATGCTGGCGCAGGGCCTGCCAGCGCTCCGGATCGCGGAAGAAAGCCGAGACATTGATGGTCAGATAATTACGGAAACGGGTCAGCTCCTCCCGATCAACACAGATGCGCCTGAAGTAGTCGGGCCAGGTGCGGGCGCCGGAGCGCGCCAGCCAGGCATCCAGCCGCCGTCGCATCTGCTCGTCCTTGTAACCGTCAAGGTTGATGTCAAGCAGCGCTTTCACTGAACGCTTGACCTGCGCGTATAGCTCCTGATCCATTTCACCTAGGCTTCCCGGTTCTCAGGCGGCTGGCGGACGGCGCGCTCAATGGCTGCGGCGACCTGCGGCAAAGGGACAACCCTATCGGCAGCGCCAGCCTCCACCACACTGCGCGGCATCCCCCAGACGACACAGGTGGACTCGTCCTCTGCTATTACCTGGCCCCCCGCACTGCGGATGAGCAGCGCACCATTGGTGCCATCGCGCCCCATGCCCGTGAGTACCACGCCAATCGTGGCAGAGCCATAGCGCTGAGCTACTGAGGCCATCGTCACGTCAACCGCCGGGCGTACACCGTGCACCGGCGGGTTCTGATTGAGGGCAATGCGCCCGTTCTCGTCCACCGTCATATGGAATCCGCCAGGGGCGAGCAGGGCACGCCCTACCTCCAGCGCGTCGCCGGGGGCCGCTTCGTTGACCGCCAGGGCGGAGACGCTATCCAGGCGTTCGGCCAACGAGCGGGTGAAGCCCACCGGCATATGTTGCACAATCAGGACAGCAGCGGGCAGGTCCGCGGGCAGGTCGGCGACCACCGTCTGGAGCGCGCCAGGCCCGCCGGTGGATGCACCGATCACCACGACCCGGTCTCGCATGCGCAGTGGACGAGTGGATTTATTCTCACCCCGACCTTCGGTCACCCCCCTGCCAACCGGGTTGAAGCCCGGTACTGGGTGGGAGAGGGATGGAGAGGTGAGGGTTGAAGGACCGGCCCGAACGCGGGCCTGAGCCGCGGCCTGGATCTTGGCGATGACCTCATCCATGATGGCGGCCAGGTTCGCTTTCGTGGCGGGCTTGGCCACGAAGTCCACTGCGCCCCAGGTCAGCGCCAGGATGGTCTCGCGGGCGCCTTCGGTCGTCAGGCTGCTGAGCATAATGACGGGGCGCGGCCAGCGGGCCATGATCTGGCGCAATGTGGACAGCCCATCCAGCCGGGGCATCTCCACATCCAGCGTGACGACATCTGGCTGGAGTTTGGGGATCAGCTCCAGGGCCTCCTGACCATCGTGGGCGGCGCCGACGACTTCCAGGCCGGGGGCGGCGCTCAGTGCCCTGCCCAGGGTAAAGCGCATGTAAGCCGAGTCGTCCACAATGAGGACGCGGATCGGCTTGCGATTACTCCCAGTTCCCGGCCCGGTGTCCACCGCTATCTCCCCGCCCAACGCAGAAGAGCATCCCTAGCCCAACACTTTGCTGATCGCACTCAAGACACGTTCCGGTTGAAACGGTTTGACGATGAAATCGCGGGCGCCAGCCTTGATCGCTTCCAGCACAATGGACTCTTGCCCCAGGGCGGTCAGCATGACCACCCGCGCTTTAGGGTCCGCCGCGCGGATGGCCTTCAGCGCAGCCAGCCCATCCATCTCCGGCATGGTGATGTCCATCAGCACCATATCCGGCCTGGCGCTCATATAGGTCTGGACCGCCTTGACGCCATTGTTGGCCTCAATGACCTCGTGGCCGTTGCTCGTCAGCATCTTAGAGATGCGCACCCGCAGGAATTCAGCGTCATCTACGACGAGTATTTTCGCCATTCAAGGCCCTCCTTGCCTCATATCTCCTTCTCCGGGCTGCCCAGGACGCGCACCGTCATGCGGCCATCGGTGACAAACAGGCGCACTGTCCGGCCTGTGTTCCCACCCACGTCCTCTGACCTGATCTTAAGCTTGTAAGTGGCCAGGGTGGCACGGGCGGCAGCCACGTTGCGCGCGCCAATGTTGAGGGTGGAGCTAAAGCCGGGCGCGACCAGCATATTGGCGCCACCGGCAAGGCGCACGATCAGCCGCTGGTGATCGGCGCCAGCTTTAGCCAGCCTGTCCAGCAGGGCAGCGATGCCGCTATCCACGTACTTGGCGGACAACGCTTCTGTGCCATTCAGGTTGTAAGGCAGAACGGCGTGCAGCAGGCCCGCGACGCGAGCCACCGGATCGTACATGGCGACAGCTACGCATGAACCTAAGCCATAGGCCACTAAAATCTCCACAGGGTTGCTACTGACTCTGACTTCTCCTAGCCCTACTGCAACGCTATTGTCCGCCACGCTGTTATCCTCGTCGGCTGCGCCGCGCAAAAGCATTCAGGGTCGTCCGATCCGGCACCACCCAGAAATTGGCCTCCACCTCCCGACCCTGGCGCAGGAAGCTGGTCTGGATCATCGGCACATGCTCGCCTACTTCGCCCGAAGTGGCAATAATGATGTCCAGAATCGCGCCGATCATATCCACCATGACCGCTGGGGGCGAGGGGCGCGAACTTCGGCCCGTGATCAGTGCGATCGCATTGAGGAAGAATGAGCCGACCAGGTTACCCACTTCGGCCAGGGCCGAGCGCTCCAACGGGCCTAATTGCTGGGTGTTACCGATAGGCGTCCCCATCAGCAGGTCCACCAGCTCCAGGGCCTTCAGATAGGGCAGCACCAGCATCATCTGTGCAGCCATCTCGCCCTCCGAGCGCAGGTAAATGCCCACCGCTTCGTTCTCCGGTCCACCCAGAAGCATGGGGATGTCGCCCAAAGGCACCAGGCTCACCGTCGGCGGCGAAAAGGCAAGCTTCTCGCCCACCATCTCCGAGAGGCCCCGGGCCGCGTTCTGCACGCCCTCACTGGCCAGGGCCTCCAACAGTGAACGCAACGCCTCATCAAATATCAACGCCTGCCCGGTCATCGTCACTCCTCTTCCCTGGCTAGCTGTTTTTGTCCATTTCTGCCGCCAGCTTAAACAGCCCCGGCACGTCCACAATCAGGGCGACGCGACCATCGCCCAGAATAGCAGCGCCGGATACGCCCGGCGTCTCGCCGATCAGTCCCCCCAGAGGCTTAATCACCAACTCCTGCTCCCCAACCAGGGCATCCACCAGCAGGCCCATCTCCAGCCGCCCCCAGCGCATGGCCACGACATACTCATAGCGCTGCCCGTTGCCGCCTGTGCTGACGGAGGAGGGAGGACGGAAGACGAAAGATGAATGACCTCCGTCCTCCGTTCTCCGTCCTTTGTCGCCCGGGCAGAAGCCCAATACCTGGCTCAGGCGGACCAGGGGGAGCACGCGCTGGCGCAACTGGGTGACCTGTTTACCTTTCACTGTCTGAATCCCTGCCAGCGGGACGCGCAGGGTCTCCATAACAGTGGCCAGTGGGATGGCAAAGGTGCTCTCGCTGACCCGGACGAGAAGCGCCGGAATGATGGCCAGCGTCAACGGCAGGGCGATCTGGAACTGGGTCCCCTGGCCGGGCCAGGTCTCAACCAGGATGGTGCCGTTGAGGCGCTCAATGTTGGCGCGGACAATATCCATGCCCACGCCGCGCCCGGAGACATCGGTGACCACTCTGGCCGTAGACAGGCCGGGCTTGAAGATCAGGTTGATGGCCTCATCGTGCGACAGGGCAGCCGCCTCCGCCTCGGTCAGCAGGCCCTTCTGCACAGCGCTGGCCTTGACGCGCTCCACGTCAATCCCGCGCCCGTCGTCTTCCACCGTCAGGATGATGCGGCTCTCCTCATGGCGGGCGGTGAGGAGGATGGTGCCGCGTTCCGGCTTGCCCGCGGCCCGGCGCTCCTCGGGCGTCTCCAGGCCGTGATCCACCGCGTTGCGCAGCAAATGGATCAGCGGATCGCTGATCTCCTCAATCACCGAACGGTCCAGCTCGGTCTCCTCGCCACGGATCACCAGTTCCACCTGCTTCCCCGCCTTGCGAGCCAGGTCGCGCACCAGGCGTGGGAACTTGTTGAAGACGTTGGCGATGGGCAACATGCGGATGCGCATGACCTCTTCCTGCAATTGGTCGGTGATGCGGCTGATGTGCAGGGTCGTCTGGATCAGGTCCTCCACCTGCGGGTCGCCGCGAAAGCGCTGTTCAAAGTTGCTGCGAACCTGGAAGAGGCGGTTACGGTCAGTGATCAGTTCGCCCACCAGGTTCATCAGACTGTCCAGGCGCTCCACGCTGGTGCGGACAGTCTTCTCTGTCGTGTGGGAGGCTACGCCCCTGGCGCGCTCAGCGGGCGCCATGCCCGGCGCCCCTACACCCTTGTCCTGCGTCGCTTGTCCATCGTCTTCTGCGCGTTGCCCGCCGCTCACGGTCACATTGGTGATCTCAGGGATGTCAGTCAGGGCCTGGCGGATCTCCTCGGGCGAGTGGGACGAGGCCAGGCGGGCGGTGACGCGCTGCACGGGCGCGGCGGTCTCAATCACTGCCTGCGAAGGCTCCAGTTCAAGCACATCACCTAACGATTGCAGGGCGAGCAGGACCTGGAAGGCGCGGGCCGCCGAAGCGAAGCTATCTGGGGCGATCTCTACATGGATGGCGTAGATGGCCGAAGACGACGGATGCATGGGGACGGAGGCTTCAGCCTGCGGTCCTTTGTCCCCGCTCGGGATGGGCGCTGCCATTTGCAACAGCCGCTCCACCAGTGGGGCGATGTCCACCGGACTGGCGCGGCGCTCAATGACCTCGTTACGCAGCCCTCTGAGGGCGTCCAGCGATTCCAGACAGACATCTACCAGATCAGCACTGACCGCGAGCGTATGCTTGCGCAGCCCATCCAGCACAGTCTCCATGGCGTGGGTCAACTCGGCCATGCGCTGGTGGCCGATGGCACCCGCTGAGCCTTTCAGCGTGTGTGCTGCGCGAAAGATGGCCTGAAGCAGCTCCGGGTCATCCCCCTCACGCTCCAGGCGGACAAGGCCCTCATCCAGTGTCTGCAAATGTTCGTCGGCTTCCGCCAGGAAGATATGCAGTTCGTCTTCCTCAATGTCAAACGCCAGGTCCATAACTGTGGCCTTTTACATTGTTTCTGGCGCATGCCTGGGGCTATTATAACCCGGCCTGGCCTGATTGTCTGTAAAAAACGGATAAACAGAGCATAAAGAAAGGGGAAAAGCAGTGTGGGCCTCCCAATGAGACCCACACCACTTCACTTTATCGGTCCGGCTCAAGGGGAGGGCTGGGGCTGAAGGCTGGCACTCTCCTCCACCGACAGCACCTTGCCCAAGTCCAGCAGGATCACCAGCCGCTCCCCCACCTTGGCAATCCCACGAATAAAGGCCGAGTCCACCGTGGTCACTATCGGCGAGGGCGGCTCCACCGCCTCCGCACTCACCCGCAGCACCTCGCTCACCCCATCCACCACCATCCCCACCGTGGCCCCGTTCATCTCCACCACCACAATGCGGCTGTCCCGCGTGGCCTGGGCCTGGGACAGCCCAAAGCGCTTGCGCAGGTCAATCACGGGCAACACCTTCCCCCGCAGGTTGGTCACCCCCTCCACAAAGGCGGGGGCATGGGGCACCGTGGTGATGGCCTGCAACTTGATGATGCCCTCCACCGCGGCAATGTCCACCCCATAGTGCTCCCCCGCCAGGTCAAACACCACCAGTTGTTGTTCCATGCCCATCTCCTTTCCAATCGGCCCCTCAACCCCGCCTGCCCACCTGCACCTCGCGATAGGCGTGCCCGTTGCCCACCCCAGCGCTCACCGGCACAGCCGCAGCGGGCCTGGGCGCAGGCGCAGCCTTGCGCCCCTGCAGCTTCGCCCCAGAGGGGGCCTGCGCCCCCTCCGCCGAGAGCCTGAACCGCGCCACCAACTCCTGCAAGCTCTGGGCCATCTCGGAAAGGGCCTGCGCCGAGGCGGTCACCTCCTCCACCTGGGCGCTCATCTCTTCGGCAGCCGCCGAAACCTCCTCCACCGCCGCACTGTTCTCCTGGCTCACACTGGCAATGTGCTCTATCGCCTGAGTCACCTCACCTGACCCCGCCGCCATCTCCTCCGTGGCCGCCGTGTTCTCCTCCACCACCGCGCTGACCGCATCCATCGCCACCACCAACTCATTGGAACTGGCCGCCATGTGCTGAGCCGCCGCAGCAATGGCCCCCACCTGCTGGTTCACCGCCTCCACTACCCGGCGTATCTCCGCCAACGCCTGCCCAGCCTCCCCAGCCCGGCTGACCCCCATCTCCACCTCCCTGGCCCCCTCCTCCATCGCCGCCACCGCCTCGGCTACCGTGTGCTGAATGGAGCGTATCAACTCGCCAATCTCCTTGGTAGCTGCACTGGCCCGCTCGGCCAGCTTGCGTACCTCGTCAGCCACCACCGCAAACCCCTTGCCGTGCTCCCCAGCACGGGCGGCTTCAATGGCAGCATTCAGAGCCAGCAGGTTGGTCTGCGAGGCAATGTCGTCTATCGTCTCCACAATCGCCCCAATCTGCTGGGAACGCCGGCCCATCTCCTGCACCTTCTCCGCCGACAGCCCCACCTTGGCCTTGATGGTCGCCATGCCCTGGATGGTTTGCTCCACAGTCCTGGCCCCGGCCTGGGCGGTGGTGGCAGCCTGGACAGAGGCCTCAGCCCCCGATTGGGCGCTGTGGGCCACCTGCTCAATGGCTTGGGAGATCTGGGCGGTGAGGGCCGAGGCCTTGGCCACGGCGTTGGCCTGCTCCTGGGCGCCTCTGGCTACGCCGTCAATGGCGCGGGACATCTGCTCCACGGCAGCGGCGGTTTGGGTGACAGCCTGGGTTTGTTGGGTGCTGCCTTTGGCCACCTGCTGGATGGTGGTGGCAATCTGGCTGGTGGCCTGACCGGCCTGCTCGGCAGCGCTCGCCAGTTGGCTGGAAGCCGCACCGACGTTATTAGCGTTCTCGGCCACCTGGCTAACCAGGTGACGCAGGTTCGCGGTCATGTCACTGAAGGCCTGGCCGGTCTCCTGCAGGCGGCTAATCATGGTGTTGAAGGCCCGTGCCAGGTCGCCCATCTCGTCGCCTGATTTATAATCAAGTGTCTGAGTCTCAATAGTGACGTTGGCGGTCAGGTCGCCGCCGGCCAGCGCGGCTGCCGCGCCTGCCAGGTTAGCCAGGTCCACCTGAGCGATGTGTTGAGCTGCCTGAACCATCTGCCCGGCGGCATTGGCGATAGAGCGAGCCAGAAAGAAAGCAATGCCCAGCCCAAGGAGCACAGCCACCACCGTTATGCCGATAATAAGCGAGCGAGCCTGTGTAAAAGTTGCGGCATTTTCGGCATTGGTTTCCTGCGCTCCTTCAGCCGATGCTTTGATCAGCGCATCTGTTGCATTGCTCACCGCCGCGAATCGCTGGCCCACCTCACCGGTGGCATAGCCGGCAGCCTCTTCGGTCTTCCCGGCGCGGCTGGCCGGCAGAGTAAGTGTATCTCGTCCCTCTTTGAAATTTTCCCAGGCTTTCACAAACTGGTCTATGCTGGCTTGATGGTCCCCATCCACGTCGTTTTCCCTGAGCGCTTTCACGCTTGCCTCTATCTCCTGGTCAAGCGCAGCGATTTCGGTATCAATGGCTCCCTTCTTGGCCGGGTCGGTCGAAAGGATGTGAGCCAGCACCTTAGCACGAACGAGGATTGTGTCTTGGACAAGCTTTGCGACGTGGGTTAACATGACCACATCGTCGGAATACATTTGCTCTGAACGGTCATTAATGAGGCCGGCCTGACTGATGCCTATCCAGCCGACGACAGCCGTGAGCATAAGCACCGCACCGAAGGCGGCCAACAACTTATTGCGAATATTGAGTTTCATCCCTATCGCTCCTTAAAATCTAAAGATAGACCAGTCTGACCTGGTATCTGGATTATTAGGTAACTTGATTTGATTTGTCTGTAAAAAAGAGATAAAGAAGAGATAAAGAGAGGATAAAAATAGCATAAAAGGCAAAAACCTCCAGACATCAGCAAGACAGCAATAGCATACGTTCCTGCTGATGTCTGGAAGCTATCCCTGGTCCGGCTCAAGGGGAGGGCTGGGGCTGAAGGCTGGCACTCTCCTCCACCGACAGCACCTTGCCCAAGTCCAGCAGGATCACCAGCCGCTCCCCCACCTTGGCAATCCCACGAATAAAGGCCGAGTCCACCGTGGTCACTATCGGCGAGGGCGGCTCCACCGCCTCCGCACTCACCCGCAGCACCTCGCTCACCCCATCCACCACCATCCCCACCGTGGCCCCGTTCATCTCCACCACCACAATGCGGCTGTCCCGCGTGGCCTGGGCCTGGGACAGCCCAAAGCGCTTGCGCAGGTCAATCACGGGCAACACCTTCCCCCGCAGGTTGGTCACCCCCTCCACAAAGGCGGGGGCATGGGGCACCGTGGTGATGGCCTGCAACTTGATGATGCCCTCCACCGCGGCAATGTCCACCCCATAGTGCTCCCCCGCCAGGTCAAACACCACCAGTTGTTGTTCCATGCCCATCTCCTTTCCAATCGGCCCCTCAACCCCGCCTGCCCACCTGCACCTCGCGATAGGCGTGCCCGTTGCCCACCCCAGCGCTCACCGGCACAGCCGCAGCGGGCCTGGGCGCAGGCGCAGCCTTGCGCCCCTGCAGCTTCGCCCCAGAGGGGGCCTGCGCCCCCTCCGCCGAGAGCCTGAACCGCGCCACCAACTCCTGCAAGCTCTGGGCCATCTCGGAAAGGGCCTGCGCCGAGGCGGTCACCTCCTCCACCTGGGCGCTCATCTCTTCGGCAGCCGCCGAAACCTCCTCCACCGCCGCACTGTTCTCCTGGCTCACACTGGCAATGTGCTCTATCGCCTGAGTCACCTCACCTGACCCCGCCGCCATCTCCTCCGTGGCCGCCGTGTTCTCCTCCACCACCGCGCTGACCGCATCCATCGCCACCACCAACTCATTGGAACTGGCCGCCATGTGCTGAGCCGCCGCAGCAATGGCCCCCACCTGCTGGTTCACCGCCTCCACTACCCGGCGTATCTCCGCCAACGCCTGCCCAGCCTCCCCAGCCCGGCTGACCCCCATCTCCACCTCCCTGGCCCCCTCCTCCATCGCCGCCACCGCCTCGGCTACCGTGTGCTGAATGGAGCGTATCAACTCGCCAATCTCCTTGGTAGCTGCACTGGCCCGCTCGGCCAGCTTGCGTACCTCGTCAGCCACCACCGCAAACCCCTTGCCGTGCTCCCCAGCACGGGCGGCTTCAATGGCAGCATTCAGAGCCAGCAGGTTGGTCTGCGAGGCAATGTCGTCTATCGTCTCCACAATCGCCCCAATCTGCTGGGAACGCCGGCCCATCTCCTGCACCTTCTCCGCCGACAGCCCCACCTTGGCCTTGATGGTCGCCATGCCCTGGATGGTTTGCTCCACAGTCCTGGCCCCGGCCTGGGCGGTGGTGGCAGCCTGGACAGAGGCCTCAGCCCCCGATTGGGCGCTGTGGGCCACCTGCTCAATGGCTTGGGAGATCTGGGCGGTGAGGGCCGAGGCCTTGGCCACGGCGTTGGCCTGCTCCTGGGCGCCTCTGGCTACGCCGTCAATGGCGCGGGACATCTGCTCCACGGCAGCGGCGGTTTGGGTGACAGCCTGGGTTTGTTGGGTGCTGCCTTTGGCCACCTGCTGGATGGTGGTGGCAATCTGGCTGGTGGCCTGACCGGCCTGCTCGGCAGCGCTCGCCAGTTGGCTGGAAGCCGCACCGAGGGAGGAGGCACTGTCGGCGACCTGCCCCACCATCTGCCGTAGATTGGTGGTCATCGCATTGAGCGCCTGCGCCAAACGGTCCTCGTCTGACTTCACCTGGATTTCCACAGTCAGATCACCGTCGGCGATCTGGTCAAACGCATCGGCGATTTTGTTCAGGCGCTTCATCATCTGGTTGAACGAATAGGCTGTCCACGCCAGCTCATCTCTGCCCTTGTCGGGAAGTGTCTGGGTTAAATCGCCTCGTGTGGCGAATGCATCCGCCGCCAGGCCGACAGCAGTCAGCCTGCGGCTGATGCCCCGTATGGCCCAGATGCCTGTCCCCAACATGACCCCGCCGATCAGTACCTGGACAAGTATCCGCGTCTGCCAGCCCTGTATAAGCCCCTGGCCTGCCCAATGCTCCCAGGCCAGGCCGACAAGGATAGGCAGGAAGAACAGGGCCAGCATCAACCCGGTCAAACGCACCTGAATCTGAGACAGCCAGTCACGTAAGCTCATTTTGTACTCGTTGCTCATAATCATGGCCTCCGGTGTTCACGTAGGGTCGTGATCGGGTTTATTGGCCTGAAATAGGGCCATATCGCGGGTGGATTTCATCCTCATCCAACCACGTAATCTCTCTGGCACTATAGCTATTTTGGGGTCGGCTGTCCATAAAGATCGTATAAATATTGTTGAAAGTTAACAAAAAGGGAATATATATTGGACAAAGAAGAGAAGAGAAGTCGGGATAGGGCCGTTGTACTTCACTTTCTTTCGCTTTGGAATCCTTCCACTTTCTGCCAGGAGGCGCCATGCGTGCGGTTGAAGAAGTCAGTGACGCTGTTCATCAGGCTGCGCAGCCCCTGGGCATAGGTCTCCACCTGGGCCGGGGTCAGGCCGATCAGGGCCAGGCTGGCCTCAGGCATGTCCGGCGTTGTGCGTGGGGTCAGGCCGATGCCCAACCGCAGGCAGAGCGCATCGGCCAATTGAACCATTGCCGCCAGATGGGGGGCGGTCTGCGCCAGGGATGGGGAGTGGTGATTGCCGATGATGTCCGCCAGGCGCAGCGGCAACTGCCAGCGGCAGGCCATCTCCGCACCCACCGCAGCGTGGTCCATCCCCAGGGTGGTGGCTTCAATCTCCACC
>FWPU01012364.1_pt1 | contig 11363 bp, 7 predicted proteins | sample 2228361 | NCBI WGS metagenome assembly FWPU01 (sample SAMEA103939777, study PRJEB20133) | metagenome | reverse complement strand
CCCCCGCCAGCCAGGTCCCGATCGGGCAGGCACGACGCCTCGTGGCCATTCTCGGTGGGTCCGGCTCGGGGTCCCGGCGGTCCTGGTCGCAGCCTCGGTCGCGGCGTTCCAGGTCCGCTTTGTCTCGGGGCTGCGGGACCTCTTCACCCGCTCGGACGACGTGGGCGCCACCCTCGCGTTCTTCGATCGTCGCTTCGGCGGGTCGGACTTCCTCCAGGTCTCGGCCCGGGGTGACCTGCGCGACCCCGCGGTCCTGGCGCGCCTCCACCGCCTGACCGACCTGCTCGAGGGAAGCGCAGCCTTCGCCGACGTCCGCTCCATCACGCAGGTCGTGGGCTTTCTCGCGCAGCACTTCGGCGGGGCGTACCGGGTGCCGGACGAGCGGGAATCCCTGAACACCCTGTGGTTCTTCCTGGACGGCAACGACGACGTCCGGTCGCTCGTGACGCCGGCCCGGGACGAGGCCATGCTGGCCTTGCGGGTTTTGCCGGGTCGGCCCGCGCCCGGCCTCGTCCGGGTGATCGAGGAAGCGATCCGCGACTCCAGGGACACGGGCGTGTCCGGCACGGCCCGACGACTGGACGCGGTGGCCCGTCACGGCGGAGTGAACCTCCCCCCGGGCTGGTCCACCCAGGTCGTGACCCACCTGATGACGGCGACTCCCGGCGCCATCCACAACGAGGCCGTGGCCTTGCTGCGCCGGGAACTGTCCTCCCCCGAATCCCCGTTCCTCCCCACCGACGAGGAGTTCGAGGCCATTGCCGGGGTCCTGAACGAGGCGGGCCAGGGCCGTTCCCTGGAGGACGTCATCCGCTCCCTGCCGTCGTTCCAGGCCCTGGACGCTCCGGCGGAATGGCCCGGGCGGATCGCGCGGATGATCCGGGACCGGGCCGCGGCCCTCGACGCCGAAGTCCGTGCCGCTCACGTCGTGGACCGGTGGCTGTCCCGGGTCCCGTCCGACCGCGCGACTCCCGCATTGATCGCCCGTGCCCGCGGGATCATCCTGGACGCGATCACGGGTCCGCGCGCTCCCGGGGCCGACGTTTCCTTCCTGGTCACCGGGTTTCCGGTGCTCGTCCCCGTCATCGAGCGCGACCTCTGGAACGGCCTGTTTCGGGCCCTCGGCGGGGTCGTGCTCGCGGTCTTCCTCGCAGGGTGGACCGCGGTTCGTCGTGTTCGACCTCCATTCGCGGTCCTGGCCCAGGCGGCCTTCGCGGGCCTCGCGCCCCTGGGGATCGCCTGGGTCACGGGGCTTCACGTGGATTTCGGGTCCGCCACGATGGTGCTGGTCGGCCCAATCGCGGCGGGAATCCTGTCGGTCGCACCCGGCGGCACGCACGGTCGGCCCCTGGCCCGGGCGGTGCCGCTGGCGCTCGCCGCGGCCTGCGCGAGCCTTGCGGTCACGGGCGTGCTCCCGGTCGTGCGGATCGGGGTCCTGCTGGGTCTCTCCCTCGCGGGTGGATGGCTCGTGACCGCCCGGGAGACCGGGGGTCTTGGGCCAGCCCCGGAGGAGGCCGCGTGAGGTCATCGCCCTTCATCGAGCGGCTCGCCTGCGCGATCGCCCGTCGTCCCAGGTGGTGCCTCGGCGCCGCGCTCGTGGTCACCGCGGCCGCGGCCTGGGCCACGTCGCACCTGCCGATCCACACCTCGCGCAACGCCCTGTTCCCCAAGGACGAGCCTGTCCTGAAGCGACTCGACGCCTTCCTCCAAAGATTTGGTTCCGCGTCGGACCTCCTGGTCGTGCTGGACGGCGCGCCCAGGGAGGTCCTCGAGGAGTTCGCCACCACGCTCGCAGCCCGCCTGCGCGGTCGCCCCGAGGTCCGCGACGCCTCGGAACGGCTCGACACCGACTTCTTCTTCGCGCGGTCCTATCTGATGGTCCCGGCCGCGACACTCGGCCAGTTGTCGGGACTTCTGGACCGCATTCTCGCCGGTCCGGTGCCGTCGCTGACCGGACCCGTCACCCTCGACACGGCGATCCAGGCCGTGGACGGATGGCTCCAGGACCCACCGCCCTTTTCGGAAGGCGATGTCGGCCTCGACGTGGCTCGCGAGGTCCTCGCCGTCCTCGACACCATGCTCGAGGAATGGCTGCGCTTCGTCCAGGCGGCCGAGGAACCCGCGGACCTCGCGTGGGAGAGGCTGTCACCGCATCCCGAGGCCCGGCGGTTTCTGTCGGGCCGGGGGTACTTTGCCACGCACGACGGCCGCGCCCTGGTCGTGTTCGTGAGCCGCAAGGACCCGTCGTCCGAGTTCGATGTCCTCGCGCCCTTCATCCGCGGGGTCCGGGGCGAAGCGGACACCCTGCGGGCAGAGTTTCGCGCCAGGGGCAAACCCGCGCCGGAAGTGGGTCTGACCGGGCTGCCCGCCACCGAGTACGAGGAATACGTGGCGGTCCAGGCGGACATCGTCCTCGTCGTGAGCACGGCCGCGGTCTTCATCCTCTTCCTGGTCTTCGCGTGGATGCGCTCGCTCAGGCGGGCGCTCGTGGTCTTCATCCCGATGGGCCTGGGGACCGTGTGGAACATGGGGTTGACCCTGTTCACCGTGGGCCACCTGACCCTGCTCACCGCGGCCTTCACCGCGATCCTCTTCGGGCTTGGCGTGGACTACGGCATCTTCCTGACGAGCCGCATCCTCGAGGAACTCGAGTCGGAGGCCGCGTCCGGCGGTCGCCGGGAGCGCTCGCTGCGGGGGGTGGCACCCGAGCGGCTCGCGGCGGCGGTCGGTCGCGGGACCGCCGCGTCCGCCCGCGGGATCGTCACGGCCGGCGGCGCCACGGTCCTGATCTTTTTGTCCCTGGTCGTGGTCCCGTTCCGGGGGTTCTCGGAACTCGGGGTCGTGGCCGCGACCGGGGTCGCGCTGGTCCTCGTGGCCACCTTCCTCGTCACCCCCGCGCTCTTTGCGATGATGCGCCCTCCCCTGCCCCGCTCGCCCGGCGGGAGTGCCACCACCGCCCCGGGCCCCCGGTTCCGGCTCACGCTGTCGCGGCGCGCGTCGCTCGCGACGGCCGTGGTCGCGGCCCTCGCCGCGGCCGTGGGGCTGGGCTTCGGCATCCGCATCCCGTTCGATTACGACGTCTTGAACCTCCTGCCCGCCGGCTCCGAGGCCGCCCGGCTCCAGAAGCGGCTCGTGGCCGAGTCCGACTTCCAGCCCGAGGTCCTGCTCGTGACCGCCCCGGACCTGGCCGAGGCCCGCCGCCTGGGCTCGGCCCTCCGGAATCTCCCGGTCCTGTCGAGCGTCCAATCGGTCGTGGACCTGTTCCCCCCGGACGCGGAGGACAAGGCGGCGGTGGCACGGAAGGCGGGCGACCTGGTGGCGAGGACGGGCGTGGCCGAGGCCCTGGCCCGGCAGTCCGACGTGCGCCTGACCTCCGAGGACGCGCGTCGTCTGGCCACGACCCTGTCCCGCGCCCTCGACTTCGTGGACGAGGTCCAGGACCAGGCCTTCTCGGCGGGCCACGAGCGGATCGTCGAGGTCCTCGAGCGCGTCCGCAGCCGCATCGTCGCTCTCGCCGAGGCCCTGCGCGGGGACTCGGAGGTCCCGAGGGTTCGGACCGAGGCATTCTTCAACCACCTGCTCCACGCAGCCCGCCGGGCGGCCGGGGTCCTCGCCGGCTGGCGCGACGCCCGTCCCCTGGTCCCGGAGGACCTGCCCGCGTCCCTGCGCGACCGGTTCTTCGCCCCGGACGGGAGCGTGGCCCTGTACGCCTACCCGCGGTTCTCCGTGTACCAGCCGGCGATGCTCGACATGACGATGGGCCAGGTCCTGGCCGTGGCCCCGGAGGCGACCGGCTTCCCGGCCACGCACCAGGTCCTGTCCCGCATGGCGGTCCGGAGTTTCTGGCTCGGATCGGCCCTGGCCCTGGTCGCAGCACTCCTCGTAATCTTGCTGGCGGTCCGCTCGACGCAGGGGTTTGCCACCGCCTCCCTCCCCCTCGTGGTCGGAGCCGGGTGGATGCTCGGGCTCATGGCCGCGCTCGAGATGCCGTTCAACTACGCGAACATCGTGGGGGTCCCGATGGTGATGGCCCTCGCGGTGGACTACGGGGTCTGGTTCACGCACCGCCGCCGCGAACTCTCGAACCGGACGGCATGGGAGGCCGCCTCGGTCGCGTCGCAGGCGATCCTGTTGGCCGCGGGGACCACGCTCGCCGGGCTCGGAGCGATCATGCTCGGGCGGTACCAGGGCGTGGCCTCGATGGGGACGTGCGTGACCATCGGGCTCCTGTGCTGCATCGTGGCGGCGCGGGTCATCTCGCCGGCGGTCGCGCATGTCCTGGAGGGCCGCGCGCGTCGGGGCGGCCAGGAAGGTGGTGGTTCATCGGAAGGAGGACAACCATGACAAGGGTGGTCTTGGCGGTCGCATTTCTCACCGTGACCGCTGCCGTGACGCGCCCCGGACTCGCGGACCCGCCCTGGAAGGGGCGACCCATCCTCATCTGCTATACCACGGGCAGCGTCTCTTCCCGGGACGCGAAGCCCGCGATCGAGACCATGGTCCGGGTCCTCGAACGCCTCGGAGGCTGGCCGGACGGGACGTACCAGGGGCGGTTCGCGGACGACGCGCGCGAGTGCGAGCGCCTCGCGGCGTCCGAGCAGCCGCACTTTGTGATCCCCTCGCTCGGGTTCTACCTGAGGCACCGCGAGGGCGACGGCCTCGTGCCCGTGGCCCAGCCGCGCGTCCGCGGGCAGGACCGAGAGGTCCTGCGCGTGCTGGTGCGGCGGGGGTCCTTCGCCTCCCTCGACGCCCTGAAGGGCCGCGCGCTCGGGGGGACCCTCCTCGACGACCCCGACTTCCTGGGCCGGGTCGTGTTCAAGGGCCGCATTGCCCCGGCGACCTTCTTTGTCCTGAAACCGTCCAGGGTCGCGTTGCGCCCCTTGCGCGACCTCGCGGCCGGCAAGATGGACGCGGTGCTGGTGAACGACCAGCAGTACCGCGCCCTGGCAGGGCTGCCGTTCTCGAAGGACCTGGACGTGGTGTTCGAGTCGGACCCGATCCCCCTCCCCGGCGTCTTCGCGGTCGAATCCCGGACCTCGCGGGACGAACGTGCACGAATCGGCAAGGCGCTTGAGTCCTTCTGCGCCCACGCGGACGGCCGTTCCTTCTGCGAACTCTTCGGCATTGACGGGTTCGTCCCGGCCGGCGCGTCGTCCTACGAGTCGGTCCGGGCGCTGTGGGAAGCCCGTTGACCTCGCGGCTTTTCGGTTAGACTCCCCTCGTGTGGCGCTGCCTCGCCATCGCCGTCGCCGTCTCGTCGTGCTCCCTGACCCTGCCCGAGGACCTCGCGACCCTGCGCGGGGTCCCGGCCTGTTCGGAGTGGTCCCTGTCCGATGCCCTGCGGGTCGGACGGACCGTGGACCGCCGGACCCCGTCGGGGGACCTGGAGTGCGTCCTGATGTCCCTGCGCCAGGAGTGGTTGCAGGGGCCGGAGCAGGCGGCCCTCGCGAGCCGGGCCTGCTTCCTCCTCGCGGACGTCGAGCCCGAGGCGGACCGGCGGCGGCTGCTCGCCTCAGAGGGCGCTCGCTGGGGCGAGATCGCGGAGAGCCTCGGGGCCCTGTCGGATGCCGCCACGCTTTACTACCACGCCATGAACCTGGGGATCGCCGTGCGCGACAACGTGGTCGTGGCCCTCAAGAACCTGGGCCGCATCGAGGCCCTCCTCACCCGGGCCGCAGCCCTCGACCCTGGCGTGGACCAGGGCGGCCCGGTGCGGGTCCTCGGCATGCTTTACATCCAGGCCCCGGCGTGGCCCCAGGGCATCGGGGACCCGGACCGCGGCCTCGGCCTGCTCCGGTACGCCGCCCACCACTTCCCCGCCCACCCCATGAACCACCTGTTCCTGGCGCAGGCCCTGTGGGAGGTCGAGGGGGAAGACGCCCTTCCGACGGTCACGCGCGCCGTGTGCCGCGCCCTGAGGCTAGCGGGGTCCGGGGACTGGGGCCGGGCCGGCGAGGACTGGGGCCGGCAGGCGCGGGACCTCGCGGACGAGGCCGGCGTGCAGTGTCCGTGACGCTCATCCCCCCCGGATGAACTCCTCCGGGTCCAGTTCCTCGGTGACGGCGCCCTGCCCTCCCGTCCCGATCAGGACCTCGAGCCGGGCCTGGGCCTGGTCCAGGGTCCGCCGAGCCTGCTGGAGCAACTCCACGCCCCGGGTGTAGAGCGCGATGGAGTCCTGCAACGGGAGGTTGCCCTTTTCGAGCCGCTCGACGACCCGGGTCAGTTCCCCGAGGACCTCCTCGAACCCCTTCTCCTCCGCCGCCGCGGGCGGGGTGGTGTCTTCCGGCATCACCGCCTCCTTCCTGCCGCGCATTGTGCGCCGGCTCCAGCGGGGTGTCAAACCGACCCATCCGCGCTGTCGGGCCTGTCCGCGTGGACGTGCACGTGGGCGAAGCGAAACTGCTCGGCTCGTCCACGTCCACGTCCACGATCACGTGCACGAGACCACCACGGCGCGGATGGCTCGACCTCGCGGCACGCGGACTTCTGCGCTATCCTCTGACCCATGGACCCGACGCCGTTCCAGGTCTTCTGCGCGTACTATCTGGGGCTGGACCGTGAGTTCCGCTACCGGTTCTTTCACCTCAACACGATGGCCGAGCACTTCGGCGTGGCCCCCCTCCGTCTGAAGGCCCTGATGGACGAGTGGCGGCTGGCCCCCGAGGACACGAGGCACGTGGACTACAACCTCGCCCGGGCCCACGCGACCGCACAGGAGATCGCGCGGCAGGGTGGGCGGGAGGACGTGGAGACCTTCGCCCGGCGGACCTGGGACGAGTTCGTGCAGGCCAGGGCCCGTTACGACCCGCGCCGTGACTTCGAGAACGTGGACTATGACCGCATCCTCCCGGGAGACGAGCCGGGACCAGGCGATCCTGGCGATTGACGACCTGTGCGTCACGCTCGCCTCCCCTGGCGGACCCGTGATCGCGCTGGACCACCTCTCGGCGGATGTCGCGCCGGCAACATGCCTGGCCGTGATCGGGGAGTCCGGCTCCGGCAAGAGCACCCTGGCCCGGGCCTGTCTGGGCCTCCTCCCCCGCCGAGGCGCTTTGGTGGCGGGGCGCGTCGTCCTCGAGGGACTGGACCTCCTCGACCTCCCCGAGCGCGACCTGCGCAGGCTCCGCGGGCGGCGCATCGGCTTCGTGGGCCAGGACTCGTACGCGGCGTTCGACCCGCTGTTCACGATCGGGTGGCAGGTGCGCGAGGCCCTGGCCGCGCACGCGGGCGACTCCGGGGCCTCGAGCCGCCTGGGCTTCGCCCTGGAGCACGTCGGTCTGGACCGCTGTGTCCTGAAGAAATATCCCCACGAAATGTCAGGCGGGATGCTCCAGAGGGTCCAGATCGCGGCGGCCCTGTTGCACGGTCCGTCGCTCATCGTCGCGGACGAGCCCACGTCCGCCCTGGACCCGGTCCGCAGGGCCGAGGTTGCGGCGCTCCTGGACTCGGCGCGCCGGGAAACAGGGGCCGCGATGCTGCTCGCGACGCACGACATCGCCCTGGCCGCGCGGCTTGCGGACCGGGTCCTGGTCCTGCACCGCGGCCGCCCGGTCGAATCGGGGGAGGCCTGCAGGGTCCTGACCGATCCCCGCGACCCGATCACGGCGCGTCTCGTGGAAGCGGCGCAGCGGAGCACCCTCAGCGGCACGCCCGGAGGTCCCCCTTGAGCGGCCTCGACATCCAGGTGACGGGCGCGGTCCTGCCGGTGGCCTTGGACCCCTCTCCCTTCGACTGGATTGTGGCGGCCGGGACATGCCACGGCCTGGTCGGGGAGAGCGGGTCGGGCAAGACGACGCTCTTGCGGGTCATCCTCGGCCAGGTCGCCCTGCGACGCGGGGCCGTCCGGGTCGGCCCCTTTCGCCTTCCCTGGAGGGATCGCGGGGAACGAATCGCCTTCGCCCGCGCCGTGGCCTTCATCCCCCAGGACGCCGTGCAATCTCTCGACCCGACCTGGCCCGCGTGGCGTCTCGTGACGGAGCCGCTGGTCATCCACGGGGTCGTCTCGAGGCGAGCCGACCTCAGGCAGCGGGCCGCGGCCCTCCTCCGGGAGGTCGGACTCGGCACGGAACACCTGGACCGCCGCCCGCACCAGTTGTCAGGCGGGCAGTGCCAGCGCCTGTGCATCGCCCGGGCCATCGCCCTCTCTCCGGGACTCGTGCTCGCCGACGAACCCGTCTCGGCCCTGGACCCGGTGCGCCAGGACGAGGTCCTGTCACTTCTGGCCGGGCTTCGGAAGCGGACCGGGGCGACGCTGGTCCTGGTGTCCCACACGCTGGGTTTGGTTCAGGCCGCGGCTGACCACGTGACGGTCATGGCCGGGGGTCGCGCGGTCGAGTCGGGCCTCACCCAGGAGGTCCTCTCGGCCCCCAGGCACCCGGCCACCCTCGCCCTCGTCCAGGCCGAATCCGGGTTCACCCCGAAGCCATGGGCCGCCACGGACCCGGGCGCGTCGGGCGAGACGTGACCCGGGCCTGCGCAGGCCGGGAAGGACTCGATTTGCCTTCGGGAAACGGATACCCTTTTTTCGTGAATTGGCAACCCGGGAAAGGGGGTCGCGATGAAAACACCTGCGGCTTGCATCGCACCTCGCGCGGCGTGGCCTGCGCTGGTCCTCGCCCTTGCCTCCTGTGGCGGGGGCGCGACGACCGCCGGCCTGGCCGACTTCGCGGGGGACGACCTCGCGGCCGGCGATGCCTCACGAGACCCTGGAAGCGCAGAGGACCCCGGCGCGGCCGGGGACGCGAATCCGAGCGACTGGGCCTTCCTCGACTCGTACGAGGCATCACCCGGTGAGTTCCTCGCGCCCTGCGTCAGCAACGAGGACTGCCTGAGCGGCTTCTGCGTGGAGGGCCCGGAAGGACCTCTGTGCACCAAGACCTGCCTGGCCCCGGGGGACTGTCCGCCGGACTTCGTCTGCATCGGCGTGGTGAACACGTACCCGGACATCGTGTTCATCTGCCTCCCGAAGTTCGGGCGCATCTGCGCCCCGTGCACGACGGATTCCCAGTGCGCGGGCGGACAGTGCATCTCGCTGCCCGACGGGCGTGCGTGCTCCGTCCCCTGCGAGGGGGACGAGGACTGCGCGGACCCGTACCGGTGCCGGTCCCTGGAGGAGGACGACGAGCGGTACTGCCTGCCCCCGAGCGGGACGTGCGCGTGCCGCCCAGCAGACGAGGGCATCAAGCGCTTCTGCGAGGTGACGAACGAGGTCGGGACCTGCTTCGGGTACGAGACGTGCGACCCGGCCGTGGGGTTCGTGGGGTGCGACGCCAGGACCCCCACCCCCGAGGACTGCAACGGCGTGGACGATGACTGCGACGGCGTGCCGGACGACGGCCTGCCCGAGGGCGAGCCCTGCGAGGTCTCGAACGAGCACGGGACCTGCCAGGGGACCCGCGTCTGTCTGGGGCCCAAGGGGTGGTCGTGCACGGCCGCCGCCCCCTCGGCCGAGGCGTGCGACGGCCTTGACAACGACTGCGACGGCCTGACCGACGAGGACTTCAAGACCGGCGACCTGTACGCGAGCGTCGAGCACTGCGGGGCGTGCTTTAAGTCGTGCCTGGGGATCTTCCCGCACGCGGAGGTCGGGTGCGATACTTCCCTGGAGGTGCCGCGCTGCGTGGTCGTGTCGTGCGAACAGAGCTACATCAAACTGAACGACTACCAGTGCATCCCGGCTGCCTCGACACTCTGCCAGTCGTGCGCGGCGGACGCGGACTGCCTGATCCCGGACGCGCGGTGTGTCCCCCTGTCGGACGGGAAGTACTGCGGCCAGCCCTGCTCAGCCCCCGGGGACTGCCCCGACGGCTATGAGTGCCTGCCGTTCGAGGGGGGACCGGACCAGTGCGTGCCCCAGAGCGGGACCTGTCAGTGCACTGGCGAGAACCCGGACCTCTCCAGGGCGTGCGAGGTCACGTGGTCCGACCCTGAAAACCCTTCGGTGCCCGTCTATACCTGCCACGGCATCCAGCACTGCCTCGCGGATGGGTGGGGCCCGTGCATCCTCCCGGACGAGGCCTGCGACGGCCAGGACCAGGACTGCAACGGCGTGACGGACGAGGGGTTCCTGGACCCCGCAACGGGCAAGTACGCCGGAGACGAGAACTGCGGCGTCTGCGGCAACAACTGCAAGGCCATGCCGGTCTCGAACGGGAGCGGACGCTGCGATGCGACAAAGACGGTACCGGACTGCGTGCTCCAGTGCGACGATGGGTTCTTCGACGTGGACGAAAACCCCTCGAACGGATGCGAGTGCCAGTACCTGGGCGCAACCGACTTCCCCGGCGACGCCCCGGTCGGGTGCACGGTCGGAGACTGCTCGGACGCGAACTGCGACGGGATGGACGGCGAGGTCTCGGCCGGGGTCTTCGTGGCGAAACACGGGTCGGACGCCGACGCAGGCACGATTCAGGCCCCGCTCCTGACGATCCAGGCCGGGATTGACCGGGCGGTCGCGTCCGGGAAGCGTGACGTGTATGTGGCGACCGGGGTCTATACGGACCCGGTAACCCTGAAGCCCGGCGTGTCGGTCTATGGAGGGTACTCGGCGGATTTCCGCGTACGCGAGCCTTTGTCGTACGAAACGGTGGTCCTCGGCGGCCCGCTGTCGCCGGCCGTCCGGGGCGCGGTCCAGGCCGTCTCGATCCAGGGACAGGCACCCGGATCGACCACGTTCGCGGGATTCGTCATCTACGCCCACAACAACCGGGAGTCCGGCGGGAACAGCATCGGGGTCTTTGTGCGCGACTGCGACCAGTCCCTGCGCCTGTGGGACCTGCGCGTGGTCGGGGGCGACGGCGGGAACGGGACCCCGGGCGCGCCAGGGAGCGCGGGCCAGGACGGGACCCCGGGTACCGCGGGGCTCGCGGCCTATGACATCGGGCAGAACAACTGCACGTCCGCGAAGGAGAACCCCGGCGGGGCCGGTGGGGGCAAGACCTGCGGCAGCGTGAACACGAGCGGGGGCGAGGGCGGGCGCGCCCTCTGTCCGGACTACGACGAGGCAGGGGCCTGCAACTTCAACCAGACTCGAAAGGCCGCCGAGAACGGGAAGCCCGGACAGAACAACGCGGCCGGCGACGGCGCCGGCGGGCTCGCCGGGCTCGATGCCCTGATCAACCCCACGTGCAGCCTCTTCGGGTCCTGCGGGTTGTGCACGGTGCCGGACGGCTCGATGCAGGGGGCCAACGGCCTGCCGGGGACGCCTGGGGTGCCGGGGCCGGCCGGCCTGGCGTGCCTGGCGTCTTCCGGGGGCGTCGTGGGGGACACGTGGGTGCCGGGGGTGGGCGGCAGCGGCGGATCCGGGGGACACGGTGGCGGCGGTGGCGGCGGGGGCGCCGCGGGCGGCGTCGAGACCGTGGGCT
>FWPU01012363.1_pt1 | contig 11364 bp, 11 predicted proteins | sample 2228361 | NCBI WGS metagenome assembly FWPU01 (sample SAMEA103939777, study PRJEB20133) | metagenome | reverse complement strand
TTTTTTTTAAATTACAATATCAATATATCGCAAATCCTATAAAATTTATTATTACTTGTATACCACATATAAATTAATTAGATATTTTTTGCTTCTCAATTTGACAGGTGGACACTATGTCATTTTGAGAAACGCCCCAGACATTCTGAATTTTCAGTATGTTATTGCCGGTGAAATGTAATAAACTTTACATTTCTCTGGACAGGGGGTTGTCCAAAAGACTTTTGGGCAACCCTATTTTTTTATAAAGGGCTGGTATTTGGACGATGAAGGATAGAATAAAGGAAATTGTAAAAGAAACAATTACAGAAATGGGCTATTTATGTGTAGAAACTGATGTTTTGATTACTAAAAAAAATCGAAAACTTAAGGTAGTGATTTATAAAAAAGGTTATGATATAAGCATGAATGATTGTGCAAATGTGAGTCTTGTACTAAGAAGAAAACTTGATATATTTATACCTTCGTTTTCGGAGAATTATGATCTAATTATTGAATCTCCCGGCGTAAGTAGAAGGTTGAAAGATTTGAGAGAGGTAGAAATATTTAATGATAAAGAAATTGAATTTAATTTGAAGCAAAGTTATGATATTAGCACAAAAAAGATCATAGGAAAGGTAAAAATGATAAATGGGAATAAACTTGAAATTGTGGATAAAAACAATATAATTTATAATATAAACTGGGAAGATGTATCAAGTGCAAAATTGTATTTTGACATAAAAAAATATATTTAATCTGGAGGAAGTGATGTCAGTTTCAACCTATCTTTCTGAATTTGCGAGGGAACATAATATTTCTGAAGATCTAGCCTCTCAAATTCTCAAAGAGGCTTTTTTAACAATATATAGAAAAAAAGTAGGGAAAGATTATGATAACCTTGATGTTGAGATTGGTAAAAAAATAAATCTGTATCAGAGAAAAAAAATTGTTGAAGAGATTTCAGATGAAGTTGCCGAAATTACACCCGAATTAGCAAAAAATTATACTAAAAAGAAAAATCTGAAGGTTGGGGATACAGTTTTAGTTCCTATTGAAATAAATGATTTTGGAAGGCAATTTGCCCAAATACTCAAGCAGGTTTTGAAACAGAAAGTAGCTGAAATTCACAAGGATGTGATTTACAACGAATACAAAAACAAAGTTGGTGAGTTGGTGTTCGGGAAGATAAAATCTAAGGTTGAAAGGAGAAACCCGGGTTATTATGTTTCGATTGAGCCGAAGGAAGTTGAGGCTTTTTTGCCGATGGAAAATGTTCCACCAGATGAAGAGTTTGAAAGGGGAGATATAATAAAAGCTGTTCTTGTTAAAGTTTATCCGTCAGATTCAATAGAAGAATCCCAGCTTATATTATCCCGGACGTCAGAGGATCTTGTAAAGCAATTGTTGATTATGAATATCCCTGAGATTTCTGATGGTACATTTGTAATAAAAGCAATGGCGAGAAAACCGGGAGAAGTAACAAAAATTGTTTTATATTCAAATAATGAGGCCATAGATCCAGTAAGTGTTACTGTAGGCAAACAGGGTTTGAGGATCAAACCAATCAGAGCAGAGCTTGGCTCAGAAAGGATTGAGTTAATAAGGTGGAATGATGACCCTAAAATTTTAATAAAGAATGCAATTTCATCCAGCAGGGTTCTCAAAAACAGGATTGCAGAAATTTATCATATTGACATGAACTGGGAGGAAAAAACTGCTTCAGTTGTGGTACCGAATGAATTTGTTGCTCCATTGATTGGGAAAAAGGGGGTACATCAAAAAATGCTTGAGAAAATAACAGGCTGGCATATAATTTTTGTACCTTATTCAGAATATGAAATAAAAATTGCGGAAAAGCAAAAACAGGTCGATCAAATTCTGGGCATTGCAAGTGAAGAAGAGGTGGAATTTATAGAGGAAGAGAGTATTCCAATTACAATGTTGCCATTTTCCAAAAAGCAGCTTAAAATTCTAAAGGGAGCTGGCTTTGAAGATGTTGCTGAAATAATAGAGTATTCAATAGAAGAGTTAGCAAATAAATGTGAAATAAGCCTTGATGAGGCTATGGAAATATGGAAAGTTATAGAAGATAATGTGGAAATTGAAGAAACTGAATAAGTAATTTATAATTTATTAAGGAGCAAGTAATCGTATGTCTGATGAAGAAAAAAAGGTTGTTAAAAAGAAAATAAAGCTGAAAATATCCAAGCCTAAAGAAGAAAAAATTGAAGAGAAACCTGCTAAGTTTAATAAACAAAATAAGGAAGATCATCTTAAGAGGGTGAGTGAAAAAGTCAAGAAAGAACTCGAAACAAAAAAATCTGAGGAAAAGAAAACTCAGGAGTTTAGAAGATTTAAGAGGTTTGAAACAAAAGAAAGAAAAGAAGAAGGTAAGGCTCCGAAAGAGAAAGGATTTGATAAAAGAGGATTACCACAGAGAAAAATAGTTGCAGAAGTTCCTGTAGATAAATCCCTGCAGTGGAGAGAAAAGCAAAAAGGCATATCTATTGAGAAATCACAAACAATTTTTTCTATAAAAGAAAAGTATAAAAGTAAAGAGGAAGAGATACTTCTATCAAAGATGGAAGATTCCATAAAGAAAAAGGCAAAAAAGGGTGAGGCAGTAATTCCAGAGCAGATTGAAATACAGGAGATAATTACTGTTGGAGATCTTGCAAAGAAGATGAATTTGAAATCTGCCGAAATAATCCAGAAACTTCTTGAACTTGGCGTTACAGCCACCATAAATGATACGATAGATTCTGATACTGCAACCATAGTGGCAGGAGAATACAATTGCAGTGTAGTTGTAAAAAGTCTCAAAGATGAAATAGAGGTTAAGGAAGAGCCAGATAGACCAGAAGATTTAAAACCCCATTCTCCTGTAGTTACCATAATGGGACATGTGGATCATGGTAAAACAAAGCTACTTGATGCTATCAGAAATTCATCTGTTGCAGATCATGAAGCAGGTGGAATAACACAACACATTGGTGCGTATAGAGTTAAGGCTAAAGGTGGAGAAATTACATTTATTGACACGCCGGGCCATGAGGCTTTTACTTCACTCAGGGCAAGAGGAGCGAATGTTACAGATATTGTAATACTTGTCGTTTCTGCTGTAGAGGGTGTTATGCCCCAAACAATTGAGGCAATCAACCATGCAAAAGCAGCAAATGTGCCGATTATTGTAGCGATTAATAAAATAGATCTACCCGATGCAAACCCGGAAAGGTGTAAACAACAACTTGCTGAGCATGGGATACTCTGTGAGGAATGGGGAGGAGAAAACCTCTTTGTAAATGTTTCAGCCCTTAAGAAACAGGGAATTAATGAGTTACTTGAGGCTGTTTTACTTCAGGCAGAAATGATGGATTTGAAAGCAAATCCTGATAAGAGAGGGTGGGGGTATGTAATTGAGGCAAAAATGGATGTTGGAAAAGGTCCTGTAGCCACTGTGATTGTAAAGAATGGTTGTATTAAAACAGGGGACTTTTTTGTTGTTGGTACAACCATGGGTAAAGTGAGGGGAATGTTTGATGAATTTGGTAACAAAATCAATATTGCTTATCCCTCCTATCCAGTGGAAATAATGGGTTTTGAGACTGTTCCTACTGCAGGAGAAAAGTTCCATGTTGTAGAAAATGAAGATGTTGCAAAGAATATTTCTCAGAAAAGGCTTGAGCTTAAGAGACTTGAAGATGTTAAAAACATCAAGAAGATTCAGATGGAAAGTGCCACACAGGTTCTGTCAGCTATCAAAATTGAAGAGATTAAGGTTATTATAAAAGGAGATGTACAGGGTTCGATAGAGGCGATAAAAACCTCTTTAGAAAAATTAAGTAAAGAGAACTTAAAAATAACCGTTTTACATGCGGGTGTTGGGGCAGTTCTTGAAAGTGATGTTATGCTTGCTTCAGCGAGTTCAAACAATTCAATGTCAAAGGCTTTAATACTTGCTTTTAGAGTAAGAGTGGATTCAATTGCGAAAGAAAAGGCTGAAGTAGAGGGGGTTACAATAAAGAGATTCAATATTATATATGAATTAATAGAATATATAGAAAATATGGTTAAAGGAATGCAAAAAGCAGAATATATTGAGCAGGTAATTGGAAGCGCCGAGATTAAGGAAATATTCAAAATAAAGGATGTTGGTAAGGTTGCGGGATGTCTGGTAACAAATGGTTATATCAGAAAATCAGATAATGTAAGGCTCTTTCGTGAAGGTTTGCTTGTCTGGGATGGAAGGATTTTGTCTTTAAAAAGATTTACAGAGGATGTTTCTGAAGTTCAGGAAGGTTTTGAATGTGGAATATCCTTTGTTAATTTTGACAATTTTAAAAAAGGTGATGTTATTGAGTGTTATACCAGAAAGGAGAAAGATTAAATGGCTACATCGAGAAGAATTGAAAGGGTAAATAAAACTTTAATGAAGGAAATAAGCGAGGTTATTTTTAAGGATTTAAAGGATCCGAGATTGAATACAATGATTTCGATTGTTGAATGTTCAATGTCGAGTGATATGAGGAATCTTAAGGTAAAGATAAGTATTTATGGAGGTACAGAAACCGAGCAGTTAAAGTCTTTGAATGCTTTGAATCATGCTTCAGGCTATATCAGTTCAATTATTAGCAAATCTTTGAGATTAAAATATGCACCTTCTATTAAATTTGAAAGAACAGATTCCATCTCAAGCGGTGTAAACATGTACTTCAAATTAAAGGAATTGGTGGATGAAGAAGAAATTCACACTTCTGAGAGATAAAGAATTAAGAAAAAATTTAAAAAAATTAAAAAAGCTCATTTTAAGTTCAAAAAAAATACTTGTAACAGGTCATATTAACACTGATGGTGACAACATATCCAGTCAGCTTGCGTTGGGAAGGTATCTTAAAGATATTGGTAAGGATTTTGACATTATGTGGAGTGAGAAAGTTCCGGAAAATTTTGATTTTTTGCCTGACTTGGATGTGATAAAATACTTTGATGAAAATTCCTCTCTTGCTCAGTACGATACTGTTATTGTTGTAGATTCGGGAGATCTAAAAAGGGTGGGGAAATTATCGGGGTATTTAGAAAATAAATTTATTGTGAATATTGATCACCACAGGGGTAATACAAATTTTGGGAAGTTGAATATTTTGGTGGAAAAAGCCAGCAGTATAGGAGAAATTTTATATTATTATTTTGTTTTGAATAATGTAGAGATTAGTAGAGAAATTGCATTTTATCTGTATGTTTCAATTGTTTCTGACACAGGTTTTTTCAGATTTGATTCCATGCATCCAGAAGTGCATCTGATTGCCTGTGATTTGCTTGGTAAAGGTATAAATACTTATGAAGTCAATTTTTATATCAATCAAAGTAGAAGTTTAACTTATCTAAAGTATTTAAATCTAATTCTTAATAGAATTCGTCTTTCAATGGATAATAGGATTTCATATTCCTATCTATTGAAAGAGGACTTTGAGGAGAATAATAATCTTGAAACAGATAGTCTTGTAGAATATCTTGGGATTTTGAAAACTGTTTCTGTATATTTTCTTATAAAAGAGAAGGAAAGAGGAATATTTAATATAAGTTTTAGAAGTAAATTTGATGTAGATGTGGCAAAAATTGCAGCGAAATTCGGAGGCGGGGGACATATGCGAGCTGCAGGATGTAAAATTGAGGGTACTTCTCTTGATGAGGTTACAAAGAAAATAATTTTAGAGATAGAAAAAGAATTTTAAAATTAAATCATTTTACCATTTTTCCGATAAATCTTACTGTGCAGAATAAGATTCCCCTCCCGAATTCTGCAGGCTCACGAGAGTGAGTGATGTAAGAAGGCCTGGGGTTGTTTCAAATGTTTATTTAACATATGTAACGACCCCAGGCCTAAATTTTTTGGAAAACATTAAAGAATGGTTTTACGACCTAACTAAAAGGTGTTATGGATGAATTTATTTAAGTTGTATCAATTTTCTAAAAATTATCTGAAATCGAAGAAAATAGAAACATATGAAGAGGATGCACAATATCTGATTTCTTCAATATTGTCCATATCTAAATACCAGATTTTCACAGAGAAAGAGAGAAAAATTCCTTTAAATAAGCTTATAAAGGTTTTAATTTTATTAAGAAAAAGAGCTAAAAAGATGCCAGTTGCTTATATTCTTGGATATCAGTATTTTTATAATAAAAAATTTATTGTGGATAAAAAAACATTCATTCCTAAATTTGATACCGAGCATTTAATAAGTGCAATACTTCAATTGAATAAAGAATTTCATTGTATACTTGATGTATGCACCGGCAGCGGTGTTCTTGCAATATGTCTTTCAAAGATTTTCCCTTCAAGCAGAATAATTGGCATTGACAAATATATAAAAGTTGCAAGAAAAAATGCGAAGTTGCTTGAATCAAAAAATACAGAATTTTTTAAGATAGATTTCTTTAAGTCAAAGAAGTATCCTTTTTCTGGAAAGTTTGACCTCATAGTTTCAAATCCACCCTATCTTTCAGAGGATGACTTCAAAATTCTTTCAGAAGAATCAAAAAAATATGAACCTTTCAGAGCCTTCTGGGGAGGGAAAGATGGCTTATTTTTTTATGAAAAAATTGCATCTTTTTCCATTGATTTTCTTTTAAAAAATGGTTATATTGTTTTAGAGATTGACCATAAATGGGAGAAAGTTATTGAAATATTTATAAGATATGGTTATAATGAAAAACTAATTTCTGTTATTAAAGATTTTAATAATTTTGAAAGGGTTTTAGTTATACGAAAGGATTTTTAGATGAAAGAATGTATTACTGATTTTACGTTTGAAGAGGTTAAGAATAATTTTAAGGAAAAAAATATTCCTTTATGCAGGGCATATCAGATTTTTAACTGGATATATAGAAAATTTAACTTTAATCCTTTTGAAATGACAGATATTTCAAAAGAGGAGAGAACATTTTTAGACGAAAGTTTTGGAATACTATCTTTAAAGTATGTAAATCATATATGGTCTATAGAAGAGGAGGCTGTAAAATTTATTTTTAAGACCATGGATGATAATCTGGTTGAGACAGTGCTTATTATCTCACCAAAAAGTAACTCAGAGAATGAAGGAAGGCTTTCTCTTTGTGTATCATCACAGGTGGGATGTCCTTTAAAATGCGAATTCTGTGCTACTGGGCAGGCTGGGTTTAGAAGGAATTTATTTCCATCAGAAATAATTTCTCAAATTTTGCTTGTAGAAAATTTTTTAAAGGAATCTAAAGAACTAAAATTTCCTGTTATAGGGGAAAATTCATTGCGTCGGATAGGAAATATAGTATTTATGGGTATGGGTGAGCCACTCTTAAACCTTGATAATGTTTTTAAAGCAATAAGGATTCTTACATTTTCAGGAGGGTATAACATTGGGAGCAGACATATTACACTGTCCACTGGAGGTATTATTGATGGAATAGAGGAAATGAAAAATAAAAATTCAAATGTTAGACTTGCCGTCTCATTACATTCTCCATTTCAGGAAATAAGGGAAAAATTAATGCCAGTAGCAAAGAACAATACTCTCAAATCACTTATTGCCTCTTTGATTTCCTACCAGAAAGTTACTGGCAGAAGAATAACATTTGAGTATTTGTTGCTTGAAGGAATAAATGATGGTGAGAAGGATGTTGTTGCCTTAAAAGAGCTTTTAAAAGATTTAAATTATAATATAAATCTGATTTCTTATAATCCAATTAAAGGGAAAAATTTTAGAGCTATTTCCGGAAAAGAAGTGAGAAGATTTGTTTTTCTGCTTGAAAAGTATAGTATTCCTTATGTAATCAGAACAAGCAAGGGGAAAAAGATAAATGCGGGGTGCGGACAACTTGGAACATGCCTGAATTGATAATATAAAAATTCTTGATTTTATTTTTTTTTGTTGTTAGTATATAATAAATTAAATGAAGTAGCAGATTAAAAGCAATAAAAAGTCATTAATATTAGGTGATATTTTGAGATGAAAAAGTTTAAGTTTAACCTCCAAAAACTTCTTGAAATAAGACAGAAAAAAGAAGATCTGCAAAAAGTAAATCTTGCAAAGGCAAGTGGTGAATATCAGTTTGAGCTTAATAAAGTCGAAAAAATCAAAAACAATGTTAAAGAGTACAAGAAATTTTATCTGAAAAACTATTCAAGACTTCTGGTTGAAAATCTCAAATTGGTTGATACCTTTTCAAATAATGCCGGCAAAGCCATTGAAAACTTGAAGCCACTGATAGAAGAGAAAAAAAGAAAGATGGAAAAAGAGCTTGATATATACAATCAATTAAGAAGGGAGAGAAGGGCTGTAGAAATATTGAAAGAAAAGGAATATAAAAAATATCTTGATGAATTGGGAAAGGAAGAGCAGAAGAATATGGATGAGGTTGCAAAAGATATTTATCTTAAAAATAAAGCGGGTGGTTTAAATTCCGAAAATTAATATGAAAAGGAGGGGAAATATGGTCGAAGGAATTTTAAATGCCATAGAAAGGATTAAAGAGATTCAGTCAAGAATTTCCGAGATTAAGGCTCTCGGTGAGCACAGTGTATTGAATAAAATAAGAGAAGTAACTCCCTCTCAAAGCAACAAATCTGAAAGTCCAGCTGGTGAGAAAAAGTTTAGTGAGATTTTGAAGGAGGTTTTACAGGAGAATAGTTATCTTTCGGGTGAGAAGGCTCTTTCAAAAAAAGTAAACTTACTTGTCGGAAACAAATCAGATAACCAGGAAATACTTAATTCTATTTATCAAAATCTGAAGGAAAGTTATAAAGAAGATGGTAAAATTGAAGATGTTATAGAAAAAGCGGCTGAAAAATTTGGTGTGGATGCTTCATTGATAAAGGCAATCATCAGACAGGAATCTCAATTCAATAAATATGCTGTATCTCCCAAAGGAGCAATGGGACTTATGCAGTTGATGCCACAGACTGCAAGTTTACTGGGTGTGAAAGATCCTTTTGATGTGGTTGAAAATATTTTTGGGGGTACAAAATATATAAAAATGTTATTAAATAAGTACAAAGGGGATCTTAATCTTGCTCTTGCTGCTTATAATGCTGGGCCTGATGCAGTTGACAGTTTCAAGGGAATACCTGATTTTGAAGAGACAAAAAACTATGTTGAGAATGTGGTAAAATTTTATAACATTTACAAAAATTTTAAATAATCAGGGAAAGAATCTATGAGTCGAAATAAAAGAATTATTTTTCTGGTTTTAATCAATCTTGGGGTAGTTTTTCTCTCTCTTTATGTACTTGATTTTTTACAGATACTGGATTATAGGATGATTTTTGCTCAGATTCCCTTTATAAAGGAACAGTACGCACCAAAGGTTGAAGATCCATATTTACTTGAGAAATTGGAACTGGAAAAAAAGTGGCGTTTGCTTGATGAAAAACTCAGAGTTCTTGAGGAAGAAAAGAAAAAAATCCAGAATGAATTGAGAAAAATCGAGATAGAAAAACAGGACATTTCGATTGAGAAAGAAAAAGTAAAAAACATGATAGGGGAATTTGAAAAGGCAAGGACCGAGAAAGAATCTTATGAGAAAAAGGTTGAGGCACTTGCAGAATATATTGAAAACATGCCCCCGCTTGATGCAGTGAAAATTATAGAAAAACAGGAAGATTTGATGATAATTGATATATTTAAGAAAATGGATGAGAAAACAAAAAAAAGTGGAAAACAATCAATTGTTCCATATTTAATTTCAAAGATGGATCCAGAACAGGCGGCAAGGATACAGAGAAAGATGCTCGAGTGAAAAGGAATTTTTATGAAAGGTAACTGTATTCTTGACATAATAAATCTCACCCTTGAGTTAAATAACAAGTTAATTTTGAATAATTTTAACCTTTCAATAAAAAAGGGAGAAATCCACTGCATAATTGGAGAAAAAGACTCAGGTAAATCAACATTTGTAAAGGTGCTGGGTGGAATTTATCCTTCGTATTCTTATTCGGGTAAAATTTTTTTTAAGGGAAGGGAGGTAAAGTTTAATTCTCAGAGAGATAGTGAAGATTCTGGAATAGGTATAGTTTATCAGAATACAAGCTTAATTCCTGCACTTAATGTCTACGAGAATATTTTTCTTGCAAAGGAACGAGCTATAGGTGGAGTCATTAACTGGAAAGAATCCTTTGAAAGTGCAAAAAAGATATTTGAATCAATAGGTTTTAATATTTTTCCCGGGAAAAAGATTTCCGAGCTGACAAGTCTGGAAACTCAAATTGTTAAGGTTGCAAGAGCTTTGATAAATAATCCTGAGCTAATTGTATTTGATGAAATAACATCTGAACTTTCTGAAAATGAGGGAGAGAGTTTTTTACAGGTTGTCAGACAGTTAAAACTTCAGCATGAAAAGACCATAATTTTTATTTCTCACAGAACTAATGAGGTTTTTGATATTGCAGACAAAGTAAGCGTATTGAGAAATGGTGAAATTATAGCCTGTGAGGACATACAGTCTGCTGATGAAGATTTATTGATAAAGAAGATGACGGGCAGAGAAATTGATTATATCGATTCGGGGGATGAAATTCTAAAATCATTTGGTATTACAGGGCGGGAAAAAGAAATTATCCAGCTTTTACTAAAAGGTTATAATAATAAGCAAATTTGTGAAAAACTTTTTATTTCTTTAAACACAGTGAAAACGCATATTTATAGCATTTATCAAAAAACTAACGTTAAAAATAGAATGGAACTTGCAAATTTGATAAATGAGAAAAGAGCTTCTCAGAAAGTTGGTTCGCTGTGATATCAATTAACTCTAACTTTTTTAAGTAAAAATAAAAAACGCTACTACCACCGTGTGGATTTTTCTCTCGTTAAACTTGAAAAAAATCTACTCTCGCACATTCGACATAAGGATAGATAGACTGCCTCTGGCAGTCTCCTGCTACCGCTAAAGTCGTCCCTCTGGTAGGTAAGCAAGAATTTTTGATAAAATCTGGCAGAAGTGTAATCGGCAAAAACTCGAGCTCCTCTCTTCGGTAGTCAAAATCGTTCGGCTGGATTTTATCAGCCCAGCAGTAAAAATATAGGGTAAAAAGTGCTGGGTACCCACTGATAAAATCCAGCCTCACTTATAGGTAATGCAACAATTTGCCTCAGCGGGACACCTCCTGTGTCCCTCGGCAAGGCATTTGCCAGATTTTATCAAAAATTCTTGCTTACGATGTAGTAAACCAGAGGGACTTAATGAAAGAAAAAATAAAATAAAAAAACTTGGGTTAAACAAAAAATTTTTGTTTTAACTAAGCATTATAATCATACGTTGTTAGGGCAGAACAGTGTTCTGACCTAACGGGCTTTTTACTAAAAGTTATCACTTTTTGTAAAAAAGTGACCAACAGTTTTATCTTCTTTC
>FWPU01012362.1_pt1 | contig 11365 bp, 10 predicted proteins | sample 2228361 | NCBI WGS metagenome assembly FWPU01 (sample SAMEA103939777, study PRJEB20133) | metagenome | reverse complement strand
CGAGGGCAAAGTTTACCAGGTGCCTGCTGACCAAGCTGCCAGGGAGTTGCTAGAGGTGTTGTCACTGAAGGTATTTGAGGTTTGCGATGAAGGGCTGCTGGTTGAGGCATTGCGGATTTATCCTGGAAGCGGTCTGGATTTTCCGGACGTATTCTGATTGAACTGGCTTTCAGCGTGATTGCCATTTTTGGCTGAGGCTGCGAATAACCCGTGCCAAGGGGTTATCCAATAGCAAGCTGGCGGCTCTTTCCGCCTTTTTTAACCTCTCCTCCATGGCGGTAAGCTTGTGGCCTAAATAGCCTATTTCCGTCGCGCCCTGGAGCAAAAGGTCTACCGCATAGCTGCCGCGGGAAGGGGGAGAAGAGGAGAGGACTTCTGCATACACGCCCATCAGCTTTTGCACCGAATTGCGCACCTCGAACTCGCCGCCTGCGAGAATCAATTCCCGCGCTTGCCTTGTGATTTGCCGTTTGAGTTCAGGATGCCGTAGTAACTCCAACACCGCCTCCGCAGTCGATTCGGGATCGCCGTATTCCACCAAAAAACCAGTTTGGCCAGGATGAATGACGTGCTCGACAAACCCGCCGCAGCGGCTGGCCACACACGCACAACCGCAGGCCATCGCCTCGATCAGCACGTAAGGCCCGCCCTCTGCGCGCGAGGTCAACAGGAAAACGTCCGCCTGGGCGAGGATGTTTGGGACGTCTTGGCGAAAGCCCAAGAAATGCAAGCGGCGCTTGATCCCCAGGGCTTCAACCTGGGCTTTCAACCTGGCCTCGTAGCCCGGGGAATCCGAGCTTCCCACGATGGCGAAGTGGGCCTCGGGAATTTCCCGGGCCACCTTGCCGGCAGCCTCCACGAAGTATTCAAACCCCTTGTCCGGGTGGAGGCGGCCGACGCCGGCGATCAGCGGCGCGTCTTCCGGGATGCCGAGCGTCTGTCGGAGGGAGGGTTCCTGCAATTGCCCAAGGTCCTGGAAACGCTCTAGGTCGATCCCGTTGTGGATGACGCGGATCTTCTCCCGCGGCAGGGGGGGCGAGAGCAAGCGGGCGACAGGTTCGGCCACGGCAATGACTTGCGTGGAAAGCGCGCCGATGAGTTCGGCGAAGCTGTAAGGATTGAGGGGAAAACGCTGGTAGATGGGGAGATTGACCTGAAATGGGATATGCACCACGCTCAGATGGTGGACGCCGGCAAGTTTTGCCGCCAACGCGCCTTCCAGGATCTGATTGGAGTTGGTGTGGACGATCCCGACCTTTTGCTCCTCGATCAGGCGGACTAGGTTGCGGACCCGCTGCGGCAGACCGGCCAGGAACGAGTACCAGGGCATAGGTGGCTTGAGCCAGCCGTAATCGACCTCCTGGATCACCCAGGCGATGCCCATTTGGTCGAGGAGGGCACGGAATGCCCCATCCCCCGGCAGGACCACTAGCGGACGGAACCGGGAGCGGTCTATATACTGGAAAACATCCCGTAGGTAGATTTCCCCGCCTGCGATGTCCGATCGGCTGGCGATGTAGAGGATGGTGTTCATGACGAAACTTTTATCGGATGCAATCTGATTGCCTCACGCAGGCTCTGGTGAATAACGCCTATTTTCGCCATGTGCCAGGCGCGGACATAAAAAGGTAAGCCGTGGATATGCCACAGGATTGTTCTCGGATTCCAGGAAGGCCCTTTGAGCTTTCGAAGTAATTCCACCGTCTCTCTGAACGCCTGGGACAACAGTGACCCTCGGCTCATGGGAGCATCGATTTGCCGGTAAACCACCTCTGACACCCCCTGCCAGTAACTACGTTTGAGCACCCAGGATTTTTCCGTGCGCGATGCCGGGATGCGGTGTTGAAGGATCGCGAAAGGAGTGTATAGGATCTTGTATCCTGCGGCATACACCCGCCTGAACATGTCCGCTTCCTCGCCCGAGAGCAGCGACTTGCCGATTCTTCCAAGCCTGGCGTTGAACAATCCCACCCGATCGAATACTTCCCGGCGGAAAGCCATGTTTACCCCATAGGGGTGTTTGGAGTATTCAAACCACCGTATCGCGTCTCCGGAATTGGTGGCGCCATACATATAGAGAAGGTTGTCGTGCAGCCAAGGTGGGGTTCCCCCTGCAAACAGAGGGAGGGTTTTCCCACCCACGCATCCGGCTTCGGGATAGGTGTGGAATGCGTCGGCTAGGGCTTTGAGCCAACCGGAATCGAAAATGACGTCGTCGTCGGCGAAAGCTATGAGATCACCTTGTGCCTCTGCGATTCCGCGATTGCGGGCGTGGGACAGCCCGGTTTTTAGTTCGAATACATAGTGCGCAAACGGATGCCTGGCGCTATATTTCCTGGCGATTTCCCCGGTAGTATCGCTTGAATTGTTGTCGACAATGATCAATTCTGCAGGGATGTTTTCTTGTGCCGCCTCACAGATGGCGGGCACGAAGCTTTCCAGGGTATCGCCTAGGATATTTCCCCGGTTATGGGTACAGATAATCACGCTGATTTGCACGGGCAGATTCATGCTTTGTACTCGGCGATGACTTGCATGGCTTCTTCCCTACTCAAATGAGGGGTATGTCGTAGGAAGGCTTCCATCTCCTTGAATGCCTCATTCTCGCTGTAGACTTTGGCAGGTGGGCGCAGCGAATGCCGCACTGGGGTGCGGTCGACGATGCCCATTCTAAGCCCCTTGGGTTCCAGAATCGCTGGCCACACGAAATCTAGCCCCCATCCCATCGGGCTGGCCTCGGGGAACGGCAGGAGCCATCGAAAAGCGTCTTTGCGAATGCTGAACAATGGACCGATTTCGACGAATCGGGTCTGTCTAGCGATAAGACCTGGGACCTGGCGCACGATGGCGTGGTCTAAATGGCTGTTTGGGGTTCGTGCTGGCTGGGCGAGGGCGAAGTCGTAGCGCTGTTGGAGCGATAGGAAATCATCCAGAAATGCGACAGGAAGCTGAATGTCGTCGTCGCAGACAACGAGGAAGGCGTATTGCTCCACCGGTATCCGGGCTAACATTTGGTTGAGTAATTGAAATTTTGGAATTTTTTGGCCAGATTTAAAGATAGTGACCCTGGCGACGTGCGGAGCCGGAGGATCGCCGCCGATGGCCGCCCAGCGCTGGCTGAGGCGGAACTTTCGGCTCGCGTTCAATTCCTGCACGATGTGGCCGATGAGGTTTTTGCGATCGGCAAGATAGATTCCGACGATCAAGACCCTGGGATAACTCAGGCGGGCGGGGTTCATGCGCCACAAGTTGGCGCGGAGTTTGCCGTAGATTTTCGATCCCAAGCGCCTCATTGGGTCTTTTCGAGTACCAGCAACCAATCGGAAGATCCAGGTCTTGCCGGCAAGGTTAAAAATCCGCGCTCAGGGGTGATCTCGGCTTTCGAAGAGAGGAATTTACCGCTGCGTGGATCGAACCATTTGCCAGCATAGACGCCCTGCGGCATATCCTGCAACTGGACCGGGTGGGTGGAAGCTAGATAATGGGGGAAATAAACCGCCCACCATCGGGTGCCGTCGCTTTTTACCAGCACGCGCCTTTTGTCATCGTTGCCGAAATTATCGATTACCTGCCCCGGGCGAGGCATAAGTTTCCACCACGGCAAAGACTCATAGAATCGGCGCAGATGGCCCATTTGCTCTCCGCCTGGGCGCTTGAGGGCCTGCCACCAGGGCAGCGCCTTTCCCCAGGCCTCAAGCGAGGGATTCTTTTCTTCCGGATCCAGCATCGGCAGCCATAGTCCGTGGCTGCCGTAAGTATAGCCAAAGCTTCCCGCCTGGATCGCCCGATAGGCGGCATGGCGCACATCGTCGGATCCAGCGTTGAAGATTCCCTCATAGCGGGTTTCGGTCTCAAGGAAAGGTTTGACGGGAGAACGGTTGAAAATCGAAAGATAATATTCGATCGGTGGCGGATAACCGTGACCACCTTGGACCATGATGAAATCGTACCAAGGTCTGTCCCAGAGCTGGCGTTTTTCCTGGGTATAAAGCCAAGGGTGGGCGCTCGTTGCGCGTTTATAAGGGTCGAGTTTTTTGATGTATTCTCCTAGGGCGGAGACTTTCGCGATACGTTGGCCGTCATTCTTGAAATTATATTCCCCTACAATCAACCAACCGACTGCATAGGCACCGTATCTGGCGATAAGATAGCGCCATAATAATTTCAGTTGGTATAGCGGAGTGTTATCTAAAGAGCTATGAAAACCGATACCCAAAATCGGCATTATGCCTCTTTGATTAGCATAAGAAATATAAGCATCGACCAGGCGCCAATTGCGGATATAATTTTCATCCCACTGGTTTGGATTTAAAAGCTCCGGACCGTGGCCGGCAAAATTCATCAATACCGTCGTATAGCCTTGTTTCGCCCTCACATCCACCATGTGCTTGTACATGGAGTCGATCTTAGGATTAGACGAGTGGTGAATTGGACAGCGACGGCCAGGGCAGAACCACCAGGTATCGCCCAGCCAGAAGAACGGAGTCCCGTCGGTGTAGGTGAGATAGCGCCGATTCGCGGAGACCTTAAGAAACCCACCATGCTGGAACAGGGGGTTGTCAGATTGGGAGGCCGTCACCTCAACCGTGCCCCTTGTGTCCTTCAGCTCGGATTCCGAAGCGTAGGTCCGATAGGTCCAGGTTCCGGGCAGGGTGGGGGTGAAGCGGATCTTCCAGGTTTGGCCGCCGTCCCAAAATCCCGGAACGATCAGCTTGGATTGGCTAGGTCCGCGGAAGACCGCGCCGAATTTGACGCTGAGGGGGTGGCGGTGGGAGCGTTCGGCTTCGAAGTGGAGTTCGGTGGGCCGCCATTGGAAGGCTAAATAGACTTTGTCTTGCGTAGCCTGCACCATTGAAAAGAAAGGTATAAAAATCAATATCCAGAAACTTCTAGAAATCCATTTTACGTAAGCCATTTTCTGGCCCACTGGTAGAGGATGGGGCGAATAAGATCGGTTAATTCGCCACTCATTCCAGGCGTTTATAAAAACGATCTGCTCTCTTAAATAAAGACCTGATGCCCTGCATTGCGTAATGCGTGTATGACTGCATTAGGCACACACTGGTCCGCAAAGAACTGCAGACTCATCTCAAACTGCCGCTTCAAACTCGGCTAGCTCACGCGCATAGTCCAGGCAAGCAGCAATTTGCTCCCGATTGAGGTCTGGAAATTCAGCGATAATCTGCTCAGGGCTGTATCCTTCAGCAAGATAGCCGAGTACGAGGCCCACCGGAATCCGGGTCCCCTTGATTCTAGGTTTTCCCCGCAGTACATCCGGTGTGCTTTCTATATGATCTTGCCATGCTATATGCATTTTCGACTCCACTACTGGTGAAATTTAATGTTAACTGCTGGCACAAACACCGTGACTTCAAAGCGCTTGGCCAACCCCGGATTCGGTTCCGTGCTCGCCTGGATCAAAGCGCAGATTCTGCAGTCTTCTTGCATCCTGTCTGATGTCTCTGGCCATCAGTAAACCCCACCGACGGCCCATTCTAAAGTGTTACTCTTGCAATTACCAAGGGGATCGGACAACTAGCCTGACACAGGGGGTTGGCCCAGCCAAGAAAAACTAGCACCATCGATCATTAGACCACCTCAATGCAGGATTAGTCGACGGGGAGTTCAAAGACCGCCCGAACTTCGTTCGGGGTTGCCATTGGATGGCAGTGTGCATTTCGGCTCTCCCCAAGGGAGCGACAAAAAGCAATAACAGCCGAAATCGGAACCAAGCCATATTATTTGAAGCGCCACGCTATGCGGCGCTCGTATTCAACAGCTAGGGATTTAACCAGTCGATTCCACAAGGGTAAAGGTTTTGGCCTGGAGATTTGAATGTCCTGAAATATTGCCAGCAGTTTAGGGCGCAAAGATTCTTCAGAATAGTGATCGCGAATAAACTTCCAGCCAGACAGTCTTAGTTTTTCGTACAATTGTTTATTCTTGTAGAGCATAACGATATTTTCGGCAAATGCTTCGGGGGTGTCTCCAATAAGAATGTGCTCGCCCGGTACAAATCCAAAGCCTTCTGCACCGACAGAGGTGGTGACCACAGGAAGTCCTGCAGCCATAGCTTCTCCAATTTTGCCTTTCATCCCTGCGCCATAGCGCAAGGGGGCGATGGAAATGTGACTGTGTTTCAGATAAGGGACAGTATCTTCGACGTAGCCGGTGACGACAATCGGACCGCCGTTTAGGGCGCGTATTTGTGGCGGAGGGGAGGAGCCGACGATGTAGACCTCGACAGGAACCTGGGCTGCGATCTTAGGGAGAATGTCCCGGCAAAAGTACAGTACCGCGTCGGTATTGGGGTCGTGCTGAAAACCTCCCACGAATATCAAACGGCAAGCATTGTCCTGGTGATCAAGATCAGGGGGATAGATCCGGTGGATGTTAGGAACTAAAACGGTTTTCGCATCGGGAAGATGGGTTTCGATGATTTGCCGGTCCTGGTCGGTGACAGCGAGGACAAAATCGGCGCGGTCGTAGGCTGAAAGCTCTTTTTTTTTGGTTTGTTCAGCAAGAAAGCGATGTTGTGGATCGTTGGTGATTTTAGCTTTTTCGTTCAAGCGCTTGAAATGAACATCAACTGAATCGACTCCAAGTTTGACTTGAGGATTATGATATTTAGCCTCCAAGAGCCATGGAGGACGGGCAGCGTGGTAAAACTCAAATACGATCACATCCCAACAAGCCTGGCGCAGCACATGAACGGTGTGGCCTAAATGGACATGGATTCCTCTTTCATGCAGAAGATGACGGTAATAATTAAATCTTTCTTTACCGAGTTTTTCTTGTTGCGCTGGATAACCGAAGACGACAAGGTGGACCTCATTGGCGGTCGCCAAAATTCTCATCAGAGAGAAAAATCTTAGATCTCCGGAAGCGTGATCAGGAAGAGGGAGTTTTTCTGAGATAAATAGAATTTTCACAAGTAATCCTGGCTTAATTTTTTAAGCGCAAGGTTTCGATAAAAGCCTGTTGGAGATAGCCGATCAGGTAATACCACGAAACTTTCTTGGGAAGAGGCATCGTGGCCAATTGCCAATAAGTTTTTTTCGGATGCAGCCAAATATTACCGCGAAGGGTAGAGTTTAAGGTAAAACCGAGTTTTGTTTTGAGCTTGTTTAGCATCTGCAGGCGTCCATGCACGATTTTATCCATGATCGCCTCGGATCGGCCCTGCCAATAATACCTTCGCAGCACCCATTCTGGAGTAGCGCGTTGTTTGGGAATTCTGTGGTAGATGACGGCGTTGGGATTATAGATCACCTTCAGCCCCGCGCGGTGGATGCGCCAGAACAGTTCGGATTCCTCGTTGGAGAGCAGATTGCTGCCTGTTCTTCCAAGGTCGGGGTTGAACAGGCCGATTTTTTCAAATACCTCTTTGCGGAAGGCCATGTTGCCACCAAAGGGGTGCTCTGGATATTGTATCACCTTAGTGTTATCTCCAAAGCACGTCGAGCCGTATGCCGGAAGGATTCCTTTAGTGAGCCACTCAGGTTCCTCATTTTCAAAAACTGGAATAATATGCCCTCCCATACAGAGTACATCAGGGCTGCTGAAACTTTTTTTCACTTCTGTCAGCCAGGTTTGGGAAAAGAAGACATCGTCGTCAACAAAAGCAATAATTTTTCCTTTAGCACAATCTATAGCATAGTTTCTTGCGTGGGATAATCCCTGTTTAGATTCTAGGAGATAGCGAATCGCTGGATCTCGACTACTAAAGTCTCGTACTACCTCGTAGGTATTGTCCGAAGAGTTGTTATCCACTACCAGAAGTTCGTAATCGATACTTTCGTGCTCACAAGTAAGAAAGCTTTCAAGCGTGTCAGCTAGTATCCCGGCGCGGTTGTATGTACAAATAACAATGCTGATCATATTGCTTCTAGGTATCCCGTTTCTCAAATAGCACCTCGCCTAAGCGCTTCCTGTACCACGCGATTATGCTCTTGCGACGTGGGGTTAGAATTTGAGGAATGATCAACTTCTTTAGAAGTACAAAGCACCGCCTGCATAGAGGGGCATAGATGGTAGCCTTGATAGCTAGCTTTATGGCAAGACGATTATTGCCAGCCTTTTGATAAAGATATGCCAATTTCAGGAATTCGTCACCTAGTGTCCTGGGTTTTGCTTGCAATTGGTCGACCCATGTAAGAGGTCTGTATTCTATACCACGCCTGGCACAAGCCATTTGCAGACACTCATTTGCTATTCTTCGCTGAGTTTTAACTTTCTGAATCGAAAGCTGGTTTATGTGAATTCGATAATCGATCAAAGCTTCACTAATATTGGCAAGCTTATAATATTCTGATGCACGAAGAAAGAAATCATAATCTGCAGCAGCTGGAAAATCCTCTCGGTAAAGTCCAACTTTATCGAAGATGCATTTACGTATCATTGCACTTGGATTAGGAATACACATAAACTCTAACAAGGTTTGAGCGATATCTTCAGGGCAACAGGGGACATTCAAAGTTGCAAACACGTTCCCTTTTTCATCGATCAGACGAGCCTGACTTCCTACAACGGCTATATCTGGATTTCTATCAAGAAAACTCACCTGCTTTTCCAATCGCTCAGGATGGCAAACATCGTCTGCATCGAAAAGCGCAATATATTCTCCCTGAGCAATCTGAATACCTATGTTTCTAGAGTACCAACAGCCTAGATTACCTTTATTAATTATAAGTTTTATACGTGGATCGCGATAGGACTTAATAATTTCGGCTGAGCCATCGGTTGAGCCATCATCAACTATTAAAACTTCAAAATAATAAAATGTCTGCGAAATAATACTTTCTACCGCTTCGCGCAGGAATTGGGAAGCATTGTAGATAGGCATAATTACGGTCACTTTTGGCTTTTCATATTTTTGTCCAGAAGTGTTATTGTGACTAAAATTTAAATATTCTACGACTTTATTACACATGTTCTGACTTTAATTTTTTAAACATGGCTGATATAATCCCATATCTCTTGGTCGTATCATTGTGATTATAAGGAATATTTTCTAAAATACTCTGATATATTCCGTCTGCCTTCTTTTCGTAATGACGTTCAATCAACAGCTCGAAATAAGGTATAAACATATCTACAATATTCCAAGAATACTCAATTGGTTCACAAGGTGTTGGGTCATGATTCACATCGCTCAAGAGCAGAAATAATCCTCCTGGTTTTACAACACGGATGATTTCTGCAACTGTTTTTTCCAAGTCTGTAACGTGATCAAGGCTGTTAAATGAACTAACAATATCAAAGTAGCTGTCTGGGAAAGGAATAGATTCAGCGCCACTTGCAATATATTGCATTTTATGCTTTGTTGTGCCAAGCTTAAGATACTCCTTCGCAAGAGGATCCAGACCAATCCTCTCCTTCGACATATTGGCCCATTCTAGACTGCCACGTGGTCCACATCCGATATCCAACACACGTTTGTTAGTATAATAATCTGGTGAAAGACCAAAATGTTCCGTATAGAAATAGATGTAATGCTCGTTTGATAAGGTTCCTTCTAGTGCTACACGTGACTTCCAGTAATCGAGTTCATGAGTTTCTTTGTATCCAAGTTTGCTAGTTTCTTTATATTTCATAGAGGGAAAACAATGGATAAGTATATCCCTAATTTGCTTTATCATGACTATAGTCCTCAACACACTGACTTGTAAGAGTGATCATTTATGAAAGCCAACGGATAGCTAACTACTGGTTTATGTGTGGTTTTGCCGTGGTAAAGTTACTTCAACGCATTAATGTTGCTATACCATGCCCATCCATGCGTATTTCGAGCTTGAATTCAGGAAACTCTGCGACCCATTGCTGTGCGATCTCATGCTCCTCTTGGCGGATAGCATCGTCAAGCACGATAGTGCAATGTTCGGCAAGTAAAGGGTGAAGCAGAGGCAGGGCGGGATAACGCGAATGAGGCTGCAAGTATCCGGGAGGGCCATCTACAACAAGAAGGTCAATTTTCTGGGTCTCCAGCCACTCGGTAAGATCACTATACCAAAGCTTGTCGAATGCTTCGTATCTGACTAGCGGACAATAGATGAATTCAATGTGATTGGCTACTCCGTTCAACCTGGCAATGTTGCGTGTGAGGTCAAGATATTTTTCCTCATGATCTACCACAATATGTGTCACATCGCTTTCTTCCAGCAGCATCAACGTACGGGCAATTAGTATGGTCGAAGTGCCAGACCCTAGTTCGACAACACATTTCGGGCGATACTCTAGTATATGTTGAACCAGTTGTCGCCCTAGAAAGGAGTCAATACTCCAGCCGCCCAGAAAAACCGGGAACTCAAGGCGAAGCGGAGCGAGGCATATGGCATTGATGTTCTCCATTTTTGCTTCGGTTATAGCCGTGATGAGCTTTGTATTTGCCTCTTGGTGGTAGTGTTTGAGGGCATTACCCAGGCTTACGGCATCTCGGTGGATGTCCCACATCCAGGAGCGTAGTTTGAATGCAAGCGCCACTAATAGCCCAATAATGACGATTAAGAGAGCGATGGCAATTAGGCTAAGGTTTGGCATGGCTTTGAAATGGCAGCCGAAGAGGAGGAATCAGGTATGGTTTCAGATTCCTTGCTTATTGTCCATTGGGTCGGCAGGTAGGTCAAAGTACTGGGCGGCAGTCTGGGATTGACATCGCTTGGTGCCTCGACAGTGAACCAAACCAAGCCGTGCCCTCCCCATAAAGGGCGCCTTGACCAGTCGTAAACGGCAAATCCAATGCCATAAGTGCCGGCACACAGCGGTATCCGCTCGACCAGGATGTCCAACGTATTGGTCCCTTCGATAAGGTTAACCGAATGGTTGAGTAGAGAGGTGCTCGATTTGGTTATGAAAACCATTTCCGGGTTATGTAACCCGAAATTAATTTCCACTTTTTTGAATGATTGGTGAGCGTATAACTGGATCCGGATATGCAGATCGGAAAATAGTCTGCAGATGGGCGTACCGTCATTTTGCTCGTCGGTGACGATTTCTACCGATAAGACATCAATGTCGCCAGAATTGAAGTTTGGACGAATGCCTTGATTATTGTTGACAATGCGGTCTGGATTGAGTGTGGTTTCATCCAGAAATTGCTTGGTGACTTTGCCTGGTTCACCGTCGCAGACTAGCTTGCCATGCTTGAGCAGCATCATGCGGGAGCAAATGCGTTCGAGTTGGCGGATGTTATGGCCGACAATGAGTACCGTGCGATGTTGAGAATTGATCATATCCTCCATGCGATTGAGGCACTTGCGCTGAAACGCTATATCCCCCACCGCCAGCACCTCGTCGATGATGAGGATCTCGGCATCTAAGCTGGTGGCAATAGCAAACCCAAGTTTTACCTGCATCCCCGAGCTAT
>FWPU01011602.1_pt1 | contig 11366 bp, 6 predicted proteins | sample 2228361 | NCBI WGS metagenome assembly FWPU01 (sample SAMEA103939777, study PRJEB20133) | metagenome | reverse complement strand
AGGTGAGGGGGCACGCCCTGGTCGTAAAACCGGAGCCAGGGTCTGGCGTTGCTCTCTTTTGCCTTCATCTGATCCTTCTCCTTCTACTACCCCACCAACTAGTAGGGCAACTGGTCTGAAAATACACTGCGGTAAATCCAGGTGCAAGAATTTCGCTTTGGTGTTACAGTCGTAGGACAACTGCTAGCAGTTGTCCTACCGGTCTGAACATACACCGGCCGCACCACATTTTCATGCTTTATGGTACCCGAAAAGGGCATGTTGAACTGCGGAGTTGTCCTACTAATGAGGTACCGCTCACTTTGGCCGGCCGGCTGGGATGAGATATAGCGGCCGGTGATCCGCCGGCAGACCAAGCACCTGCTGTACCTCCTCGTCGTCAAACGCGCCGATAGGCACAGCACCCAATCCCAGGGCCACCGCCTCCAGCAGCAGGTTCTGGGCAGCGTGGCCCGCTTCCAGGTGGACATACCGGGGGCTTCGGTCGGCGCCATATTTCTTAGCCGTGCGCTCATATACAGCGGCGATCACAAACACGGCTGGCGCCTGTCCCACCGCTTCCTGGCCCAAGGCTGCCCCTTGCAGTGGCTTTCGGCTGTCGCCAGAGCTGAGTTGTGTCAGACGGTGCCCCTGTGGTTCGTAATGAAAGATGCCATCGCCTGTCACGACATAAATCTCCAGCGGGTAGAGGGCCCCGGCCGACGGCGCCGTGCGGAACCCCCGCTCATGGGTGATGCCCTGGGCTGCCCATAGCAGTTGGCCCAGCTCGGCCGTTGTCAGAGGCGTGGCGTCGAATTCGCGGACAGAGCGCCGCCGGGCCAGTGCCTCCTCCAGCGATAGGGAGCCGGTAAGGGCCGGGGAGGGGAGGGGGATCACCGCGTTGGCATCGGCCGTGGGGGCAGGGGCCGACGGAGCCGGGCCGCAGCCGGCTCCCACTATCCCGATCAGCAGCAAGCTCAGTATCACAAGCCGTCTGTCCATGGCTAAGTGCCGATAAACAGGCCGATAGCGACGAGCAGCGGAGTGAGGATGACGATCAGGACGTTCCGCGCCAGGTAGGGGATCAACGCTTCACCGGCGTCGGCGTTCCGATAGGCCCCTGTGAACGTCGGCACGGCGAGAAAAAGGCTGAGCAGACCCAGCAGGGCGGTCCACGGCAAAGACCCCACGACCACACCCAGGATGAGTGACAGGTAGGTCGCCAGCAGGAAAGCGCCGTAGACCAGGCTGCCGGTCCGTCGCCCGGCGACGATAGGCAGGTGGCGGCGTCCAATGCTCTGGTCGGCCTCGATGTCGGGCAACTGGTTCAGCAGCAACAGGTTATTGACCAGGAAAAAAGGCACGAGCGAAGCCAAGAATGCCGTCCACGAGTAGCGGCCACTCAGCACCAGGTCGGTGCCCATGACCATCAGGGTACCGAATCCCAGGCCAGGGGCGATCAGGCACAGCAGCGGGGAGCGGGTAAGCAAGGGGGTGTAGGCGGCGATAACCAGTAGCCCCAGCACGCCCAAGGGCAGGATGGCCGGTCCCTGGACGAAGGCAAAATACAGCCCGATCAGCCCGGTGAGGAGCAGGGCCGCTATGCCGGTGATCAGCGCCGGGCGGGCTGCTGCGGGGTTGGCCTGCAGGGTGCCGCTGCCACCGCTGAAGGGAGTGCGTCGTGTCCTAAAGTCGAGGCCGCTTTTGAAGTCAAAGTACTCGTTCAGCACATTGACGCTGATGTGAGCGGCAAGTGCCCCTACCAGGACCAACATGAGATGTAAAAGGTTGATCCTGGCCCCGCTCCAGATGGCTGTGCTCACCCCTAGCAGCACGCAGACGGGGGGCAGGACCAGAAAGGGAAGGCGCATCGGCCCCAAGATCTGTTTCACCATGTCGAGCCGTTCCTCTCACGTCTTTATAGCACCCAGACTTCGGCTACCTCTTCCACTTCGGCCAGCTTTTTGCCCCGGTTGGCCCGGTTGTCCACCGGAACCTCGTCCAGGCGTTGCCGCCGACCGTCGGCTGCGATCAGGTCCACCGCACCGTCCATCGGCCCGACGGTCACGGCCACCACCGGCCCGGTCGTCTTGGTAACATTGAGCAGTTGCACCCCCTGGCCGCCCCGCCCCTGCACCGGGAACTCGTCCAGCGGCACGCGTTTGACATAACCTGCCTTACTGACGACTATCAGGCCCAACTTGGCCTTCGGATCGCTCAGCACTGCGCCGCCCAGCAAGCGGTCCGTCGGCGGCACCTTGATGCCGGCCACCCCCCGCGCCGAGGGAGTAGCCTGGGGATTGACCTCGCTGGCGGCAAAGCGGTTGGCCCGGCTGGTGGTAAAGAACATGATCTGGGCCTGGTCGTTGCCGGTGCCGGCAAAGATTACCCCGTCGTCGGGCCCGCTCAGGCCGACGATCATTGCCCACGAGGCCTCGCTGCCGGATCGCACATCCTCGGCCTTGACCCGTTTGACCTGTCCTCGGCGTGTGCCCAGCACCAGGCAGCAGTCCTTGGATAGCACACCCAGGCCGACAACCTGTTCCCCTTTTTCCAGCCCCAGCTCCTGGAAGGTGGCGGAACGCGGCAGGCGGCCCACCTCGCCCCACCAGGCCCGTCCTCGGCTGGAGACCAGCACGACCGTGTCGTCCGGCTCGGTCCGCAGGTGTAGTCGGTGGGCTTCCACCGCCCGGCTGGTCACCCCCGGCTTGAGGCGATAGCTGAACCCCTTGGCTTCCTGGCGTTGTACCCCCTGGGTGGTGACGACGATCATCTGTGGGCCTTCAGGCCGGGCCAGATCGGCCTCGGTGACAATGGTTTCACCCGGTTTTTCATCGGTCAGGATGACCGTTTTACGCGGTGTGGCAAACCTGTCCTTGATGGCCTTGGTCTCTTCGACCACTACCTCCAGTTGGCGTGCCTGTGAGCGCAGCAGCCCTTTGAGGTATTGGATGCGCGCTTTGAGTTCCTTTTCCTCATCGGCGAGTTTCCGCCGCTCCAGTGCGGCCAGGCGGCGCAGCTGCATGGCCAGGATCGCCTGGGCCTGTGCCGACGTGAAGCCGAATTTCTTGATCAGATTCGTTTCGGCGGTCTCGGCGGTCTGGCTGCGGCGGATGGTGTCAATTACCTGATCAATGACATCCAGGGCCTTGAGCAACCCCTGGACGATGTGCAGCCGCGCTTCCCGTTTGTCCAGCTCGTAGCGGCTGCGGCGGACAATAACATTCAGCCGGTGCTCGATAAACAGCACCAGCATTTCCCGCAGCGAAAGCCGTTGGGGGCGGACAATGACGTTGCCGTTGACCTGCTCCGGGACCAGGGCCAGGGCGTTGACGCCAAAGGTCTCGCGTAGCTGGCTGTGGGTCAGCACATCCTCCAACACTTCGCGGACGTCGGCCATGCGGCTGACCTCGATCACGGCCCGCATTCCCTCGTGGTCCGATTCGTCGCGCAGGTCGGTCACGCCGCTGATCTTGCCCTCTCGCACCTCGCGGGCGATGCGTTCCAGCACGGTGGATTTTTGCACGGCGTAGGGCAGTTCGGTGACGACGATGTTGGCTTTGCCCCCGCCGATCTCCTCCAGGTCCACCCGCGCCTGCATGACGATGCGCCCTGTGCCGGTCTCGTAGGCGTTGCGGATGGTGTCTATCTTTTGGCCGGTGGCGTCGTCGCGGTAGCGGTAGATCACCCCCCCGGTGGGGAAATCGGGGCCGCGGATGATTTTCATCAGCTCGTCCACGCCGATCTGCTCTCGGCGTTTCCAGTGCTGCGCCACATAGATCACAGCATCGCACACTTCGCCCAGGTTGTGGGGGGGGATATTGGTGGCCATGCCCACGGCGATGCCGGTCGCGCCGTTGACCAGCAGGTTGGGCAGCGCCGCCGGCAAAATGACCGGCTCCTTCAGGGAACCATCGAAATTGTCCACGAAATCAACCGTGTCCATCTCGATGTCCTGGAGCATGAACTGCGAAATCTCGGCCAGGCGGGCTTCGGTGTAGCGCAACGCTGCCGGGGGGTCGCCGTCAATGGAGCCAAAGTTGCCCTGGCCATCTATCAGCGGGTGGCGCATGGCGAAATCCTGGGCCATGCGCACCATAGCCATATAGATTGACTGGTCGCCGTGGGGATGGTATCGGCCCAGGCAATCGCCGACGACGCGGGCCGATTTTTTGTACGGTTTATCGTGGTACAGGCCCATATCATGCATGGTATACAGGATACGCCGCTGCACCGGTTTCAAGCCATCCTCGACGCGGGGCAGGGCCCGGTCGGTGATCGTCTCCACGGCGTATTCAAAGTAGGCCTGTTCCAGGTCGGTGGTCAGCGCCACCGTTTCCAGCGCAATCGTCTCAGACGACATCCTCTATGTCCTCTTTGTCCTCTTCTTCCTCATCGCCGTTTTCAGCATGTTCCTCCTCGCGCCAGCGTTCCAGCAGCCAGCCTCGGCGCTTGCCCGCCGATTTGCCCATCAGCGTGGTGATGAGCTGGTTAGCGTGGTGCACATCTTCCACCGTCACGCGGCGCAGGCTGTCGTTGAACGGGCCGGCTTTGGTGACGCGAAAGACGGTGTCGCGCAGCTGATCCGGGTTCATTTCGCCCAGACCTTTGTAGCGTTGGATGATCACCCCGTCTTTGCCCCACTGCTCCAGGATGGCGTCCCGCTCCCGGTCGGAATAGGCGTAACGGGCCTGTTTGCCCTTGCGCAGCAGGTAAAGGGGGGCCACGGCCACATACAGCCGCCCGGCCTCTACCATTGGGCGCATATACCGCCAGAATAGCGTGTAGAGCAGCGTGCGGATGTGGTCACCATCTACGTCAGCGTCGGTCAGCAGCGCCACCCCACCATACCGCATCTCTTCTACACGAAAGTCGGCGCCCACCCCGCCGCCCACCGCCGCAACGATGGCTTTGATCTCGGCGTTGCTCAGCAGGCGGGTGAGCTTGACCCCCTCGACGTTGAGCGGTTTGCCGCGCAGGGGCAGGATGGCGTGGTAGCGCCGATCACGGGCCATCTTGCACGAACCGCCGGCACTGTCGCCCTCGACGACATAGAGCACCGTCTGCTCGGTGGGGGTGCCCTTGGTCACGTCGGCCAGCTTGCCCGGCAAGCCGGAATCGGCGGCGTCGAGCACACTGCGGCGGATGACCAGGGCCCGGGCCTTGCTGGCTGCCACTCGGGCCTGGGCTGCTGCCTGGGCCTGTTGCACGATGGTTTTACCCAGGGCTACCTTTTTGCGCAACTGCTCCAGCAGCCCTTCATAGACGATGCTGTGGACGATGCCCTGCACGTGGTCGCTGGCCAACTGTGTCTTGGTCTGGCTGGTAAAGTGGGGATCGTGCATCGAGATTTTCAGCACCGCCGTCAATCCGGCCAGGGTATCGGCGCCCCGGATGCTATCTTCGCCCTTTTCCTTTGTCAGCTTTTTTTCGGCGGCGAACTGGTTGATGGCCTTGGTCACGGCGCTCTTGAAGCCGGCCACATGTTTGCCGCCATCGGGCGTGGGGATGGTGTTGACGAAACTGACGATTTCACTGTCATCCACGCTGGTGTGCCACTGGCATACAGCTTCGACGGCCACCCCGTTCTGGGTGCCGCTGACCTCAAGGGGATCGCGGTGGATCACCTTGCGCTCCTCATTCAGCCACTTGACATATTCCACCAGGCCGCCGGCGTAGCAAAAGGTTTTTTGCCGCCCTTTCTTTTTGCGGTTGTCGCTGAATTCGATCGTCACCCCTGGCAGCAGGAAGGCGATAACTTGCAAGCGCCGGGCCAGAGCGTCAAAGTCGAACTCGGTTACGTCCATGTAGTGGGGGTTGGGCTTGAAGGTGACGGTTGTCCCCGTGCCCAGCTTTTTATCGGCATGGGCCTTGATAACCTGCGCCTCGTTCTGGTCGCCTACCTGACCTACAACCTGACCGCTGCCTGGGTTGAGGATCTGCACCGGGGTAGCCGGCAGCCCATTTTCGTGCCGCTGGAAATAGATCACGCCGTCGCGCCGCACCCGTACCTCCAGCCACTCCGACAGGGCGTTGGTGGCTTTGATGCCGACACCGTGCAGCCCGCCGCTGGTCGAGTAGCTGCCCTCTTTGAACTTGCCGCCGGTGTGGAGCTCGGTAAAGACCAGCTCCAGGGTAGGCCGGCCTTTTTCCGGGTGGATGCCCACCGGGATGCCACGCCCATCATCGGACACGGTCAGCGAGCCATCGGGGTGGAGAACAACCTCGATCCGCTTGCACGCCCCGGCCAGAGCCTCATCCACGGCGTTGTCAATCAGCTCGTAGGCCAGGTGGTGCAGGGCATCGAGGCCCGTACCGCCGACGTACATCCCCGGCCGCCGCTGAATATTTTCCGGGTATTCGAGAACCTGGATGTCTTCTGCATCATAGGTTGTAGGCATTATCTTCTCCCAAGAGAACAGCTCTACCCAATTATAGCACAAATGTTCTGGATTGTCAATAGGCATTTTGCCCGACAAGAGGCCACAAGAATTAGGCTGTCTATCCTGTCAGGCTACTACATCTTGGGCCTCTGCCTGTTGTCGGTGTTTGGGCGCGTACTATTGTACCAGCAAATGGCGATATCTGCAACCTGATGAGCGGGAGCGACGAATCGCTGCCCATCGGCCATTGACCGCGCTGTTGAGTCGTGGTACAATCTAGTCGTTCGTCATTCGTCGTTGGTCGTTCGCGGCTTTGCCGCGCCATGGCTGAACGGAGGGAATGCAAATGGCTGACTTTGGGAGCTACCGGCCTCCGTCCCCACGGTACAAGGGGATAACCGGCCGGTCTTTGTACCTGACCATGCGTGATGGTGTCAAGTTGGCGGTAGAGGTGGTGCTGCCCCGTGACCTGCCGCCTGGTACCCGCATCCCGGCGTTGCTGTCGCAGACCCGCTATTGGCGGGCTATGGAGCTGCGGGCGCCCTTTAAGTGGTTTCTCACGGCGGATGATCTGAATCTGGATTTCAGGCGCTTCAAACCGTTCTTCACTGGCCAGGGCTACGCCCTGGTGCTGGTGGATGTGCGCGGCACCGGGGCGTCGTTTGGGACCTGGCCCTACCCCTGGCCGGAGGATTCGGTCTATGATGCTGCCGAGATTGTGGATTGGATCGTAGCCCAGCCGTGGTCCAACGGTCGGGTGGGCGGCTATGGCATCTCCTATGTGGGCACCACTGCTGAGCTGCTGGCGGTGCCCAACCACCCGGCGGTCAAGGCCATCATCCCCATGTTCAACCACCCGGATGCCTACACCGACATTGCTTTCCCAGGTGGTGTGCTCAACGAGCGGTTCATGCGGGTGTGGGGCTACTTTGACCAGACCCTCGACCGGAACCTGATCCCTCCGGAGATGGGCCTGGCAACCCGCTTGTTGGTCAAGGGGGTCAAGCCGGCCAATGGGGATGAAGGCCGGCAGGCACTGGCCGAGGCGATCCGTGCCCATGCCCTGAACGGCGATGTGTACGCGATGGCCCAGGAGGTGACCTACCGAGACCAACGCCATCCGGCCCTGGGCATCACCGTGGACGAGATGACGGTACATCGTTTCAAAGCCCAGATCGAGCGGTCAGAGGCGGCCCTGTTCGGCTGGGGCAGTTGGCTGGATGCCGGAACGGCTGATGCCGTATTGCGGCGCTTTTTGACCTTCGACACCGCTCAGCGGGCAGTGATCGGGGCCTGGGAGCATGGCGGGCGGTTCCACGCCAGCCCCTACCAGGCGGGGAAACGACGATCCAACCCCCGGCTGCCGGCGCAGTGGGGCGAGATGCTGCGCTTTTTCGATGCCTACCTCAAGGATGCCGACAATGGCGTGTGCTCGGAGAAGGTGCTGTTCTACTACACCCTGGGCGAGGAAGCCTGGAAGCAGACGGATGTCTGGCCGCCTCGGGGGACGACGACCTGGCGCTGGTACCTGACCGAAAACCGGGCCCTTTCCCTCGACAGGCCTGTAGCCGAGACCGGCGCCGACCCCTACACCGTGGATTTCACCGCGACGACCGGCGAGTACAACCGCTGGTGGGAGATGGGGGCTATCCTGAACCGCACCGTTGTCTATCCGAACCGGGCCGAGGCAGACAAACACCTGCTGACCTACACCAGCCCGCCGCTGGCCGGCGACATCGAGATCAGCGGCTACCCGGTGGTTACGCTGTACGTCACTTCCACCGCGCCGGACGGCGTGTTTTACGTCTACCTGGAGGATGTGGACGAAGGCGGCCGGGTCACTTATATCACCGAGGGGCAGCTACGGGCCATTCACCGTCGGGTGTCTGACGATCCACCGCCCTACAGGCTGCAAGTGCCATACCACTCGTTCAAAAAGCGGGATGCCATGCCGCTGGTGCCAGGCGAAATGGCCGAGATCCGCTTTGGCCTGCTGCCGACCTCGGTGCTGGTGCACAAGGGCCACCGCCTGCGCCTGGCGATTGCCGGGCACGACGAAGGCACCTTTGTCCGCATCCCGGCACAGGGAACACCGGTCATCACCGTGGCTCGCAACAGTCAGTACGCCTCGTGCCTTGACCTGCCGGTGATCCGGCGGGGGTGACGGACTGGGCGCTCGGCTCTGCATACACCTGGTGGGTAGCACTCCCAAACGATCATCGTTTCACCCTCGCATGAAATAGCGCCACCAGATGTGGCCTCGCCACCCTCCCGCCACCAACTCCTCCGGATAGCCGGGTCGGACCTCATCATAGAGATCGGCCACTTCCTCAAACGCGATTCGCTTGCGCCGATCAATGGTCATTGTGTCACACCGCCCAGGTGATTTCTGATGATGTGGGTTTCCGCTTCACCTGTGCCGACTCTGGCAAGACTTGCTCCAAAGGCCAAAACGATAGCTGCCCCAGAGAGCGCGCACACCCACGCCGCAAGGATGAATCTTTACGAACTTTGTCTGGACAGCCTCCCAGGACCAGCGCAGGTGAGGGCTAATGACGCACGACCAGGGGCAGATAGACGGCAAAGGGCATAACCGTCTCGACCGAGTCGGGAGGCTGATAGTCGTCTATCGTGCCGTCGCCGTCCTGGTCGAGGGCCAGCGTAAAGTCGGTCGTATCGGCATCCAGGGTGATGGACGCGACCGCGCCGGCGCCAGTCGGCACCGATTCGTAGGTCACCAGCGAACCGGTTCCACCCGACTGGGGATTGACCAGGATCAGCCGGTAGCTGCCGGCCGACAGGCCATGGATTTCCAGCTCATCGGGCCCGGTCACGCCTTCGAGGATGGCGAGCTGATACGCGCCGCCGGCCCGGAAGAGGTAGGAGGTTGGCAGGGTGTGCTCTACGTGGCCGTCCACCAGCCCCAGGTGGCCGCCCGGGCCGTAGACGTGGACCTCCACGGCGTCGAGGAGGTCGGGGGATGACGAGGGCGAGGCCGTGTCTCCGTCGGGCAGCATCTTGAGCAGGACGATGAGCGTGTCAGATCTGCCCCCTGTGGCGATGCGCCACAAGCTGCGGCTGAACATCTGCTGGCAGATGGAGGCGGCATCCGGCCCGCAGATCGCCTCCAGGGCATCGTAGAGGACACCTTCCAGGCAGGTCACAAACCCCTCCAGCACGTCGAGGGCATCGGCCAGGCCTGGAATGTCCACGATGTCCACCAGGCCGGGCAGCAGCGCGGTGAGAGCCCCCAGGTCGTCGCCGTTGGCCCGGCGATCGGTGAACGTGCACAGGCTGTTCAGAAAGCCCGATACCTCGGACGGGATGCCCAGGATGGGGATGAGGTTGACCAGCTCGTTGGTGCACACCTGATTGGGGGTCCAGCATTCGGTGGGGATCAGGGGAACGTTGACGGTGGTGACCTCGTTTTCATTGACCAGGACGTTCGTCTTGGTGATGGTGATATAGTCGGGCTTGGCAAAGGTGACGTCGTAGATGCCGGCGGTCAGGTCCAGGGCATAGTCGCCGTTCGTGTTGGTCCAGGCGTGGGGAAACTCGCCGGCCGTGACGCTCGCCTCCGGCACCGGCAGAATGCCGGTGGGGGCGGGCTGGAACACCCGGCCGGAGAGGGTGCCGTTGTCGGGCAGGCGCGTCAAAAAACGGCAGATGTAGTTTACATTGGCTGCCACATACGGCTGCCCGGCGCTGCTCACAGCCACAGACGAGTTGTAGGCTGGTTGGCCCGGCAGAATGTAGTCTTTCTGCCAAGCCTGTCCATCGTAATGCTGGTAGTAGAGGCCCCAGTAGCCCCATGTACTCCGGAAGTAAGTGATGTGGGGCAGGCCGGCGCTGTCGATGGCAAGTCCGTTGCCCTTCTCCACACCCTGGAAATCGATTGTCTCGACCGACCAGCCGGTCGCTTCGCGCCTGGCATAGATCAGTTCTCCCTCTGCTCCCGGCGTCCGGTTAAAAATGGCGTGGGGACTGCCTGCCCCGTCGAGCGCCAGCGAGCAGTTGTTTCGCGGCAGTCCATCGTCGCCGTCAACCAGCTCCTGCTGCCAGGACGAGCCGTCGAACGCCGCATAGATCAGCTTGCCGTTGGGGCCGGAATAGCACAGGCGCGGGTGACCCTGGGCATCCCCGACCAGGGACGGATAAGGGTTGGTCACGGCAGGGGCGACTACCTCCGACGTCCAGCCTGTCCCATCCCGACTGGCATGCACCAACGTCTGACCCGCCTGATCCCAAAAAACTATGTGGGGAACGTCGCCGGAGCCCACCGCCAGCGTAGGATAGTGGCCGATTGCTACCGTCTCTGTCAGCCACTGCGACCCGCTCAGATGGGCATAGCGCACGTGACCGTCATACGTGGCATAAACGGCATGCGGCGAATCACTGGAATCCAGGTCGAGCGCCATAGAATCGAGCTCGCCATAATCAAAATCGACGCCGGTATCGACGACGCTTATCTGCCACTCGGTCCCGTCGCGATAGGCATACCAGACCCGGTAGTTGAATGAGTCGGCGAAAACGACATGCGGTCGCTCGGCCGAATCGAGCTGGAGCGACACATATACGTTGTTAAAGCCGAGCGTCGTGGTGATGCTCTCCGACGTCCACGTCGCACTCGGAACGGCCCAGGCGGGAAGGGGCTGTGCCGGTTCCTCGGGCAGTGCCTCGTCATCGCCGCCAGGGAAGGCGGCGGCCGAGGCAGAAGACACTCGGGGGGGTGAACCTGGAACAAACAGCAGAACCAAGAGGACGAACATCAGGAAACAACGAGCAACGACTGCCTTGTGCATAATTCACCTCGATGGCACTCAATGTGATCTGGTCGGTTGACCGGCCCGGCGATGGCCGGGCAACAGAATTATGCTCCAACGGCAATTTTTGTCAAGTGGGAGGCAAAGCGAGGCCTGGCGGCCCGGCGTGGCGCAGGGCCTCGACGCTCTTCTGCCGAGCCCGCTGGTTTGCCGTCGTTTCACCTGCTACGGTTTGCGAATG
>FWPU01002378.1_pt1 | contig 11366 bp, 9 predicted proteins | sample 2228361 | NCBI WGS metagenome assembly FWPU01 (sample SAMEA103939777, study PRJEB20133) | metagenome | reverse complement strand
GGGAAAATGCCACCGTGACCGTCTGCCACTCGCGTACGTCCGACCTGGCGGCCATCTGCCGCCTGGGCGACATCCTGGCTGTGGCCGTGGGCCGGGCCAGGATGGTCCGTGGGGATTGGATCAAGCCCGGGGCGGTCGTCATCGACTTTGGGGTCAACTTTGTCCGAACCTGTCCGAGATGCGAGGCCGACAACCGCGACACGGCCGAGACCTGCGCCGGCTGTGGCGCTTCCCTGGAAGGGGTGGAGGCGACCATGGTCGGCGATGTGCATTACGGGGAGGCCGTGGGGGTCGCCGGGATGATCACCCCGGTGCCGGGCGGGACCGGGCCGATGACCAATGTGATGCTGATGCGCAATCTGCTTGCGGCGGCCCGGGCGCTCTAGCGGTCGAAATAGATGCTTTTTCCCGTGGCCGAAAGCGGGATGCCCATGACAAAGTCGGCCTCGATGAGCCCCAGCCGGCGGGCGCAGACGCCGATGCGGTACATGATGCGGTTGTCCACGTTGAGGAGGGAGGCCACTTTGGCCGCCGAACCCAGGGCGATGCCCATGTCGAGAAGGCGCAGGGCGCAGTTGGGGCCGCGGAACTCTCCCTCAAAGGTATTGGGCTGCAGGCATTTTTCAAAGCCACAGGCACCGCAGTTGAGGCCTAGGGTTTTAGCCTCCTTCAGCCCGATGAGGACGACGGCGGCCGAGCGGCGGACGTTTTCGCCATCGCGGTCAAAGTTCTTCTTGCCCGATTCCTGCCCGTAGCGCACCATATCGTCGGCCAGGCGGTGGAGGGTCGGCGGATCGTCCACGATCTCGAGGACGATGTAATCCTGGCCGGCGGCCTTGGGGGCGGTGCGGGCGGCCAGGGCCATCAGTTCGGCGACGGTACGGATGCCGTTCATCCTTGTTCCACCTCCTTTTGTTCTTCTTCGGCGGGCCGGCCGGCCGCCCTGGGCTGGTTCGCCATGGCGCGTTGGGCCAGGTGGGCGTAGATGGTGCCGGGGAGGTCTTCGATCACCCGGTTGAAGTGGACGATGGCCTGATCGCGCTTCCCCAGGCGCTGGTAGGCCAGGCCCAGGTTATAGCGGCAGACGGCCTCGTAGCGCGGGTTGAAATGGCGGGTGGGACGGCGGGCCAAGGCACTTTCCAGGGCTTCGGCGGCCTCCTGCGGCCGTCCGGCCCGCAGGAGGGTAGCTCCCCGGTCGATCTGGGCGATCACATAGCCGGAGGCATCGGGCCACAACCGCAGGGCCACCTCGTAGAACCGCAGCAGGCGGGCCGGGGCGATCGCGTTGCGGAGCATCCGGGCCAGGTCCACCAGCAGCCGCACCCGCATGGTCAGCAGGTAAAGAACCACCAGAAGCAGGACGGGATGCGGGACGAGCGCTCCGCTCAGCGCCAGGAGAACAAAGATGGCTGTGATGCCCAACCCCTCTAGGGCGAATTGCAGGGAAAGACCTTCCCGACGCAGCCAGGCCAGTCCACCGAAGATCGCCACGTAGCAGAGACCGACGGCCAGAAGGATCAGAACGAGGTTCAAGCCGGCCCTCCCCCGGTCCCGAAAAGGTGCTCGGCCGTCCGTTCCAGCATAGAAACGCCGCAGACCTCGGTCTCAAAGAGCGGCACGATGGCCCGCACGTCCGGGAAGGTGTGCCGGATTTCCTCCATGTACTCGTCCTGCATTTGGAGGCGGTTGAGGACAAACTCCGGAGCCTTTTCCCCGATAGTGGCGCGGTCCATGCACATGTTCACAATCACGCCACCTACCGGAATGCCGAACTCGTGAAACCACTGGATAAAGCGCCGGATAACGGCAATGGGCAGGGCCTCGGGGAGGGTAACGAAGAAGAAGGAGGTGAGTTCGGGGTTGGTGAGCAACTCTTTGGCATGGTTCATCCGCTGGCGGAGGGAGAGCAGATATTCCATCAGGGGGTCTTTTTCTTGCTTGCGCTTGCTGAAAGAAAGGAGTTCGCGCAGGGTACGCGCCTCTTCCCGGCTCTTGACCATTTTGTTCACCCAGAGGGAGTAGACGCTGGACATGCCCAGGAGGCGGCGGGCGTTGGCCGTGGGAGCGGTATCGAAGACATAGACCTCGTACTCGTCGCGGAACATGAGGTCGATCATGTTCTCGAACATGGCCGATTCCTCAAAGGCCGGGTTCATGGTGGCCGATTCGACAAACTCGTCGGCCCGGGTTTTGATGTCGGCAAACTTGAGGAACCACGCGATCTTTTCCCGGATCTCCCGCTTCGACTTTTCAATGGTGTCGCGGGTGTCAATTTCGTGGGCGTAGAGGTTTGGCTGACCGATCACCGGGGTAGGGGCACCGAAGACATCCTGCCCCAGACAACTGGTCAGGCTGTGCACCGGGTTGGTCGAGGCCAGGAGGGTACGGCGGCCCTGACGGGCGAACCAGATGGCGGCCGCTCCGGCCATGACCGTTTTCCCTACGCCGCCTTTGCCCCCGAAGAAGACGTACTTCAGGCGGGGATGCTCGTTCAGGAACTGTACCATCGTCCTTTCTATCATCACGTCTGTGCCTCCTATTCCTCTCCGAACATGGCCTGGGCCATGCGTTCGATCATCGGCAAGCCGGTAACATCCCGCTCGAACTCGGGAATCCGGGCGAGCACTTCCCGGCCGAAGGTGCGTTCGATCTCGGCCAGATACTTCTTCTGCATGGCCAGACGGTTGCGCAGGTAGTCGGGGATATCCTGTTCGGCCAGTTCCGCTGGAAGGACGCGGTTGACGATATAGCCGGAGATCGGCACGTGGAATTTGGCAAAGAGATGGGCGGCCTTCAGCGTGTCGAGGATGATCATCTCCTCCGGGATGACGACGAAGAAAAAGGCCGTCTTTTGCCGGTCGGTCAGGATGCTGGAGGAGGTATTGATGCGATAGCGAATCTCCTGCAGTTCGCGCAGGATTTTATCCTCTTCCATCTCCTGCCGGCGCTGCATAATACGGGCCACCTGGGCATATTCTTCCATCTCCTCGCGCAGGGCGGTGATCTTGGCGATCCACTGGTCGTAGACGCTGGCCATGCTCAAGTAATAGAGGGCATGGCCCAGGGGGACGAGGTCGTAGATGTAGTAATCGTAATCCTGGCCGACCACGATGTCCACCACCGCATCGAAGATGGCGCTTTCCTCCATAGCCGGCTCGGCGGCTGCGGCCCGGATGTAATCCTCGATCTCGTCAGGGACCTGCTCCAGGCCGTACATATCCAGAATTTTTCGGCGGATTGTCTCCTGGTAGTCGCGAATGCGCCGGTCGGCATCGATTTCCTCGGCGAAGAGGTTAGGGACGATCTCCACCGGCCCCTTGCCAAAGATATCCCGCTGGAAGATATCGGAGAGGGAGGCCTGGGGGTCCACCGAAAAGACCAGGACGCGGTGGCCTTGTTGGGCCAGCCAGTATGCGGTGGCGGCGGAGAAGGTGGTCTTGCCCAATCCCCCCTTGCCGCCGAACATAATGTAACGTCGTTCCGGGTGTTCGCGAAAGATTCGGGCCAGGGACATCTTTTCCTCGCTTTTCTAGGCCAGAGCGTCGGTCAGGTCGCGTTCGCGGAGCATGCGCCGTTTCCAGGTGGCGATCTGGGGGACGACGTAGGGCAAGATGCGCAGCGAATAGTAGGGCGGCAGGATGGGGACGCCCAGGAGGTCCCCCATCGTGATCAGGATGAAGAGATGCTCCATGCTGCCCCGCGTCTTCAGGGCATAGCGGGCCATATCGTGGCCGGCCATGCCGTAGAGGATGCTCTTGAAGGCATCCCAAAAGCCACCGGTTCCTTTCTCTTCTTCGGTCATGGTTTTACCTCAACTCGGTATGCTATATCTCCCGGTAACCGTTCAGCCGCACATCCAATTTCACCGCCGAGACACGGGGGCGAACAGTCGGTTCGCCCTTGCTCGTGTTTTCACGGATGACCACCTCGATGTCAACCGATTTCCTGGTCGAAAAGTTCGGTCAGGTCCTTTTCCCGCAAGATGCGGAAGCGCCATCCGGCGAGGTAGGGAAAGGCGTAGGGCAGGAGCCGCAGGGTATAGTAGGGGGGGAGAAGCGGCAGGCCCATCAGGTCGCCGAAGACGGCCAGGACGAAAAGGCTTTCCAGTCGGCCGCGCTCCTTCTCCAATTCGCGCACCCACTCGTAGAGGCTCATCCCGTAGAGGATTTCGCGGAGGGTGCGCCCAAGGATATGGAGATGGGAAGAGAATCCTTTCCAGACCGGTTTCCAATCTTTGGCCGCTTTCTGCTCCATCGCGATTTTCCAGGAAGAAGCGCGAGGGCCTCAAGAGAGCCCTCGCGCCTCTTCCAGGACCTTTTCCAGGGCGGTTCGATCCCACCCGGTTACGCGCCTGCGGCCCTGGATGATGAAGGTGGGGTAGCGTCGAACCCGATGGCGGAGACACTTCCAGAAGCCTTCGAGCGACAGAGGGTCCAGGAGACGCACCTGCAATTCGTTCCCGTAGCGCCGAAGGAGTTCCTCGACCCACCGACGCAGCCGTTCGGTTTCCTCCCGGAGTTCCGCCGGATACTCCTGGGCCATCTCCAGGCGCACCCGATCGCCCAGTTGGGCCTCCATCAGACGTTCACACGACATGCAGGGCCGCAGTGCCGTGAGAAGTGGCGTGATGATTTCCAGTCGAATGGTCATTTTTCTTCCAGGCCGGCGGACTGTTCCCGTACGCGATCCGGTCCGATTTCACCGGACCGCTTTGGCCATCTCCGCCCGGCGGCGCAGGATGGAGATGATGGCATCCGCCGCCAGGACGATGGCCAGTGCGACCAGGATCAGGGCCAGCACCCCGATCGTGATCTGGGCGGCGATGTCCTGCCAGGCGGTCAGGGTGGGGAGTTTGATGAAGAAGGCGTTGTAGGCCGACCAGAGGAGCGCCGCAACCGTAGTGACGAACATGAAGACAAAGGGCCAGAAGGTCCACTGGTAGTTCTTGGCTTTGGACATCAGCCAGATGGTGATGAGCAAAAGGGCCAGAGAGGCCATGAGCTGATTGGCCGCGCCAAAGACCCCCCAGATCTGGATAAAGGGCACGAACCAGATCAGGAGAATGGTGAGAAGAAGGGCGACGATCGTGCCGACATGGACGTTCTTGAGGATGGGGATGCGGTCCCCCAGAGCCTCGGCGCTGGCGACGCGCATAAAGCGCACCACCAGGTGCATGATGGTCAGGGCCATTAGGGTGAGGAAGACGGATCCATAGGCCATCCCAAATCCCTCACCCAGGGCCCGGTCCAGCCCCCAGTTGTTCAGGAAGTTCGAGAGGCCCTTGGAGAAAACGGCTGCGGCCGCTCCCGGACCGCCGGCATCCTTATATCCCTCGAAACTGCCAAAGGCCACGGTGGCTGCCAGAAAGGCCATGATGGCAAAGAACATCTCCAGGAACATGGCCCCCCCGCCGACATAGAGGCCGTCCGTCTCCTTCTCCAGTTGTCGGGCCGTGCCGGAGGAGGAGACCAGGCTATGCCAGCCGGAGATGGCCCCACAGGCAATGGTCACAAAGAGCATCGGCCAGAGTGGGCCTGCAGCGGTGGTAAAGGAGGTGGTGGCCGGAAAGTCCCCCATGCCTGGGGCTTGGATGAGCAGTCCCACCACGCCGCCGATGACGCCCAGGAGGACGATCCAGAAGGAGACGTAGTTGATGGGCTGGGCCCAACGCCAGATGGGAAGGACGGCGCCCAGGTAGCAGAAGATCACCACCAGCAGGCTGCCGATGAAACGTGCCTGGGTCACCTGCAGGAACAGGGTGGGAGATGCCGTCTTCCCCTCCACCACCTGGAGCCCGTAGAGACCCGAGAAGACATTCTTCACCGCCGGCAGCGTCCCCAGCCAGATGCCGACCAGGGCGACCACAACGGTCACGATGGTGGTGAGGATGATATCCCGCTTCCACTTGTAGGTCATCTGGCCGGCCAGGAGACCTGCCAGGACCACGATCAGCACGCCCAGAGGCACGGCCGGGTTGGTGAGCAGGACAAAGCCCACCTGGATTCCAAATGCGCCCATGATCATCAGCAGGTAGACGTAGATAAAGGCCAGCAGGATGCTGCGGGCGCGTGGGGAGATGAGGCGGTAACTGAGGGCACCAAAGGTCTGGCCTTCCTCGCGGACGCCGATCATGATGCTGCTATAGTCCTGGACCCAGCCGATGAAGAAGGCACCCAGGATGATCCACAGAAGGGCCGGCAGCCAGCCCCATTGGACGGCGATGATGGGGCCTAGGATGGGGCCCAGGGCAGCGATGGACTTGAACTGGTAACCGAAGAGGACGTTGCGGTTAGCGGGAATAAAGTCCACGCCGTCCATATACATCTTGGCCGGCGTGGCCCGTTTGTCGTCCGGCTGGATGACGCGCCGGTCGATCGTCTTGGCATAGACCCAGTAACCCACTCCGAAGGCAAGGGCGGCGATCAGGAGAACCCACAAAGCATTCATCTCTCACTCCTCCTTGCGAGCAAAAGCCCGCGCTTGCGTCGGGTTCCAGCCTTTGGCCTAACCGAAGGTTCGCTAACCTCACCTCCTTTCGGGGAACAGGCCCGCCGGCCGAACATGCGTTTGTTTAAGGTAATTATATTATAGCACGACTGCTTATTGAAGTCAAGAAAAAAATTTCCTCTCCATTGACATCCCTCCGCCTTTGCTGTATAATGCAAGTAGCTTGACCGTTCAGGGGGGAAAAACGTGCGTGAACAGCGGTGCAGGAAAAGGTCTCCTTTTCGCATCCGGAGAGGCTTCCTAGGGGTAGCCCTGGTGTTGGTCACCCTGATCGCTCTGAACGCCTGGCCGGCCCGCAGCGAAATCCCTGCCTCCGAACCCCCGGCCTTTTCCCCCCCAGCCCCGGAGGAAAAGGTCCTTTACACCTTTGACCTGCAAGGAGCCTTTCTCGACCACGGAACCTTTGCCGCTCCCCTTTCACCTGCGCAACCTGTGCCCGGCAAAAGTTATGGCGACCTCCTGTATGACTATGACCTGACCCTGTTCGTGGCAACCCTTCAAGGCATCGTCAACCGCGCCGGCCCTCGTCTTTACCTCTATCACGCCGCCGGTGTGGACGACTTCTGGCTTCAGACCTTCCAGGCGCCCGGGGAGTGGCTGGCCGACTATACCCTGGTGCCCCTGCCGGACCTGAATGCCCTCCTGGAGACCTTCCGCGCAGAGGTCAGCGGAACGGTGGTCTGGGATGAACGTGTGCCGGCCACCCTGAATGTGGCCACGACCATCGCCGGGGCCCAGAACCTGGCGGTGATCCGTCGGGGTAGCGCGCTCTACGAGACGATTAGCCGGGTCCTACCCGTGCAGGTGGACCTGAGCGGGCGTTTCTCCGGCAAGGCCGAGGCCTATCGCTGGGCGATCCGGGAGTACTTGGAAACGGGTCGTTGCAACCCGCGTCTCCTGGCCTATATCGAGGACGGCTGGCCGGCCGTCCTCTACGGCCGGCGGGAACTCACCCGCGGGGTGCCCTCGGTCTTTTCGCGGGACTACCTGGTGCAGAACCGGGCCTTTATCTTCGATCTGTCCCCCTGGGCCGACGAGGCCCCGGTGGATGAACCGACCCAACCCCTGGGACAGGATCGGGCCGTCCTGGAGGAAATCTTCTCCGCGGCGCGGCAACAGGCCGGGACGGAGATGATTGCCGTCTGGGGCTTTGTACCCTGGTGGCAAAAGTATTCCGCCAGTACGGGGGCCGGCGGGAGCCATGAGCCGGTGGAAGGGGAGTGGGAAATCGTCTGGCTGGCCTCTTCCTACGGGGCCTTTTTCAGCGGCAGTATGGGGGATATCTTCGGCCTGGATATGGCCAACGCCTCCGTACACCGCTTTGCTCCCTTTCCCGAAAGCGTCCCTCGCCTCCTTTCACCCACACCGGACGAGCTGCGACAGCGTGGCTACCTGGAGGGAGAACGGGTCGCCCCGAAAACCTACATCCTCTACTATATGGGTGACTTTGATTTCGCCCAGCCGCTTTACACCCTGATGCCGGAACTGTGGTCGAGCGAACACCGGGGGGAACTTCCCCTGGCCTGGGGAATGAACCCCCAGACCATCGAAATCTTTCCCGACATCGTCTCTTACCTCCTGCGCACCCGCACACGAAACGACTTCTTTGTGGCCCCCGATAGTGGGGCCGGCTACCTGAATCCGGAAGCGTTGCCCCAGGAATTGTGGGAGGCCTGGCGTCGGCACAACCTGGAGTACTACCGCCGCCTGGGCCTCTCGATCACCGGCTTCTTCCTCAACGGCAAGGGAGGCGAGGCCCCGGATGCAGTGGTGGACCTCTATCGTACCTTTTCCCCCGACGGCATCACCTTCAACTGGCATCATCTGGTTGGGGTGTGGCCTCGGCTTCAGGGGAACACGCCGCTGACCGCCTTTCCCCATTACGGCCTGGGACAGCGCGACGCCCTGGAAATGTGGGTAGAACAAATCAACAAGGCCTATGGCGAATACCGGGAAAGCCATGGGGAAGGGCCGGTCTTCCTGACCCTGCGCTGTGTGTACACCCTCCCTGATTTCCTGGTGCAGTTGACCGAGGCGTTGCGACAGGCTCACCCGGAGCGCGACTACCAGGTGGTGGACCCGTATACCTTCTTCGCCCTGATGCGCCAGGAACTGGGAGGAAAGAACGAGAAACGGGCTACCTTCCTCCGTCCGATGTTGCCCCCGCGGGCTACGGCCGGTGAGACATTACCCCTGACCCTGGCCGTGCGCAACGACGGCTGGGAAGTCTGGCCGGCCCGGGAAGTCGGTTTAGGCTTTAACATCCTCCCGAAGGAAATGGCCGGCGAGGATCCCCCTGGTGCAACGGGAGAGGCCCTCTTCCTACCTCTCTTCGAGGATGTGCCGCCGGGTAGCGTGTATACCTTCACCCTCCTCCTGGGCGCGCCGGTGCGGCCGGGCACCTATGTGCTACGCTATGACCTCCTGCGCCAGCCCTGGCAGTGGTTCTACCAGGAGGGAAACTTCTGGAAGGCGGAACAACTGGAGGTGCAGGCAGCGCCTCCGCCGGGGATGGGCATCGAACCTCCATCCCTTCCCGCTTGGCCAACACCGGCCCCCCTGGGACCGGAAGGTCTCCTGATGCCCCACCAGCAGCCTTCCCCTGAGACACCGACTCCCACACCGTCCTCTCCCTCTCCCGCGCCGGTCGTGACCGCAACCCTGCCCACCGGCTGGGATGTCCCACCGCTGGTACAGCGGGGGCTGGCCGGCCGAGCCGTTTGGGCCATCGCCTCCGATACCTATGGGCGTATCTGGTTCGGCGGCGAGCGAGGAGTAGCCGCCTTCACGCCGAACAGCGACTTGACTTCTGCCGACGACGAATGGCGTATCTACACCGCCGACGATGGCCTCCCCAACCAGTGGATCACGGCCATCGCCGCCGATGAACGGGGCGGGGTCTGGTTCGGCAGCCAGGGCGGCGGAGCAGCCTACCTGAATGAGGGTGGCTGGACGCTCTACACCGAGAGGGATGGTTTGGCCTCCAACTGGGTGCGGGATATCGCCATAGACCCGCAGGGATGGGTTTGGTTTGCCACTTCCAGGGGGGTGAGCATTTTCTCCGGTTCGTCCTGGCAGACCTTCTCCAGCAGCAACTCCCCCCTGCCCCGGGATGTGGTTTCGGCGATCGCCATAGACCGGGCCGGCAACCGCTGGCTGGCCACTGAGGGAGGAGGGGTGGTTTTCCTCTCGGCAGACGAGCGGGAATGGCGCACGTAGACCACAGCCGACGGGTTGGGGGACGACTTTGTCCTGTCGCTGACGGTGGATCCGGCCGGCCGGGTCTGGGCCGGCACCTGGCGGGGCGGCCTGAGCGTCTTCGATGGAACAACCTGGATCACCTACCGCAGCGAAAACAGCGGTCTAACGGCCAACTGGGTGCAGGCCCTGGCGGCCGACAGCCAGGGGCGTATCTGGTGCGGCACCTACGGCCTGCCTGGGGCCGGCCTGAACGTGCTGACGCCGGAGACGGGCCAGTGGCTCCGCTTCGGCCCGGCCGACGGCCTCCCCTCCGAAAACATCTCTGCCCTGGCCGCCACCCGCCCCGGAGAAATCTGGGTGGGCACCGAGATGGGTGCCATCCGTTACCTGGAGCCCCTTCTCCTTTTTGCCCCTTCCGTTTCCCCTACGGCGATGCCCACCCCGGAACCACAACCCACCGTTGACCCGGATCGCATCATCACCTACCGGGGTGGGGGCGAGGCGGCATCCTTTCTATCCCCCGGGCGAGGGGACTCCCCTCTCCAGGCCACTGCTACCCCTACCCGTCTCCCCTCTCCCACCCGGGGCACACCCACCCCTACGCCGAGCCGCCTGCCTTCGCCCACCCCACCTGCGACCGCCTCGCCTACGCCGCCGCCCACCGTAACGCCTACCCCATCCCCAACCCCTTCCCCGACCCGCACTCCGACGGCCACGCCTACCCGGACGAATACCCCCACCCGATCGCCTACCGGAACACCGCCCACCGCTACCCCTACCCGGACGAATACCCCCACCCGATCGCCTACCGGAACACCGCCCACCGCTACCCCTACCCGGACGGCCACTCCTTCCCCTACCTCGTGCGGTGTCTGCCCAACCTCTCCGCCCGGTCCTCCGCCCACACCTCCTCCCCTGCCCACACAGGAAAGCGACCTGGAAAAGGTGCATACCTTCACCAGTTCCTGGGGCAAGGTGCTCCGTATCACCGACCGGCCGCCGGGGAATGCGCTGCGGGTGCCCGATACCAAAGGAATCGGTGGCTGGCCGGTTCGGGTTTACGTCAATGCCGATACGTTGGTCTGGGTGGCCGGCATCCAACTGGAACTCAGTTACGATACCAACCTTTTGACCGCCGTGGGGGTAAACCTGACCCCGCGCACCGAAAATATGACCCGACCGGCACCGGTGCTGGATACGAGCCGCGGAAAAGTTAACCTGCTCCTCTTCTCGGCCGAGGGGGAGGCCATCCCTCCCGGGCGCGGTCCGATCGTGAGTTTGCTCTTTGAAGTGCGCGAAGGAGCCGTGGATAACCAAAAGGCCCAGATTCATATCACCCGGGCTATCCTGTCCGATGTGGACGGAAACGAGGTCCGGATTCCCACCCAGTACATCTACGATGGCTACCTGATTATCTGCTCCTCCTGCTTCTTGCACAATGGGGATATTGATAAGGATGGCAAGGTAACCATCCTGGACGTGCAGCGCGGCATCAACATCGTTACCGGCCGGCACATCGCCGACGATGAGGAGGTGGTCGCCCTGGACATCACCGGAGACGGCGTCGCCGACGTGCTGGATGTGATCAAGGTGGTCAACCTGGCCCTGGGGCGGGAGGAGCCGGCCCCCTGGCCCCCCGCCCCCCCACCCCCGGCGAT
>FWPU01012359.1_pt1 | contig 11371 bp, 9 predicted proteins | sample 2228361 | NCBI WGS metagenome assembly FWPU01 (sample SAMEA103939777, study PRJEB20133) | metagenome | reverse complement strand
TTCCTCCTCGGCTTTGGGTTCTTACCGTTGAGGATAGGGCCGATGGCTTCTCTTGTCACCCACTAAACTGAAACAGATACCGGCCGACCTCACCCCCTGGCTAGAGAGGGGGCTGGCCTTGCTGCCCCCTTTCTGACCTTCCCCCAGAGGGGGCAGGGAGGGTCCTCGCCCCCTTTGGGGGAGAGCCAGAGAGGGGGCTGGCCCACCCAGCGGCGCCAGGGCTGCCACGGGCTGGAACAAAGGGGCCGCCAGGAGCGTCTAAAAAGCAGATGCAGTGCTAACAGCAAGACGAGTTATAGAGGTCAGTGCCATGAAAGCTCTGATTGCCCTGTCGGCCCTGGTTGTGCTGGCGCTGGCGGCGTGCAATCCCGCGCCCGCCGCCCCCTCTACGCCTACGGCCACGCCAACAGTCACACCTCAGCCGACGGCTACGCCCGTGCCCTCGCCGACGCCTATAGTAGATATCATGGTCAGCCTGGACACGCCCTTCGACATCCGGCCGGGCCAGGTGGCATTTGTGGACGCCCAGGGGTATAAGATTGAGTTCGTGGAGGTCAAGGAGGACTCCCGCTGCCCGGCCAATGTGGTCTGCGTCTGGCAGGGCCGGGCCGTCATAGTCATCCACGTCACGCGCCCGGGGGAAGACCTGGGCCTCCATGAGCTGGTGCTGGAGGCCGGCCGCGAGGACGTGGCCTCCGTCAAGGTAGGCGGCTACAGCACCAGGATAACGGCGCTGCAGCCTTACCCCATGTCCGAGACGCCCACGCCACGCACCGAGTACACCGCTACGCTGGTAGTCAGCAAGGCCGACGCCTCCGCCGGCCCGGTAACCGTGGACGAGAGACTGGTGAAAGCTAACACCGACTTCGCGTTGGACCTTTTTGCTGAGCTTGCCCGGCGGGAAGGCGACAAGGACCTGTTCACCTCGCCGCTGAGCGTCGCCATGGCCCTGGCCATGACCTATAACGGCGCCTCCGGCGCGACCAGGGACGCCATGGCCGAGGTGCTGGGCCTGGAGCAGCTAAGCCTGGAGGAGGTCAACCAGGCCAACGCCGCCCTGCGCCAGAGCCTCCAGGGCCTGGGCACAGGAGTAGAGCTGTCCATCGCCAACTCGCTGTGGGCGCGCCAGGGCGTGGACTTCAAGGAGGACTTCCTGGAGCGCAACCGGCAGCACTATGGCGCCGAGGTCGCCTCCCTGGACTTCAACAGCCCCAGTGCGCCGGGCACCATCAACCAGTGGGTGGACAGGAACACCAGGGGCAAGATAAAGCAGATCGTTGACCAGATTGACCCCGACACGGTGATGTTCCTGATCAACGCCATCTACTTCAACGGCAAGTGGTCCCACTCCTTCGACAAGGCCATGACCCGGGACCGGCCCTTCCATCTGCTGGACGGCTCCGAGAAGCAGCACCCCATGATGTCCCGCTCCGGCAAGTACCCATACCTGAAGGGCGAGGGGTTCCAGGCCGTCAGCCTGCCCTACGGCGACGGCAGGACGAGCATGTACATCTTCCTGCCCGACGAGGCCTCCAGCCTGGACGAGTTCCTTCAGGGGCTGGACGCCGAAAGCTGGGCCAACTGGATGTCCCGCTTCAAGCAGACCGAGGGCGACGTGGTCATCCCGCGCTTCAAGTCCGAGTACGAAGTCAGCCTGAACGACGCGCTGAAGGCCCTGGGCCTGGAAGTGGCCTTCGACCCCGACCGGGCCAACTTCGAGGGCATGCGGGCTATCCCGCCACGGCTGTATATCCAGCAGGTCAAGCACAAGGCCGTGGTGGATGTCAACGAGGAGGGCACCGAGGCCGCGGGCGTCACCTCCGTCATAATCGGCATCACGTCGGCGCAGGTGCCCCAGGAGCGCTTCAGCTTCGTGGCGGACCGCCCCTTCTTCTTCGCCATCCGCGACAACCAGACCGGCAGCGTGCTCTTCATGGGCACGGTGGTAGACCCGCAGCAGTAGGCCAGAGTTAACACTGAGAGCGCCAGCGCCGCCCGTCCCGGGGACCTGGGAGCGGCGCTGGCCTTTGCTGCGCGCCGTCACCCTTGGTATTCATTCGGGCCACAGCCCAACCTCGAAGCTATACAGCACTATATGCATCGCACCATACCACACCACCGGCGTTGCCCTGCCGTGCCCGCCCCTGGGCACCGTCTTGCTGCACAGCCGCCTCAGCGCCGCTGTACCGGCAGCAGGATGTAAGAAGGCCGCTCGGCGCTGTGGTAGATGGCCTGGCGTGCGACGACGTAGCCCCGGTCGCGGCCCAGCGGCCCGCCGGTGTTGGGGTTGACATCGAAGCGCGGCCAGTTGCTGCTGCTGATGTCCACCCTTATGCGGTGCCCCTTCCGGAAGATGAGGGACGTCGGGTAAAGCTGGAAGACGAACTCGTAAGGCTGGCCCGGCGTCAGGAACTCCGCCTGCTCCCAGCCGTTGCGGTAGCGGGCGCGGATGATGGAGTCGGTGACGTTTATGGCCAGCCCCTCGGGGAAGTCCCGGGTGGGCGGATAGACGTCCACCAGCCTGGCCGTGAAGTCGGTGTCCACGGCGGAGGACGAGGCCCACAGGTGCATCTCGATGGGGCCGGTCACCTCCACGTCCCCGTCCAGCGGCGGCGTCTGAAAGGTCAGCACGTCGGGCCGCAGGGCCAGGGGCAGCGTGTCCCGGCAGCCAAAGAAGTCGGGCCGGCCGCGCTGGTCGAAGGCGCCGGGCCGCATGACTGAGTCCGCCGCCGAGATGCCGCCGCCGATGGTCGGCACGGGGTTGCGAGGGTCGAAGGTGAAGCCGCTGGCCGGCTCCTTGCCGTCCTCTGGCCTGGCGGGCGAGAGCAGCCCGCCGGCGTGGAGGTAGTAGGGCGTGAAGTCGGTGCCGGGCAGGGGCCAGTCCCGCTCGCCGCGCCAGAAGCCGCCGCAGTTGACCTTGCCCGGGTAGTCGGAGCGCTCGCCGGGCGCGCCCAGGATGACGCGGCCGCCATCGCCGGCGCCCATGGTGAAGATGCGCACCGGCGGCCAGTCGGCTGCCTCGGTGTGCAGGCCCTTCAGGTAGTGGTCGAACCAGGCCAGCTTCAGGTCCAGGTAGTTGATGTGGGCCTCGGTGCCGAAGTCCAGGTCGCCGGCGAAGGTGACCTCGTAGCGTCCGTGGGTCCACGGCCCCATGAGCAGCCGCTGGGGCGACTTCTTCAGCTTGCTGAGCTTCACGAAGCTCTCGCAGGTGTTGCGGGCATAGGAGTCGTACCAGCCGCCCAGGTAGAGGGTGGGCACGTCGGCGTGCTCCTGGTAGTACTCCGAGGGCGCGTAGCCCCGCTGCTTCCAGTAGTCGTCGTACTCGCCGTGGGTGGCGATGTCAATGGCCCAGCGCTCGCAGGACGGGAGCCTGCTGAGGACCGTCGCTCCCTCCTTCAGCGGGAACTGGTGCACCAGCTCGGGCATCTTCTCGGTGAACAGCCGGACGAGGGCCATCCGCAGGGCCGGGTCGGCCTCGGCCTCCTTGCTGGTTATGGCCATGTGGAAGGCGTAGACGTGGAAGCGCTGCTCCAGGCAGCCATTGTGCCGCATGGAGGAGTGGTAGTAGTTGGAGGCGCCCACGGCCACAATCATGGTGGCCAGGTGCGGCGGGGCCAGGGTCGCCAGCGCCGACTGGTCGCTGCCGGCGTAGGAGTCGCCCATGGTGCCCACCTTGCCGCTGCTCCAGGGCTGGGTGCCCAGCCACTCCACCGTGTCGTAGCCGTCCGGCGCCTCTCTGGCGAAGGGGTACCACTCGCCCTCGGACCTGAAGCGGCCCCGCACGTCCTGGATGGCGCAGACGTAGCCCCGGCGGGCGAAGAACTTGCCCTTGGTGACGTTGACGGGCGAGGCCTTGTTGTAGGGCGTCCGCTCCAGGATGACGGGGGACCTTCCCTCGGCGCGTCGCTCGCCGCTGGCCGGGAAGTAGATGTCCGTGGCGAGCCGGATGCCGTCGCGCATGGGCACCATGACGTTCTGCTGGCAGATTACGTCGTACTGTACCTGGGAACCCTCGTAGGCCATGCCTGTCCTCCTGGGAAGCATCGTCCTGTACCGTACAGCCATCGAGGCCCTGTGAGGCAGACGCGGCGTTCCCCGCCCGGTGGTGAGCAACACACGCCCCGCCTCACGGGGCGAGAAGGTCGGCGGCCGACGTCACGGGGCGCCTAGGGCACGTCCATCTGCCGCAAGCGGCGCTCCGTGAGCCAGACGAAAACGACGGTGACGGCGGCCACGCCGCCAATGGCCGCCGGGAGCTCTATGGCCCGCTGTCCCAGCGCCGCCAGGCCGTCCCTGTCCAGGCCGTACATGAGGGACAGCGTGTAGCCGCGCACGCTGAGGTAGCTGATGTTGCCCAGGAAGGAAGTCAGCAGCCCCTCCCACAGGAACACGTACACCAGGGCGAACCCCAGCGCCCGCGTGGTCACCAGCCCGGCCCAGGTGAATATGGCGGAGTAGGCGACGACGCCCGCCAGGAGCGCGGCCCCCACCGCCAGGGCCGGACGCAGAGGGCTTTCCATGCCCAGGACGGTGGCGACGACGCCGCTGACTACCAGCAGCGGGCCAGCCACCGAGACGGCCGCCATGAACTTGGGCAGGACGATACGCCAGCGCGAGATGGGCTTGAGCACCAGGTAGACCAGCGTCCGGTCCTCGACCTCGTTCCCGAAGGCGGCGGTAGCCAGCACCATGGTCGCTAAGGGCAGCGCCACCGCGATAATTAAGCCGTCCAGCAGGAACCGGACAAAATCTGTGGAGCTGGCCCTGTCGTGGGCGGGGCCGATGATGGCCGCAAGGGCCACCGGCAGGGCCGCCAGCAGCGCCACCAGGAGGGAGCGCTTGCCGCCGGCAAGCTGGCGCACCGACAGACGAAAGACCTGGCCCATCAGGCCTCCACCAGGTAGCTGAAAACACTCTCCAGGGAGTCGTCCAGGGGTTCCACCCGCAGCAGGCGCACGTCGTGGGCCTGCGCCAGCCGCGGGATGGAGCGCTGGAGCGAGGCGACGTCCTTGCTCAGCACCACCAGGGCGCCGCCGTCCACCGCCACCGACTCCACCTCCGGCATCTGGACCAGCGCGGAGGCCATCAGGCGCGGATTGCTGCACACCATGCGCACCGTGTAGGGCCGCGCGTCCAGCCTGGCCCGGATGGCCCGGAAGTCGCCGGCCGCGGCCAGCTTGCCGCTGACCATGAGCAGGATGCTGTCCGCCAGCACCTCCACCTCCTCCAGGATATGGGAGGAGACAAGGACCGTCTTCCCGCTGGCGGCCAGCCGGCGCAGCATGTCCTGGACTTCCAGCCGCTGGCGCGGGTCGGTGCCGCTGAGAGGCTCGTCCAGCAGCAAGACCTCGGGGTCGTGGACCAGCGTGGCGGCCAGCCGTATGCGCTGGCGCATCCCACGGGAGTAAGTGCCCAGCGTCCGGTCCTGCACCTGAACCAGCCCCACGGCCTCTATGGCCCTGCTGGCCGCCTCGGCGACGTTGCCCAGGCCATGCAGGCGCGCCATGAACTCCACGAACTGCCGGCCGGTATGGAAGGTGTACAGCGCGTCGTGCTCGGCCATCACGCCAATGCGGCGGTAGAGCCCCGGGTTGCCCCGCACGCTCTGGCCCAGCACCCTTATCTCCCCCTCGGAGGGCCTGGCCAGGCCGGCCATCATGTGGAGCAGCGTCGTCTTGCCCGCCCCGTTGGGGCCGAGCAGCCCCGTGATGCCAGGGTACACCTCGAAGGACACGTCGTTCACCGCCACGACGCTGCCATACCACTTGGAGACGCCGGCGACAACTATGGTCGGCTGGGCGCCCTGGTGATGGGCCAGGCCATTGACCGCGGTCATATGGTCATCTTCCGGTAGCGCCACCAGAGCAGCAGCCCTGGGCCTGCCGTCAGGAAGACATACCACAGCACCACAACGGCCCTGGGAAGCTCCCTGGCGTTCTCGGCGCTGATGACCTCTGAAGTCTTGCCAAAGACCATGTCAGAGACGAAGATGGGGACGCCGCCCACGTCAATCAGGGCGAGCCAGTTCCGCCAGTCGCTGCTCAGCTCGGCCACAAGGGCATGGCTGACGGCAGAGGACACGAGCCATAGCCCGATGACAAAGGCGGCGGCATAGGCGCGCCTGGTGGTGAAGGCGGCAGCGGTCAGCGGCAGGGTGGTCATGAACAGCGCCAGCACCAGGCCCGCGCCCAGGAAGCGCGGCACCTCCTGCCAGTTGGCGCGCAGGTGCTCCAGCGGTTGGTCGGCGCCCAGCGTCAGGCCGGTGAGCAGCACAATCTGGGGCAGGTACAGGACGCCCAGGGTGATGGTGAAGAAGGCCAGCCATCGGCCCAGCACATAGTCCGTCGGCGAGATGGGGCGGACCAGGTACAGGTTGATGACGCCTGAGCGCTTGTCGGCGGTGAGCAGCTCAGGGGCGATGATGGCCGAGAAGACCATCAGGATGATGGACGCGCCCTGGTAGTACTCGGCGTGGCCGGGGATATCCTCCACGATCCTTCCCAGGGTAGAGGCCAGTATTATGAACACCAGGGCCGGCCCCATGAGGGCAAGGAAGAGGAGCGCTGGCAGGACCTTGGAGGGCCAGCCGCGGCCTATGCCCAGCGCCGTGCGGACACCATTGGCCCAGATGGCCTTGCGTGCCCTGGCCCGCCCCTCCCGCGGCCCGGTGTAACGCTGGAAGCCAATGTCATAGACCTCGCCCCTGGGACCATTCACCTGGGCGTGCTCCTGAAGATATCGGTCAGCATGTGGCGGCCGGGGGCCAGCCTCCTGAGCCGCGCGCCAGCGTCCACGATGGCATCGCGTATGGCGTCATACTGCTCCTCGCTGGCGCCGTCCACCACGATGGCGCCATCCAGGAGAGCGGCCTTGATGCCCCGCGCGGCCAGCGCCGTGACCAGGTCCTCCCTGTTGCTGTCCACCTCGATGAACACGGCCTCGGTCTCGCCGGTGAAACCGGAGATACCCCCCTCCCTGATGACCCGCCCGCCTTCCAGCACAATGATGCGGTCGCAGGTGCGCTCCACGTCGCCCATGAGGTGGGACGACAGCAGGATACTGATGCCGAACTCCTTGCCGATGCGCCGGATGAGCTGGAGCATCTCCTCGCGGCCCACGGGGTCCAGGCCGGCGGTAGGCTCGTCCAGGAACACCAGCGCCGGGTCATGCGCGATAGCCTGGGCCAGCTTCACCCTCTGCTTCATGCCGGTGGAGTACTCGCCCATGGGCCGGTAGCGCTCTTCGTCCAGTCCGACATGGCGCAGCACGTCGGCGGCGCGGGTGCGGGCATGGGCCGGCGGAAGGCCGCTCACCTGCGCCAGGTGGTACACGAACTCCGCAGCGCTGGCCGTGGCGGGGAGGCAGTCGTGCTCGGGCATGTAGCCCAGGCGCTCCCGGACCTCTACCGAGTGGGAGGGGTCCTGCCCCAGGACCCACACGCGGCCGGCCGTGGGCTTCAGCAGGCCCAGGAACAGCTTGATGGCAGTGCTCTTGCCTGCGCCGTTGGCCCCCAGGAGGCCCGTTATGCCTTGGTGGACTTCCAGGTCAATGGCATCCAGCGCGATAGTGTTGCCATAGCGCTTGGTCAGGCCTTCTGCGCGAATGAGAGGTGGCATAAGGAGGCTTTAGCCCTGAAATGGCCCGAGGGTCTCTGACATCTTCGTGCCCTGCAACCGCCCCGTTTTCCTGCCGGAACAGGCCCCAGTCCGGCGCTGCCCAGGCATGAAATTTAGCACCTTGCGAGTTTCGTAGTCAAGGGATGTCCCGGTTTAACGGCAGGTAACAACTTTTTAACACTCTCGCAACACATCTGTAACAACTCCGCAACACTTACGTAACACCTCCGGCCTAGACTTGTGACGATTATCACGACCGATGCCGTCCCGAATGGACACGCTGTTGGGCAGAACAGCCGTCACGAGTCAGGTGTGAGGCGTATACCGTAGCTCGACAGCGACAAATAACACGGAGGTGTGCATCTCATGCCCGAGTCTACCATCAGTGCTGGGGATACGGCGTGGCTACTGGCATCTGCCGCGCTGGTCATGATAATGACGCCTGGCCTGGCGTTTTTCTACGGCGGCATGGTGCGGAAGAAAAACACGCTGTCCACCATCATGCAGAGCTTCAGCATCGTTGCCATAGTAAGCGTGGTATGGGTGCTGTGGGGCTATAGCCTGGCCTTCGGCCCCGACCGGTGGGGCTTTATCGGCAGCCTGGACTGGATCGGCCTGAAGGGTGTGGGAGTGGAGCCTGCGCCCCTGGCGCCCACGGTGCCCCACCAGGCGTACATGATCTTCCAGGGCATGTTCGCCGTTATCACCCCGGCGCTGATCACCGGCGCCTTCGCTGAGCGGGTCAAGTTCAGCACCTTCCTCGTTTTCACCGTGGTCTGGGTGACGGTGGTGTACGCGCCCATAGCCCACTGGGTCTGGGGTGGAGGCTGGCTGGCCAGGCTGGGGGCGCTGGACTTCGCGGGCGGCACCGTGGTCCACATCTCGTCGGGCGTGTCGGCGCTGGCAGCAGCGCTGGTCCTGGGCAAGCGGCTGGGCTATGGCCGCGACCCCATGGAGCCCCACGACATCACCATGACCGTCATGGGCGCGGCCATTCTCTGGTTCGGCTGGTTCGGCTTCAACGCTGGGAGCGCCCTGACGTCGGGCGCGCTGGCGGCCAATGCCTTCGTGGTCACCCACACCGCAGCCGCGGCCGGCGCCATCTCCTGGATGGGCATGTCCTGGTACTTCCTCAAGAAGCCCAGCGTGCTGGGCGCTGCGTCGGGCGCGGTGGCGGGCCTGGTGGCCATCACCCCGGCCTCGGGCTTCGTCGGCCCCATGCCGGCGGTACTCATCGGCCTGGTAGCGGGCATATTCTGCTTCGGCGCCGTGCAACTGCGCCTGAAGCTGGGCTTTGACGACTCCCTGGACGTCTGGGGCGTGCACGGAATCGGCGGCACCTGGGGCGCCCTGGCCACGGGCCTCTTCCTGGGCGTGGGCGCTGCGGGCCTGGTGTCAGTGGACAGGGGCATCGGCGAGCAGTTCATGAAGCAGCTCTACGGCGTGCTGGCAACCTGGGGCTACGCCTTCGTAATGACGCTGGTCATCATCAAGGTGCTGGAGGCCACCATCGGCCTGCGCGTCAAGGCGGATGAAGAGGAAGCCGGCCTCGACCTCACCCAGCACGGCGAACCTGCTTACAGGCTGTAGTCCCCGGGAAGGTGCGGGCAGTCTGACCTGAAAGGAGTGCTTCAGTGAACAAAATAGAGGCTATCATCCGCCCGGAGAAGCTGGATGCAGTGAAGAACGCCCTCGCCGACGCGGGGTTCCTGGGGCTGAACGTGGTCCACGTGACCGGGCGCGGAGTCCAGAAGGGTGTGGTGACCGGCGCGCGCGGCGGCCATCAGCACGTGATAGACATGCTCCCCAAAGTCAAGCTGGAGACGGTGGTCCGCGACCAGGACACCGAGAGGGTGGTGGAGCTTATCGTCAAGACGGCCCAGACGGGCATCATCGGCGATGGCAAGATATTCATCATCCCCGTCGCCGACGCCATCCGCGTGCGCACCGGCGAGCGCGGCGAGCAGGCGCTCTAGCGGCCGGGCCGTGGGGACAGCACCCCCGGGCGGTGGGCGGGAAAAGCGGCGTCTGCCTTGCAGGGCAGGAGCATGGGCCTGAGCCTGTAAAGTGGGGAAAAGGGGCTGAGCCGCCATGTAACAAAAATGTAACATTTCAGAAATACTTCCGAAACACAGGGGCTTCAGAATGTGATAGCTAGAACAATGTGGGCGTCACAGGCTGACGTGCAATCTTCAGGAGTTTTTCCAGCATGGCAAACACCAAGCGCACACCCCAGGAAGTAATCCAACTCGCCAGAGAGAACGGCGTCCAGATGGTGGACTTGAAGTTCACCGACATGCCCGGGACGCTCCAGCACCTGACCATACCAGTAGGCGAGCTGACACCGGAGCTCTTCAGCGAGGGCACCGGGTTCGATGGCTCCAGCATCCGGGGGTTCCAGGCCATCCATGAGAGCGACATGCTGCTGGTGCCTGACCCGAACACCGCGGCCATAGACCCGGTCTTCGAGGTGCCCACCCTCAGCATGGTCTGCGACGTGAGGGACCCCATAACCGGCAGGAACTACTCCCGCGACCCGCGCTGGATCGCCCAGAAGGCCGAGGCCTTCCTCAAGTCCACTGGCCTGGGTGACGTCAGCTACTGGGGCCCTGAGCTGGAGTTCTTCATCTTCGACTCGGCCCGCTTCGACCAGAACTCCCACAGCAGCTACTACTTTGTGGACTCGGAAGAGGGCGTGTGGAACTCGGGCAAGGAGAAGTCCCTGAACGGCAACTCCAACCTGGGCTACCGCCCCCGCTACAAGGAGGGCTACTTCCCGGCGCCCCCCTTCGACACCATGACCGACATTCGGTCCGAGGCGTCGCTGCTGATGGAGCGGTTCGGCATTGTGGTCGAAAAGCACCATCACGAGGTGGCCACCGCGGGCCAGGGCGAGATTGACTTCCGCTTTGATACCCTGACCAAGACCGCCGACAGCGTGATGCTCTACAAGTACATCCTGAAGAACGTGGCCAGGAAGCATGGCAAGGTGGCCACCTTCATGCCCAAGCCGCTCTTTGGCGACAACGGCACGGGCATGCACACGCACCAGAGCATCTGGAAGAACGGCACCAACCTGTTCTACGGCAACGGCTACGCCAACATGAGCGCCATGATGCGCTACTACATCGGCGGCCTGCTGTCGCACTCGCCGGCGCTGCTGGCCTTCTGCGCGCCGACCACCAACTCCTACCGCCGGCTGGTGCCGGGCTTCGAGGCGCCCGTGAACCTGGTGTACTCGGCCAGGAACCGCAGCGCCTGCGCCCGCATACCCATGTACTTCGATAAGCCTGCGGCCAAGCGGGTGGAGTACCGCTGCCCGGACCCGTCCTGCAACCCGTACCTGGCCTTCTCGGCCATGCTCCTGGCGGGCATTGACGGCATCCTCAACGAGATAGACCCGGGCGACCCCATGGACGTGGACCTGTATGAGCTGTCGCCCGAGGAGGCGGCCAAGATCAAGCAGGTCCCGGGCAGCTTGCCCGAGGCCCTGAAGGCACTGGAGCAGGACCACGAGTTCCTGCTGCGCGGCGGCGTCTTCACCGAGGACCTCATCGAGAACTGGCTGCGCTACAAGCGCGACAAGGAGGTTGACCCGGTGAGGCTGCGCCCGCATCCCTACGAGTTCTTCCTGTACTTCGACGCGTAGTCCGGAGGAGTCAGCGGCGGGACGCCGCCTCCCTCGCGAGGGAGCGGCGTCCCGCCGTCTCTGGCTGATCAGGAGTGTGGCGGGCTGGGCTGATGGCCGGACATCC
>FWPU01012358.1_pt1 | contig 11371 bp, 15 predicted proteins | sample 2228361 | NCBI WGS metagenome assembly FWPU01 (sample SAMEA103939777, study PRJEB20133) | metagenome | reverse complement strand
TCGAGCCGGTGGCGATAGAAGAGGGTCTGCGCTTTGCCATCCGGGAGGGTGGCCGGACGGTGGGCGCCGGCGTCGTTACCAAGTTGATTGAGTAGAGCCATGGCGAAAAAAGAAGACCGCATCACCATCACGCTGGCGTGTACCGAGTGCAAGGAGCATAATTACACGACCGAGAAGAACCGGAAGAACGATTCCGGGCGTTTGGAACTGCGGAAATACTGCCCCCGGTGTCGGCATCATACGCTGCACCGGGAGGTCAAGTAGCCATATCGAGCGCCCCGGGGCGCATCGCACGCAGGCCGATAGCTCAACAGGCAGAGCAGCGGTCTCCAAAACCGCAGGTTGGGGGTTCAAGTCCCTCTCGGCCTGTTCATGTATGTTTGAAGGCCTTTTGACGGACGGACGGGTAAATGAAAAAGAAATCGAGGTTGGCACGGATTCGAGAGTGGTTCCGCGACGCCATCGCGGAATTGCGGCGGGTGGTCTGGCCCACACCCCAGGAGACACGGACGCTGACCCTGGTCGTGATCGGCCTTTCGGTCGCCATGGGGATTCTGATGGGCTTCTTCGACTGGATCTTTTCCATACTTTATCAACTGCTTGCGTCTATAGGACAGTAGCGCCTGGAGGATTCGAACCGGCCGTTTCCCCGGCCGGAGGAAGCAAGATGGAAACGGAACGGCAGGTTCCGCCGGAAGAAAAACTCGAGGAGGGTGCCGCCCATGGGCGGGGTTCCCCTGCCTCTGCGGAGGCCGGCACGGCTCCCTCTTCGACCGAATCCCGGCCGACTGAGATCCAGGTGCCCCAGGAGGCACGCTGGTATGTCGTCCACACGTACTCCGGTTACGAGAACAAGGTCAAGCAGAACCTGGAGCAACGAATCCGGACGATGGGAGTGGCCGACAAAATCTTCCGCGTCGTCGTTCCGACCGAAGAGGAAATCGAGATTCGTGACGGCCAACGCCGCACCGTCCAGCGCAAGATCTTTCCCGGCTACATCCTGGTGCAGATGCTCCTTTCGGACGAGGTCTGGCATGTGGTCCGGCAAACCCCGGGGGTTACCGGCTTTGTCGGTCCGGGCAATGCCCCTGTGCCTCTGCCGGAGCATGAGGTCCAGGCCATTTTGAAACAGATGGAGGCCGAAGCACCCAAGATTCGGGTCGAGTTCACCATCGGCCAGGCGGTGCGCATCGTGGATGGCCCCTTTACCGACTTTGAGGGTGTAGTGGACGAGATCGACCAGGAGAAAGGCAAGGTACGGGTGCTGGTTTCCTTCTTCGGCCGGGAGACTCCCATCGAACTGGACTTTATGCAGATTGAGCGAATTGTTCCCTGAAGCCGTGTGAGGTGAGGAGTGGCAAAAAAAGTTGTGACGGTGATCAAGTTGCAAATTCCGGCCGGCAAAGCCACCCCGGCGCCGCCGGTGGGCCCGGCCTTGGGGCAACACGGCCTGAATATTATGGCCTTTTGCAAGGAGTATAACGCACGGACGGCCGGCATGGCCGGCTCCATCGTCCCGGTGGAGATTACCGTTTATGAGGACCGCTCTTTTACCTTTGTGACCAAGACACCGCCGGCCGGCGACCTCCTGCGCAAGGCGGCCGGTGTCGAAAAAGGCTCCGGCGACCCGAGCCGCAAAAAGGTCGGCCGAATCACACGCCAGCAGTTGCGCGAGATCGCCCAGACCAAGTTGCCCGACCTGAACGCCCGCGACCTGGAGGCGGCCGAGCGGATTATCGCCGGGACGGCCCGGAGCATGGGTATCGAGATTGTGGACTGAAGGAGTGGGAGGGCCGCAGGCCCGCCAGAACCACGAGGAGGAACGATGCAAAGACGAGGCAAAAAGTACCGAGAAGTCGCCCAACAGGTGGACCGAAACCGCGCTTACGAGCCTCGCGAGGCCATTGCCCTGGTCAAAGAGGTCTCCTATACCGCCTTTGACGGCAGTGTGGATGTCCACTTCCGCCTGGGCGTGGATCCCCGCAAGACAGACCAGCAGGTGCGGGGAACGGCCGTTCTGCCCCATGGAACAGGGAAACCGGTGCGGGTACTGGTCTTTGCCGAGGGCGAAGCGGAAAAGATCGCCCGCGAAGCCGGGGCCGATTACGTCGGAGGGGCCGAACTGGCCGAGAAGATCGAGAAGGAAGGCTGGACCGATTTTGACGTGGCCATCGCCATCCCCGGCATGATGCGGGTGGTCGGCCGCCTGGGGCGCATCTTGGGCCGGCGGGGACTGATGCCGAATCCCAAGAGCGGCACGGTCGTCCCCCAGGAGGACCTGCCCCGCGTCATCGATGAGGTACGTCGGGGCAAGGTAGAGTTCCGCACCGACAAACAAGGGCTGATCCATGTTACGATCGGCCGGACCCATTTTACGGAAGATCAACTCTTGGAAAACTATACGGTAATCGTGGATGCGATCCGCCGGGCCAAGCCGGCGGCGGTCAAGGGGGCCTATATCCGCAACATCGTCATCAGTCCGACGATGGGCCCCGGCATCAAGGTAGATGTGCCGGCCTCGCTGGCGCTGAAGCCGGCCGTGTAACGCAAGAGGTGGTGTAGAGAGCGAACCGGGCCAAGCATGGGGCGGTTTGCCCCCAATCTCGCCCCAGACCGCAGGTGCCCCCATCGGGCTTAATGGGAGGACCGCCTGCCGAGGCGAAACTTATCCCTTCGTCCGAACGAAATGGGCCTCTGCGTCTGGGGATGTAGAGGCCCTCGTTTTCTTGGGCCTCACGGATTGAATGGAACACCATGTCAAAAATTGTGCAAAAGTTTTGCCACATTTCCCGGCCGGATGTTCCTTTGGCCCCACGGATAAGGCCGATGGACGGGCGGGATGAAGTCAGGAGGTCTGGATGCCCACCGAAAAGAAGAAGGAAATCGTGGCCCGACTGGTCGAACGGCTGAGCCGCAGCCAGATCGTGGTTTTGACCGACTATCGGGGAATCAACATGAAAGACCTGACTATGCTGCGGCGAGCGCTGGAGAAGGCGGACGGCGGCTACCACGTGGTCAAAAACACCCTCCTGCGCCTGGCGCTGCGACAGGCTTCCCTCGCCGGGTTGGAGCCGTACCTGGAGGGGCCGACGGCGGTGGCCTTTGGCTATGGGGACGCCGTAGTGCTGACCAAGGCGCTGCGGGATCAACTCCCATCCTACCCGGCTCTCCGGGTGAAAGTCGCCTGGATGTCGGGCCAGGTGCTGCTACCGGAGACACTGGAGACGCTGGTCTCCCTTCCGCCGCGGCCGGTGCTTTTGGGCCGGGTCGTGGGGGCGCTGCAATTCCCCATGGTTGGGCTGGCCGGCTCCATAGCCGGCGTCCTGCGGCAACTGCTTTACGTGCTGGCGACCCGCTCGGAACAGGGGGAGCGGCCGGCGGAAGCGGCGTAAAGGCCGTTCGGATTATCTGAAAAGGATCGTGATTTTGGTGAGAACTTTAGGAGGAAACGATGGCTTCGGAAAAACTGGAAAAAGTCTTGCAGGAAATCGAGAGCATGACCCTGCTCGAGGTGGCCGAACTGGTCAAGATGATGGAGGAACGCTGGGGCATTTCGGCAGCGGCTCCGGTGGCGGTGGCGGCCGTTCCGGCGGCGGCGGAGGCCGCCCCGGCAGCTGCGGCCGCTCCGGCCGTGGAGGAAAAGACCGAATTCACCGTGATCCTCAAGGACGGCGGCCCCAAGAAGATTCAGGTCATCAAGGTCGTGCGGTAACTCATCCAGGGGCTGGGCCTGAAGGAGGCCAAGGAACTGGTCGAAAGCGCCCCTAAGCCGATCCTGGAGAACGTGCCCAAGGACCAGGCCGAGGCGGCCAAGCGGAAACTGGAAGAGGCCGGGGCCGTGGTGGAATTGGTCTAAAAAGTATCAATAAATTTCAATATCTGGGCATGGCTGAAGACCGGCCCGTCTGTGCAGACGTAACGTTCGCCGATGTTGCAGCGGCCACACTTGCCCAGGCCGCACTTCATCTTCATCTCCAGGGTAGTGTAAATTTGCTCGGGGAAAAAGCCCTGCTTTTGCAAAAGTTGGGTGACGAACTTGATCATAATCGGCGGACCGCAGGTGACGGCGATGGCGTTCTCCGGCGAGGGGGAAACCTTGGCCTGAAGTTCCGTCACCAGGCCGACGTTGCCTCTCCAGGTCTCGTCTCCCACGTCCACGGTGACGTGGAACTCGGTATCGGGAGCGGCAGCCCACTCCTCGTACTCCTCGCGGAAGACCAGGAGGTTGGGGGCGCGGGCGGCAGCCAGGATGGTGAGGTGGCCGTAGTCGACACGATGGTCGAGGGCGTACTGGATGACCGGACGCAGCGGAGCAAAGCCGATGCCCCCACCGATGATCACCACGTTTTTGCCGCGGAAGTTTTCCATCGGGAACCAGTTGCCCATCGGCCCGCGCACGCCCACCGGAGTACCTTCCTCCAACCCGTGCAGGGCTGAGGTCACCGTACCCACGCGGGCCACGGCGAACTCGAGTTCCTGGCTGCGGGCCGGCGTGCCGGCCAGGCCGAAGGGCACCTCGCCCACCCCAAAGGCGGAGACGAAGGCGAACTGTCCGGGCTTGTAGTCGGCAAAGGCGGCTCGGCCGGCCTCGTCCTCCAGATGCACGCGCAGGAGTTTGATGCCCTCGGCCAGGTCGCGTGTCTCGACCAGGGTGCCGGTATACGGTAGAAACGGGTTGTTCATCCCTGCTTCGCCTCCTCGCCCTTTCCGGCACGAACGGCCACCTCCTCCAGCACCTCGGTCAGGTCGATGTTCACCGGACACTGGGCCACGCAGCGCCCACAGCCGGTGCAGAGGAGTGTGCCGTTGTAGCGCCAGGGAAAGTAGTAGTACTTGTGATAGAAGCGGTTGCGCAGGCGTGCTCCACGGGTCGGGCGGGGGTCGTGCCCGCTGGCCTCGATCGAGTAGTGCTTGGAGGTGCAGGCATCCCAGGCCCGAAGCCGTTCCACATGTCCACCGGCTCCCCGATCCCGGATGTCGAAGCAGTAGCAAGTGGGGCAGTTGTAGGTGCAGATCTTGCAGCCCAGGCAGCGCTCCCCCAGCCGCATCCAGTAGTCGTCGTTGAAAATACGGAGCCATTCCTCCATCGAGGGACAGGGGAAGGGGGAAAGGTCCGGGGCCCGAGGCACAAAGGCCTCCTCCAGGGGAGGGCCGCCGGCCTGGGATAAGAGAGACTCCCCGCGCTCCGTGAGCGTTTCGGCGATATAGTCCTCGCCGTCCCGGTACAAGATCACGTCCATATTCGCCGTGCCGATGGGCGAGCCGCCGACCGTGGTGCAAAAGCACTCCGGCGTGGGCACCTGCATACAGGCCAGGCCGACGATGGCCGTGTTCTTCCGGCGCTCGCTCCAATAGAAATCGGCCGGCTCCCCCAGGAAGAGGGCGTCCATCGAAGTGAGCGCAGCGGCGTCGCAGGGGCGGATGAGAAAGAGAACCTGCGGCCGGCCTACCTCCGGGAGTTCCATCCGGAAGGATTTCTTCCCCCGCCGGATGTGGAAGAGCGTTTCCGTGGCAGGAAAGAGAAACTCCTTCAGGCTGTTGACCGGCTGGCCCACTTCCAGGTCAACCTCCGAAGGTGCCCCGATTTCCTGAAGAAAGGTCCTTTCCCCGGAGCGCACCGGGGCGATCACCTGACTTCCTTGAAGCAGTCGGCCCGTCCAGGCCAGGAGTTCCTCTCCGGACAGTCGGCGTTGGAGCATGGTTCACCTCAAAAAGAAAGGCGAATCAATGGGATTCTTCCAGTTCCTCTTTGCAAAAGGTCATAAAAGGCGCCGGCGTTTCCGCATCCATTCCGGCGCGGAAGGAAAGTATCTTCTGAACTTCTTCGGCCATATAGCGTTGGTAGCGGAAGACGGGGAGGCCCATCGGACAGACCCGTTCGCACTCGCCGCACTCGATGCAACGCCCGATCAGGTGGTAGGCACGTAGAACGTGGTAGAACTCGTTTTCCGAAGGGGCAATGGCGATGCTCTCCCAGGGCGGGTCCAGTTTTTCGGCGATGCAAACCTCGCAATAGCACATCGGGCAAACTTGCCGGCAGGCGTAGCAACGGATGCAGCGCCGGAACTGCTCGGCCCAGAAGCGCCGGCGCTCCTCGGGAGAAAGGGCCATCAGGCGGACCAGGTCATCCGGTTGCTCCGATGCGGCCGGCGCTTCGGAAGGCGCTCCCAGAAGGATGTCAAAGGTCGGCGGGATGCGGTCGGTACAGGTGGCGCAGGCCTGTTTCCCCGGGATGCCGGGACAGGCCACTCCGATCACATAGACCTTTTCGCGCCGCACCTGGTTTTCCAGGACCAGGACGTTGAGGGCGCGGGCATCACATGGTTTCAGGACCACGGCCACGGCCGGAGGCTCCTCGCCGCCCTGGGGCTTGAAGTCGAGGAGGTAGAGGGCCAGGTTGTGGGCGCAGCGCTCGTCGAAAAGGAGCCGGCCGGCCTCCTCCACCGTCCGCGCTACCAGCGGCCGCACCTGCCCCCGCCGGCCCTCCTCATAGCCGATCACCCGTGCAACGCGCCCGCTCGCCAGAAGTTCCCGGGCGATGCGGCGAAGATCGTCGGTAACGTTCAAGATGGACCTCCTCGGGTTACCCCGTAAGATCAGGTGCGACGTAGTGAGACGATCGTCGGAGCGATGCCGAACATGGCCATCCCCACGGGAAAAAGGATCAGAGTACCACAGAGGAACCAGGCTACCTCCATCCAGAGCAGGGAAAGCCACCAGCCGATCAGGAGAAACCACAAGGCACGCAGGAGCCAGGGACGTTGCGGCAGTTCGCTTTGCCGAAGGACCAGGCGACCGTCCGGCGTCTGCACGAGCGTGGTCAGGTGAGCCTCTTCCCGGAGCAACATCACCTGGGGGATGCGGTTGAGCATCCATACCCCCAGGGGCAAACCCACAATCGTCAGATTCATCAGCCAGGCCAGGGCGATCCAGACCTGGCCCAGCCACCAACCCACAAAGATGAACCACAGGAATTGTGCCAAGCAACCCGGTCCGGAACGAGTTGGTGTGGGCGACCCGACGGGCTGTCCTCTCATCGCTTACCCTCCGGAGCGGTCTCCGGCCGAACCCGGGGGCCCAGCCGGCATACCCGCTCGGTGAAATCGGCCACAAGTTCGGCGAAGCGCGCCCCTTCTGAGGCCGAGACCCAGTCCAGTCGGAAGCGTTCTCTCTCCAAACCGAAGAATTCGAGCAGGCGGTGGAAGAGGTAGAGCCTTCGGCGGGCGTGGTAATTGCCCTCGCTATAGTGGCAATCGCCCGGATGGCAACCCAGCACGATCACCCCGTCGGCCCCCTCCAGGAAGGCTTTCATCGCCAGCATCGGATCCACCCGGGCGGAACAGGGCACCCGGATGATGCGGATGTTCGGCGGGTAGGAAAGGCGGGAAGTGCCGGCCAGGTCGGCCCCGGCATAGGCGCACCAGTTGCACAGGAAGCCCACGATACGCGGTTCAAACTCCATCTATCTCTTCTCCGTGCTTATCCGGCTGATATTTCCTTTGACCCATTCCGTTTCGTGCCTCTTTTCGGTTGGTCCCTCAGGAGAATGGCCGAATTCATTTGCCAACCACCGCTCTACCTATTCCTCGAGCGGTTCCGCAAACAATGCCGCCACCTGTCCGACCAGTTGTTGGTCTGTAAAGCCTTTCAGGTTGATCGCCGCCCCACGGCAGGCGTTGACACAGAGGCCACATCCCTTGCAAAGGCTGGGGTTGACGTGGGCCACCTCTTTCCCGTGCCGGGTGGTGGTCATCTCGATGGCCTTGTAGGGGCAGACCTGGACGCAGAGCCGGCAGGCCACGCATTCGCGCTCGTTCACCTCGGCCACCATCGGGCTGGAAACGAGCACTTCCTTCGAGAGGACCCCCGCCACCTTGACAGCGGCGGCACCGGCCTGGGCGACCGTGGCCGGGATGTCCTTGGGGCCGCTGGCACAGCCGGCCAGGAAGATGCCGTCGGTGTTCGTCTCCACCGGCTGCAACTTGGGGTGGGCCTCGTTGACGAACTCGTAGGGGTTGTAGGAGATGTTCAGGGTCTGGAAGAGTTCCCGTGCTCCCTCGGGAGCGGTGATGCCGGTGGCCAGGACCACCAGATCGGCTTCGATTTCCACCGGCCGTCCCAGGAGCGTATCCACACCTTCGACGACGAGTTTCCCATCGCGTTCATAGACCTGGGAGACACGGCCGCGCAGGTAGTGGGCATGATATTGCTCGATGGCTCGGCGGGTGAACTCGTCATAGTCCTTGCCGGCAGCGCGGATGTCCATGTAAAAGTTATAGACCTCTACCTCGGGGTCGTGCTCCTTGAGCATAATGGCATACTTGGCCAGGTACATACAACAGACCACCGAGCAGTAGGGCCGGCCGATCTTCTCATCTCGGGAGCCCACACAGGAGACCAGCACCACCGTCTTCGGCGGCTGGCCATCGGAGGGACGAAGGATGTGGCCGTGCGTGGGGCCCGAGGCGTTCATCAGACGTTCCAGTTCCAACCCGGTGATGACATCGGGGTAGCGGCCGTAGCCGTACTCCCCGCAGACGCGGGCATCGAAGAGGTCGTATCCGGTGGCGACCACGATGGCTCCGAACGGCTCGGTGACGAGTTCCTCCGTCTGCTCAAAGTTGACCGCTTCCCGGGGGCATTTTAACTTGCACACCCTGCATTTGCCCCCTTTGACGAAGTAGGTGCAGTGCTCGGTATCAATGACCGGTACGAGGGGAACGGCCTGGGCAAAGGGGACGTAGATGGCCGCCCGCCGGCCGATATAGGCCTCGAATTTGGAGGGGATGCCGCCCTTGACCGTACCGTCCTCCTGTTCCCGGGGACGTAAGGGACAGACGTTCCAGCAAATGCCGCAGCCTGTGCAGAGTGTCTCGTCCACATAGCGCGGCCTGCGCCGGATGGTCACCTGGAAGTTTCCCACAAAACCCTTGATGCCGATCACCTCGGAGTAGGTGTAAAGTTTGATCCCGGGGTGCTGGGCGGCATCCACGAGTTTGGGCGTCAAGATACAGGCGCTGCAATCCAGCGTAGGGAAGGTCTTGTCCAGTTGGGCCATATGACCACCCAACGACGGCTCGCGTTCAACGATGACCACCTCGTAGCCGGCTTCGGCCACGTCCAGCGCCGTCTGCACCCCGGCGATCCCCCCGCCGATCACCAGGCAGCGCCGGGTGATGCCTACCCGGGTTTCCTCCAGAGGCGCCAGGCTTACCGCCTTGGCCACGGCCATCCGGACGATGTCAATCGCCTTTTCCGTGGCTACCGGGATCTCGGCATGTACCCACGAGTCGTGCTCGCGGATGTTGGCCTGCTCCATCAGATAGGGATTCAGACCACCCTGGGCCGTGGCCTTGCGAAAGGTGCGCTCGTGCATGCGCGGGCTGCAGGCCGCCACCACGACGCGGTCCAGGTTGTACTCTTGAATCTTTTGTTGAATCAACTCCTGGCCAGGCGTGGAGCACATATAGATGTAGTGAGTGGCATAGACCACATGATCCAGTTTGGCCGCCTCTTCGGCCACCTTCGCTACATCCACAGTGGCGGCGATGTTGGTGCCGCAATGGCAGACAAAGACGCCGACACGGGCCATCCAAGACCTCCATCAGGGTCTAGCGCCGGAATCGGGCCGGCGCGGCGATGCGTGATGTGCGTTTCGTGTGCTACATCCTCCTGGTTTGGTAGGCTATTTGCGGAGGCCGGCCTCGGCCAACAGCGGCCGGGGATCGGTCAGATGGCGGTCCAGCAAAAGTTCCTCCATCCCGTGGCCGGTGGCCAGGCCGACGATCTGGGTGAAGTAAAAGATCGGGAGGCGAAAGTCCGTCCCATAACGTCGGTTGATCTGTCCCTGACGCATATCCAGGTTCGCATGGCACATGGGACAGGCGGTCACGATGCCGTTGGCACCTCGTCGCAGCGCGTCCTCCAGGAGTTTGCGCGTCAGTTCCCAGGCGATCTCGGTGCGCGAAAGGGAGATGCTTCCGCCGCAACATTCCGTCTTCAGCGGCCAGTCCACGAGCGTCGCTCCGGCGGCCTGGACGATGCGGTCCAGCATGGTGGGGTACTCCGGGTCGTCGGGGGACAGGACCTCGGGCGGACGCACCAGAAGACAACCGTAATAAGCCACCAGGCGCAGCCCGCTCAGGTCGCGGCTCCTTTTCTCGTGGAGAAGGGTCAGATTTTCTTCTCGAGAGAAAAGGTCCACCAGCGAATGGACCTGTACGTCGCCCTCCCAGGGGAGGTCAAGGAGGGCATTGACGCGGGCGCGTACGGAGGGGTTACGCAGGTCGTGGGTGGTATGGCGCAGCCGGGCGTAGCACATGGCGCAGGGGGCGACCAGGGCATCAAATCCCTGTTCGACGGCCAGGCGCAAGTTTCGGGCCGGCAGGGCGAGGGAGAGTTCATAATGGGTAGCATGGCCGGAGGAGGCTCCGCAGCAGGTCCAACCCTCCAACTCGACCAATTCGAGGCCGATTTCGCGGGAGGCAATCCGGGCGGAGGCATCGTATTCCCGGGCGGTGGTCTCCAGCGTACACCCGGGGTAATAGGCCAGGCGGATCATCTTTCCTCCAGGGCAGCGACTCGCTCAAAGATGCGGTTCACCTCATCCTGTCCCCGGAAGCGTTGGGGAAGGAGGGAGACCTTCCGGTGGGTGAGCATCGGCAGGGCCAGGTCCAGACTGGCGAGGAGACGGCCGGAGCGAAGGTTATACAGCCCGATCAGACCGACCTCGTACATCCGGCCGGTCAGACGCACCCACTGCAAAAAGGCCTGATGGAAGGCTTTGACCGTCCGCTCCGAGGGGCGGATGCCCTCGGCCAGGGCGATTTCGCGCAGGGCGTCCATCACCCGGGCCACGTCCACCTGGCAGGGGCAACGGGTGGAGCAGGTAACACAGCTGGCGCAAACCCAGTAGGTGTTGCGGCCGAGGACCCACTCCTTCTGTTCCAGTTGGATGCCACGCAGAATCTGGTGCGGGGTAGCATCCATCCAGCCGGCCACCGGACAGCCGGCCGTGCAGCGCCCACACTGGTAGCATTCCCGTACATCCACCTGGATGCGCCGGCGAATCTGCTCGGCGAAGGGGCGCTCCTTCAAGTTCAGTTGCAGCATGTTGACTTCCATTGTCCTTACTCCACCGTTTAAAAGGCGGGCTAACGGTCGGGTTCAGGCGCGTTGCGGAGCGCAGCGGAGCAACGTCGGCTGCAACCCGGTGTTAGACTGCCCCTCATCCGTGCAAAACCCGCCCTCCGTGGTCACAAACACCCACCGCAAACGGCGATTCGGCGTCCCGGCTGGGCTGCATCACGGCTCGCAGATCCATAGCCTGACCTTGTCCACAAAACAGCGCGTCGGCCTTTCGTTGTCGTTG